>SDBT01007881.1_pt1 | contig 17478 bp, 21 predicted proteins | sample 2277101 | NCBI WGS metagenome assembly SDBT01 (sample SAMN10404973, study PRJNA504765) | marine sediment metagenome | isolation source: marine sediment core GS10_PC15, 103 cmbsf | place: Arctic Ocean: Southern Knipovich Ridge | collected 2010 | reverse complement strand
TTCCATTCAAAAGGTTATATTCAGAAGCATAAAATCTCATTGGAATATTAGCAGATAGGGCATCATTAAATGCCGCAATCGCCAACTCAGAACTTTGAAGACCAATACCAAGATTTATGTCGGTTGCTCGCCTAATAATAAGTTTATAATTGGCGTTTACCGTAGTAAGTCCGATACCTACGTTGCCATCTTGCAAATTCAGAACAGAATTACCACTTGAGTCGCCTAAATGTAAATCACTAATTTCAGCTTGAAGATATATATCTGTATCTCCAGATGATGCGTCACCTACATAACCAGTTCTTACCCAAGCACCTACATCTGTTCCCCCAAATTCAACAAACGCAGCAGTTGCATCCGCTGTTGCACCCGTATCTCTAAGCCTCAAAATAGGGCTTGATGATTGTATCTCTAACCCAGCCCCTGGAGTCGCTGTGCCAATACCCAACCTTTTGGCACTATTATCCCAAAATAACTTAGCATTATCCTGAGAAATTACACCACTCGTTCCTGCAAACAAAACAGAACCTTGCGTAATACTGGATAAAGTCAGAGTACCTGATGAAATATAATCTCCTGTTCCGGCATTTACGTCTATGTCCGAACCAGTGATATTGCCTACTCCGGTTAAATTTCCTGAATTTAATTCCCAGTTACCAACGAAATTACCATCTGATATTGTATTCGTACCTAAATCCAAAGTGCCATCAAGATAGATATTCTCGTTGACTTCCAACTCTCCTTCTATTGCCAAATCTTTTAAACTATCAAGTCCATGAGAAGAATTATATGAGGATGTTGTGGCGATTACTTGAAAAGCTGCCTCAAAACTTTCTATGCCGTCACCATTGTTATACAAAAACTGAACGTCAGCAAGTGTCAATGCTGTGTCGAATAACATTACATTGTCAACTTTTGTGGAAAGATGACCTAAGATTAAGGTATCATTAGATGCTGTCATACCCGCATAACCAGCATTAAGAGTCCCTGTTGACGCTACAACTGCACCATCTACATATAAAGTCATAAACTCATCTGCTGTAGCGGGAGTATAAGAAGCATCCGCATTATCATAAACTACAACAACATGATGCCATTCAAAAGATAATGAATCATCACTTTGCCTAATAGCTTGCTTGACACTAACTGAGTCATTAGTTTCGAATCTAAGTTTTTCGCCAGTGTTTATTTCAAATCTCCACTCAAAACCAGGGTCAAATTTAGAAAGAATTATTCGGTCATCCGCTAAGTCTGTTACATCTACCCATGCACTAATACTAAATGGTGCAGAACTTGGCGAACTCGTATCATCGAAAGAAAACGCATCATCATCTGGTATAGTTACTCTGTCTGTTTCTGCAAAATCAAAACAGGTTACCATATTACTGCCTGGTTTGCTTGCTGCCGTTAAGTCCTCTGTGTTTGAAGTTGCAACTCCGGTATGACCATTGCCGGATGAATCCACAACGGTAGTATTCGCAGCATTTTCGTTTAGTTTCCAATAGCCAACTGAATTTGAAGAAATACTGGAAAAAGTGCTTAAAACACCACCGAAAAATACTTGATTAGCAACTAAGTCACCTGTCCAATCTAATCCACCGGAACCATCTGAGGTTAAAGCCCGATTACTGTTAGTCGCATCTGCCGGCGGCCATGTATAATCAACGGATTCTGACATTGACCCTGATGCGGAAATAGAGAATGTCTGAGAATTGTTGTTAAATATTAACTTAGCACCATCTTTTTTTAATTCCTGGTCGCCGAAAGCACCGAAAGAAGCAGAGGCTAAAATAAGAAATAGTATAATTTTAATTATTAGTTTCATTTAACTACCATAAAATATTTGTGACGTTTGCCATACTCCGCCTATTTTCCTTTGAAGCATTAAATCGCCTACTGCATTTGCTTTTCCATCCGCCACATCTACTGTGGTTCCTTCTTTCATTCTCCAAGTTGCTGTCTTGAATCCGCCGGTATCGACGAAAGTCCGAACAACCCTGGTCTGCCGTTGGAGTACCTCATGTAGTGCCTTTAAATACTCTATGAGTTCATCTTCAAATCTGGTATCAGCTAAAGCTTGAAGTCTCTCGAACGACGGAAGTACGACTGTTTTGGGGATATTTGCACCCATTACTGCCTCCCATCAAAAATATAATCCTCAACAACCAAACCATTAAATTCGAATCTATTTGAACCCTGTAATCTGAGTTTGAATAGACGGCTTCGTAAGTCATAAGGAATGAAGCCATATATAAATTCGCCATCCCCTTCAAGGTTTATACTATCTGAGCCCTGCCAGTTGGCATCGTCATCCTCTTTATAAGAATGTATAACTGTTAAATCGTCTGTCGGTTCGGCGTTGTAGATATAAGTTATTCCGTCCACAATTCTTTTGTGGATTGTCGGCGTTCCTTTATCGGACAAATCCGTCACCAATACTAAAGTTCCTATGAAATCACTATCATTATCCTGTTGTCCTTGATGCAAAGAAAAGGTATTGCCTGAATAATCGCTTGCTAAATCAAAGGGGAATCCGGCTCTTGCTGATGTCGAATCTATGCTCTCAAGACCTATGCTATCAATCGTAGCATACAGGTCATCGAGTCCGTCTATTGTCAAGGTGGCCTGCCTGGTCCAACTCCCGAAGGCTCTTACCGCCCAACTTCCTCTGTACCATATAGATATTCTGTTTTTTCTGCTTTCGTTAATATCAAAATAAACTACCCTGTCGTTCCCTGTCGATGAGTCTGATTCGGGAAGTGACCAGGCCAACCAGTTAAATTCGTCTATGTAAGTTGCCTCTATATCATCTTGGAGAGTTAGGTTTATTTGTTTTGCTATATCCTCAATAGCATCAGATAGTATATTCGGGTCAAATAGCTTTCTTATTGTGTAGTCAGTGGCAAAATAGTAAACATTGCCGACTTTATCATTCACGACTGAGTGCGTAGCTAATAATCCGATGGTATTGTTTATCTCGTTATTCTCAAAAACAAGGTCATCTTCTGTCAGCCAGGAGGTTTGAATTGACCCGGTACTACCGTCTTTCATAAATGTAATTAAAAGATTCGCGGCGTTAGATGTATAAATTCCAAAACCTTTTATCTCTCCTCTGCCTATGAAATCTTTAGCACCTGTATTGCCTGAACCTGTCTCGTCAAAATCTGTAGGATCGCCCTGCGATGAGTGTCTGCGTCTTTCTTTGAAAAGCGTCCCGCCTTCTGTTGTGTGGGCTAAAAACAAAAAATTCTCATAAACTGTTACATATTTGGCTCTGGTTAGGAATGTTACACCGCCATCCAAATCAAGCCCCGATGCCGTATCTAATGGGGCAAATACCGTATCTGCCGAACCACCAGCCCCGCCATCACTCCACACCTGGACGAAATCCTTATCTGATGTCGCTATTATTTTATCATCCCATGAGACTGTATCCCATAATGTAACGTCTGTCGGGCTTGTATAGTAAGTTGTCGAATAAGCATTGCTGCTTGGAAGCCATCTGTAAATGTTCTTTTTTGTGAGAGCAAATATATATTCAATATTGTTTCTTACGTCATTGTGTAAATGATAGCGAATGATAATATTACCGTCCGGGGCGGCTACTAAAACACCACTACCATCGGTGAATTCTTTAACACGCCCCCTCATACGCTTGGCTTTGCCTTTGGTTAGATAGACGTTCTCCGATTCAGGACTAAAAGCCTTTGCCAACTTTATAGTTGTCATGTCCTGGCGAACACCTTTTGGAATATCCATAATAGCGAACTGCATTATTGAGCCCCGAAAGCTGCTATTGACCAAATACGGTCAGTAAATCCAGTACCTTGTTCACCAACTTCTATTGTAACTGTACCGGCAGCTCTTGTTACAGGAGATGCTTGAGCAAAAACACTACCAGATCTATCACAACTCGTTACAATAGAATAATTAGCTGATGCAAAATCAGTACCCCAAGTGATTGTATATTTCCCTGTGGCAGTTTTTGCAGATGTAGCATTAAAACCTGCAAGTAAGGTTCCATTGGCAGCAACATGTGCCCACCCTTTACAAAGTGCTGAAGCATTTACAGCATTTGCTGCTATCTGAGCATCTATGTAAGCCTTTATACTCTGTTGGCTTGCTACTTTGTCGGCGGCATCCGAACCCATTGCATCTTCATCAAGAAAACCTCCATTAGTAGTCTCGTAGGTCGTTGGGTCAATATTGCCTGTAACGTCTAAAGTCCCCGAAGCCGTGAGATTCGTTCCCGAAATCGTAGTCCCCGTGATTGTAGTGCCTGAAATAGCACCTGATGACGTGACAGAAGTGCAGTTTATAGTCGTGTGTTCCCCTGTATCTGCAGCAGATACTTGAGTGCCGGTCAAATCAAATATATGCTCTACGTTGAGTCGTTCCTGCCATCCGGCCTTTGATTCCCTGATTCTATTGTCAATCACCGAAGGGGCATCAGTACCTACCGGCGTGGCGGTGTCTATGGTATTTGTGAATACAGTTGCAAATGAAACCATAACACCGAAAAACAGAATAATCGTTATACTGTTGATTGTTAATTTTCTAAGCTTCATCTTCTTTCCTCCATTTCAGCGGTCCCTTTGCAACTGACCGGCCATAAATTGAATAAAGAATAGTCCCCAACACGCCTAAGTCTTTGGCATTTTCTGTCGTTTGGCCTGTTGTGTCAGCTATGGTATCTATTGTCGCCCCAATCTGTTCTTCACCCACTCCCAAAATAGACAACATAACTATTACCGCCGCTATGAGCAGACCTTGAATTGTCTTTGACTTTAACGGACTTTTTGTTTCCATGATTTTTCTCCTATCCATTGAATATTACAGGTTGCGTATTCGTCGAAATACGCCTTAATTGCTTCTCATTACCAAACATAGGTCCCCACCTGCTTTGTCCCTCTGCGTTTTTAAGGAAGAGAGATTCAAAAAATGCTGTTCCATAAAAGATAGCGTTGCGGAATTCCTTTGTGAATAATATGCTATTTATATCCTGTGGATGATAACGATAATATTCTATATTCGTGGTAAATGCTTGGTCGGCAGGCCGCCATAAGAAGAATTGACTGTTGAAATCAGAAAAAAATTCGGTCAATCCTGAACTTGTATCGTTGAGTCTTAATTCTCTGTATTGTTTATGCCCGCCTTTCAGTTTTGTCAAAGGGGCTTTTTCATTACTGTTACTATCTATCAAGGTAAGAGAAATCAACTGCTTAAAGTCTGTCGGGTAGTTTAAAGTTTTACCTCCTGAAACTAAAGTCTGGTCGGTGTCTGTCCCCACCAAAAGATTATGATTAGCCAAGTCATTAAGGCAAGTTTGTATGGCAATATTTAATTCCGCCCCACTTGCCGAATAGCTTTTCCTCAGAGCCTTATTTACAAAAGCTATTATATCAGTTTCTATATCGCCTAATGAAGCCATAATAATCTCCAAAAAGGGCGAGCGATTAAACTCGCCCTTGAAAATCTTAAACCAAATAAACTAAATTACGAATCAGTATCGGGAGTAAGGGAATCCTCGTTAGCTCCAACATTGGATACACCGGTCGCAACCCATGTAATTGCTTTAGTGCAAGTCAATTGATAAACAGAACCAGCAACTAATGCCAATTCGTTTGTCCCGTCGCAATCAACAGTATTGATTGTTTCGTTGGTCGATGCAAGGGTTTGAAGTTCACATCCAGTTGCCGGTACTGTAATAGTTACAATATTGCCTATTACGGAAGCTGGTAAAACTACAACTTTGGTGGCGGTGTCAGAAGTAACCGTAACAAATCGAGTACCAGAAGGTATCAATCCCGTAGTTAGTCCGTCGGCAGTAGCAGTGACCGTAACAGCAGCACTTTGTATGCCCGCCGTACCAGTTGCAGCCCCAGTAAGGGTTGTTGCACCAGATACTGTCATCGCCTCTGTGTTGGTGATAGTGAGCTTGCCTGTCGTAGTCAAGATGATGTCATCTTCTGCGTCCAGAGTAATATCACCAGCCGTAGATCCATCGGCGATTAGATGAATCTTGCCATCAGCAGTATCAACCGTAATATCGTCCGCTACGTCAATAGTGATATTGTCGCCCGAATCAATATCAATAGAACCTGCAGCGACAGTTCTCACTATAACCGCACTGGCATTAGTACCCTGTGTGTTGATAATAGAGATAACATCCCCTGTGCCGGTATCGGCCTCAAGGAAGATGTCGTCGCCACTGTCCAGAGTTATATCGCCTGTTCCACATTGAAGTTCAATACCACCTACTGTTCCGTCAGCGTCAAGCAAGATGGCATCTGCGGCTTCTTCTGTACCTCTGATAATCACAGACTTATCGGTGGCATCAATGGTGAGGTCGCCGCCAGTCGAAGCAACGCTAATAGTTCCGGCAGATACGGTTACTGCAATAGAGTCGTCGGCATTTATCGTACCTGTAGATGTACCGTCGATAGACCATACACCAGAAGCGGTGTCGCCTATATTTACCGCACCAGTTGAACCTACACCGATATTAGTTATACCAGACCCGCTACTGTTAAGACTTGCTGTTCCGCCTGTCCATACAAGGGTTGCTGCTCCTTCGTCAATAGTCAGGCCACCAGTACCACCACCTACAAGAAAAACGGTGTCAAACTGATTGCCCGAAGGAACACCAACTTGAAAGATTACGCCGTCACTGCTTGGAGTCATTCTAAAAGCCGTCCCCGCGATATATTTAAGTTGAGCACTATCTGTTGAACCAAAAGTTGCACTCTGAGCGTCTGTGTAGGTAGTTGTGCTAATGGATGTCAAATAGGACGGAAATACCAACGTCCCTTCCGATGCCGACCTGTCTCTGTGGTCGGCGTTTGTCGCTATATTCGTCCCATCTGTGATAGAGAACGACCAATCACTTGTACCAAACCATGTAAACCCACCGTTTGATAAAGTTGTATTTGTCGAACCTGTGGTCATGGGAAGCGTGATTACATCCGTCTTGTTTCTACCTTTGTATATTACAGCATTTGTTGTCGTACCTGGGGCGTATATATTAACTGAACTAATGGTTGTAACTTTCGCCCCAACCTCATCAACTACCTGTATTGAATGGCCTACATTCCCGAATCTGTCCGCGAAAACCGGAGTACAGAGAGCAAGGATTAACAAAATGTAAAGTAACTTTTTCATAATATCTTTCCTTTCTCCGACTATTCGGTTCCGACTTCGGTGTCCATGCAGTAGATAGCTTCATCACTGGTTGGAGTTGAAGTTCCATGAGCGTTGAAAATTGTTCGTTTCACTCCGTAGAGCATATCAACCTTAACTTTAGGTTTGTTATTATCTACAAAGTCCTCAGACCATTCGGGCTTTTGACCCCAAGCTAATACCATGCCTTGAGCACCAAACAGCATAGCCCTGTGGACTGTCCTACCACTTGCAACTGCATCATCGGTTTGTGTTCTTCCGGAGTCCAATAGGAAACCTTCAGCTAATGTAGTTCCACCGGCTCCGGTTCTTGAAGCAATCCGGTCATATTCCCATACCAACATGCCATCCCAAAGGAAAGCTGCTCCTGAGAATATCGGGTTTAGATTACCTCTTACCTGTGCTGACTGTGTTGCAGCAGCCCAACCAAGATTACCCGTTTCGGCTTTGACATCCTTAATCTGTAAAGGACTCATCAAGACCAGGAAAAACTTACCTATAACCGGGGCGTTCTGCATACTCCTGATGTCATCAGGATTGGCCTTAGACAAATCCCTGATAATCACAGGCCGGAATCTCGGCGTTGCCGCTATTGCCTTACGCCTTATTAGCGAAAGTAATAGCGTTCCCATTCTCTGCTGTAACGAGGTGTCTGCCGTCAAAAGTGCATCAGTAGCAAAGGTTACGCCGGAGTTACCTACGTCCGATCCATCTGCGGGCTGACCACCGTAGAAAATCCTATTCGAAGTCGGATAAGATTCATTGATAGTCTGAATGGCTGAACTTGAGGAATTCTCGTTGTAAAGACCTGCTCCTGATGTTGCCAAATCATCTTCAAGAACTTCTCCAAGCCATTCGCCCAAATCTTCTTTACCATCTTCGCGGATGTTAGTTTTGGTTCGCTGTTCACTCATCTTGCCCGCAGAAACGTAACTGTGTGCTCGTTCATGGATGGTTATTGTCATGTTACGTCTTTTCAATGCTTCCTCGTTGCCGGTCGTGTTGCCATCATCACCTACACCTGGATTAGAGAACGGTTCTCTGCTCTCAATAACTACATTTTCACCAGGCTGATTTAACAAACGACTGTCAACGTGGATAAAACTGTTCCTTGATGTACCCATAAGCGGCATCAATGCGATGTTCTGTAAACCATATTTGAACACGGCATCTGACCACTTTGTTTGGGTACGGGGATCGTTTGTCCCAAAACTCGAATCCGTAAAAGCTAAAAAGCCTCGAATTCCGAGAAAATCTTTATGGAACGCTTGTCTCTCTAATGCTCGGTCGATCCTACCTTGCGGAGAGAAATCAAAAAAATTCATAGTTGTACCCTTTCAATCATAAGCCTGAAAGGGTCGAGTACCTATGCGTTCATTATAGAATTCACTTGGGCTTCCTGTACGGAAATTGCCTTTGTGGTTTCTATAATTCGTTTCTTTGTAGGTACTGGTTTCTTCTCAGGCTCTTCTTCTTTAGGTTTAGCCTGAGAATGAGCTTTTATCTTTGCTTGCAGGATTTCAGCATTTTCACCGCCAGCTTCTATGATTTGCTTGACCGCAAACTTATAGTATCTATCGTAGAAGTCTACATAGTCTTTGCTCTTTGAAGCTAACCACGTCATATCGGCTTTACTGACTAACTCGTCAGCCGCCGTTATGATTGTTTTGAAATCCAACCCTTCACCCATAGCCTTAGCGTTCATCGTTTCGCCGGCTGTAATAAATGCCGCACTAGATTGAGCATCGGACTGCTCTTTGGTTGAAGTGGCAGTCTGTTGCTCTCGCTGTTTGACCTCAAACGCTTTCTGTTCGCGGTTGAGTTTGCCGGTCATTACGACTTCGGCCTCGTCAATGTCTACGCCCTGTTCTTTAGCAGCTTCTTCAAGTGCTATGTCCATAGGCGATTTGACGACTTCGGGTTCAGGTTCTTTTTCTTTGGGCTTTGACGCTTCGATTTGACCTTTTAATTCAGCTACTATCAGTTCTGATTCCCGTAACTGTTTGCGGAAATCACCAATAACAGCATCTTTGGGGTCTACCTCCAGCTTCTCAGCTTCGGAGGCTTCGTCTAATGCGTCCTGTGCAGGCGAAGATTCCTCTTTTTGAGGTTCTTCGACTTCCTCCTCGACTTCTTCGTCTTGGATTTGTTCGAGTTCCTCGTTTTGAGGTTCTTCTAATTGTTCATTCTCAAGTTTCATAGTTTTCTCCAGTTTTTTCCGGCTGAGAAGCCGTATCCTACTTTTCCTTAGTAGTTAAGGCAGGACTTTTTCCGCCGTCCTGTAGCGTACCCTGGATGCCGTCCAGTGGCGGGAATAGAGTTTAACCCTCATCTATCCGATTGGTAGCCAGCTTTCCGGGGCAAGCTGTCAGCCTTCAAATTATTTCGCTAGTTTTTGTGCTGCCTTATCATCTTCTACTTCTTTTTTAAGAGCCTCCTGAACAGCCGCCAACAGGGGTTTATCTTTCCTGATTTCGATGATTTCCCTCTTTAGTTCAGGCAACCTCTTAAAAGCGTTGACAGCATCCATAACCATAAACCGCTTCTCGTCTTTGTCCTTCTCCTCAGAGAATTTCTTACGAAGCGGCGATGTTACTTCTTGTGGTTGTGCCATAATATCCTCACTTAATCTTCGATCTTATCCGGTACATACTCAGTTTGACCATGTCAAGAGCATGGGGTTGGTTCTTGCCCTGATTGGCTTGTTTTTCCAGGGCATCCATTTCAATCCGTTCTTCTGGACTCAGTGGGGTTTTGAGTTGCTTTTCTAACTCTTTAGCCCTCTCGTCAGCTTTTTTCTTGCGAAGTGCCTCTGCTTTTTCAATAGTCTGGGCTACTCTTTCAGCACTCAATCTTTTACGGTCAGCGTTTTTGTTGCTTTGGTGTTCAAGTGCATCATCCCTGGCCTTTGCTTCTGCTATGACTTTGGCCTTTGCATCAGCTTGGGCTTGTTTAGCAGCCTTAACTTCTTCAGATTCATTCTTTTCCGCATCTTTAGCCTGCTTTTTTATTGCTACTTTCAGTTGCTCTTTTGCCTTTTTAGTTGCCTTTAATTTCTTAATATGAGCAACATCGGTGGGCTTCTTGCTCTTAGATAACGATTTGATAGTTGCCGTTAAATCGCTTATCTCAATCTCAACTTCTTCTAAGTTTGCCATAATATTTTCCTTAATTCGGGGTTATAATTTGACTGTTGTGTATTATTTTTGATTTCGGTTCTTTTCCGGGTATTGCAAGAGTAAAAGCTTGCTTGTCTGCGTCCCAGTGTAATTGGGGGGATTCTTTTATGGGGAATTTGTCCAGATTTTTAAGAGGAATAGTTTGATAGCCACCTAATTTGTGAAGCATTAGGGCAATAAACGCTGCCACATACCCATCTTTAATCTCCGGGGCTTGCAGATAAGCGTAACACATAGGGCATTTAGTGTCAGTCTTTTTTACCTGCCGTTCACATTTCGGGCATTTTAGTTTTTCACTCATTTTTTCGACCAATCTATCTTGTTGTAATTCTTTTCAAATTTCTTGTTGGCTTCCACTCTTTCTCTCGGCTCTCTGCCATGACCTTTGAAGCTATGCCGGTAGGCTTCGCTTATCCCTGTTTCACATTTCTTTACGTCGATTACATGACTCATCCGGCCTCCAATTCCGCGATTCTTTCCTGCTGCAATTCTATCAGTTCAGCAGCATCGACAAAATGTTGGCCTGTAGTCGGCTTGCCGTTGTTCTTTAGGGACATACCAACAGCCTTAAACTCATTAACTTTTTTTACAACATTTATATCTTTGAGTTTTTTCTTAGCCATTTAACTTTTTTAACCTTGTGGACATTACATTTTTAGTTATAGTTTCAATTTCCTTTTCAAACCCATCTCTGCTTTCAGTTGCGGCTATGTATACTAAGGCTTGAGCGACACAAGCCAATTTAGCACTATTACAGTCTTTGCCCCGTTCTATTCGATACACTACTCTACCGGGTTTACTTTTGCGGGCAAATGAGATTTTAATATCATCGTCCATTTATCCCGCTCCTTGTGTTTGTGCAAATTGGGCTTCCTGTTGCCTCATGTCCTCAAGTATCTTTTCCTTGTCGCCTATATCAGTTGCCTCTACAAGTGTCTCTCTTGGAAGTGGTAACTGTCCGCCTTGTGCGAAAGCATTACTCAATTCAAATACCTCTGCTTGGCGGGCAATTCTGAATGTAGTTGCAAATTGACTGAGGCTGACTTTCGTGTTATATGTTCCCTTCTTCCAGTCCTGTATCTGGTCAAGTAACAGAGAAATTGCTATCGGGCGGGCTTGTGCGTCTATCATCTGTATTAACTGCTGGTCGAGTTGTACGGCCTCTTGGAAGTCTCTTATAGCTTTCTCCTGTAATTCTGGCGGGACCGATGCCAATACAGCAGGATCAGGAGGGTCGGGGACTTGGGGGATAGCTAAACCCTGCTGCTCAAATTGTTCGACTACCATCTGTCTTGCCTGCTGCATGAGTTCGGGGTCTATTAAATCTTCCTCGTCTATTATTTCCCGAATCTCATCCCGACTATATATGTCATTGTGGCGGATTATTTCAATCAGTAAATTCCCACCTATGGACTGACTGTAATCATATAAACCAAACATGGGGGCTGAACCTGTTAAACTTGCCTGTTGTTTCAAGACTATCGCTCGTCCTGATTCGCCGGTCTTTTGTAAGTTCGGATCCTCAGTTCTTATGTTGCTTACCATTTTAAGATATTCAACTGCTCTCTGTGAAGCTGCGTCAAGGGCTATTGGATAATCAGGGGGTTTGATTTGCTCTATACTACCTCCGGCCTTGAACTTGTCGAGCACAACTCCATTCTCTCCGCCGTGTTCTCCAAGCCATTTAGCATAATCACCAGTTGGGTCGCCTGCTATGATGTAGCCGGAATCTGCAAGTCTTTTCATTATGTTTAACTTTTTGGATTCAGACCAGTTTAATATCTCCTGCGGACTTATCATATCCTCGATTATACCCGCCGTAATACCATTGACGAAATCACCGTAAAATACATTCACAGGGAACATTTCAACGCCGTTCAATTCATCTACCCTATCCTCAAGGAATAAATTACCTACCCTTATAGTGTGGTGCATGATGGGGCGGACTACTTCTTCAATACTGAATATTTCGGGGTTCTCTTTAGTGGCCTTTTTGACTGCTGTTATTAGTTTATCATCCGTGACTAACGTAGCGTCGAGTTCAGATTCTCTACTATCAAACCACAATATTACCCGCTTCCATTCCTTCCACCAGGTATGGATTTTGCGGTATCTGTTCTTTTCAAGGTTCTCTACGTCAAGTCTTTCGTCGGGACCGAAGTTGCTTATCTTCCTACTCCTGCGGCTTGTGCCTACTATTGAGTCAACTATCCAATTCACCGCCCCGGCCACTGTCCCCATTATACCAGCACCACCCCTGCCCATGACTTTTAATTCCTCTGCTTTGTCAGGGTATTCAGCCTCTACCTTGTCCTTCGGTTCCCAGGGAGCCCATAAGACGTATTTAGCACCCTCGTCTTTGTCGTTAATGTCATAGACCTTGCAGTTGGGGTCAACTATAACTTCAAACTCGTCAGCTTTCTTTATAATTAAATTGGCGTGCTTCGGGTCTGTTTCCTTATCGAGTGTGTATATTAAATACCCTGCCCCTACTCCGGCTCCAGCTTCAAATTGTTGGGACTTTTCAAATCTTGCCTGTTCTGAATCCATAGCGTGCTTTGCCAACGCCGTTAAGACTTTGGCGATGGTATGAGTTCCGCCCCTGGCTGGGAATACCTTTACATCTTTGGGGTTTTGTATCTCTGTGCCGACTAACTGCTTGAGGGTGGGTTTGATGAGTTGAATTGTAAGGGCGAACTTCCCATCCCGTTCCGCCTGTTCTTTTATACCTGAATCCCACTGGTCGTTAGTTCGGAATCTCTCAGCCTTTGCCATTCTATCCATCTTATTAGCTGAACCGAATACAGCGTCATCGTGGAATTCTCTGACCTTCTTTAGTATCTCATCCTCATCTAGCGGAGGTTCAGTTTCTATTGGGGTTTTAGCCATTTTGTTTATTTTCTTTCATAAATTTTTGAGTAAGACATGACACGCAACTATGCCCTTCTTTTGTAACGTTTTCAACCCAACGTCCACAATCCCAACACTTGACAAGATTAAATTTGCTATTGTGATACTTAGCGATATGCTCTTCCATTTCAGGGGTCATTACGCTATCCTCCGAAGCCCTAAGTTTAATATCTTAATCCATTGCAGACAAAATCCCGTCACATTTCGGGCATCTGCTGATTGGATGTAATTGGTCATAAGCACAACTGTAACATTCAAATATCCATCTGAACTTTACTCCGCTTAACTGAACTCTGCGTTCTTCTATTCCCACACTACTCTTATCGGCACAATCAACTCAAGTCTATCATTAAATCCAGCAAATCTAACTGTCGGGTGATTTCCAAACAGGCTTCATCCTCTGTTATGAACATATCTATTAACTCCCATTTGCCTTTTTTCTTGACCTCTACGCCAAAACTATAGCCATTAATCGGCTTCTTGTAACGTCTCAAACGGACTTTTATTCCGTTAGGATGAGCCCTATGGCTGATTCTTTCTTTTCTTTTTTTTATGAAAAAAGGTTCAAGCCAAGTGTCACGGCGTTTGGTCATTGGTTGGGGTCTGTTCCAATGTGCCTATCAAGGTATATTTGTAATACATCATAAACGCAACGCTGGCAATAAACATTCATGGTGTCAGAAAATACCCATCGTTCACCCCAAACAAGGCGACCGTGTTTTGTGCAAACTGTATCAAGCAGGGTATTGAGTTCATACCTAATAATGTCTTTCTTCAAAGGGCTGTAATAGATATAAGGCAGGTTTGGCTCGTTAGAATCCACTTCTTCCAAAATCAGTATCCGCTTGTGGAATCTGATGTCTGTCTTGCCCATCTTTTCATGTTGTTTGGCGTTTAGTTCGACAAAATCATTAAACTTATTAGGGTCGGCAACTCCCTCTAATCTTTCTACTTTCTCTGCCAACTGTAATATAACCTGGCCTTGCCTGTCCATTATTTGTGCCTGAAAATAGTTAAAGCGGGATAGATTACTGTTGTCGAAAAATCCCAGCCATTCTTCGGGCGGTTGCCCCTTGCCCCATACTGTCTGTTGTTCCTGGCAACCACAAGCCAACAAAGCTATTACTACCAATACTGCTGTTATAATACATACCTCTGATTTCTTCATTTGTGATTCTCCTTAAATTAAGTGTACATAGCTTTTCTTCTTGCACCTATATTACGACTTCTTACGCCTCTATCTTTGCGGGGCTTGGCGTTAATTAAATGCCATGCCCATAATGCTATCACATAAGTATCGGCTCTGTCGGGACTATTTCCCAAGCGTTTTTTAATGTCCTCTTTGCTTTCAATGAGTATTTTACCACCGCGATATTTATAAGTCGGGGTACATAACTGGCCTCTGGTTTTATCGTCCATATTCTTGCATATTACAGGACAGTTGGTTACTTTGTCAAATATTCCATCACTCAATACTGTAGCTGCGATGTGCCAGGCTTCGGCTCTTGTGTTGTAAAAATCTTCGGGATATTGTGATTTGCCTTGTGGAGTATAAACTATGACGTGTTTTTTCATTGCCATTAAATCATCAACTACTGCCGCACCTATGTCCGAACCTACAGATTCTATCACGCAAGTACAGTCGTCATTTTGAGCACTCAATACCGCTATCCTGCCGGATATTTGGTCATGGGAACAATAAGGCATGATGATTTGCTTTTCTATTTCAGCGTTATCCATCAAGTCTATTACTGTTTCATCATCCCCGAACCGTGCGGTATCACAAACTATAAACCTTTTATGAATTAACTCGGTTGCCATCCTGTCTTTAGCTGCTCTTAACCAAGCATCTTTGATTACCTGTTCTACGCCCTCGAAACTATCCCAATCACCATATAAATAAGCCTGTAATAATTCGGGTCTATGCCTGAATGATTTTTGAAGTCTTTTTACATAATCTGTCGGAAGTAAAGGATTATCACCTGGTAGGGCTTGAACGAATTTTTGATTTGGGTCAGGATTTAATATAAACTCGTCTTTTAGCCAACAAACTCGCGGGTTTGCTGTGAATAGCCCTTTATAATCAAGTTCCTGTTCATTTATTTTTAATCGCAAGCAGGCTCGCAAAACTGATATTTCATCAATCAATATTTCTTCAGCTTGATCCAAAAAGAAAAATGCCAATTCAGCACTATTAAACTTCTGGACCTCTTCAGACCTGTCAAGTCCCCCAGTGAGTATCTTAACCCTATCTGCTATGGTAATGACGGCGGGGTTGCCTTTTATCTTGTAGAATTGCGATGGGATAAATCGCTTCCAGGTCTCTAGGGTAGTCTCTCTGAAATCCTTTGCTATTTTTCTCCCCATGTAACCAACTGGAATGGGGAATTCAAGTGGTTGAGGGACGTACTTTTGAGCAATGTTGTAGGCTTTAAGATATGACCATAGACAGCCAAACACAGTTTTGCCACCACCTTTTGCACCCCCATATAACACTTCGTCAATGTGTGGTTGGCTTATAGTGTTATAGGCTATTGTCTGTTTCTCTATCCTTGAGAAGTCGGGTTTGAATCCGTCCATGTTATTCCTGTACTTTGTTATTTAGGATAGTTACTTGTATGGGGGGTAATGGCTCGCCATCTTTGCCAGTTAAAGCTGATTCGGTTTTATCCTTCATGTCTGTAATATTTATTGCGGTGAACTTAGCGAATAAAGGATTATAACAACCATTCAGGCCGTTCTCAATTAAAAACCATTTTCGTAGTTCTTGTGCATGTGTTAAAGCGTGCCTAAATTCTTCGTGTTTTTCAACCCAATGATAAACCGTTCTCGTCCCTACGCCAATATGTTTGGCGAAGCCTATAAGGGTAGGTAATCGGTTTGCCATACGCTTGTAGTCCGTCCAGACCAATTCTCTCTTGTCGCCCTTGCCCTTGTAGTGTGGAAGTTCTTTGTCCTGGTAAGGCTCAACATCAAAGAAGTCTATTATCTTTTGACAATAAGATTTTTTGTAGTATGATTTTCGTCCCCGCTTCTTGGGTTTAGCTTTTTTCTTCTTAGCCATCATTGCCCCCGAATTCTTTTACAAATCGCTCCATCATTTTTGTTATCGCTTGGTCCGAAGCCCTTTGATATTTCCCATTATCGGTGGGATAGACGGTTACTGCATCCCGCATGTAATCTATATCTTTGCAGGTTAATGGGGTTAATTTTAAGTCTGTGTTCTCCATAGTTGTATATATCGGCTATTTAAGGAGTTTGTTCAAGTATTTTATTCATTGCCACCACCATCTGCCATTCGGGGCTTTGAATATAAAACAAAATAGCCACTTCATTATCCAACAACCAGCCACTATACCAACTCCCCACTTCCAATTTGCTAATATCCATTCATTCATTTACTCACCTGCCTTTCGGGTACTCCCTGACTTGAAGGTCTTTGGGGAACTTCTCTATGTCTTTGACCAGAACACGTTTTGGCTTGCATCCTTGATAATTTCCCCGACAATTTTTATAATAATTACTGCTCTTCCACGCTATATCTTCTGTTTCAAATAAACGTTTTTCGCCAATAGGTGATATTACTCGCCACATGTGAATCTGCTTGACATACGGGGCTACGCCGGCAGCTTTGCATTGACGGACGATGTTACGCACCCACTCGATTTTACACTCTCTACCAGGATGTCCACCTATGGATTCAGCACCGATGATAACCCAATCAATTTTAGGTTCTTCAATAATTCCATTAGTGCAACGAACGCCTCGTAGTGGAATAATCATAGCTTCTTCTAGGCAAGGCTCAATACTGATGAACCTGACAGCGGCAGGGATTTGTAAAAGTGTCGGGATTCTTTTGTCTGCCGATTCTTGATTCTCTGTTGTAACGCCAAGCCAGACATTTTTAGGATATATCGGCCAATCCGCATTTTCTGGTCGTTTTGTTAAAATCTGAAAAGTATGTTGTTTACATCGAGTAGTTATATCAATAATTCTTCCAATAAAATCTCTTGGCACGTTTGGGTGAAACGTATCTGACATTGAATTGACAAATATCATTCGGGGTTTCTTCCAATGCAGGGGGATGTCAAGGGCATGCTGGTCTAAATATATCTCTCCAGTCCACCCGTTTTTATCGACCGCTCTACCGTATTTGTCCATGCCTGCTGGAAACATATATTTTAGTCGCTTGGCCATTCTCTCTGCAAAA
>SDBT01007880.1_pt1 | contig 17479 bp, 15 predicted proteins | sample 2277101 | NCBI WGS metagenome assembly SDBT01 (sample SAMN10404973, study PRJNA504765) | marine sediment metagenome | isolation source: marine sediment core GS10_PC15, 103 cmbsf | place: Arctic Ocean: Southern Knipovich Ridge | collected 2010 | reverse complement strand
GGTAAATCCAATATCGACAACATCAAAGTCTTGAGAGGTCTGTGTGAATAAAGAAACGAAGAAAGATATTATAAATGTTTGGAAATGGTTAGCGATCAAAGACGAACTAAAGCCTTGTGACATCATATTCTTGTTCGGATCCCCCAGTCTAGAGACTCCAAGAAAAGGGGCTAAACTTTTTTATGAGGGGTTGGTTCCCTATATAGTTTGCACGGGCTTTGCACCCATTGCTGAAAAAAACCCATTTGACACATCCTTGGCAGAGGCTTACGCCAGAGAACTTCTCAAACTCAAAGTTCCAAAAGACAAGATCCTAATTCAAAACAAATCAACAAACACTCCTGAAGATATAAAGTTTGCAATGCAAATATTAAGAAAAGAAAACATAGCATGCAAATCAGCCATATTAATTGCAAGCACGTACCATCAAAGAAGAGTCTTCGCGACATTTAAAAAGATGGAGCCTAAAATTGAGCTTATAAATTGTCCGAGAGTCGAGATCGACGAAATGATGATTGATCGTGACAACTCTCGCTACAGCATACGAGATAGTGTAATAAATGAATACGAAAAACTTAAGATCTATGGAGAAAAAGGCGATCTTGTATTACAACCACCACCTAAAAAAGTCCAAGATTCATACCACATATTAAAATTATCGAATAGATAAACATGATGATAAATGCGCGACCGCGCATTAATCATCATGTTAAGGCATATTGATTATATGAATGAAGAGACTATTGAAATTGTAAAATTGTCAGCTAAGGAAGTATTTTTGACTTTGGCGGATATTGTATCTGCCTCAGCAAGTTTTTCTCGTCCATATAAAAGAGCTACTGATGATTATTTTGATTTCAGAAATAACCACAGCAGAAAAGACTTCTTACAAAAAGTTCATTATCTTCAACAACAAGGATATTTAAAAAAATTTATTAAAAACAAAGAAAGTTATATTGAAATTACTGATATTGGAAAAGAGAAACTAAAAGATCTGGCCTATAATAAGATTAAACCAGAGAGACAAAATACCTGGGATGGGAAATGGAGAGTAGTAATATTTGATGTTCCTGAGGACAAAAAAGATTTAAGAAACTATTTTCGTCGAAAAATAAAATCTTGGGGTTTTAAGCAAATACAGAAAAGTGTTTATACATTTCCTTTTGAATGTGCAAAGGAGATTACACAGATTTCATATCATATTGGTGTTACGAAGTATGCTACAGTAATGATTGCAGAGATTATTCAAGGTGAAGAGGAAATTCTTGAGCACTTTCTAAATAATGGAATTTTACTGGAGGAAGACCTTATAGTCAGAGCAAAATAGTTAGATTTAATACAAATAATACTTACTAAAATACGAATATTTAATTTATACTGTAAATAAAAGTGATGATTAATGCGCGACCGCGCATTAATCATCATGTTGCTATCGTATGTAATAATATTTTGGAATTGAGAATTGTGGTATGGTATAATTGGTTAAATAATGATTGGAGGAATGTGAAGATTTTGAAGTGGCTTGGTTTAGCAATGTTTGTTTTTGGTGTATTCTTATTTCCTTCAAGTATATCTTCTTTAGATTCGTCGCCAACATATAAATTCAACAATCAATCGAATCCTATGGTAATGGATCCGATTTTTGATTTTGACGACTTTACTAAAACAACCTACGAAATCGGGGCTCCCGGCACTTGGTCCGAGCCGGTAACTGGTGGTGGCATGACATATGTCGCCAAATACAAAGGTAGTACGGGAGAATCTACACTTCTTGCGATCTCTCTTAAAACAGGAGGAATTGTTTGGGAAAAGAGTTTTCCAATTCAGATTCGAAGAATAGTTTATGATGACGGAAAAATTTATTTTGGATCTGATATATTATTTTGTTTAGATTCTAAAAGCGGCTCTGAAATCTGGTCAAGGGGTGTCGATGAAAGCGGTAGGAAAATTATTTGGTCCTATGTTTATAGAGTTGAAAATAATACAGTATTTGCTTGGGAGTCAAGATATGGCTCCGATAACACATTTATTGCGCTTAATAAAAATGACAGATCACTACTATCTTCGTTGGGAAATTATAATATGCGATATGTGTTTGATATAGTATTTGACCAGTATAATTTTTATCTAATCAATGGAAGTCGTGGGGCACATACCCATATAAAGGCATACAACAAAAATACGTTTTCTTGGGTTTGGACATCTAAAACATGCCTAGGAAATCATCCCCATGCAATGTTAGATGAGAAAGAAGGAGCGATTTATATATCGTCTCAGAGCGAGAAAATGTGTGCATATAATTCTGAAACTGGTGAACAGTATTTTTTCAGAAACTTCACAGTAAATACTGGTTTTGTCAAATATGGGGAAAGAATTTACTCATTTTCAGGAGTTTTTGTAGGTATATTAAATGAAATTCTCCCTCAGATGTTAAATGGAGATATATCTTACGAGAAGGTTTTGGATGGAAAACGGTTTACATCTTCTCCAGTAGTTGTGAATGGGGTTATATATGGTGGTGCTAGTGATGGAAGTGTTTGGGGCAGGAATTTGGAGACTAATGAGAGTAAATCATTTGATATTGGGTCAGGCTGGGTCAATTATATTGCTTATTCTGATGGTAGGTTTGTCCTAAGGGATTACGATGATAGTAATCCGAAGATACACATTTTAAATATGTCTGAGCTTGATGTTTCCGATCAGAGTGAAGGGACGATTGAGATAACGAGTCCGTACAATACGGAGGGAATGAATCAGTATTTGGGGCAGTTACATGCGCACTGGAAGCCGGATTTAGTATTGTGGAATAAAATTTGGAATGGTGGAGCTTCGCCAGCATTTACAGAAGAAAAATATCGTGATGCAGGTTATGATTTTATTGCTTTAACTGAGCATAATGAAGTAACTCCGGATCCTGGAGTTAATGGGATAATGCATATTAATTCGGAGGAAGATACCCAGGGCTATCTGAAAAAGCACATTCTCGCAATTGGGATTGAAAATCCGATAAACGAAAATCAAGATCTACAACCAAGAATAGATGATATCTTTATGCAAAACGGAATACCTATTCTGGCACATCCTGATTCATGGGTGTATCCGTATTTCAAATCGAATTTACTTGACGCAAAAGGAGATTATTTTATTGAGGCTTACAATAGATCTGTTTATAAGTCACTAATTCCAGATGCATATGCTTTTGATGATATTGATTACTTGCTTGAAAGAGGTATTCAGAAATTCTTAACTGCTGGAGATGACTATACACCAGGAAATAATGGTTTCGATGGTGCTACAGTAGTTGTTTTGTCAGAAGATCTATCGCAAGAAAGCATCATGAAAAACTTAAAATCAGGCAATTTTTATGCTACACAAGGGTCGGACGGACCGAGAATTGAAATAATAAGCATAACCGGTGACCTTTTGTCTGTTACCACTACAGACCCAAGTAGTTTCGAATTCATTGGTAAAGGTGGGAAGACACTTGAAAAAATATCCGACACATCCGTTGCCACGTACCAGATAGTAGGTGATGAAAAATACGTTCGTGCAAAGATCATTGATAAAAGTACCGGCAAAAAGGCCTGGACTCAAGCGGTTATGGTAAAAAAATCCGAGACGAAAGAACCAGTAACTCAAGGAAAACACATTATCAATTTGAATCAAGCGTTTTTGTTATCCAATACTACCTCAACTGTAACTGCAAATACATTAGGATTTAACCAAACTCCAGACTCTTCCCCTCCTCAAGGCTATTTGTCCCCAACCTATTCTTTCCAAACAGATGGCGATGTATACGATGGTACAGAACTTTTCATAAGTTACAAAGACAGAAACATACTAACCAACGAGGACAATCTTTCGATTTATACTTATGATGGTGGATTGAGCAAGTGGATAAAAGTTCCTAGCTTTATCGATAAAGTAAAAAAGATAGTCTCTGCAAAACTTGATCACTTCTCACTTTATACTTTGAGTGCAGATCAACCGGAGGATACAGAAGCGCCAAGTGTAGATCTTGTATCTCCAACAGTTTTAGATAATCTCGAAGGAGAAATAAACATTGAACTAAATGCAACTGATAACAATGCAGTTTTTTCGACTGGTTTTGCGATCGATAGTAAACTCATTGCAACTGATTCTGATCCAGATGATGGCTGGATTGCAGTCTTCGACACCAATGATTTTTCAAATGGCGATCACAAATTGCAGATTTCTGCAGAAGATGCCTCTGGTAATACTACAGAAAAAGAATACGACTTTTCAATCGTTAACTCTATTTTTGTTACGCCAAAGATAACTCTAAATTCTCCAACAAACGGAGAAAATATGATCGGTATTAGAGCTTTGTCTGGAACATTTTCAAGCATTGAAAACGTTGACTTGATAAGTGTATCCATCGACGATTTTTACATTGGTGAAACTACAATTGTGAATAACAATTTTTCATTTGAGATTGATTGGGATCAGATAGTCGATGGAGAACATGAACTACAAGTTGTTTTGGTAGATGTAAAAGGGAACAACGTTGAAGTTAAAGCCGATGTAACAGTTGGGGAGTTAGAACTGCCTGAAATAACCTCCCCAGTTTTGACAAGTTTTCTTTACTCACAAAATATTACCATTGGTTATTCCCCAGAGAGCGAGAATACTGTCATAAAACTAGACGGGAATGTAGTAGAAAATAATAGTAGTATTCGAGCATACGACATAGGGCTTGGGAAGCATCTGGTTGAGCTTTTTCATAACGATAAATTGGTTGAAAATAAAGAGATAAATGTTGTTACAACGATAGCCAATATGAGAAAGGTTGCTAAACTTTTGTATAAAGAGGGTCACATAACTAGAAGACAGACCTACAGTTCGATAAATTGCAGGTTATATATAGCACAGATCTTTGAAAAATTTGGGATGGACAAGCCAAAAGACAGATTGTTGAAAAGTGCTATTAGGTATATTGCAAATAAAAACAAAAAACCCAAACCTAAGATTGATGATTATGGATATAATGTCTTTTTAAATGGATTAAACTATTTAATGAGGTAGCATTATATTTAGCTGAAAGATGCAAATAGTTGAAGTAGAAAAAAGAGAATAAATAATACAAGGAAAACCACTGCAACGTTTTGAAACGGCTTCGAGTATTTCTTGAAATAAAGTGTAGTTATGACTACTGGGATTAACCCTATCCATAAATATAAACCTACTGAAAAAAACCAACCCAAAATTGCAATCAAGTACAATACCAGTGACAGTACAAACCATATTTTACTATTACCATCATTATCTTTTCCCTTTGCCATTTTCCCTCCTTGCCCAACTCAAAGTTCGAGCGGGTTTTTTCATCAATTATTGTTCTATATTTAACTTCAACATATCTAACTCTGTGTAATTTAGACCGGCTCCGAAGATCCAACCGAAAGTATCTACCATCCCTATATAGTGCTCGAAGTGTTGTTGGGCTAAGTTGATATCTGTCAAATCGCCGTCTTTTTTCCAAAGGGCAGACTCTTTACTATCCCAAAACTCGATTCCTATATACTGCTCTTCTTGAAAATTTTTATCGATGACACATTGAGTTATTTTTTCAATATTGTCTTTTGTCGCATCGTCCTTATCTAAGTAAACCCAAGCAACAGAATTTATGCTAGTTTCCGACAATGCAATAATCTCGTATTTTACTCCTGGCACCTTGCAACTAACTTTCTGAAAGTAATTGTAAGAGAACCATACACCGACAACAATCAGCAAAATAATAGCTACTATAACCATCCACAATTTTGTAAATTTAAATGTCATCGCCCCTCATTTTTAGAACATGTTATTATATCAATTATATCACAATTTATAACTCTCATCTGAAACTGTACATAAATTAAAAACATGATGTTTTTTGCGCGGTCGTGCAATAATCATCAGGTTTATATATCAAGAGTTAGAGAGTAGAGAGCATGACCAAGCATTGGATCGAATAATCGAATACTAGATCAAGTATAAATTGTGGAAATGCGGGAAAGTGTGAGTTGAGATTATAATTCTGTGGAAGCAAAGGTATCCGATACAAAAGAATCCCCCTAGGCCGGTGGACAAGGACCGACCTAAGGGGCGACTGTGTGGCACATCCCGGAGCATGCCACGTGTTTATATTATCAGGTATTTGATCGTGTGTAAATAAATGAAAAATGATAAATAAATGCTATGAGTGCAAAGATATTTTTTACAATAACAGCCCCCCAGGTCGACTGGCGCATCAACCTGGGGGCAACGGATTTGTGGCAGGCGCGGGGGCACCTTACCACGTGTTTATATTATCAGGTATTTGATCGTGTGTAAAATTATGAAATATTGTAAATATGAGTTATGAGAGCGGGATATTCGTTACAATAAAATTCCCAGGCTGATGGGAGTCAGCCTGGGGGTGGGGGCTATGTGGCTTAGTCGTCTTAAAGACGACCGCCACGTGGTTATATTACCATAGACCTAATTATGTGTAAATAAGAGATAGTTGGAAATACAGTACTATGAGTGCAAAGATATTTTTTATAATAAATGTCCCCCAGGCTGGCAGCTATGTCAGCCTGGGGGCGGTGTAGGACAGGTGGCAAGGCCTGGGGCGGTCTATACCACTTGAAATTATACTATCAGATATTAGATTGTATGTAAATAAATGAAAATTAAGAATTAAATGTTATGAGAGCGATATATTTGTTTCAACGAAAACCCCAGGTCGGTGGGAGCCAACCTGGGGGCGATACTGTGGCAGGTCATGGGGGCCGTGCCGCATGGTTTTATACTATCAAGTATTTGGTCTAGTGTCAATAGTTGTAAAATGCGAAAGGACCCTCTTGCAGAGGGCCCTCATATCGGTTCATCGCCCGAGTTATCGGGCTTGGAGACGGTCGCGAAATCGTTCAGTGTACCCTACTTCCACCGCGGCCTTGATGGCTTGCTCATCTGAGATGAGTCCCTCACCACAGACCATGTAGAACCCATCATTGCCGAGTTTGATACATTCAGGGACATGAGGTAGTAGCTCCTCCCTCTCAGCCTGTGTTAGTTCGACTGGGACAGGTTTAGCCCTCAACCGCGCAAGTACAGTTCTCCACCAAAGGCCTACTCTGAAATCCATCTGTCTCACCTTTTCTTTTTGTGGGGTTGTTGGATTTGTTCGCCCGAGTTATCAGGCTGGTGAGATAAGCGCGCAAAGCTACTCTCTGTACCCTTTTTCCGTCGCGAGTTTGATGGCGACATCATCTGTGATGATAGTGCCCTTACCGTCACGAATGACCGTGCCCTCGAGTGTCCAATCGTCAGGGAGAAAAGCCATCATCACCCTTCTTGCGGTTACTTTTGCTCGGACAGGTGCAGTCGTGTCCGGCGCAGGCACATGCCTTCCAAGGTTTATTCTGGTACTCATCCGACTCACCTCGTTTTCTGTGGGTTGTTGGATTACGTCACCCAAGTTTCAGGGCTAATCATCATACATGATGAATATCTGTGTCATGGAAGTCCCGATTTCTGGATTTGCTACTCAATGAATTTATATCAAATATAGCAGTATATGTTAACTTGTATTTGGTACCGTTCAAATATTGGCACTAGAAATATAGTCGTGAACGTGGTAAGATTTATTCGTTGAAGTATCGTAACTGGATCCTGAATTAAATTCAGGATGACAAAACATGGAAAACAATATACGTAACTTTTGCATCATAGCTCACATTGATCACGGCAAGTCCACTTTGGCTGACCGACTTATAGAGGTGACTGGAAGTGTAGAAAAGCGGGAGATGAAAGAACAGCTACTCGATCAGATGGATTTGGAGAGAGAACGAGGAATAACTATAAAACTAGCACCGGTTACAATGGTCTGGCGACCACAAATTTCAAATGACAAATTACAAATTTCAAACAAAATATCAAATCCCAAAATTCCAAATAATGAAACTCCTAGTACGAGCTACCAGCTACCAGCTACTAGTTTCGTTCTTAATCTGATAGACACTCCTGGACATGTTGATTTTTCCTACGAAGTTTCACGCTCATTGGCTGCAGTAGAGGGAGCAATTTTACTGGTTGATGCATCTCAAGGGATAGAAGCACAAACTCTCTCAACACTTTATGCTGCCATAGAGCACGATTTGACCATCATCCCAGTTCTAAATAAAATTGATCTTCCTGCAGCAAGACCCCATGAGGTAAAAAAAGAGATCGTCTCACTTTTAGGTTGCAAGGAAGAAGAGATTTTGGAGGTTTCTGCAAAAACTGGAGAGGGAGTAATAGAGCTTCTGCAAAGTATTGTAAAAAATATCCCTGCCCCGAAAAAAGAGGAGAGTGATGAAACTAGAGCACTAATCTTTGACTCAATTTTTGATAGCTACAGGGGAGTGGTTTCTTACGTTAGGGTTTTTTCAGGTCAGATAAAAAAGAATGATGATCTACTTTTAATGCAGACAAAAAGTAGCTGTAGAGCGGAGGAGGTTGGAACATTGAATCCAAAAATGACTCCTCACTCTCCCCTCTTTGAGGGGGAGATTGGCTATGTAGTTACCGGTTTTAAAGAGGTGTCTGAAGCGCAAGTTGGAGATACGATAACTTTGAAAAATGCGCAAGCTGTATCTCCCCTCCCCGGCTATAAAAAAGTTACACCATATGTGTATGCTTCAATATTTTGTTCTGATGGAAGTGACTATCCGGAGCTAAAGGATGCGATCGAAAAATTGAAATTGAATGACTCCTCCCTTTTTTATGAATCTGAACGATCCGACATGCTTGGCTTCGGTTTTCGCTGTGGATTTTTGGGACTGCTTCATTTGGATATCATAAGAGAGCGCTTAGAGCGAGAATTTGATTTGGATCTGGTAATAACTTCACCGACAGTAATTTATAAGATAGTAGATAATAAAGGAAACGAGCGGGAGGTTGAAAAAGCTTCGGACTTTGAACAAAGACAAGGTGAAACTTTGAAAGAGCCTTGGGCGAAAATTGAGGTTATAGCTCCGAAAGAGTACATTGGCTCAATAATGGATTTGAGTCAACAAAAACGAGGGGTATATACCAACACTGAATATATGGAAAATGATAGGGCGATCTTGCATTATCAGATACCTTTAGCTGAACTGATCGTTGACTACTACGACAAACTTAAATCAATCTCAAAGGGCTATGCATCACTAAACTACGAGATGGCAGATTATAAAGAGGCGGATCTAAATAGAGTAGATATTTTGATAGCGGAGGAGCGAATAGATGCTCTAAGTTTTGTGATTCATAAATCCAAATCCCAAACAGAGGGACGGCGAATTGTTGAAAAATTGAAAGAACTTATTCCAAAACAAAATTTTGAGGTAAAACTTCAGGCAGCGATCGGAGGAAGAGTTATCGCTTCGTCTCGAATATCTCCGCTTCGAAAAGATGTGACTGCAGGACTCTATGGTGGAGATGTAACTAGAAAAAACAAGCTTTTAGATAAGCAGAAAAAAGGAAAAAAGAGGCTAAAACAGATGGGAAAAGTCCAAATTCCGTCTGATGTGTTTATAAAAGTTTTGAAGGATTAGCCATCTACGAGATGTCAATAGACCCAATCATTGGATCGATACAAAATGGAAACGACCGAGTTCGGGTAGAACTCGGTCGTCAGAACCGGTAGGTGATTTAGCTTTAGCCTTACGGGTCGATGTGGCTGAGCCCGTGAATTCACGAGGTGTGTGCACTCGCTACTTGGGAATCACAGCTTGCACTGTGAACCCATGACACCCAGCTGAGTCGTGGGTTTAGACTTGTCCCTTCTTAGGGGGAATCGAATTCGAACAATTTCTCTTTCTCTTTTACCACCCATCCACCTACCAATTTCATAGTATATAATAAAAATATATTTGTCAACAAAAAAACGACCATAACTGGTCATTTTTTTGTTTGGCCGTGCCATCCATAGCATATGCGAAGGATGGTGGAGCAGGTGCAAATTTCTTTACACTCGATACTGGAGGAAGTGAGACTGTGGAGAGAACTAATCCAATATAGCTATCTAGAAGCGAATACAAGAAATAAAAACATGCGTCCCTTAGTGTATTAGCACTAGAGACTATTTGTGACACACAATCATTAATGGTATTATCATAATCAATGAAGCACGATATTGAAAAATACGAAGCCACAAAAACTCAAGCTGACAACATCTACAAAAAGGTTGGTAGCATTAAGAGTCCTGCTTTGGGCGAGACAGTATTTTTTACTTCTGAAGGTTTCAATCACTTGATGTTTAAAGGTAAGTCTGAACGAACTAAGAATGATCAAATGACTAAATTTAAGATCTTGCCAGCTGGCATTAAGATTATTAAAAAAAGCACAACATTTCAAGAATATGCAGAATTTCTGATTGAAGTCACTAGAAAGAAAAAAATTAGAGGTAAAAGAAGGACTGTAAAAGAAAATGTGCTGGCAAAATACTGGTGTTTTATTGCTATTATGGATGGACTTAAGGTAAAAACAATAGTTCGCCAAGTGGGCACTGGCAAGAAGCATTTTTGGAGTGTCGTTCCAAATTGGAATATAAATAAATATTCAAACTTTGCATTGGTTAAAAAATTTAAAGGTGATCCAGAAGAAGATTAAAAAATCCACCCATTGGTGGGTGGATGTGTTTGCCTTCAGCTTTGGTTTTAGCCGAATAGGGCATACGCCCCACAAACACAACTCCAATTTACATCACTCGGTTTGCAAAGTCAATAGATCTCACATCCCTTAGTGTGTTAGCACTTAATATGGATCAAGTATTTACAAAGTTGACTAATGAACCGTTAGTGTTGACTTGTACGCTCCTTGTTAGTATATTTCAGATGACATATATCCATAATAGTAAAGGAAACTATGAAAGCGAAAACAATTTTAGTGTTAGTAATTGTATTGCTAGTGATTACTGCCCTAACAAAACACTTCTACTTTAACCTGCCAAACGAAACTCCAAGGGAGATTGTACAAAACATTGTTGATTACGCTCAAGAAGACAATCCAACTGCTGAAGATAAGGAAAAGATCGTCTCTTATTACAAAGAGGGGGTAAATGAGGACTTTAGCAAAGAAACAAGTGCTGAGGATTCAAGCTCTGGATCTGATGTTGTAGTTGATATTACAAATGTTGAAGAGTCTAGCGATAAAGCGACCGTAACTATTGAAATGAGTGTAGTATTGGTAAAAGTCCCAGTACAATTTAAGCTAATCAAAGAAGGTAACTTCTGGACAGGTTACAAGTGGTTGATTGGTGACGTGGTCTCTTCGCTTGGAGGTGAAGGCACATCAAGTCAAAAAGAAGAATCGAGTGCAAGTGTGGGCGAAAAAATATCTATTGGTAGTGACTTTCATCTAATAGTTTCCAGTCCCTCTGATTACATCCCAAGCAGCACATGGGAGCAAGCAGACGAAGGGATGAAATTTGTTGCTTTGGAGTTAGAGTACATTAATGAAACTAGTGCTTCAGATACAATCTCGCCATCGAACTTAACTCTTAGAGATAGCGAGGGTCATTCGTATGAGGCGTCTTGGTTCACAGGCAAGGAACCAAAGTTAGAAGAAGGTACAACAGTAACAGCTGGAGGATCAGCAAAAGGCTACGCGACCTACCAGGTTCCAGAAAATGCAAATATTACGAGTGCCGTATATTCAAATTCATATTCAACTGTCACAATAGATCTGTAGTCCATAATACAGTGCGAGGTTATAGCATGGAGAGAGCTTATTCAATATAGCTATCTAGAAGCTGATAAAAGCAAAGGGTCTTACATCCCTTAGTGTATTGGCACTAAGCCGGTGTGAATGATTGAAGGTCTTTAAGAGTTATTGTAGTATATGATTATGAATATAACAAAAGAATTTGAACAAATCATCTTTGCTGCTGAGGAAGCTGGGAAAATTGTAAAAGATTATTTTGGTACAGTTCTTAAAGTCGAAGAAAAATCAATGGCTTCTGATGTGAAAACTAAGGCTGATACCGAATCAGAAAAAGTTATTTTAAAAACACTGAAGAAAGAATATCCTGATTACGATATCTTTTCGGAAGAGTCGGGTGAAGATAAAAAAAAATCAGATCATTTGATAATTATCGATCCATTAGACGGTTCCAATAATTTTGTTCTTGGTATTCCAAACTTCTCTATCTCTATAGCATTGCTAAGAAACAATGAATGCATTTTTGGTGTTACCCACAACCCTATCACTAGTGAAACATTCGTAGCAGAGAAAGGAAAGGGAACTTGGAGAAACGGTAAAAAAGTAAAGGTAAATTCCGAAAACAAACTAAGCAAATCGTCGATAGAGTATACTTGTGGCTATGACAATCCTATTGAGCTTAGAATGAAGCTCTACGAAAAGTTACTTAATGGAGGCACGAAAAGAATTCTTGATAACTGGTCTCCAGCTTATGACTTCTGTTTATTGGCTAGTGGAAAGATTGAGGCCATAGTTAATTATAAGAATGATGTTTATGATTTTGCTGCTGGTAAACTGATAGTTCAAGAAGCTGGGGGGCAAATTACTACTTGGGACGGGAATGTTGACAACAATCCGTTTAATAATGTTTTTTTGGCAACTAATGGCACTAAGATTCATTCGGAGATTCTAGAATTATTGCCAAGATAATTAAATATATTAAAAAAACGACCATAACTGGTCATTTTTTTATTTGGTGGAGCTAGTCAGAATTAATTGGCACTTAATTCAGTTAGAAGCTAGTCGCTTAAAAGAAATTATATATCCCAAGTTCCAGGAGTACAAAATTGCCATGCAGAGCTAACCCCTTAGAGTATTGGCACTATATGTCGCCTGACCATTCCTTAAAGAAATGATCTAGGTATGATTTCATAAACTCATGTCTTTTTGTGGCAATTTGTTTACCTGTGCCAGTATTCATATTGTTTTTAAGCTTTAAGAGCTTAGTATAAAAATGATGAATTCCTGAGCAGTCAATAGCTGATTCTTCGTAGTGCTGTCGTTTGAACGGTTCGTCGGGAATCCAGATCGGGATATTGTTTGCTCCACCAAATGCAAATGCTCTTGCGATTCCTACTGCTCCAATTGCGTCTAAATTATCAGCATCTTGTAGAACCAGAGTCTCAACGTCTTTAACAGGATTTCCTTTCGTTGAAAAACTATATTCTTCGTGGAATTCGACACAATGCAAAACTTTATCAATGTGTTTTTTGTCTAGCCCCACTTTATCCAAAATTGATCGAACATCATCTAATGAATCTCGCGGGTGACAAAACTTTCCAGTTTTACCTTCAAGTAATCGATGCGTGTCATGTAGCAATGCTGCTGCTCCAATTACAACCCTGTCACCGCCTTCTTTCTTCTGGATTTGGAGTGCAATATTACAAACACGAATCAGATGTTCTGCATCGTGACCACTGAAATCAGATAGAAACATTTTTTTGAGTTTTGCAACTAGGGCTTTTTCGACTATTGTCATGAATTTATCATAGCACTTTCATCAAGTATTTCCAACCATCGGAAAACAAAAATAGACGTTCTGAAAGCGACTATTTTATCTTGGTGGAGGTGGCGGGAGTCGGTCACCCATATTTGTCTGCTGACAAATTGCTCGACCCCGGCTCGGCGCCAGTCGCGCCTGCGCCTTGCAACTCCCTTCTTGCATCTTCTCCAAATAAAAAAACTCAAATTAATTGAGTATTTTTATTTGGTGGACCCTAAGCAAATATTTTGGAACACCTTTTTTGAGTTCGTGCTTGATTGGGAACCGAAGTTGAGACATATATATCTGATAGAGAACAAACAAGGCGACACTGCTATAACATGTCGATAGTTTTGATATTTAGCACTTTGGCAATTCGTTGCAACTTTTCATACGACAAATTCACTTCACCACGTTCAATTTGGGCATAGTAGTTTACACTGACATCGGCTTTGTCTGCCACTTCTAACTGAGTAAGCTTTATGGACTCTCTCGCCTTTCTCAATCTACCTCCCAAAACCTTCAAAGTTTTCGTATCGTTTGTCATATGCCCATAATATATCATATCTAACAATAATGACAACATTTAACAGTCAAAAGGAGAATTATGTTTTCACAAACTCAAGTGTTTAGACAATTACTGAAAAGAAGGGAGAACACAACCAAGGTCGAGAAGTCTCAACAGTCTCAGACCAATAATCTATACAATGAAAGCACTTTTTATCGTGCATTCATTCGAGATCTGTCGACCGCAAAGAAAGAAGTTATAATCTATAGTCCTTATGTGACTAAGTTTAGATCAAACTTTTTTAAGCAGACGATAGAAAAGTTAAGGGAAAGAAATGTTGATGTATTTATCTTTACCCGCCCGCTTGATGAGTATGAATCTATTATGCAACCTCAAATCCAATGTGCCCTAAAACGCTATGAAGAGTTAGGGGTTTGTATTTTCTATCCTGGAAGATATATACATGAAAAAGTTGCGATAATTGATCGAGAAATCCTCTGGGAAGGAAGTTTAAACATACTTTCACATAGGGCTAGTAATGAAATGATGAGAAGGACTTCAGACAAAGACTCTGCGACAGAAGTCATGTCCTATATAGGTTTGAATAAACAAATTGCTACGGCGTACCAACTGAAATATGAAAAACTATACAAAGGGCTGGTAGCTAACTCTAAGAATAATAATTTGATGAAAATAAAGATCTTTCTACTTGGGCTCACTATTCCAGTAGTAGCTTGGCTGATTGTTGGATTTATATATTCAGAACCACTGCAAGTGATTGGGGTATTCACAAATTTGGTAAGATTGTTAATGATTTAATTATGATGTTTTAGAGCTTTCACGGAATTAGAACTCCTCTTCCTCTAACTTGTCGTATTTGGCTTTAGAAAAGTGTTTGAGACACTCTTTATCATGGCACAAGGCAAAATAGCCATTCTCTTTCGATGAGATTGGGGCTGTCGAGATGAAGCCTGTTCGAGTCACTATCTCGCCGCAACTATCACATACTTTGAATTTCAATTATTTGCTCCACTATCTTCCTTAACAGTTTCAACAAGATGTTGGTGTATTTTAACCATTGCATTTGTATCGAGTTCGCAGTATTTCTTTAGATCTTGAAGCAACTTGTCTTTTTTGTCTGGCGACTTGCCGTCAAGTACAGTTTCCATCCACAATCTTTGTGCAGAATTTCCTCCCTGAATTTCTAGATCGCCATATGTCAGCTCAGGAATTAACACCGGTAACACCTTTTTAATAGAAGCACTGCCGAAAAAGTCTTTGTGGACATACGAGCAAGTTGAAAAAGGAATCATCAGATCGACTATTCTCTCGTTGAGATTTTCGTAGAATTCTGAAAATTCGGGAGCTACCTTGCCCATAAGTCGATTACAGCCTTTCTCAAAACTCTCATACCATACAAACACTGTGCCATCATCTCCTATTTGAGATTTAAGAGCTTCAGATAAAGGTTTAACTGGATTAGAATTTTCACTGTGCAAGTATTCATAATGCTTTACTTCACTATTTGGTTTTTCTATTACATGCAAAGAGTATTGAAAAGGAAGTTGTTTGTACGGACTTAAACCATCGAAATATGGAATAACACTTGAAAGTGTTTCATAGTCAAGAAAATAAAGAGGGTACTTGAGATTATCTAGAAATATTTTGATTCTCGGTTTGTTTATGAAGATCTCATCGTTCTTCGTGGCTTCAACTTGGCACTTTTGTTTTTTGCTTAAGCTAAAGCCATCGGGGATATTTGCAATATCTTTTATCCCCATCTGTTCCAATTTGCCAATTTTATCTGCTCCTGGAGAACAAAGATTGTAAATACTGTATTTATCCACATTCACCAATGTTTTATAAATTTCTAGCCAATCAGCAAATGCACCCAACTTTGTGTCAGCTGGTGAAATGTCTGGCGACTTTGAACTATCTACAACCGCTATAGCCTCAACAATGTTTTGCTTTGTCTCATCCTGAAAGTCGTTCACCCTCTCCGTGACTTCGGATATAGTGGTCAAATCCTTCGCGTCTACTTCACCATTTCGTACAAAGTGATTGTTTACATGCACGACAAAGATTTTGCCCACTTTATAACCAGACCCCTTAATTACGGTCGCTTGAAAGGCGAGATCGAATATGTGCTCTGGTTTTACACTTGTGCTTGACTTTATCTCATATAGATCGAAAGTCTTGTCATCGGTTTTAACTAGAATATCACTAATACAGGTAATTCGATCGGCTTCAAATCTTCCCTGAACAATGGTGCTAGCCCCTGAATCTATGGCTTCTTTTGTTCTTTTTGTAAGCCTTACATACTCTTGATAGTCAGAGCGATCATACTCAAGTTTTAAGGCATCTGGAAATAGTTTTTCTGTGTATGATTCGAAAAGGAAACCAGCATCAAATATGGCTTGAGTATCGTCGTCTATGGGTGGTAGTTTGCTCTTGTCGTGCTTTTTAAGCCACAACCATGCGGGATGACGCATATAGAGCATGAAGTCTGATTTTGATAGTTGTTGAGAATTTCCCATGATTCTTATTGTTTTTTGATACTTTTTAGCCAGTCTTGTTTATCGTTATAAAAATTGGAATTACGTTCCATTAGTTTATTAAAGATTATTTCAACTTTTTTTGCACTTGTTGTAACTAATTTCAATTTTTCAACAGCTAAGTTGATATCTATAGCAACAGATGTTTCTTTCGGGTAATCAAGAAGTAATTCAAAATATTTCAGGAACTCACGATCTCCCTTAATTTCATGCAGTTTTACTAAAATCTTTCCGTTGTAGTGATAGGTAAACCAGTAATGCCGATCCAAATCAGTCTTACTTTCAGATAATCTTTTTATAGCTGGTGCTTCTTGAGTAAGGCAGTTTTTCCATAATGTGATGCATTCTTTAGGATATTTTTCTAGCCATTCCTCAATGAAATGGTAAATGCGTTTAAACGTTTCGTGCTCATACCCTGTTGCGATCAACTTTGCCAAATATTTTAGAGATAGTCCGATAAAATCTTCATTCCCTTTTAGTTCTTTTGGTAATTGCCAAAATTGCCAGGCCAGACGAGTCTTAACTTCAGGCGAACCACTCACAATTAGGTCATCTAATAACTTTTTGAACCTAACTCCTTTGAAATTCTTTATCGCGGGCCATTTTTCAGCATAGATGGTTTGGATGACCTTATCCTTGTAATCTTTTTCTCTAAATTCTGCAAAGTACACAAATAAAGGAACAGCTTCAACAATAACTTCATCCGTTTTTGTATTCAACACCGTTTGTAATAAATCAAGCGCCTCGCTTTCACTAATACCTCTCATGCCACCAAATACGTCGACTAAACGTTTCATTATTACTTTAATTTTTTGATTTCTTTTGTCGTGGAGCATATCAAATACTATTTTCTCAATCTCGTTGGAATCTTCACTGTTAAGAAATGGGACTTTCTTGTCTCCGGGCAAAAAAGTTCGTCTATTAACAACTATATGTCGAAGTGAGATACAG
>SDBT01007879.1_pt1 | contig 17479 bp, 14 predicted proteins | sample 2277101 | NCBI WGS metagenome assembly SDBT01 (sample SAMN10404973, study PRJNA504765) | marine sediment metagenome | isolation source: marine sediment core GS10_PC15, 103 cmbsf | place: Arctic Ocean: Southern Knipovich Ridge | collected 2010 | reverse complement strand
AACTGAATTATTGTGGGTAATGGAAACTCTACGTGATAATTCTGAGCTAAGCTTTGAAATTCTTATTGACCTATGTGGGGTCGACTATTTGTCGTACGGTGTAGAATCTGTCACTGAGGGTAGTCGTCAGGATAAGCGCTTCGCAATTGTTTATCATTTACTTTCCATTAGACATAACTACAGGTTGCGGGTTAAGACATTCGCTACTAATAGCGAATTTCCAGTGCTGGACTCGGTTATTGCAATATGGCCAGTTGCAAACTGGTTTGAGCGCGAGGCATTTGATCTTTATGGTGTCGTTTTTACTGGACATCCGGATTTACGCCGCATTCTTACTGATTATGGTTTTATCGGTAACCCATTTCGCAAGGATTTTCCCCTAACTGGTAACGTAGAAATGCGCTATGACCCAGATCAGAAAAGGGTGATTTACCAGCCGGTCAGTATTGAGCCGCGTGAGATTTTGCCTCGTGTAATCCGTGAAGAGGGTTATGGAGAGAAATAAATGAGGTTGTTACTTGGAGTTCACTGACACATGACTGAGATACGTAACTATACTATGAATTTTGGGCCACAACACCCGGCAGCGCATGGGGTATTGCGCTTAGTACTAGAGCTAGATGGTGAAGTAGTACAACGCGCTGACCCTCATATTGGGTTACTACATCGTGCTACCGAGAAATTGGCCGAAAATAAGCCATATATCCAGTCAGTTCCCTACATGGATCGGCTGGATTACGTTTCGATGATGGTAAACGAGCATGCCTATGTGATGGCTATTGAGAAATTACTTCAACTTGAGGTGCCGTTGCGTGCGCAATACATTCGTGTGATGTTCGATGAGATTACTCGCATACTTAATCACCTCTTATGGTTAGGGGCGCATGCGTTGGATGTAGGTGCAATGACAGTGTTTCTCTATGCTTTCCGTGAGCGCGAAGACCTAATGGATTGTTATGAGGCGGCGTCGGGAGCGAGGATGCATGCGGCCTATTATCGCCCCGGTGGGGTCTATCGAGATTTACCAGATTCAATGCCACAATACCAATCATCTAAAATTCACAACGAAAAAAAAACCAAGGTACTAAACGAGAATCGCCAAGGTTCGTTACTAGATTTTATTGAGGATTTTACTAACCGTTTCCCCACATATGTGGACGAGTATGAAACCTTACTTACAGACAATCGTATTTGGAAACAGCGTTTGGTTGGCATTGGTGTAGTTTCACCCGAGCGGGCTATGGCGCTAGGTTTTACAGGGCCGATGCTGCGTGGTTCTGGCGTAGAATGGGATTTACGTAAGAAGCAGCCATACGAAGTTTATGATCAGATTGACTTCGACATACCGGTAGGAGTCAACGGCGACTGCTATGATCGTTACCTAGTACGTATTGAAGAATTCCGTCAGTCTAATCGTATTATTAAACATTGTGTTGAATGGTTACGTAAGAATCCCGGTCCAGTAATAACTGATAACCACAAAATTGCACCACCTTCGCGTGTAGAAATGAAGCAGAATATGGAAGAATTAATTCACCATTTCAAGCTTTTTTCAGAAGGCTTCCATGTACCGCCGGGTGAAGTTTATGCCGCGGTTGAGCATCCCAAGGGTGAGTTTGGTATTTATCTTATATCAGATGGTGCAAATATGCCCTACCGTTTAAAAATACGTGCTCCAGGTTTCCCCCATTTGGCGGCACTAGATGAAATGTCGCGCGGGCATATGATTGCCGACGTTGTAGCAATCATCGGTACGCAGGATATCGTGTTTGGTGAAATAGATAGGTAGAAATATGAATATAGACTACCAATTGAAATGTTAAGCGTCTTATCACTTAAAAAAATAGATTGCGAAGTTGAGAAGTATCCTATCGATCAGAAACAATCTGCGGTGATGTCAGCGCTCGCTATTGCTCAGGATGAAAAGGGTTGGCTGGCCAACGAAACTATGGATTTTATCGCTCAATATTTAGGGATGCGGCCGATTGCAGTGTATGAGGTGGCGACTTTTTACAATATGTATAACTTGCAGCCATTGGGAAAATACAAGCTCACCATTTGCACTAATCTACCTTGTGGCTTGTCCGGTGGGACCGATGCAGCTACCCATTTAAAAAGAAAACTAGATATTGGTTTCAATCAGACTACGGCCGACGCAAAATTTACTCTTAAAGAGGGTGAGTGTATGGGTGCGTGTGGCGATGCACCGGTGTTGTTAGTCAATAACAAACGTATGTGTAGTTTTATGTCTAACGAAAAGATTGATCAATTACTGGAGGAGCTGAGTAAATGACTCAGTTAACTCAGATACTTCAGCCTGGAATTTTGCTTTCTGGGGTGAATTCGTCCGATCCTGAAAACTGGCGGCTTGGCCATTACGAACAGCGAGAGGGATATGCCGCGTTAAGAAAGATACTGGCCGAAAAGATTCCACCAGAAAAAATTATCGAGGAGGTGAAAAAATCAGCGCTACGTGGACGAGGTGGAGCAGGCTTCCCAACCGGATTGAAGTGGAGCTTCATGCCCAAACAGTATGAAGGCGACAAATACCTAGTATGTAATTCCGACGAAGGTGAACCGGGCACCTTCAAAGATCGCGACATCATGCATCACAATCCGCATATCCTGATAGAGGGGATGGCCATTGGAGCTTACGCAATGGGTATCAGGACTGGCTACAATTACATTCATGGTGAAATCTGGGATACATACGAGCGCATGGAAGAGGCGGTAGAGGAGGCTCGTGCTGCAGGTTTATTGGGTGAGAACATTTTGGGTTCCGGTTTCAGTTTTCAGTTATACAATCATCATGGCTACGGGTCATATATCTGCGGTGAGGAAACTGCGCTACTAGAGTCACTTGAGGGTAAGAAAGGAATGCCGCGTTTCAAACCACCGTTTCCTGCGAGTTATGGTCTTTATGGCAAACCAACCACCATCAATAATACCGAGACGTTTGCTGCAGTACCTTGGATTATCCGGAACAGTGGAGAGGAATATCTAAAGATTGGCAAGCCCAACAACGGTGGTACCAAGATTTTCTCGGTATCTGGTCACGTTAACAAACCAGGCAATTACGAAGTACCAATGGGAACCCCCTTTGCAAAACTGCTGGAAATGGCAGGTGGTATGCGTGGTGGAAGAAAGCTGAAAGGGTGTATTCCTGGAGGATCATCTATGCCAGTACTGCCTGGCGATATCATGATGCAGACTGATATGGATTTCGACTCGATTGCCAAGGCCGGATCCATGCTGGGCTCTGGCGCAGTTATCATTATGGATGAAACCACCTGTATGGTGAGGGCATTAGAACGGCTAGCGTACTTTTATTTTGAAGAGTCCTGTGGTCAGTGCACACCGTGTCGTGAAGGTACTGGTTGGCTCTATCGTGTGATACACCGTATTGAGACCGGCAAGGGGCGGATAGAAGATCTGGATCTTCTCAACAATGTTGCCGACAATATTGAGGGACGCACGATCTGCGCACTGGGGGATGCGGCGGCGATGCCAGTGCGTGCCATGATAGAGCATTTTCGTGACGAGTTTGAGTATCATATTGAACACAAGAAATGTATGGTGTAGTGCACATGCCCACCGATAAAATGAAGCGAGTTATTATTTGTTATCTGTGGTTACGTGTAGTAAATATAAGAATTTTTGCCCAATGATAAATATCGAAATCGACGGTAAGCAGGTATCAGTACCCAAAGGTGGAACCGTCATGGATGGTACCAATCAGTTAGGTATATACATTCCACATTTTTGCTATCACAAGAAACTGTCTATTGCTGCAAACTGTCGTATGTGCCTAGTGCAGGTGGAGAAAGCCCCTAAGCCCTTACCAGCCTGCTCTACATTTGCTGTGGAAGGAATGAAGGTGTACACACACAGTGAACAGGCGATTACGGCACAGAAAGGAGTGATGGAGTTTCTGCTCATCAATCATCCGCTGGATTGTCCAATCTGTGACCAAGGAGGTGAATGCCAGTTACAGGATCTGGCAATAGGTTACGGAGCAAGCGCATCACGCTATGAAGAAACTAAGCGCGTAGTAGTAGACAAAAATCTTGGCTCGCTTATTTCTACGGATATGACTCGCTGCATCCATTGTACGCGCTGTGTACGTTTCGGTCAGGAAATTGCCGACATTATGGAGCTGGGCCTAGCTGGTCGTGGTGAGCATGCAGAAATCTTGTCGTTTGTTGGCAGTACAGTGGATTCGGAGTTATCTGGCAACATGATTGATCTTTGTCCGGTGGGCGCACTTGTCAGCAAACCATTCCGATATTCTGCTCGTACATGGGAACTATCCCGTAGAAAGTCTATAAGTCCGCACTGTGGTCTCGGTGCTAATCTAATAGTACAGGTGAAGCACAATCGCGTAATGCGTGTATTACCGCGCGATAATGAAGAGGTCAACGAATGCTGGCTATCAGACAAAGACCGTTTTTCCTACGAGGGACTTAATTCTGAAGATCGTTTGACCACGCCTATGATTAAGCGTGGTGGACAATGGCAGGAGTGTGACTGGCAAACTGCGCTTGAATTTATTGCTAATGGATTGAAAGCGGCAAAGGAAAAACACGGCGCGCAGAGTATCGGCGCATTAGCTTCTCCTCACAGTACGCTAGAAGAACTATATCTGCTACAAAAACTTATACGGGGTCTGGGTAGTGAAAATATAGATTATCGGTTACGCCAATCTGATTTTGATGCAGATAGTTATCTGCAAGGTGCGCCCTGGCTAGGAATGAGTATTACCGATATTTTGGAACTGAAATCAGTTCTGGTCATAGGTAGCAATTTGCGTAAGGACCATCCTCTCCTCGCACAGCGTTTACGTAGGGCAGTAAAGCGAGGAGCGGAATTAAATCTGATAAACCCTGTAGGGGATGATTTACTTACAGAAGTAGTTAACCAAGCCATCATTTCGCCTTCAAAAATGGTTGGGATAATTGCGCAAGTATTGAAAGCTATAGTTGAGTTAAAAGGAGTAAGGCCTCCTGATGCCGTGAAGTCTGTGGTAGAAGCAGTTGATAATGTAACTGATACTGCACGTTTGATAGCAGTTAGTCTGATAAATAATTCGCCGGCCTCCATTTTTCTCGGTAATTTGACGCAGCATCACCCACAATATTCAGTTATCCATGTGCTGGCACAGCACATTGCACAAATCTCAGAAGCAAGTTTCGGTGTGTTGGGTGAGGCTGCAAACAGTGTTGGTGGCTACTTAGCAGGGGCGGTGCCTGTAAGCAGTTCTTTCGGGGCATCATCAAACGGCGGATACAATGCCTCTCAAATGCTGAGAATGAATGTAGGGGTACCTACCATTGCACCATGCCAAGCTTATGTATTGTTGAATATTGAGCCAGAACTCGATGTTTACAATCCTCAGAATGCAATGAAAACATTGGATGCAGCGGAATTAGTTGTCATGATGAGTACGTATAAGATTGGTGCCTCTACTTGCGTAGATTACGCTGACGTGATGCTTCCAATCGCTCCATTTACTGAAACTTCAGGTACTTTTATCAATACAGAAGGTCGTGCACAAAGCTTTAATGGAGTAGTAGCTCCATTGGGTGATACACGCCCAGCATGGAAAATATTAAGAGTGTTGGGCAACCTGCTGCAACTTGAGGGTTTTGATTTTGAAACACCTGAACAGGTGTATGCGGAAGTTATCCCTCCTGGGACTGATATCAGAAAACTTCTGGATAACAAGTTAAAGAGTTTTACGGTAAGCGAGCTAAAGCAGGAAAATTACGGAATTCAGCGCATTGGTGAAGTGCCGATTTATCAGACTGATCCTATTGTGCGTCGTGCTGAATCGTTACAGCTTACTCGTGATGCAACTGTACCAGTAGCGTGGATGTCAGGTTTGTTACTGGAGAAACTGGGTGTAAGTGTGGGAGACAAAGTAGAGTTAAAACAAGGAGATGGCAAGGCGTTTCTACAAGCAGCATGTGATGACAACCTTCCATCAAACTGTGTCCGCTTAGTTTCTGCACATCCGCTGACTGCGGCACTGGGAGATATGTTTGGTGAAATTACTGTAAAAAAATTGTGACAGGCAAGACCGAGGTTTATTAATGGTATACGCACAACAATTTTTCGGACAGTTTTTCGGAACAGAGTGGGGGCCAATGTTCTTCTCACTTACCAAGAATTTACTTTTAATTTTCGCAATTGTGCTTCCGTTGTTGCTTGCTGTAGCTTATCTAACATTTGCAGAGCGCAAGATTATCGCTTTCATGCAGCTTCGTGTTGGACCTAATCGAGTAACTTTTTTTGGCATCCCTTGGTTGGCTGGATGGGGCCAGCCTATTGCTGATGAGGTTAAGGTAATGATGAAAGAAATCATTGTACCTGAACGTGCCAACAAGTTTCTGTTTGTGCTGGCGCCAGTTTTGACCATCGCACCTGCACTAGCAGCGTGGGCGGTGGTACCGTTTTCGCCAGAAATGGTTTTAGCTGATATTAATGCTGGGTTACTTTACATTTTAGCGATGACGTCCATGGGTGTTTATGGAGTTATCATCGCTGGGTGGGCATCCAATTCTAAGTATGCCTTTCTTGGTACGATGCGGACTGCTGCTCAAGTTGTCTCGTACGAACTGGCAATGGGATTTGCGCTGGTATGCGTACTGATGATGTCGCAAAGTCTAAATTTAGGCGATATCGTCAAAGGCCAACAGGGCGGAAGCCTTATTAACTGGTACTTGATTCCATTGTTTCCCATGTTTCTAGTGTATTTCATTTCTGGTGTGGCAGAGACAAACCGTGCTCCATTCGATGTAGCGGAAGGTGAGTCGGAAATAGTTGCTGGCTTTCATGTTGAATATTCTGGGATGGCTTTTACTGTATTTTTCCTGGCGGAGTATGCCAATATGATTTTGGTAGCGACCCTTGCCAGCATTATGTTTTTAGGTGGCTGGTTGCCACCAATTAATATTGTGCCATTTACTCTGATCCCTGGTTTTATCTGGTTACTGTTAAAAATTGCATTTATGTTATTTTGTTTCCTCTGGTTTCGTGCAACTTTTCCACGTTATCGCTATGACCAGATCATGCGATTGGGCTGGAAAGTATTCATACCTATTACGCTGGTATGGATTGTTCTGTTAGGTGGAATAATGCAACTACCATCCTCATTTTTAGGTATGTTTCCGCTCAATTTATGGTTTCATTGAGATAGGAGAAATTGGTGAATCGTATTAAGGATTTTTTCAGTACTTTTCTGTTACTTGAGCTGCTCAAGGGCATGATGCTCACTGGGCGAAATATGTTTGCACGAAAAATCACAGTACATTTTCCTGAAGAAAAGACACCACAATCACCTCGCTTCCGTGGATTACATGCGTTGCGTCGATACCCTAATGGAGAGGAGCGTTGTATTGCTTGTAAGCTATGTGAAGCAGTATGTCCAGCATTGGCGATCACTATTGATTCTGAGCAACGCGAGGACAGTACTCGTCGTACTACTCGCTATGACATTGATCTTACCAAGTGCATATTCTGTGGTTTTTGTGAGGAATCTTGCCCAGTAGATGCTATTGTTGAAACTCATGTTCTCGAATATCACGGTGAGAAACGAGGTGATTTAATCTATACCAAAGAAATGCTGCTGGCGGTGGGAGATAAGTATGAAGAACAAATAGCGAAAGATAGAGAGAAGGATGCGGGTTATCGGTAATCTGTTATTAAGTACATATGAGCTTTCCAGAGATAAGTTTCTATTTTTTTTCAACAATACTTGTGCTTTCTGCACTTGGCGTTATTACATCTCGTAACCCGGTACATGCAGCGTTGCTGTTGGTTTTAGCATTCTTTACTTCTGCAGGATTATGGTTGTTGCTAGGTGCGGAGTTTCTCGCAATTACGCTGGTGCTGGTATACGTAGGAGCAGTAATGGTGCTGTTTCTATTTGTAGTAATGATGTTGGATATTAATCTTGATCAGCTACGAGAAGGTTTCTGGAAATGGTTCCCATTTGGTGCACTCTTAGCACTGGTAATGGCTGTCGAAGTGGCAATGGTTCTGATAAATAAGGGTTTTGGCATTGGTCAGATGCCTGTACCATCGCCACATCCCCCCGGTTACAGTAACACCAAGGAGTTGGGTCGTTTAATTTATACCGAATATGTTTATGCGTTTGAATTGGCGGCGGTGATTTTGCTGGTAGCGATGGTTGCTGCTATTGCTTTAACCTTGCGTCATCGCTCAGGTAGTAAATTTCTAAACCCGGCTCAACAGGTAGCAGTGAAACGAAAGGATCGAATACGGATAGTTTCGATGCCATCTGAGAAAAAAGAATAATAGAAATCTGTAACCAAGCTTTAGTGCTGTTCAAATAAAGGGCGGTCCATTGATATCGTTGTCTCATTACCTAGTACTTGGTGCGATTCTATTCGCTATCGGTATTGTCGGCATTTTCCTTAACAGGAAGAATGTGATTATTTTATTGATGGCGATTGAGCTGATGTTACTAGCGGTAAATATGAATTTTATAGCGTTTTCGCATTATCTGCAGGATATATCTGGACAGATTTTCGTATTTTTTATTCTTACAGTTGCGGCAGCTGAGTCTGCTATTGGTCTCGCGATATTAATAGCGTTGTTTCGAAATTTGCGCACTATCAATGTAGATGATTTAGACAAACTCAAGGGGTGAGCTTCAGGGAGCTAAGGACTGGATGAAAGCGCCCATGCCTGAATACTAAATTCCATGATCGAAATGCAGAAATGATATTTGTTGGTTCCGATGGCCCCGCTAGTAGGGGCGCTTATCGCTGGTTTGTTTGGCCGCCTGATTGGCACAGTTTGGAGTCATCGCATCACTATTGCATTGATGTTTGTATGTTTGACAGCTTCCATTGCAGTTTTTATGGATGTTTTTAAGGGGAATATATATAACGGTAGTATTTATACTTGGATGACTTCTGGTGTTACTCACTTTGAGATTGGATTTTTAATTGACCAACTTTCGGCCACCATGATGGTGGTGGTGAGCTTCGTGTCTCTCATGGTGCATATCTATACCATCGGTTACATGCATGGGGATCCTGGCTACCAACGTTTTTTTAGTTACATCTCGCTCTTTACGTTTTCAATGTTGATGCTAGTGATGGCTAATAATTTCCTTCAGCTTTTCTTTGGTTGGGAGGCGGTGGGGTTGGTTTCCTATTTGCTGATAGGTTTTTGGTATACCCGTCCAACAGCAATCTATGCCAACTTAAAAGCTTTTTTAGTCAACCGTGTCGGCGATTTCGGTTTTCTTCTCGGTATTGGTATAGTTTTAATGTATTTCGGAACACTAGATTATGCAACGGTATTTGCGCAAGCACCACAGATGGTAACCCAGACAATTGAAATCATCCCCGGGTTACCGTGGATGCTGATGTCAGCAATATGTATTTTTTTATTTATCGGTGCGATGGGCAAGTCTGCACAATTTCCACTGCATGTATGGCTACCCGATTCTATGGAGGGACCGACACCGATTTCAGCTCTAATCCATGCAGCAACAATGGTAACTGCAGGTATTTTCATGGTGGCACGTATGTCACCATTGTTTGAACTATCTGATACTGCCTTATCAGTTATGCTGGTGATTGGTGGTATTACCACTTTGTTTATGGCATTGGTAGCGATTGTACAAAATGATATAAAACGTGTGGTGGCATATTCAACCCTATCACAATTGGGTTATATGACAGTGGCGTTAGGAGCATCGGCTTATTCGGCAGCAATATTTCACCTCATGACACATGCTTTCTTTAAGGCAGCGCTGTTCCTGGGAGCAGGCTCAGTGATCATTGCAATGCATCACGAGCAAGATATGCGGAAAATGGGAGGACTTAAGAAATATATGCCTATTACTTACTGGACTATGTTTTTTGCCGCATTGGCAAATGTCGGATTCCCTGGTCTTTCCGGATTTTTCTCTAAAGACGCTATCATTGAGGCCGTCCATTTTGCTGACATACCAGGTGCAAATTTCGCGTACTTCTGTGTATTAATAACTGTATTCGTTACGGCTTTTTACACATTCCGCATGTTATTCATGACTTTTCATGGTGAACCACGTATGGATCAGCACACTAAGGAGCATATACATGAATCACCATGGGTGGTTACTTTACCGCTTATCGTTCTGGTAATACCTGCTATTAGTGCAGGTTGGCTAATTGAATCTATGTTGTTTGGGGATTATTTTGGTAGTGCCATACAAATCGGATCGCTACATGAGGCAATTTCGAAAATGTCTGCACAATTTCACGGTGTATGGGGAATGATGACTCATGCGCTTACCACTATGCCATTCTGGTTTTTATTGGGCGGAATTTTTACTGCCTGGTATTTTTATATGGTGAAGACCGATTTGCCGGGAAAAATAAAGCAGATCTTCAAACCTATTTATACCTTGCTAGAACGTAAGTACTATATTGACGAATTCTATTCCTGGTTTTTCGTAGGTGGCGTGCATGCTATGGGTCGCGGTCTTTGGAAGTTCGGTGACGTAAAAATTATTGATGGATTCTTTGTCAATGGTACGGCGCGGGTGGTTGTGTGGGCTGCCATGCTGATGCGTCGCTTTCAGTCGGGTTATATCTATCACTACGCTTTTACCATGATCGTCGGCGTATTCGTACTAATAAGTTTGTGGTTGTACCGTACATGACAGAACGACAACTAGGTGGAAAGTGCTGTGTTTTTCCAGCTTACAGCATAACTACGCGACAATAAATAAAACGGAATAAATATGTTGTTTGGTTTTCCCCTATTAACTTTAGTTATCTGGCTGCCAATTTTTGTTGGTATTGTAGTGCTTGCTACTGGTGGCGACCACAATGCACGATTGGCAAGATGGTTAGCACTTGTGGGATCGATATTGAGCTTACTGGTGGCTATTCCCCTATATATCCAGTTTGATCCAATCATGAGCGGCATGCAATTCGTTGAATACCATGCCTGGATTGAGCGATTTAACATTCATTATCACCTGGGCGTAGATGGCATCGCTATACCATTAATTCTGCTTAACTGTTTTACTACACCACTGGTAGTGATAGCCGGGTGGCAGGTAATAACGAACCGGGTGTCCCAATATATGGGTGCGTTTCTTGTCATGTCTGGAATTGTCAACGGTGTATTTTCATCACTTGACGCAATTTTGTTTTTCGTATTCTGGGAAGCGTCATTAATTCCCATGTTTCTTATCATTGGTATTTGGGGTGGTCCTAATCGTGTGTATGCGGCGATCAAGTTCTTTCTTTACACACTTATGGGTTCCTTACTGATGCTAGTGGCATTTATTTATCTATATAACGTTTCTGGGGGCAGTTTCTCGATACTTGATTTTCACAAGCTGCCGTTGCAGTTAGTTCCGCAAATTTTGATATTCGTTGCTTTTCTGATGGCATTCGCAGTCAAGGTCCCAATGTGGCCAGTACATACTTGGTTACCAGATGCACATGTAGAAGCGCCCACGGGCGGTTCAGTAGTTTTGGCAGCCATATTGCTAAAACTAGGTGGTTACGGTTTTTTGCGGTTTTCCCTGCCAATTGTGCCAGATGCTAGTCAGTATCTTTCAGGCATGATGATAGGGTTGTCATTGATCGCGGTTGTATACATCGGACTAGTTGCACTAGTACAGGCAGACATGAAAAAGCTAATTGCCTATGCATCAGTCTCGCATATGGGGTTCGTCACACTAGGATTCTTTTTATTTAATGCTTATGGAATCGAGGGTGCAATGGTACAAATTATTTCGCACGGTTTTATTTCCGGGGCGATGTTTCTTTGCGTGGGGATGATGTACGATCGATTACATTCTCGCCAGATTTCTGATTATGGTGGTGTGGCCAACAAAATGCCTATATTTGCTGCGTTCTTTATGTTGTTTGCATTGGCGAATGCTGGATTACCGGGTACCAGCGGTTTTGTCGGAGAATTCATGGTAATCATGGCGGCAATTAAGGTAAATTTCTGGTATGCATTTTTCGCTGCTACCACGCTGGTTTTCGGCGCAGCCTACACTCTGTGGATGTACAAGCGGGTAGTGTTTGGTGCGGTAGCTAGTCCTGGTGTGGAAGGGTTAAAGGACGTTACCGGGCGAGAGATTTTGATATTGGCGATTCTAGCAGTAGCAGTGCTATGGCTGGGAGTTTACCCACTACCGTTGACGGAAATGATGCATACCACGGTTGATGACCTGCTAGCACACATAGCACACAGCAAATTATAACTGAAACAAGATACGATTCTTTTGCTCCGTTTAAGGATGATTGATGAATTTTCTGCCGCCTAATTTAGCTCCTGCCTATCCAGAGATATTTCTTCTGGTAATGGTGTGTGTGGTGTTGTTGGCTGATCTTATGGTAGGAAAGAAGATGCATTATGTTACTTATCTACTGGCACAAATTGCGCTATTCGGCTGTGCCTTGATTACTTTTATTACTTCCGTTCCTGAGGTGATCTACACCTTCTCCGGTATGTTTGTAGATGACACTTTGGCTGATGTACTAAAGATGATGGTATATATTACAGTGTCAATATTTCTTGTGTATTCACATAAATATATTGATATGCGTGGCATGTTCAGCGGAGAATTTTTCAGCCTGGTATTGTTTGCTACGCTAGGAATGATGGTGATGATATCAGGCAGTAATTTTCTTACTTTGTACTTGGGATTGGAGCTCCTGTCGTTGTCACTCTTCACCATGGTAGCTTTGCAGCGCGATTCAGCAGTTGCTACCGAGGCGGCAATGAAATTCTTCGTTCTAGGAGCACTGGCTTCCGGTTTTCTGCTGTATGGTATGTCTTTAGTTTATGGTGTTACTGGCGCTCTAGATGTTGCTCGCGTTAGTGAGGTGATCCAGAGTGGTAGTGTTAATTCTACTGTGCTTGTAGTAGGGCTGGTATTTATTATTGCCGGTATTAGCTTCAAACTAAGCGTGGCACCATTTCATATGTGGGTCCCGGATGTCTATCAGGGTGCACCTACAGCGGTAGTGCTGTTTATTGGTTCAGCACCTAAACTAGCAGCGTTTGGTTTTGCCATACGTATACTGGCGGATGGAATGGAGGGAATGGTGGCTGATTGGCAGGGGATGCTAATTATTTTAGCGGTACTGTCAATGATGGTTGGTAATCTCGCCGCTATTGCCCAAACAAATATTAAACGCATGCTGGCATATTCCACTATCTCGCATATGGGTTTTATGTTGCTTGGCTTCATAAGTGCAGATGAGAATGGTTATAGTTCTTCAATGTTCTATATTGTGGTTTATGTGATAGTGACCTTAGGCACATTCGGCATAATCATGTTGCTATCGAGGGAAGAGTTTGAAGTTGAGAAGCTTGATGACTTCAAAGGGCTTAACAGACGTAATCCCTGGTATGCGTTCATTACCTTGCTATTCATGTTCTCGCTGGCTGGGATTCCACCCACTGTCGGGTTTTACGCTAAGCTATCGGTGTTACAGGCAGTTATTAGTGTAGGTTATGTATGGTTGGCTGTGGCAGCAGTAATTTTTTCCCTAATTGGTGCATTCTACTACTTGAGAATCGTCAAGCTAATGTATTTCGATGAACCCGAAAGTAATGTTCCCATTTCGCCGCACGGCGACGTTGAATTACTTATAAGTGCAAACGGTCTGGCAGTGCTTGTTTTTGGTATTTTCCCACAAACGCTCATGACGCTGTGTGTCTATGCCATACAGTAGCCAGTATAAATACAAGTAATATATTCACTGGTTTGCCCCAGAATTTTTCTTTTTGTAGTTAAAACTGCTTGAAATTTTCTGAATTGCCCCCATAATTTTACTGCATTTTTTTCAAGGAGAAAGAAACATGGAAGCCGCAGCTACCAAAGAACATTTAAGTTTTCAAACTGAAGCTAAACAGCTTCTGAAACTAATGATTCATTCCTTGTACAGCAACAAGGAGATATTTTTGCGAGAATTAATTTCTAATTCTTCTGATGCCGCTGACAAGTTACGCTTTGAGGGGTTAACGGATGGTGCGTTGTACGAATCTGATTCAGACCTAAAAATTCGCGTCAGCTATGATACAAAGACTCGTACCATCACTGTTTCCGATAATGGAATCGGAATGTCGCGACAAGAGGTAATTGATCACATTGGCACCATTGCTAAGTCTGGAACCCGAGAATTTTTCAGTACGCTGACTGGTGATCAGGCCAAGGATGCGCACTTAATCGGTGAATTTGGAGTTGGTTTTTATTCAACCTTTATTGTCGCTGACAAGGTTACACTTATTACCCGTCGCGCCGGGTTGACTCCTGAGCATGGCGTACGCTGGGAATCTGGTGGCGAAGGGGATTATACGCTGGAGATGGTAGAGAAAGCAGATCGCGGTACAGATGTTATTTTGCATCTGCGTGAAGGCGAGCATGATCTGCTCAATGGTTGGAGGATACGGTCTATTATTCGTAAGTATTCCGATCATATTTCATTGCCTATCGTTATAAAAAAAGAGGAATGGTCTCAGGAAAAGAACGAAAACATTATTACCGACGAAGACGAGACCATTAACCAGGCGAGCGCATTGTGGGCGCGCCCAAAAAGTGAGATTACGTTAGAGCAGTATGAGGAATTCTACAAGCATGTGGCACATGATTCCGAGCCACCATTAGCTTACGTCCATACCAAAGTAGAGGGAAAACATGAATACACTCAATTACTTTATATCCCATCGCACGCGCCATTTGATATGTTTGATAGGGAGCATCGCCATGGAGTAAAACTTTATGTGCAACGTGTCTTTATTATGGATGATGCGGAGCAGTTATTACCAAATTATCTACGTTTTGTACGAGGTGTAATAGATTCTAACGATCTTCCGCTGAATGTTTCACGCGAGATATTACAGGAATCTAAAGACATCGAGTCAATACGTTCTGGATCTGTGAAGAAAGTATTGGGATTACTTGATCAGCTAATCCAAAGCGAGCAAGACAGTGACAAGGAGAAATACAAAATCTTCTGGAAGGAATTTGGACAGGTTCTTAAGGAGGGTGTGGGAGAAGACTATGCTAACCGAGAACACATTGCCAAGCTGCTGCGTTTTGTTTCTACCCATACTGATAGCGATGAGCAAGTTGTGTCATTGAATGATTACATAGGGCGCATGAAAGAAGGGCAGGAAAAAATCTATTACGTTACTGCCGATAGTCTCAAAGCGACTAGGAGTAGCCCACATTTGGAGGTTTTTCAAAAGAAAGGTATTGAAGTAATACTATTATTTGAGCGTGTAGACGAGTGGCTTGCGGCAAATCTGACAGAATTTGAGGGGAAGTCGCTACAGTCGATAGCAAAAGGTAATCTTGATCTAGGTAATCTTGAAAACAAGGAAGAGAAAAAAGAGCAGGAAAAGGAGGCAAATGAATACAAGGAGCTCACCGATAAAATTAAAGGTATCCTTGACACACATGTCAAGGAAGTACGTATCACTTTGCGCTTGACAGAATCTCCAGCTTGTCTGGTAGCAGAGAGCCACGACATGGGCGGAAATTTAGAACGCATGCTTAAATCAGCTGGGCAGAAGGTTACACATGCTAAGCCAATACTTGAAATTAATCCTCATCATCCAATGGTGCAGAGGTTGAAATACGAAGAGGAGCGTTTTGCTGATTGGAGCTACATTTTATTTGACCAAGCATTACTTGCTGAGGGTGGCCAATTGGAAGATCCAGCTGCATTTGTCAAAAGACTTAATGAGTTGTTGCTACTGACGGTTTAGAGTAAGGGGCATGCATCCCGCACTGGAAAGGTATGCTAATATTTATCTCTAGCTATTCCTGCTCTGAAGCAGATGCTTCTGATAAAGATTTTGTCAAGGAGTGTAAACGGGTTCATGTAAGGGGTTGGTCTCAGCATTTGAATCCTAAAAAACATGATTTCATCAATTTTCGGAAAAAATAGCTAGACTGCCAAGTCATCGTGCTGTGAAAGAGCGATGAAATATCCAAGATAGTAGTTCACAGTGTAAAATAGCCAGAAATTTATTGAGAAGAACCATGCCGTTATCTCCATTTACTTCAAATGAAAAAGTCAAGATCTTGGCTGAAGCGCTGCCGTATATCCAGCGTTTTCACGGCAAAACAATCGTTATTAAATATGGCGGCAATGCCATGACAGAGGAAAACTTGAAGCAAAGTTTTGCCCAGGATGTAGTTTTATTAAAGCTGGTAGGAATGAATCCTGTCGTCGTTCATGGTGGTGGGCCTCAAATAGACGATATGTTGAAGCGTGTTGGGAAGAAAGGTGAATTTATTCAGGGAATGCGTGTAACTGATACAGAGACTATGGATGTGGTGGAAATGGTACTAGGGGGACTAGTTAACAAGAACATCGTTAATCTTATTAACCAACATGGTGGTCGTGCAGTGGGTTTAACAGGCAAGGATGGTTCTTTTATTCATGCAAAAAAAATGCAGGTTCAGAATAGAGAGAAAGTAGATGAATGGATCGATATTGGTCAGGTGGGAGAGATCGAGAGCATCGATCCTGCTCTGATTGCATTGCTGGATACACGTGATTTTATCCCGGTAATTGCACCCATAGGCGTGGGTAGGGACGGCGAATCTTACAATATCAATGCTGATCTGGTTGCAGGGAAGCTAGCAGAAATTCTGAATGCAGAAAAATTGATACTGCTTACCAATATACCTGGTGTTCAGGGAAAAGATGGTAATTTATTAACTGGGTTAACGGCAAAGAAAGTAGATGACTTATTTTCTGATGGAACTATTTATGGTGGCATGCAGCCAAAAATTAGCTCAGCTTTGGAGGCAGTAAAAAATGGAGTCAAGTCTTGTCACATCATTGATGGGCGGGTGGAGCATGCATTATTGTTAGAAGTATTGACGGATGAAGGTGTGGGAACGCTAATTACGGATAAGTAGTTTGAACAGGATCTAGATTTCGGGATTATGGATCCCCTCTCTTGGTTGAGATGTTCATGCCAAAAATTAGGTTGTTGGTATCTTACTAACACCACAAACCATGCATGCTGGATCTTTATTTAATTTGATTGAGCGCGATTCCATAGTTAGGCCATCAAGCAACAGCAGGCGACCATTTAGCGTTTTTCCTATTCTGAGTAAAATCTTGAGCGCCTCAGTGGCTTGTATGCAACCGATAATTCCTACCAATGGGGCAAATACGCCCATCATTGCACAACGCATGTCTTCGTTGTCGCCACTTTTTGGAAATAAACAGTGATAACAGGGGCTGTTAAAATCGCTTAAATTAAATACGGCTACTTGCCCGTCGAAGCGGATTACTGCACCGGATACAAGTGGTTTTTTGTGAGTAACACAGGCTTGGTTTATTGCATGGCGGGTAGCGAAATTGTCACTCGCATCTATTACCACATCGGCTTCTGTTACCAATTGCAACAGTCTTTCCTCGTCAACATACTCCTGAAGTGCAACTACATTTACTTCAGG
>SDBT01007878.1_pt1 | contig 17480 bp, 9 predicted proteins | sample 2277101 | NCBI WGS metagenome assembly SDBT01 (sample SAMN10404973, study PRJNA504765) | marine sediment metagenome | isolation source: marine sediment core GS10_PC15, 103 cmbsf | place: Arctic Ocean: Southern Knipovich Ridge | collected 2010 | reverse complement strand
CTCGGCGAATCGATCAACGCCCTGTCGTCAGGTCTGCGCATTAACAGCGCAGACGACGACGCCGCCGGCCTGGCGGTGCGTGACCTGATGCGCGCCGAGGTGGCCGCGATGGGCCAGGGCATCCGGAATGCGAACGACGCCATCTCGATGATCCAGACTTTCGACGGCGCTGCACAGGTCATCGACGAGAAGCTCGTGCGTTTGAAGGAACTGGCCATGCAGGCGGCCACCGGCACGTACAGCGATGATCAGCGCACCATCATGGACAGTGAGTTCACGGCGATGCGCGACGAGATCACGCGGATCGCTACCGCGACCGACTTCAACGGGATCAATGGCCTGAACGCCAGCGGGACCATCCAGATCCACTTCGGTTCGGGCAACAGCTCGGCTGAGGACTACTACTCCGTCACCCAGCAGGACATGACCGCCTCGGGGCTGAGCATTGACAGCCTGACGATCGCGTCGGCCGCGTCCGCCGGTGCCGCGCTGGCGACCGTCAACACGGCCATTGGCACGAAGGACACGGCGCGCGCACACTTCGGCGCCATGGTCAACAGGCTCCAGAACACGATCGCGAACCTGGAGATCTCGCGCGAGAACATCCAGGCAGCCGAGTCGCAGATCTCGGACGTGGACGTGGCCTGGGAAATGGCGGAACTGACACGGAACCAGGTCCTGGCCCGTGCCGGTATCTCCATGCTTGCGCAGGCTAATGCGATTCCGCAGATGGCCACCTTGCTGCTCGGCTAAGGCTAAGCCTTCCGAGCAAGCCACCAGAGCGGCCCTTCGCACAGGCGGGGGGCCGCTTCTATACCACGGTGGCACGCACTTTGCACCCTGACCCGGGCAGGACGCCCCCGCGCTCGCCATCGGCGGCCAGGGGCCCTGAGACTGCCCGACTCGGCCCCCAGTACCGGGCGGGGGCGGGCAACAGCTTTCCTCCCGTAGGAAAGGATTTCCCGCATGGGCTCGGTCTCCTTCAGCGGCGCCGGCACCGGAATCGACTGGGACCTCATCATCCAGTCCGAAGTGGCATCGCGCGCCCGGCGCGTCATCAAGCCACTGGAAGACTGGAAGGACTCCTGGGAGAGCAAGCTGTCCTCCTTCGACCAACTAGGCACGAACCTGGCCGACCTGCGCGATGCCTCCGAGGCCATGGACACCCTCGGCGAGCTGCGCTCCTACACCGCAGGGAGCAGCGCCAGCGAGGTCAGCGCCGACGTGACAGGCAGCGTCACTGCCTCAGCATACAGCCTGCTGGTCAACCAACTGGCCGCCGCGGAGCTCGAGCTGCACAGCGGCCTGAACTCGTCCACGATGCTGGTCAACAATTCCGGGGCTTCGCTCTACTTCGCCTACTCCTACGAGGGCACGAGCACGACCATCGAGGTCTACGACCAGACTTCGCTGGCAGACCTGGCAGCCCTGATCAACAACGACGCCGCCAACCCCGGCGTGACCGCATCGGTGCTGGACGACGGCGGCGGCACCTCCGCCGCCAGCCACCTGGTCCTGCGCGGCAACGACACCGGGGCCCCCTACGCCATCGCAGTGGACGCGGCGGAGACCACGCTGCAGGGCGACTGGACCTTGCTGACGGCCAACTCGCAGAACATGTGGACCTACGTCGACGTCGCCGATGAGACCCTCTTCTCCCAGTACCAGGCCATCATCATCGACGATGACGACAGCACGGCCGAGTACCACATCATAGACTCGATCGCCGGAAGCACCCTGAACCTGCAGAGCGTCCTTGCCGACAAGATGTTCACGGCCGAGAATGCATACGTCACCCCGCGAGGGGTCGGCGAGGGCCTGGCCAGCGCCGCCACTGCGACCGAGAGCACGGTGACCATCGACGACCCCGGCAACTTCGCCGTGGGCGATTCGGTCATCATCGCGGACGGCAGCGCCTCTGAGCAGTTCACCATCTCCGGCATTGACACGGACGTCAACACGCTGACCTTCTCCTCTGCCCTGGCCAACAGCTACGGGGCGGACGCGTTCGTCACAATCCTGGAAGGGGGGCGTAAGTTCACGTTCGAGGACACGGACTTCACGGAGGTCCAGGCCGCACAGAACGCCGAGGTCCGCCTGGGCGGCTATCCGGCCGCCAGCTGGATCGAGCGGGAGACCAACGTGGTCTCGGACCTGATCCCCGGGCTCACCATCACGCTGAACGCGACGAGCGTCGATGCCGCCGCCGCTACGATCTCGGTCGTGGCGGACCCGGAGGCGGTCAAGGAGAAGATCGCCGCCTTCGTAGCGGCCTTCAACGTCGTCAAGACGTTCCTGAACATGGAGACTTCCTACAACGTCGACACCGAAGAAAGCGGCGTGCTGCTGGGGAACTACGCCGCAAACATGGTGGAGTCCATGCTGTCCGACATCCTTGTCAGCATCGCCGCGGGCTTCGAGGACGGAGTCGACGCCTACACGCACCTGGGCCAGGTGGGCGTTGAGACCTTGGGGCGCACCGATGACGAGTCGGCCCTCGGCACGCTGGTCATAGATGACGATGTACTCAGCGAGGCGCTCCAAGACGACTTCGAGGCGGCCGTCAGACTGTTCGCCGCGAGCTTCAGCGGCCGCAGCGACAGCGTCTACTTGACCTTCTACAGCGCCAGCGAGCTGCTCACCACCCCTGGCACCTATGACGTGGAGGTGGACTTCGACGGCTCCGGCAACATAACGGCCGGCCGCATGAAGTTGGACTCCGAGGCGACCTTCCGGTCCGCTACGGTAAGCTCCCCCTACGTGGCGGGCACGACAGATAACCCCGAAAGCAGCCTGTGGGTGCGCGCGTCCTGGGACGGGGTCTCGACAACCCAGACGGCAACCGTCTACGTCAGGCAGGGATTCACCGGCCAGATTGCCGACGCCATCGACGAACTCCTGGACCCCACAGATGGACTGCTTCAGAACCTTGACGAGAGCTACGACGAGATCATCGAGCAGATCGACAAGAGGATAGAGACCGAAGAGGCGCGCCTGGAAGTGCTGGAGAGACGCCTCAAGGGCAAGTACGCCAGACTGGAGCAACTTCTCGTAGAACTTCAGGGCCAGTCGGAGTGGGCCACGGCGCTTTCGAACGGCGTGTAGACCTACGCCCCGACGCCGGCCCAGTCCACTGCCACAAGGAGCGGATTCAATGCACGCGGCGCAGCAATACCAAACGGACTCTGTCTCCACGCAGCAGCGCGGCAAGCTCATCGCAATGCTGTACGAGGGCGCCGTCAGGTACCTCAACATCGCCAAGGATAAGCTCGCCGACGGCGACTACGCCCTCAAGGGCGTCTACATCGGCAAGGCCCAGGACATCGTCGTGGAGCTGAACAACTGCCTGGACATGGAGGTCGCCCCGGAGCTGGCCGGCGACCTGCGCGCTCTCTACAACTTCCTGTGCCGGCACCTGAACCATGCCAACGTGGAGCGGTCCGCAGAGAAGGTTGACGATTGCATCCGCATACTGGCCGAGCTGGGGAGCGCCTGGGAAGAGGTGGCCACCAGCGCGGAAGTGGCAGCCATGTGCAACCCGGAGGATCAGGCCACCGCGACGGCAACGGGGACGGACTTCGAGGTATAGGCGTTCGCTGCGCGAACGTCCGCGTTCGCTGCGCGAACGTCCGCGTGAGCGTGCTGCTCGCCCTGCGTGCGCGTGGGACCTAGCCGGCCTCTGCCAGGGGCGCTGCCGGAGCATCCGATCCAGCTGAGAGCGCGGCGGCGCGCGCCTGCAGCCGGTCGGCTTCCTCGTCCCGGCCCATCCGCCGACAGGCCTGCGCCAGTCCGCGCAGCGCCGGCACGTTGCCGGGACGGTAGTGCAGCAGTTGGCGCCAGCGGTCTGCCTGCTCCTCGATCCTGCCCAACCGGGCGGCCAGTGAGCAGATCATGTCTACCAGGCCGACGTCGTCCGGGCGCTTCAGGAGCGCCCTCTCCGCCCAGCCGTAGGCCGCTTCGCAGTCGCCCTTGCGCTCGAGCAGCTCGGCCATGCCCACCTCCACGCTGACGTCGTCGGGCGGCCTGACCTGCCGGGCCGCCAGTCCGAAGGCCTCCTGCGCCTGGTCGAATTGCTCGTGCTCGAGGAAGAGCCGGCCGAACGCCGCGTAAGGGCGGGGGCTGTTTGCGCGCAGGCGGGCAGCCATCCTGAGGGCGCGCGCCGCCTCCTCTTCGCGTCCGAGCGCAAGCAGGCACTCGCCCCGGCCGACCATCGCGCTGAAAGCGTCGGGGTCCGTATCTGTGGTGGACGGGAATGCATCGCTGGACACGTGCTCGTCCGTCAGACCGATGTCGGCCAGGCCCTGCGCGTACTCCTCCAGGGCCTCCTCGTGGAGCCCCTTGCCCTGGAGGATCAGGCCCAAGCGCACGTGGTTGTCCGCGCCGTAGCCCTGGGCAATGACCTGCCGGGTGCGCTGCTCGGCCGTTGTATAGTCCCCAAGGGCGAACGCCACTTCGGCGTAGAGATGGACGAGGTAGGGATCTCCCGTGCCGCCCTCCTCGACGGCCCGGGCCCGTTCCAGGAAGTCCTGCGCCGACCTGTAGTCGCCTTCCTGGATGCAATCCTTGGCCAGGCTCAGCATGTAGTCGGTCTTGAGCCCCTCCGGCAACCACCCCGGGGGATGGACGCGAGCCTGTGGCCAGCGGTCGGGCGTGACGGGGCCTCCGTCGGCGAACAGGGCCTCACGGGCCAGCAGCACGTCGTAGGTTCCCTCCGGGTCCTCCGGCCACCGCACCGCCGCACAGCGCTCCTGGATCATGTATGACACGGCCCTGATCAGGCGCAGGGAGGTCTCTGTGCACAGGTCGTCCGAGGGCAGGTAGTAGCAGTCCGCGTCGACGTGGCGCACCCCGGCCAGGTAGGCGGCATAGGCGTCGTCCAGCGGGCCGGGGCAGACCACCTGCACGTTGGCGAGTTCGCCCCGTGACCGCAGAGCCTGCCGGCACTCGGCCTCGCAGCGGTCTGCGTCCGTGTTCACCAGCACGATGCGGCAGGGGTAGTCGAGCGTGTCGATCAGGTGCCGGGCCGTGCGTAGGCCCGCATCGTCCCAGTGGGCCACGGGCACGACGACGGCCACCCGTTCGACCAGGGGCCAGGGCTCCGGCGGCAGGTCGGCGCGGACCCGGCGCATGTTATGGCGGTAGCTCTCCTCGTCGCTGCGCTGCACGTCCGAGATGCGGTCGGACAGGCCCACGGGCTGGTAGTATTCCCCCGTCACCTTGGGGACGCGCAGGAAGTCCGTGAAGAAGGAGAGCTTGCGCGTGATGTCCCAATCGATCAGCACCCGGATGCTCTCGTCGTATCCGCCGACCCTCAGCACCAGGTCCCTGCGGTGCATCAGGCTGACGTGGAGCGTGTGGTTGTAGTGGAACATCAGCAGGCGGTTGTAGTCCCGGCACAGCATGACTTGCTTCTGCAGGGGAATGCGCGTGCCGTCGGGCGCCCTCAGGAAGGCCACGGCATACAGGTCGGAGTACGCGACGCCCACGTGGGGGTTGTCGTCCAGGGCGCCGACCAGCGTGGACAGGTGGTCGGGATACCACAGGTCGTCGTCGTCCAGGTAGGCCACGTATTCGCCGCGGGCCCGCTGGAGGGCCATGTTCAGGCAGGCGGCCTTGCCGTGGTTCTCCCCCAGGGGCACGTAGGTGATGCGCGGGTCGGCGAAGCGGCGGACGACGTCGCCCACGTCCACGCCGCCGTCGTTGATGACGAACATCTCCCAGTCGTCGAACTCCTGGCGGCGGACGCTGCGGATCGCATCGGCCAGGTAGGCGGGACGGTTGTACGTCGGGGTCAGGACGCTGACCTTCGGTGAGCTTGCCATGCGATGGTGTCCTTACAGGTAGCCAAGTTCACGCAGCCGCTGCTCGACCAGCTCACGCTCGGGCTCCGACATCTCGGGCACGGTCACGTGATCGCTGACGACGTAGGCCTGGTCGAAGTAGTCCTTCATCCGCCCGCAGAGCTCCTCCTTGTCGGGCGGGATGTTCACCATCTCTGGTTGCAGGCAACGCAGTGTGCTCTCGTTGGTGCCCGTGTCGTGGATGAGCTGGTGGCCGTCCTCGATGCAGAAGAGCAGCGCCTTGCAGTGGTCCCTTACGGTTCCCTCGCGCGGGGTGGTGTGGCACTGCCACCAGATGCCGTCCTCCCGAGAACGGTTCGCTATCCCCTCGTAGAAGCTCTGCCCGTACACGGGACGCGGGCTCGTGTCGTTCAGGCTCGTGCCCAGGAAGCTGGCGGGCGCCTCAGGCACGCCGCACACGTCCAGGATCGTAGGCGCCAGGTCCAGCGTCGAGACGGCCCGCGCCGGCTGCGGCCGCGTGATCCCGTCGGCCAGCCCGCCGCCGAAGACCAGCGGCACGTGCACCACCTCCGGCATCAGGCAGGTCGGCCCGTGCCCGATGGTGCCGCGCTCCAGCAGCTCCTGTCCGTGGTCGGCCGTGACGCAGACCAGGGAGGAGTCCATCAGCCCGGTGTCGGTCAGCACGTTGAGCAACACCTGGAGGTTCATGTCCACGTAGCTGACGGCCGTGTCGTACAACTCGCCGTAACGGTCACCGAAGCCGCCAAGCGCCTCCCGGCCCTCCCAGAACCACGTGCACGCGTTCAACAGCACCTGCTGCGGCGCCTTGAACGTGCCGAGCCGCGAGTAAGGCACGGCGATGTCTTCGTGGACGTCCATCAGGTGAAGCCAGTGAAACTGCTTCGCCCGGTCCCGCCCGGCCAGCAGGGAGCCGATCGTGTGCTTGACGATCTCGGCCGCATCGACGCGGAACACCTGGCTGGCCTTGACCAGGAAGTCGGGGATCGTGGACTGCCGCCGACGGCAGAGCTGGTCGAGCAGGCCGAAGACCTGCGGGTCGGCCTTGATTCGCTCCTGGAGCTCCTCGGCCTCGTCGGTGGTCAATTGCGTGTGGACCCGGAAGCCGTCAGGCCGCCGGTCGCTCTCCTCCAACTCCAGGAAGTCGTGGAAATCTGCGAAACCGCGATCGTAGCCGTAGAAGCGCGATATAAGCGGGTTCCCCGCGTTGAAGGCGGCCGTGTGGAACCCCTCCTCGGCCATGGCTTCGGCGAGCGTGGTCTGGTGGGCGGGCAGCACGCGGTTGCGGCCGAAGTTCTGGTAGAAGGTGGACAGCAGGATGCCGGGGAAGCTCAGGTAGGTGTGCCCGGCCGTGGCATATGCCTGCTGGAAGTTGACGCCCTCGGCTGCGAACGCGTCCAGCGACGGAGTGGTCGCCACGGCGTGCCCGTTGCAGGAGAGCCGGTCGGCCCTGAGGCAATCGACGGTGATGAGGAAGACGAGCTGCTCGGCCGCCCACTGCGTATCGAGGCCCATCCAGTTGCGCAGCCGGATCCTGTCGGAGGCGAACTCCAGCGAGTGCAGGTAGTAGTAGCAGCCCGCCTCGTCCCCGGCCTCTTGCCGCTCCCAGGCCTTCAGCAGCTTCAGGTCGTCGTCGAACGCGATCTCGGCGTCGGTCACCCGGTCCAGGAGGGTCGCCAGTTCGGCGGCCACGTCGCGGACCGTTGACTGCCACTCGGAGAGCATACGCAGTTTCTCTGCCATCGTGCTCTTCTTCTTGAGCAGCGTAGGCAATGTCGTCGCAGCAGCCCAGACTACGCGGAAGCCCGTCGCAACGGGCGCATTTTCGGCTGGTTCCATGTCGTCGGTCCCGTCCTCTGATGTTCGTGTGTGCCCGGCCCCTACAGGTAACCCAGGTCTTCCAGCCGGTGCGCGACGGTGGCGGCGTCCCGACTGGACAACTGGTAGGCGTATTCCTCGGTCGGTGGCTCGTAGACTGAGTCGAAATACGCGATCATCTCGGCCTTCAGCCGTTCGGGATCAGGGAGGGCCGTGCTCGTATCCGCGTCCCGTGCGCCGGTCAGTACGTATAGCTCAGCCCTGTCCCGAGCGCCATCGTGGATGCACTGGTAGGCGCCCTCGATACAGAAGACCATCGCCGGGCAGCAATCCCTGACGGGGCCCGGGAACGGCTTCAACTCGAAGCTCCTCTCGTTGGCGTCTGCGCAACGGTTGTCCGCCTCGCGGTGGAACGTCTGCCCGTAGACGGGCCGTTCGGCGGTGTCGTTCAGCGACCTGCCCAGGAACGTCTCGGGCACGTCGTCGATCCCGCACACGTCCAGGATCGTCGGGGCGATGTCGAGCGTGGAGACCGCCCTGTGCGCAGCGGAGCCGTCGAGGCCCCTCGCCAGGCCGCCGGAGAAGACGAGCGGCACGTGCACCACCCCCTCGGCCAGCCGGTCATAGCCGTGGCCGAACCGCCCGTTCTCGAGCAGCTCCTGTCCGTGGTCGGCCGTCAGGCAGATGAGCGAGGAGTCGAGCAGGCCGTTGTCCGCCAGGAAGTTGCGCAGCACCTCCACGTTGGTGTCCACGTAGTTGACGGCCGAGTCGTAGAGGTCGCGGTACTTGTCCGCCTGGGCCGCCAGCGCCTGCACGCCCATGCCGGAGGCCAGCAGCGTGTTGAGGAAGAACTGCTGCACCATGCTGAAGCCGCCCAGACGCGAGTACGGCACCGTGATGTTCTCGTGCAGGTCCATCAGGTGCATCCAGTAGAACTGCCGGGCCTGGCCCTCGTTCCGGGTCAGGTCGGCGATGGTGCGCTTGACGATGTCGGCGGCGTCGTAGGGATAGAACCTGCGCCGCGCGGCTATGTGCCGCACCAGTTCGACCCCCGTCAGGCCGGTCAGTTGCTTCAGGGCCTCGTAGACGTCCGGCTTGGCGTTGCAGTCCTCGAAGATGGCCAGCAGCTCCTGCTCCGTGGCCGGCTCGCGGCGCCTGGGCGAGTGGTCCACGAACGTCTCGCTCTCGAAGCGGAAGTTCTCCTGCCACAGGTAGTCACAGTACTCGTCGAAGCCGCGGTCGTAGGCGTAGAAGTGCGAGACGTGCGGATTGGCCGCGTTGACGCCTGTGGTGCGATAGCCGTTGCGGCTCATCACCTCGGCCAGGGTCACCAGGTGGTCGGGCACGGTGCGCGTGGACCCGAAGTTCTGGAAGAAGTTCGACAGCAGGATCCCCGGCATGCTCTGGGCGGTCTGGCCGGCCGTGGAATAGGCCCGGGGGAAGTTCACGCCGTCCGCCGCCAGTGCGTCTATGGCCGGGCTGGTCGGCCGCGTGTGCCCGTTGCAGGACAGGCGGTCCGCCCTCATGCAGTCGACGGTTATGAGCATGACAATCTGCTCGACCGGGCTTAGCGCCTCGATGCCCAGGGCGCTGCGGATATCGGCCCGGTCTTCGGCCTTGCCGAACGCGGACAGGTAGTAGTCCCTCTCGGCCGCCTGGCCCATGGCGTGTAGGTGCCAGACCTTGATGAGCCGCAGCGCGTCGTCGAGCATCAGTTCCTGCTCGGACACGCCGGCCAGTTCGGCCTCGAGCCCGTGGACCAGATCGGCTGCCTCATCGGAGGCCCTGCGCAGACATGCCACCTTGTCCTGGACCGAGACTGCCGACCTCATCTGCGTCCTGAGAACGCGCAGGGCGTTGCCGTCCTGGTAGTCGTTGCGGGCGCCGGGCGTCGGGCCTTCTTGCTGCATGGTCCATTCCTTTCAGTGTGGCAGGATCGCGCTGACCGTCACCCGGCCTGGCGCCGCTCGAGGCACGGGGCGGAGGCCGTCCCGACCCGGGCGAACAGCTTGCGGTAGTCGCGCACGACCCGGTCCCAGTGGTAGCGTCTCAGGGCCTTCTTGCGGGCCCAGCGGGCCATCAGGTTCATCTGGTCGAGGTGGTCGCCCGCCCATCGGATCGCCTGGCACAACGCCTCGGTGTCCCGGGGCGGCACGAGCAGCCCCTCCTTCTTGTCCGTTATCAGCCAGGGCGTGCCGCCCACGGGCGTGGTGAGCACGGGCAGGCCGGCGGCCATGCACTCCGTGACGGCCAGGCTACAGCCCTCGAAGATGGAGGGCAGGATGCACAAGTCGTAGTCGCCCAGCAGACGCGCCACCTCGCTCGGGCGATGCCAGCCCATGAACCGGACGTTCTCGCCCAGATCCCACGAGCCCAGACGAGCCTTCATCATGTCCATGTCCGGCCCCGTGCCGATGACGTCCAGCCGGAAATCCGGCTGGTGGGGCTTGAGTTGCCGGAGCGCCTCGCACAGCGTGAACAGGCCCTTCTGGCTGTCGGCCAGCCGCCCGAAGAACACGAACCGTCGCATCTCGGTGCGGTCCCGCTCGCGGTGCGCGTCGAAGAACGCATCGCCGGCGGCGTTCGGGATGACAAACACGTCGTGCGTGCGCCCGAACCGCTTCTGCAGCACCAGGCGCCCATACGGGGTGACCACCACAGAGAAGTCCGCATGGCGGAAGATGGAGTTGTTCGACCGGTCGGGGGCATACTGCACGTTCTGGCACCAGATGCCGACCGGGACGCCATGGTCCTGGCATGTGCGGATGATGCCCGGGCTTGTTGCGCGCCACAGCGGCATGCACACGTCCAGCTCGCCGGCCATCTCCGCCAGCCGGGCGGACGCGGCTTCGTGGAGCAACGCCAGGTCCGGACCCTTGACCCACTCGATGCGGTAGAGCGTGTCGGGCGGCTCCGCCACGGGCACCTTGTGGATGAAGGGCCGCTCGTTGTAGATCACGGTCACGTTGTAGCCGCAGGCCACCAAGCCGTTAGCCACCTGGTGCATCGCGTTCTCCGCGCCGCCCGCGCCAGGCTGATTGTGGCTGACGAAGCAGATGCGCGACGCCCCCTCACCTGGCCCCGACGCCGCGGAAGCCAGGGCGACGGTCTTGTCCGGCGCCAGCACCACCTCCAACTCGTCTCCCAGCGCACGCTGCGACACGATGCGGAACGGCCGCGCCCCGCTCGCCTCGCCGGACGCCCGCCACAGAGGACTGCTCGGGTCAAAGTGACTGAACGTCTCGGCCGTGAAGTAGCGCCGGTGCGTCGGGTCCGAGGCGGCTGCCGTCGACGGGCAGAGAGGCACGTTGATCTCGACTCGGGCCCCGGCGCGGCAGACCCGCCAGATCTCGTCCATCACGGTCATAAAGTCGTCGCCCAACCGCGAGAGGATGCTGCCGGCGGCCAGATAGTCGACCGAATCGTTCCGCAACGGTATCCCCGCGCTCACGTCGCAGACGATGTCGGCGGAGCTCTCGGGGTCCGAATCGATGCCCAGGTAGGAGCGCCGCTTGAACCGGCCGCACCCCAGGTCCACCATCACCCTGTCGTCACGCGGGATGCCGATCGGCTCGGGCGCGGGCTCCTCTGGCGGGTCCTCGACCGGTGCGGGCGCCCGGATCGAGTCCAGGACATGCTCGACCGTGATCTTCGCCATGCACCGGCGGCTCTCGCATTCGACCCAGCTCTGCAGGTACTGGCAGGGGCGACAGCCAAAGTCGCTGGTGATCGTGCGGACGCGCGGGCCGAGGGGCAGGTTCTTGGAATCCAGAGTCGGGCCGAAGATGACGTGCGTCTCCGTGCCCACGGCCGCAGCCATGTGGGCGGGGCCGGAGTCGTTGGCCACCAACAGGTCGGCGCATTCGAGCAGGTGGGTCGTCTGCGGAATCGAGTAGTCGCCCATCAGGTTGACGACCTCGGGGGGCCAGCCGGTCGGGTCGAAGGCCTCCGCCTCCAGCCGGCCGCCGATCAGCCCCACCTGGTAGCCCGTCCTCGCCAGGCTGTGGGCCAGTTCGCGGAAGTGGGGCCACCGCTTGCGCTGCCACTCCGCGTCGGGGTTCGACGTGTCCGCCAGCAGCGCCACGGGCCGGCCGGGCGCGAATGGGTAGCCGACCTCCTCGCTGTGGCAGTATGGCTCCGGCATCGACCCGTCGAAGCCCAGCAGGCGGGCCAGGTCCAGGTGAAACTCCGCCTCGTGGCGGTCACGGCCCTCGAAGCCGACGGCAACGAAGGGCACCCCCGCTGCCGACAGCGGCATCTCATGCATGCGGCGGAACAGGCCCGACCACATCGACAGCAGCACCACGTCGCGCTCGGCCGTCGCGTCGAAGCTCGCCAGGGCCGTGACGCGGTCGACCAGCGTCCATCCCCTGACGACGTCGAGGGCGGGAGACAGCCCCACCACTTCGAGTTCGCTGCGGGGGTAGAGCCACTTCAGCGCGCGCAGCGCGGGGGTGAGCATCACCATGTTGCCGATGCCCTGCACCATGGCCACAGCGATCCGCAGCGGTGCCTCGCGGAAGCCCTCGCGCAGGAACGCCGCTGACTCGTCGGTCGCCTCGGCAGCGTGGAAGCTGAGCACCAGACGGAAGGCCTGGGAGTGTTCGTCGCGTTCGATCAGGTCTTCGGCCGTGCTGCGCACCTCTTCCCACGACGTGAGCGCCCGTCCGACGGCGGCCGACGGCGCTTGGGCGTCTTCAGGCTGCTCGGGGGGGGCCGCCGCGGGGGTGGCGGCGGAGAGGGCCTCTTCGTAGAAGCGACTGCTCCCGTCGGCACGGCCCAGCGCCAGGCACAACTCGCCCATCTTGTTGAGCAGCTCGGGGCTGTCCGGCCGCAGTTCCAGAAGCGACCGGCACGCCTCGAGCGCGCCCTCGGTGTCGCCGGTCCGGTGCAGCTCGTCGGCCCTGCGCTGCAGTTCGGCCTCATTGCTCATCAGGCAAAGTCCTTTCTGTGCGTCCCCCCCTCCGGGGCACGTTCGTCAGCCGGCCCTCCTGGGGGCGTCTGCCCCGCCGAGCACCTCGATTCGCTTCCACAGCTCGGTGTACTGCAGGTGAGGGCGGTACTCGGTCAGCAGCATCCTCATGCGCCCGCTGAACGCCGTCAGCGTGCGCGCGTGACCGCCCATGACGGTCTCCCCGCCGAAGACCTCGGGTCCGCTGAAGGCGGCCTCGATGCGGCGTATCTCGGCCTCGACCGCCCCGACGTCCAGCAGCGACCCGGCCAGCTTGTCCCTGACGGCTCGGCGGCCGACCCCCGACAGTTCCTCCAGCGGCATCCCCATGTTGCGGCGGAACCAATACGGCGCACCTGTGATGCACTTCTGCCGCCACGACGCGAACGACAGCCAGTGCAGGTGGTAGCCCACGATCATGGTGTTGACGTAGGTGCGGACCCCCCGCTCCTGCCACCGGCCGCCCAGCTCCTGGTCGCTGCCCCACGAGTAGGTCGGGTCGTAGAGGCCGAACCGGTCATAGGCATCCCGCAGGCAGCTCAGGTTACAGGTGACGAACCACGACGAGTCGGCCAGGTAGCGGGGGCGTTTGCGGTGCAGGGCGGTGTAGAGCGGAATCGACTCGTGCAGGTAGTTGAACAGGCTCCTCAGGTAGGTCGGCGGGAACTCCCTGCCCCCGGCGATCACGCACCGGGAGTCGAAGCCCAGGCTTTCGTGTTCGGCGTAGTGCTCGGCCACGGCCGTGCGGGCCAGGATGGCGTCCGAGTTGATCTGCAGGACGATGCGGCCGCGGGCGTGCCGGACGCCTTCGTTGCGGGCCAGCGCGATGGAGCCCTCCTCGACACGGCGCACCTGCAAGCGGTCGCCGAAGTGCCCCGCCCAGCGCGCCAGGACGGCGGCCAGGGCCTGCTGCGAACCGTCCGCGATGCCGTTGGGGACGGCGATCACCTCGTAGCGGTCCGCCTGGAACGTCTGCGCGAACAGGGCGTCCAGGCACGTGTCGAAGACGTCGAAGCCGTCATGAATGGGCACGACGACCGAGACGTCGCAGGTCGGGGCGGTCCGGTGCACGACGCCGGCGCCACCGACGCGCGACACGACGGACTCGAGCGCGGCGCCCGTGGCCTGGCACAGCAGGCGGAGGTTCGCCGTGGCGTCGGTGTGGTCCGGGTCGGCGGCCAGGGCTCGTGCCAGGTACCACCCGGCGTCGTCGGTCCGGCCCATCGCGAAGCTGATGGCCCCCAGGTCACTGAGCACGTCCGGGTCCTCCGGCTGCAGGTCGAGCAGTCGCTGGAACGCCTCCAGCGCGCCGGACGTGTCGCCGCGCTCGTAGAGCCCCTCCCCTTCACGGCGCAGGGCCGCTGCATCGGCCTCAGTCATGACGAGCACCCTCCTCGGCGCCGCGGCCCCCTGGCGTTGCCCAGCGTGGTCGGCTGCCGCTTGCGGCAGATCGCGAACACGGTCTCGTTCCTCAGTCGGTGCCTTTCGGCCATGGCGGGCCCCAGTTGTCTCAGGTAGTCGTCGACGGTCACCTCGAAACCGGCCGCCGCCAGGCGGTCGTAGAAATCCCGGCCGTAGGCGCGCACGTGGTCGCTCTGGCCGAAGAGGCGCTCGCGCTCCTCGGGCGACGTGACGGCGGGGTCTTCGAGCGTCTCGTATCGGCTGGCGTCCACAGGCGAGTGCACGATGGCCCAGCCGCCCGGCTTCAGCACGCGATAGATCTCCCGCATGGCGCGGCGGTCGTCGTCGACGTGCTCCAGCACGTGTATGCACAGCACCGCGTCGAAGGCGCCGTCGCGGAACAGGATGTCGTTGATGTCCATGGCGACGTCGGCCTTGCGCGGGTCCAGGTCGGCGGTGATGTAGTGAAGGTTAGGCATGGCGGCCAGCGAGTCGCGCAAGGCGGGCATCGGGGCGAAGTGCAGGACCCTCAGCTCCGCCGTGAGCAGGTCCGTTCGCGCGGCCATGAACAGCCACAGGGCGCGGTGCCGCTCCAGCGACCCGCACTGCGGGCACTTGCGGTTCGGCAGCTTGCGCTTGCCGCCGGCCGGGGCGAACGTGGTGAAGCGCCCCCGGCAGCACGGGCAGACGAGGCTGCCCGGTGCGGTCGGCGCGCCGGTGCCCTGCAACTCGTCCAGCACGCCCTGCCACGGCAGGCCGCGCGCCTGGCATGCCATCTTCAGGTTCGCCATCGCCTCGGCATTGCCGCCGTCAACCTGCAGCGCCCGGGCGTAGTAGGAGACGCTGGCGTCCTGCAGTCCCATGGCGAAGCAGACCGTCCCCAGGTCGTTGAGCACCTCCGCGCTCTCCGGCTGCAGGGCGAGCAGGTGCTCGTAATCGGCCCGGGCGGAGCCCAGGTCCCCCTGCTCGAAGCTGGTCCTGGCATGGGCCTGAAGCTCTTGCGCGCTTGTCATGATCCGGGACCTCCAGAGCGGCTGGGAACCACACGCGGGCGATTTCGCAAAGGCCATGCCGACGGGCCGGACCGCACGGACCGGCCAGGAGGGCGGCCCTGGACGGCGGACGGCTCCGCAGCGGGCGGGCGGGGCGTTGGCTTTCCCGACTGCCGGTGAGGATGGCAACGAGGTAGATGGCCGCTCCTGGGCATCGGCCGGCCCCCTGAGCCCCCACGGGCGGCGCAGGATGCCGTCCACCCTCGGGAGGGCGTCCGGCACACGGTGTGCAAAGGAGGCCGACCATGAGCGCCACAGCAGAGATGGCCCCCCAGAGCACGACCGCCCCGACCGTCGAGGTCCATCCCCGGATACTGCGCCCAGCGACCTTCCCCGACTTCCCGCTCTACGCGCGAGCCGATGACTGCGAAGCGCCCAGGCGCGTCCGGGAGGCCGGCGAGCCCGTCTACGCCAACACGTGGGACAAGCTCGACCGGGACGGCATCGACCTGCTTTACGTACATGAGTCCGACCAGGCCGACTGTCTCGACTACGTGGAAGAGAACCTGGAGAGCATACTGGGCGACGAGGAGTTGCCCCCCGAGCAGTTCGCCCCGTGGGTCTGCCGCCTGACGAGGCGGGCCATGCAGGCCCTGCTGACCGACACGCGGTCCTTCGGCAGCTACGAGCGCGTCCGCACGATGGTCGAGGCGATCGTCCGGACCATCGGCCGCAGCCCCGATGCGGCCTGGCACATGATGGACGGCCGCACGACCGCGCACTCGCTGCACCGCCACAGCACCGACGTCTGCGTCCTGCTGACGGGCTTCGCCGCCCGCGCGCTCAAGGTCAGGGACCGGGCCCTGCTGACGCAGGTGGCGATGGGCGCCGTCCTCCACGACGTGGGCAAGGCCGCCATAGCACCCGAGATACTCGCCAAGCCGGCCGCGCTGAGCCGGCGCGAATTCGCGCAGGTCAAGAAGCACCCCCAGCGCGGCATCGACCTGTGCAAGCCGTTCCTGGGCCGCGCGCGCATCGCCCACAGCATCATCAGCCAGCACCATGAGGACGCCGGCGGAGGCGGCTATCCCGACGGACGAGTGGCCGAGACGATCGGCCTGTTCGGACGGGCCGCCCGGGTCGTCGACGCCTATGACGCCATGACCAGCGACCGTCCATACCGCCCCGCTCTGGACTCCTTCGGCGCCGTGCGCGTGATGGTCAACGAGATGCGGGGCCGGTTCGACCGGTCGCTGCTGCGCAGGTTCATCAGGCACCTGGGGTCCGCCCCGAACCTCCGGCACGAAGCCCCGCCGCCCGTCGAGGCGGCGCGGCCGCCAGTCGAAGCGGCGCGGCCCAAGGTGACGCAACTCCGCAGCATCCTCGATGCCCTGAGCAAGACGGTCGATGCCCCTGCCGCCGAGCGCCCTGTCGGTGCTGCGTTCCCGCACGATCTGCCCATCCTTGTCTCGGAGCTTGATAAGTGGCGTTCCACGCTCGCCGATGCCACGACTGAGACGGACCCGGTGCTGGCTGACATGCTTGCCCGTCTCGTTTCCTTGCGCGACCACGCCCTGAGCGTCATGCGCTCGCACGGCGTCGATCCCAAAGGCGCCGCCGCGCAGCCGAGCGAAGGCCTGCGCCGCGCCGGCTGACCCCAGACGCTCTATGCGGCCGGGACCTCCGGCATGCCCTGCCCGGTGGGGTGCAGGAGTACGGCGGCTCCGGTACTGAGCGCTTTGACGTTGCTGTACTGCACGTCGCGGAACGACGTGAAGCGCCCTTCCACGACGCTTGCCGCGATCTCGCGTATGCCCTCCTCCAGAGTGACGGTGCATTCGAACCCCAGGCGGGACCGTATCTTGTCGAACGACACCCGGTAGCTCCTGGCGTCGCTCACTGTGCCGTCCAGGAGGACCTTCGTGCCGGGCACGGCGCACACGACAGCGTCGGCAAGCTGCTTTACGGTGACGTTCCACCCGCCGGCGTTGAACACCTCGCCGCCGACCGCGTCAAGCGGCGCCTCCAGGCACTCTCGGAACGCCCGGCTGACGTCCCGGACGTGGATGAACGGCCGCCACTGGTCCCCGCCCATCACCCGGATGTGCCCCTCGGCGGCCGCCTGCGCAGCGAACAGGTTGGTCACCAGGTCGAAACGCATCCGGTAGGACTGCCCGAACACGGTCGCCAGCCGCAGGATGACGGGGCGGAAGTCATCATCCGCCAACTCGGCCACGGCGCGCTCCGCCAGGACCTTGGTCTCCGCGTAGGTCGAGACGGGCGCCAGGGCCGAGCGCTCGTCGATGATGCCCGGCTGCTTGCCGTAGACGCTGCACGTCGAGGCGAACAGGAAGCGGCGGATCCCCGTGCCGCGGCAGGCCTCGCGGATCATCCGCACCGCGTTGGCGTTCACCGCCACCGGCACGTTGTCGTCCACCGCGCAGGCCGGGTCGCCGACGATGGCCCCCAGGTGCACCACGGCGTCCATGCCGCGCAGGG
>SDBT01007877.1_pt1 | contig 17480 bp, 17 predicted proteins | sample 2277101 | NCBI WGS metagenome assembly SDBT01 (sample SAMN10404973, study PRJNA504765) | marine sediment metagenome | isolation source: marine sediment core GS10_PC15, 103 cmbsf | place: Arctic Ocean: Southern Knipovich Ridge | collected 2010 | reverse complement strand
TTAAATAACGTGAGCCACCGAAGGGAATCGAACCCTTGACCCGTCGCTTACGAAGCGACTGCTCTGCCATCTGAGCTACGGTGGCGCGAGTCAAATTATATCAGCATCCGGTTATAATCTTTTACCATAATGAATATTGCCATCATCTCCTATCACACCTGCCCATTAGCAACTTTAGGGGGAAAAGACACTGGCGGAATGAACGTTTACGTCCGGGACCTCACAAGGTATTTAGGACAATTGGGGATACACGCGGATGTATTTACAAGATCACAAGATGAACACGTACCGCATGTCCTCCATGATCTCGGGTGCGGGAACCGTGTCGTACATATCCCCGCCGGTCCAGAAACCCCGCAACCAAAGAAAGAACTTGAAGGATACATAGATTTATTCGTAAATAATATTTTAACATTCACAGAAAAAAAGCAGATTCATTATGACCTGATATTCAGTCATTATTGGTTATCTGGTCTCGCTGCTTTGAAATTGAAAACGGCATGGAATATTCCAGTTACCCATATGTTTCATACTTTGGCACTTTTAAAGAATAAGATATCCCGTTCCGAAAAGGATATAGAAGGGGAATACCGAATTAATGGTGAAAAAAAGGTATTATCTGAAATTGACAGACTGATTGTCGCCACAACCGATGAAAGGGATAATTTACAAACCTTATATTCCACATCCCCAGATATCATAGAGATTATTCCTCCGGGTGTTGATACTACGCATTTCTATCCAATCCCGTTTGATGAAGCCAAAGAATTTATAAGTATTCCGGAAGATGAAAAAATGATTCTCTTCGTTGGGAGAATTGAGCCCTTAAAAGGTATTGATACATTACTTAAAGCCATCGCACAATTAAAGCAGGCTGACATTCTCCAGAAATGCCCTCACTTTCTCTATATTATTGGCGGCGATCTTGATTCAGATCTAGTTAAGATGGACGGAGAGATGCAGCGTCTGCAAATTTTATGCGACGAACTAGGTTTGAATGATCTCGTACTTTTCTTAGGGAAGAGAGACCAGGATTCCTTACAATATTATTACTCAGCGGCGGAAATGCTGGTAATGCCATCCCATTATGAATCATTTGGGATGGTTGCCCTAGAAGCAATGGCGTGTGGTACTCCTGTGATCGCCACGCAAGTAGGGGGGTTACAGCATCTCGTACAAGATCAGAAAACAGGGTTTGTTATTCCCAATGATAATCCAGATGCGCTTGAAGAGAAAATTACTGTATTAATATGCAAACCGGAATTGAGAGAGAAAATGAGCAAAAACAGTATTTCTTACGCACAGTCTTTTTCATGGAATATTATTACAAAATTATTAATTAAAGCATTTGAGAAAATAATAATGGATTTCCACTAACTGTATGAAAATTATTTCCTGCTTGATCCTTTTCGAATGATCTCCTTTCCAAATCGTTCTTGCAGATCATCCATCGCTTCCAATAACAATTTTTCCTTCTCAAAATCTTTATTAAACAAAGATAGCTGGTAGATGTCAGATTCCAGCTTGCTAACGCCAACACCTATCAATCGTACCCCCTTCCCTTCCCCCCAAACTTTTTCAAATAAATCCCTTGTGGAGGAGAAAATCACAGAATCAAGGTTAGTCGGTTGATCCAGTGTGAGCTGCCGTGTGATGGTATCAAAATTTGGCCAGCGAATTTTCAATCGGATTGTTCTCCCAGATAATCCTCTCTTTCTTAAACGCTGACCCACTTTTTCAGATAAATCCTTAATAATTAAATCAATCTCGTCTTTCTTTTTTAAATTATCAAAAAATGTCCTTTCATTACTAACAGATTTCACATTCCCGTCATTTCCAACCGGACGGTTATCGATTCCTAGCGCACGCCTTTTTAATGTGAAAGCAAAACTACCTAGTATTTTTTCTAGTTTTTCTATTCGGATATTCTGAATATCACCAATCGTAGCTATTCCAAAATCATTAAGAAGTTGTTCCGACTTAGGACCGATACCCCACATTTCTCCAATCGGGAGAATCTTTAAAAATGAACCCTCCTGCCCCGGGGGTATCACTTTAATCGCCATTGGTGTTGTTGGTTTTCTATGATCAGATTTTCCAATATTTGTTGCAATTTTTGCCACCAATTTATTAGAAGCAGCCCCAATTGAACAGGGCAATCCCGTTTCCTTTCTTATTTTCATTTGTATATCTAATGCAATATTCTTAGGCTGTTGAGGTAGGTCACTCACATCAAGAAATGCCTCATCGATAGAGATCGTCTCAACAAGAGGAGTAATATTTTGAAGAATATCCATAATTCGCTTAGAATACTTGGAATAATATTCATAATGTCCCCTCACAGTTATAAGATTCGGACACATACGTGTAGCTCTCTTCATCGGCATAGCGGAATGGACACCATGCAATCGGGCTGCGTAGGAACATGAAGTTACCACTCCCCTCCCATCCGAAGTACCTCCCGTCGCAAACACTTTTCCTATCAATGAAGGATCCAATAATTCCTCAACAGAACAAAAAAAAGCATCAAGATCTACATGTAAAATTTTTCTCATTTACTTTTCTATAGAATAGTAATTATGTTCTATTATACGATTAAAAAAATCAACTCATAAGCGAAGCGGAAATAATCTTATTGCATTTGCGTCTTTAGCGATTCAATCGCTTCAACAGGTGTTGGATCGATTTCATACATCATAGCAAGATAATAGGATACGTAATCCCCAAAATAAATAGCTTTCCACATTTCTGCCATTTTTTCATCTGCAGAAAAATCAATTTGGTCAGTGCATAACCCAGAAACCATAAATTCAGTAAGAGTAAGATTCACTCTTTTCTTATTTCTCGGATGATAATGATTGGATTTCAAAAACACGGCAAATATCTTAGGGAGCATTTTCGATGGTTGTAGAACTCCAGCCAATGTATTATGGTCAATTTCCGGAATAATACCGTATTGTGCCCAGCACTTCGCCAATTCATTTATCTGAGTTTTCCACCTCCTGGCAACCGGGCCTAAATGTTCCGCTCCAAAAACGATGACATGTTGATCTACCAGCTGCCCAGCTATTCTCTTTGCCGGATTATTTACAATCGGCACATCAGCATCAATTTCTTTGCCCAATTCATCCATCGCTAATACAGCAGTTTTTATTACCTCATCCTGCTTCGGGATAAAGGACAACTTGGTAAAAAGACGCAATAGCAATCCAAAAGAAAACCCAACGGCCGCCCTCGGTTGGCCTACATGCTCAAATTTCCAAGTAACAATACCATTATCAGAAGCAGTTGAGAAAAGTTTTCCCCCGGTGGTTATCACTATGATTGTACAATTTCTTTCGATTGCCTGTGAGAGCACTGAATTTGTCTCTTCTGTATTACCAGAATGTGACGAACATATAACCAGGCAATTTTTTCCCACCGCCCACCCAGGAAGGTTGTAATCGCGCAGTATGAACGTAGGAATTCGTAAATTTGGAAATGCATAAGCCACCAGCAAATCCGCCCCGATAGCTGATCCTCCCATACCTGCGATAACAATACGATCAAACTCCTTATTCTCCGGTAAGGGGAAATCCCTACCCAGAAAAAACGCTTTCTCTAATTGGCCGGGTAGTTTCTGGATCGCTCCAAGCATATCGCCGCGATCAATAGAACTGAATTTGTAGAAGGAATCTAAATTCATAAGCGTTTACATTAATTTAAATCAGAAAACGCTCTAACCACTTGTTTCAAGAAGTTTAGAGCCATTTGCCATTCTTCATTAAAAAAATGTAAGGTTACATTATTAATTTGCAGGTGATAAGTAATTTCCCCGTCAGGTTCTTCTGCAGTATAAGCAAAGCAATCATCGGTTTCTATAATTGTCTTTATTTTTGTATTTACATCTTCTTTCATTTTTTCTCCCTTATCAATATTTTTCCTAAATCTTTAGATTCTTTTTCATCACTAATCCAAAGGTATACTCAACTGTCAGTTTTTATTTAATTTGATCTATCCAAGATCTCATGATCACTTTCTTAAATTGGTCTATTTATGGAATAAGGGCACCCCTATTAAGTCTCCTTTACATAATATCAATAAGGAAAATGATCAGATATTATGGACAAACTCCCGGACTCATCGAGTTAAAGAATCCGGCAAATAAATTACACCACTGATTGGTCACTTCAATAACGGTCAAAGGGATTACACAAAAAATTACAATAAATGCCAAAGCCGCTATTAAGATGACAACCCAGGTGGGGTTTTTCTGGCCCCCAGATTTCTGGTTTGTTATTTCTTTTTTCCGGTCTTTTTTATCTTTTTTATCAGGTTTTATCTTATGGACTCGTTCTTTTAATGGTTTCTCAACCTCAGCAATTTCCTCTTGAACTTGGGTTACTTTAGGTTGATCTGTCTCGTCCAGTTGAGAGGATTTAGAAATTTCATCGGTTTTCTCATACACAAATTCGAGTACATGATTCTCCCCTATGCTGATCAGGTCTCCATTTTTAATGGTAGTTGGTTTCTTCAGTTTCTTGCCATTTAAAAAAGTCCCATTGGTAGAATTTCGATCTTCGATTTGGAAAGTATTTCCTATTTTTGTAATCGTGAGGTGATTTCTAGATACTTCAATATCATCGATGACGATATCACTGTTTGGGTCTCGACCTATAACACTTTTATCTTTAATTAAATCAAACGACTTATTGACTTCGTCGCCCGCTTTGACAATAAGTTTGACCGTATCCGTCATAAGCACCTCCTGATATTTTATTCATAAATGAAAGAAAGAAAAAAGTCAAGTAAATTAAGTAAAATAAACTCCCCGCTATGCCGTGTACGACGTAGTTTTGAACCTGCTTTCGCAGGATGGGTTCTTCCTAGTTAGCTCCGCCTTGGCTTACGCCTATCGCGTCACATCCGTAAGACAAGAACCCTTTATTTAAGGTGTTGGCTCAAAACATTGAGTGCCGCATCACGAACACAGCAGGGCATTAATCTTATACCATATTTCAACCATACTGCATAGATTTCAGGATTTCAGAAGAACTGTTTGACATAGGAACATTCAGTAAATACACTTAAGTTATACCGATGAATACTATCAGAACTTTTTTTGCCATAGAATTGCCAACACATACTTTGGAGCAAATTGAAAAAGAATTATGTGATCTAAAGAATTCCCTACCACAGAAAGTTAGATGGATCGCTAGCAGTTCGATGCATATCACCATAAAATTCATCGGGGATTTCAATCCCGAACACCAATCTCCGATACAGAAGGACCTACAATCCCATCTCAATGGATTTGGGAAATTTAAATTATCATTCGGAAAAATGGGTGTATTTCCTAATTTAAGGAATCCAAGAGTTGCCTGGTTGGGATTGAAAGGCCATGGACAACTTATTGAGTTAGCACAAACTGTTAATCTCATTACCAGCAATTATGGTTACCCTCAGGAGAAAAGGAATTTTTCAGCGCATTTAACTATTGGCAGAGTAAGGAATAGATCATCCTCAAGAGATAGGGAACTGATTAGTCAAATAATCGTCAATTATAGATTCACAGAAATTGATCCATTTATATCTGACAGGTTAAGCTTCATTAAAAGCTCTCTCACTTCTAAAGGACCTATATATTCCACACTCTTTGAAACACCTCTTTGATCATTGTATATGCTACAATTTGAATTCTTAATTCAGTAATATAGAGGTGAATTCTGGAAAATACGGAAACAATAAAAATAACGCGCGATTTAGTCCGCGCGCTAGAAGATAAAAAAGCCGAGGATATCGTTCTGCTCGACTTAAGGGGAATTGCTATTTTTACTGATTTTTTTGTAATCTGTTCGGGAACAAGTGACCGAATGCTAAGAAGCCTTCTTAATACGGCTAAAGATTCCATGCATGATCTATTTGACGTTAAAGGAAAAATTCAGGGTAATCCCAGTAATGGTTGGATTGTAGTAGACTACGGGAACTTCGTCCTTCATCTCTTTTCACCCGAGCAGAGAAATTTTTACCTTCTCGAAGAATTATGGGCAGAAGGTAAAATCTTAATACGTATTAAGTAACCTATCCCATACATCACAGTAATTCATTAAAAGCAGCAATGACTTCTTTGCTGTGGTTTGAGGGTTTTACGCCTTTGAATACTTTCACAATATTTCCATCCTTATCGATGAGAAAAGTTGTTCTCAGGACACCAAAAAACTCTTTTCCAAATATCTTTTTCTTACCCCAAACGCCATACAGTTCACACACTTTATGATCCTCATCAGCGAATAATAAAAACGGAAGTGAGTGCTTGGATGTGAATTGGGTGTGGGATTTTACACTATCCGGGCTGACCCCAATAATTTCAATGCCCTGCTTTCTGTATTCTTCATAATCATCCCGGAAATTACATGCCTCGGTGGTACATCCAGGTGTATCGTCTTTCGGATAAAAATATAAAACTACTGGCTTTCCTAGAAAGTTCGATAAATTGATTTTTTTACCTTCATTATTTATTAACTCAAAATTTGGAGCTTTTGTATTTTCAAGTATCATTTTTCACCTCTAAGATTAGTATATGCATTAAATTGGCTAAAGATAATTAATGATCTATTAATTATTAAATATTTGTGTATTTTAAATGCGGTACTGACTCTAAACCAGGAAGTAAAATCAAAAAAGCCTTATATTCGTTAATCAAAGTTTTCATATACAATTCAATTATGAGGTCAACTCCACAATCTACCGAAAGCAGAATCAATCAGAGTTATTTAATTTTCACTTTAGTTATCATTCTTGTCATTTTCCCGTTTTTTATTCTCAAATCAATTTCAAGCGCGATCTTATATTTTTCCCTTTTATTTATCTCGTTTGGATCATCATTATTTTTCTGGGTCAGATTCGTACCTTTTTTCCCTGTAAGTTTTTCGGGATTTATTAATACAATCCAAACGTTGATACTATCCATTTTAAAAAGGACAAAGTCCTCATATCATATTCAGGTAGGCAAATTTGACAGGGATTATTTTGTCATCCAAAACAAACCGAGGTTAGACGCACTCCTGATCGATGAGAACAGTGCAGTTATTGTGATCAACGATGCTGGCGAGAAACATGTTTCTCCACCTGGATATCAATTTATTAAGATTGGAGAACAAGTCCTTCATACATTTGATCTCGGATTTCATCATTTTTTCTGGGGACCACGGGAAAACGTAAACCCTTTTACATATCACAATCCTAATTCGGATCTTAATCAGACCCACTTGCATTCTCTTAATGTTGCACAAACAAAGTGTCTGACTAAGGATGAAATTACAGTTGTCCCCTCATTCTCCATATTCTACAATTTTTCCTCCTTGGCAAGGAAAAAACAAATGGAAGTAATGTTATTAAACATTTCCGATTATTTTTCCGCCAACAAAATAAATGGGGAATTACAGATTGAAATAAATAATTTAATTGGAGAATGCGTAACGAATATCTGGAAGGTTCTTGTGGAAAACACAAATGCCAAGCGGTTAATTTTCCCCACAAATAAAAAATCATCTATTAATGATGATTTTTTATTGAAAATAAATACGACAATCAACACAAAGATTATAGAAAACGAATCGTATTCACGCACATTAAAGATATCTAACCGATTAGAAAGTGTAAAACCTCTAGAACAATGGGAAGCGTTGATTATCAGGGTGTTCTTGAAATCTCTTTGGATACAGAAAGATGTTCCATAAAATGAAGTTTATGAACCAACAGAAAAAGAAACAGCCAATTAGGGATCAACTCTTCATTGTTAATAGATCTGCGGGAAGATTGCGCCTAATGCTCATTGTGCTCCTATATTTAATATATTGGACTTTTATCGCCCAAACTGAGATCGCTCTCCTTTCCATATCGAGAAACTTCCTTGTGTTGTTCCCAGAACCCACAAATTTTATATCGGGAATCATCCGGGATATATTGCTGCGATATTTTTCTCCTTCAACAATTTTATTTGCTGTAATCCCGCTTGTCCTTTTCTTATCAACCAGGAAAATGATAAGCAGATATTTGCACTTATTGCTCCCATCAATTGGATTAAAAGAATCGGAACGGTATCTTAATAATTGCGCATTCTCATCTTTGACGCGAGATTTTCATATCCACGAAGATATCCACATAAAACCTCAGAAAAACCAGGAACATCTTAATTTTCTTGGCGGTCCCGCCGATTTTACTTTCGACTCATCATCGGCTATTATCGTTCAGAATATTAATAATCATAAATATTTATTAATTTCGTCCGATTGTCAGAGTACAACAGGAAATTTCCACCTTTCTCACGGAGAGAAATTATATGCAGTTATTTCTAAAAACAATCGCAAAGTGCTTTTGAAAAACCTGAAAATCCGGGATAACTATGGGCGAGCAATTAATTTTAATTTGATTAGCCTATTGTTTGTTTTCAGCACTTCTCAAAAAAATTCCGCAACATTTTTATCAAGAAAAACCACTGTGCATGACGCAAGATTATTATCTTATCTCGGAGGCGTTAGGAGTAATATCGTTCATCAATTCCTGCGTGATGAAACCCAAATTTTTTTACATAAGAATGCTTCGATTGTGTTTAATGGTGAACCCATTTCATCTTCCATCAACCAAGCTCATGAGAATTTTCCTGATGTCGTATCTATTAATCTTCATTGTAATTATTCGGAATATGAACCATTATTATCTAAAAAGTCACGTAGAGTGAGCCGCAAACACAAACATTCCAGATATATTTTTATGAAGAAAAATAATATGTTTTCTTTTAACAAAAAAGATAACAAGAAAAAACTTATTTTACAATTGTCCAACTATCTTAACGAACAATTAAAATCTTTTTTTCACATATCAACAATTCAAATATCAATAATTGAAATGAGGAAAATAACAATCAATGGATAATTTTATTTATTCATCAAAAGTAAAAAAAGCAATTAACCAACATTCCCCTTTAGTTGCTCTCGAGTCAACAGTGATTACTCACGGTCTGCCGCAGCCAAAGAATTATGAAGTCGCCTTAGCGATGGAAAACGCAGTCATTAAAGAAAATGCAACACCAGCAACGATTTGTCTAATAGATGGGGTTATCCGTGTTGGAATTGATAATAAGGAGTTGAAAACTCTTGCTCAAACTCCTAATTCCGTCAAGGTCAGTCGAAAAGATATCGCTTACGCAGTATCGTATGGATTGAATGGCGGAACAACGGTTTCGGGAACAATGACCGTTGCACATGCCGCCGGAATTAAAGTTTTTGCAACCGGAGGTATTGGTGGTGTTCATCGCGGGAATAGTTTTGATATTTCCTCTGATCTACCTACCCTCGCGCGAATCCCCATGATCGTTGTCTGCTCCGGCGCAAAAGCAATTCTCGATATTCCAGCCACAAAAGAAAATCTGGAAACTAGCGGCGTCCCTATATTAGGTTACAAAACAAATGAACTTCCTGCTTTCTATTCAATTCACAGCGGGTTTAAAGTGGACCGCCAAGTCAATAATGCAGAAGAGATTGTCTCGATTGCGATTAACCAATGGAAGTTAGGACTTTCCTCAGCGCTGCTCGTAACCGTTCCTCCGCCAGGCGATTTGGAGATTCCGGCAAACCAAATTGAGATGCAGATAAACAAAGCTTTAGAAGAAGCAAAGAAAAATAACATAAGCGGGCCTGCCATAACTCCTTTTTTGCTCCAGAAGGTTAATGAAAAAACCAAAGGTAAGAGTATGCGAGTTAATATCGCATTATTAATAAACAACGCCCGGATTGCAGCAAAAATTGCCGTGGCGCTTAGCTCAGCGGTAAATAGTTGATCGTCGGGTAGCAACCGGCGTTAATGTTTGCGTCGGAATATCTGTTGGGGTCGGCGTTTGAGTATGTATTTCAGTTGCTGTAGATGTCGCTGTTAGAGTCGGAATCAATGTCCTAGTAAATGTTAACGTAGGTTGAGGAGTCTCTGAAGGTTTCAGCGTTTCTGTAGGAATGATTGTTGCAGTGTTCACCGCTGTTTCAGTCAAGGTTAGCGTCATCGTCATAGTCGTGGTCACAGTAGGAGTTGGAGGATCGCCAAATACCTCAAAATATCCGCTTGTCTTCCATATGTCACCAACAAATATCTGAACCTCAAAAAATCCTGGCATCCATTCATCAGACGGAAGTGTTAAATCTGTGTATCCATATCCCCCAGAAGCGCCATTCCATGGGATTGATTCATAATCAATCAACTCTCCATCTCTGAACCATAACGCGGACCATTGGGTTCCCGGGATCATCTTGTCATAAGAAAAAGACCCATAGATAGTTGTATTAGGCTGATCAAATCTGCCGTTTGGATCTATTGGCAAATACTCACCGGTCAAACGTCTGGCAAATGTAAGATCACTAAAAACCGATTCCGGGTTTGGAGTAACTTCAGAAGTAAACCCCTCACTAATCACGGCCGGCATAATTGGCGTTGGAGTGAATTCTGGAGTTTGTGTTATTGTTGGCGTTAGTGTAATTGTCGAGGTCTGCGTGACAGTAGGTGTGAGAGTTATGGTGGGAGTAAATGTCGCTGTAGGTGAGGGTTCAAATACCTGATAAGTCATTGGCTCAGCGTAGTTGTTGACAAGAAACGCTGCAGTTGTAACCAGGGCAGCATAGAACACTAGCTGCCAGGCTCTTCCCAGGATCTTTCTGCGCTTGAGGAAAAACCTTAACCCCCTTGCCTCTCGAAAAGCACGGAAAGCAGTGAAAAATATCCCGCCGCCAGCGAGAAGAAGCAAAATGAATATAATGGTTACAGTTGTCTGGATGTCAACATTCATTGTTGGTATACCTCATTAATTCATTCTAGCTCTTGAAGCTGCTGCACCTTTCTAATTTTTCGGGTTATAGATAAAAACCGTGGGATCAATATACTAAATATTTTATATGTGATTTTGCTTAATGGGAAATCATAAGCGCCAATTCTTTGAACAACTTCACAGCCTAAACCCTGCTTGAAGCGGTACACTCCCCACATTTTATCTTGATTATCGAAATTATCGGGAGCACCCCAAAGATCGTAAATACCGCAGCCAAATTTTTTACTTAATTTTATCGCTTCCCATTGGAGTAAATAATTTGGCATTTTTTCACGATGTTTGCTGGTTGACATACCATACAAATACCAGGAACGATTGCCGAAATGGAATAAGAGTAAACCAGCAACCATCTCCTCATTTACTTCAGCGATCAAAGGCACTGCCATCTTTGCGTTAATAAATTCGGACCAAACGTCAAGATAGTACTTCTTAGGCCGGATGATAAAACCATCTCTGATAGATGTTTCTAGGTACATTTGATACAACCCACTTAAATCATCAATACCGCCCTCCCTGATGCATACACTCTTTCTCCCCGCAAGGCGGATATTATATCTAGTCTTCTGCTTCATAGCCGAAAGCAGTTCATCTTCCGATTTCTTGATCCTTATCCAGACCGTGTTCTTAAATTGGATCTGCTGTGGGGAATATAACCATCCATCTTTTTTTAAATCATCTACTATTTCTTGCGCTAGAAGAAATTTCTTATCAGCATTATCTAATTGTTCACCTATTCCATAAATAATCTCTGGATCAATCTTTATTAATAAAGCATCCATTTCTTGAGCAAATTCACGTATGTCAGTGAGGACTTTTCTCCGTAATGATATATTTGACCAATTTAATAATGGTCCTTGTGGTATATAGATCGTTCGGAGTTTCTTTGATGTTACAGGCACGCTTATTTCCCTGATTAAAATAAGTGCTGCTGCATTGATTTTCCCTGCCTGATCCCGCCAGATATAATGTTCCGGTCTCCAACCATATTTTGATTTAACCGCACCCCATTCCCACGTTTGAAGGATACTAACCCCGGGAAGTTCCTTTATGGCAGTATTCCATTCTAATTTACTTAACATTTCGCTTTGATTGATCACAGTTTATAATTTTCGATCCAGTATTTCTATATTTGAATTTTTCTTATTTTCATTAACATTGAATAAATTTTATAAAGCGGTTTATTAATTACCTTCTGGTAAACGCCAGCGGTTCTTTTTATTTCGCCGCCAAATCCTCGCTTAAATCGATAAACGCCCCACAACCCATCGGAACGAGACATGAAACCTTTTTCTAATATATTTTTTTCCTCATCCGGTATCCCCCATAGATCGTACTCTAAACACCCGCGAGAAGCTGCCCATCTCATTGCCTCCCATTGAAGTAAATACGTTGGCATCCGGTTTCTCTCTAGATTGTAGGATGCGCCATAGAAATACCAAGCTCGTTTACCTCGGGCAAAGACTATAATGCCAGCTAGCGGCATTTCTTTATATTTGGCGATCAGCAGCACGCAATCTTGCTCCTTTGAAAAAAGATCAAAAACATTTTTATAATATTCCGCTGTATGAACCCCAAATTTATCTCTTACTCCTGTAACCTTGATAAGATCATTAAAAAGTCCGATATCGTTTGACCGCTCTATAACAACATCTTTCTTACGGGCTAAGCGGATGTTATAGCGCGTCTTCTGTTTCATTTTATTCAACCATTCTTCTTCACGTCCTGTCAAAGATAGAACCATCGTCCTTCGCGGCTGAATGGAAATTGGGCTATGATTAAAACCCTGTGACATTAATGAGCTACTCTCATTATCATCCTCCCACATGTCAGGTTCAATATATAAAACAAATGCATTTTCCTTTTGGCACAATGAAATTGCTTCAGGGATAATCTTCTCCCAATTTTTCCCTACGGGGCCTTTAGGAATATATCCAAAAGTAAAACCAAACACTAATTTACGAAATAAAACTTGAGCACCTGCATCATCAGTAAGTAAATACTTCGGATACCATCCATAATTCTGTTTAAATAATCCCCATGCAGATGTCTGCAAGATATGCACGTTGGGTTTTGATTTTAAGTAAATATCCCACTTTTTTATATTAACAGGTATCATAATTCAAAATTAGGTATATTACCTCGTAAATTTTGTTTTATTTCAGCATCAGGAATAATTTTATTGAGAAAGTCAATTATTTGATCGCCGTTCCCTTTCCAGGATAAATCGACCAATTTCTCGATGACTTTTTCCAGTTCTTTCCCTCTTATTTCATCTTGCCCTTCTTCACTAGATATTTCAGGGTGATCCGTTTTACTGAATTTTCTTCCATTGTTCCAGAGATCCTCACTAAGCTTCTCGCCATCTCTTATCCCCGTAAAGACAATTTCAATTTCCTTTCCGGGTTCAAAACCAGATAAACGGATTAAATCTTCAGCTAAATCAACAATTTTTATTTGCTCCCCCATATCCAGAACAAAAGTCTCTCCTCCTTTTCCCATACCTGCAGATTGAAGAACAAGATAAACCGCTTCGGGAATTGTCATAAAATAGCGTTTCATTTCTGGGTGTGTTACAGTAACTGGTCCTCCGTTGGCAATCTGCCGCTTAAATAACGGTACAACACTACCTCGGCTTCCCAGCACATTTCCAAATCTTACGACTGAAAAAGGTTTTTTTGAACGCTTAGCCGTATCCAAGACAAGCATTTCCGCGATCCGTTTCGATGCACCCATCACACTTACCGGGCGAATCGCCTTATCTGTCGAAATAAGGATAAGCCGTTCAACTTTATTTTTCTCACATGAGTGAATGATATTCTGTGTTCCTAATACATTATTAAGGATGCAGTCTTCAACATTTATTTCCATAAGAGGGACATGTTTATGCGCGGCTGCGTGGAATACAATCTGTGGTTGATTTCTTAAAAATTCCTGGTCTATTCGGCAGGAGTCCCTAATATCAGCAATCGATGTGATCACAGACAAAGAAGGATAATATTCTTTTAAAGATTGATAGGTTTCGAAAATGCTATTCTCCCCATGACCCAGGAGGATCAACTTTGACGGAGACCAGCGTGCTATTTGTCTGCAAAGTTCTTGACCGATTGATCCGCCCGCACCAGTAACTAGCACTTTTTTACCTTTAAATATATTACCTGCTAAATCATCAGTAATTTGGGTAGGTGGGCGGCGGAGAAGATCCGCTATCTGCACATCCCTGAGCCGTGTGACACTGGCGGTACCCCCTAATATTTCATAAATCCCGGGCATTGTGCGGAATGGGGTTTTATTCTTTCGGCAAATATTGATGACCTCTCGCACAATTTCTCCCGAAGCGCTGGGGATCGCGATGATCACCTCATCCACCTGATATTTATTAATCGCTTTCGATAAGTCTTTTAACCGGCCAATAACCGGTATCCCATGTAATTGCTGATTATATTTTTCCGGATTGTCATCCAGAAACCCGATCGGTTTTGTCTTTAATAAAGGGTTTTTTTGGAACTCCTTGGCAACCATCGCCCCCATATCACCAGCACCAATAATTAGAGATTTCTTTTTTAAATCTCTAATCTGCCGGTTAACCGCCCTGTTTTTACTCCCTTCAAAAAGAATTCTTAAACCAAATCGCAATCCGCCCACAAATAAAATTGAGAGGATCCAATCAATCACCAGAACAGATCGGGGAAATGATACAAATACTCGGTTTGCGAAAAGAATCAGCATGACACCAGTAATCAACGCCGATGATATTGTGACGGAACTAAATATCAACTTCAATTCGCGAATGCTGGCATATACCCACATTCTGCGATATAACCCAAAAAAATAATAAGTAATTGGTTTTATAGTGAGAGCGAATAACAACAGCCACAGAAGGGATAGGTAATAATTGCTGAATACTTCGATCAATTCCAATCGGAGAATATAGGCACCGACTACTGAAATGACGGATAAGATCATATCTCCTAATAAAATATACCGATTGCGAATATTCAGGTTGATTTTCATTTTATAAACCACGAAAACCCACAACAGCTCCAAGCGTCCTAAAAATAATCAGGAGGTCCATCATGAAATTTCTGTGCATGATGTAGTATAGATCGTGCTCCAATTTGATGGCTGTCTCTTCGATATTTGAAGCATACCCATAATTAATCTGTGCCCAGCCTGTTACGCCCGGTTTGACGAACAATCTCGCCCGATAGAATGGGATATCCTTTTGCAAATCTTCAACCATCTCAGGCCGCTCAGCCCTTGGTCCTACCAAAGTGATATCACCTTTAATTACATTTAGAAATTGGGGGATTTCGTCCAGGTGGCTTTTTCGTAAAAATCCACCAATCCTGGTAACTCGATCATCATTTTCTACAGCAAACCGAGCGATCCCATCCTTTTCTGCATCCTTTTTCATACTGCGAAATTTATATAAGATAAATTTTTTACCGCTCTTTCCTACACGAATTTGTTTAAATAAAATGGGGAATCCATCATCAATCACAATAACAAGCGCAATCAAAGGATATACAAACACGAGAAAAACCAACCCAAACACAGATCCAATAATATCCAGTAGTCTCTTAATCAACTCATAGCTTTCTGGAGCATGCGCTCGATCGACAAATGACCGCAGAACCCAATCATCTGCCAGCAGAGCGATTGGTACTCTGCCCATCAATTTCTCATAAACAACCGGCATAGTAATAACTTCTATTCCTTTTTCTTCAGCAGCAAAGATCGCAGAGTACATAGTTGGCTGCATTTCTCCAGAAATTGAGAAAATTAGATCCGTAACATTCTCATTCTCAACGACATTTATCAGATCTTTACTACTTCCTAAAACCGGTACACCCGCGATTTTCTTCCCGATCTTCTTTTTATCATCATCCACAAACCCCACCAAGTGAAATGGTCGCGGTTCAATTTTAATAATTTCCACTGCTAGGGTTGATCCCGCTCGACCCGCCCCAATAATAATCACACGACGTAAAAAAACAGGCGCTGTGAAAATGCGAATATAAAGCAACCGCCATAATAATGTCAATCCGGCAGCCACAGCAATGAACGCCGCCACACCGCGCCGGGGGAGTGATTTCGGTTCTGAAACAAAAAATATTAGCAAGTATAAAAATGTGCTAATAATCGTTGATACCGTTAATCCACGAATGGTATCTCCACGACGACCGGCGCTCTTCGTATCATATAGCTCAATCAGTAGCAGAAGCCATATGAAAGGAAGAAAATAATACCAAGTTGGTGGCCGTTCTAGCAAGAATTGCCAGGTGAAATCCATCCAAAGGTCTTTCATTGCCCAAAAATACAGCGCAATTATTAATGCGATGCTCGCTGCCAACACATCACCAAAAAGCAGGATGACCCGGCGTTCATTATCTGTTATTCGCCATAAAGGCTTCTGGCTGTGATTATTGTTTTTCATTAATACTTTTTATCCCCTCCACGCGGATGTGAATAGGCTGTACATAAATCCACCTCCCCAGGAAAAATGCATTGTTATGATCGCAAAAGGCATTAGCAAAAAACATAAATCAGTATGCTTGACAGCGGTTTGTAGACCAACAAATAGTACAGTTAATAAATAAATCCCAAACTCAACCCCCAGTATTATACGTGCAATTGGGATGAAAATTGAAAAAATACCAAGTAAAAATATGCTCACAACAAAAAGAGGTGGAATGGCTTGTCTCCATCGGATCGTTTCGGGATAACGTTGGAGCATCCTTGCTTTCCAAAATCCGTATCGCCAGTATTGCTTGGCAAGTTCTTTTAGATTTTTTCTTGCGTAGTATTTTGACCGGATTCGTGGATCTAACCATACCTTTCCACCACTGTTTTTTAAGCGGGCATTAAATTCATAATCTTCATTTGCCAGCATTGTTTCGTCAAAACAACCTATATTTTCAAAAGTTTTTTTATAAAACGCCCCAAATGGTACTGTATCCACATATTGCGCCTTAGTTGAAACTCTATATTTCGCATCTCCAACACCTAATGGATGTGCTGCTGCCTTGGCAATTGCTTTTGCAATGCATGTATCTTCCCAAGGTTGTATCTCCCAAATTCCACCCACATTTTCGGCTACATTTTTCTTTAAAAGATCAACACTTGTTTTCACGTATTCTGCGTTGGGTTCTGAGTGTGCATCTAACCGAATAAGAATCTCTCCTTTTGCGACCCTAGCAGCACAGTTTACTCCCGATGGTATCGTTTGTTTTGCGTTATCAACCACTTTAACTAAAATAGAAGGGTTACTCTTAATAAATTTGGAAATCTTCTCCTTGGTCGCATCTGTAGAAAGGGAATCTGCAATTATGATTTCAATATTTGAGAGTGGATACTCTTGTTTCTTAATAGCTTTAAGAAGAAACCCGATGGTTTTTTCCTCGTTGTAACAAGGAATAATGATAGATACTTTTGGAAATTTCTTATGGATTTTTTTCATGCGCTAAAGGTATTTTTACCATAAAACAACTACCCTTGCCTAATTCACTTATTATAGTGATCTCACCCCCGTGCGCAAATACGATTTGTTGCACTACAGGTAAACCCAATCCAACACCCTTATCATTTCTTCCATGCCTAGATTTATCCTCCTGGTAGAAGCGATCAAGTA
>SDBT01007876.1_pt1 | contig 17482 bp, 11 predicted proteins | sample 2277101 | NCBI WGS metagenome assembly SDBT01 (sample SAMN10404973, study PRJNA504765) | marine sediment metagenome | isolation source: marine sediment core GS10_PC15, 103 cmbsf | place: Arctic Ocean: Southern Knipovich Ridge | collected 2010 | reverse complement strand
GTTAAGTGAGGCAATTAAAAGAGTGCGAACCAAACAAATTACTCTTCTACCCGGATACGATGGTGAGTTTGGTAAAGTAAAAATATTTTCACAGGAAGAAAGAGAAAAGCTTTCAAGACAGCAGTCTCTTTTTATTTTTAGTCCTTCAAAAAAAGAATTTGACAAAAAAGAAGGAAAGAAAAAAGAAAAAAAAGGAATAGAGAACGTAAACACGGAAAATCAAAAAGAGAGAAAAAAGACCGGAACAGAGAAAAATAAAGAAAATGATATACTAAACACATTAAATAAAGATCAAAAGAAAGCCGTTTTGCATAAAAACGGTCCCATTATGATTATCGCAGGACCCGGTACAGGTAAAACAAGAACCCTTACACACCGCATTGCGTATCTTATAAAGGAAAAGAAAGTACCACCGGAAAATATACTGGCCGTTACTTTTACCAATAAGGCAGCCCAGGAGATGAGGGAAAGGCTTGAAATTTTAATAAAGGATGTTAAAAAGTTTCCTCTTATTACAACTTTCCATTCGCTTTGTTTTAAAATACTACAAGAACAGGAAAATATACCAAGGCTTTCAGTAATAGACGATGACGAACGAAGAGTGTTGATTTTAGAGGCGTTAAAAGACATTAAAAAAACGGGAATTAATATTAATGAGAAACCACAGGTTCTTTTAGATAAAGTAGTATATGCCAAACAGCAGATTGTTGAACCTGACGAGAATATTAAAAAAACAAACGGTGCAAAAAAGACGGAATTATTTTTACTTTTTTACAATACATATCAAAACATCTTATCAACACAGAAACTTTGTGATTTTGAAGATCTTATATATATGGTAGTAAAACTTTTTGAAAACAATGATAGAATTAGAAAAAAATACATAGAGAAGTTTAAGTTTGTTTTTGTTGACGAATATCAGGATTTAAATCACGGGCAGTATAGAATAATAAAGGCTCTGGCTCCGCCGGACAGCACAAACAACAACCTTTGTATTATAGGTGATCCCAATCAGTCTATTTACGGATTCAGAGGTTCTGATGCAAAATACTTCAGCCGTTTTACTAAAGATTATAATAATACGAAAGTAATAACGCTTACCAAAAACTATCGTTCAACAGAAACTATTCTTGAAGCATCATACCAGATTATTAAAAATAGAAGTGCTTTTAATCCTGCAGAAGAAATAAAAAATTTAGAAAAACTTGGCAATTTTAACAGTCGGGTTTATTCAGGGATAGAATGACTAAAAAAAATAACAATCCTTGAGCTTTTAACACAAAAAGCAGAAGCTGAATCAATCAGCTATACCATTGAACAGATGATAGGAGGAACAGGACACCACAGTATTGATACCGGAAGAGTTAAAGATTCTTACTCTATTAAAGAAAGGAGCTTTTCCGATTTTGCTGTTTTATACAGGACAAAATCTCAAAGCCGAATCATAGTAGATGTTTTTAATAAAAGAGGTATTCCTGTTCAAATTGTCAGCAAAGATAAAATATTTTACATAAAACAGATTAAGCAAATTATATCTTTATTAAAGATTATTGAAAGTGTTGGATCATACACAGACGTTGAAAGAGTAAATAAAATATTAACCCCTGGAATCAGCAGACAGACAGTGGATATTTTTAAATCCTGGGCGAAAAAAAACAAATTTTCTTTAGAAAAAGCAATTATTACCAGCAGTCGCCTTCCATTACCAGGGATGAGCAGGCAAAGACAGATAAATTTTCATACATTTATTGATAACTTTTCAAGGTTAAAAAAAGAGATGAAGTGCATGACGGTTGAAAAAAAACTTTTATATATTACGGAAAATACAAAGTTTAAAACACTCGAAAAAAACAGTACGGAATCAAAAGAAGCGTTTAATAAGCTTATCGATATTGCAAAAAACCATGGAAATAACACAGACGAATTTTTTACAGCAACAGCTCTGCAAACCGACACGGACACCTACTACCCGCAGGCTGAAAGGGTTTCACTGATGACCATGCACGCAGCAAAAGGTTTGGAATTTCCGGTTGTTTTTATCGCCGGTTGTGAAAAAGGATATATACCTTTTGAAAGAGGAGAGGATAAAGAGAGCGATATTAATGAGGAGAGAAGGCTTTTTTATGTGGCAATGACCCGTGCAAAAGAAAGGCTGTATTTAACCCACGCTAAAAAACGCAGAATTTTTGGAAAAACAGTATTAAGGGATCTCTCTCCTTTTGTAAAAAATATTGAAAAACGATTAAGAACTCACGAGGCACAAGTTCCAAAGAAGAAAAACAGGCATGTTCAACTGGAGCTTTTTTAAAAAGATTTACCACGGAGTTTCACGGAGAGTCACTGAATTTTAAATATTAATATCTGTGGAATTTCCGTACAAATCCGTGGTAAAAACATAAAGAAACAAAAGTTAAAAAACGCGGTCCAAAATTAAACACGCCCACCAACAAAACGCACACAAAACTGTGCACATGCACACAAACATGTGCAATTTTATGGTTTGTCTCACCAATGAAACATCTTTTTTTTCAAACAAATTTAAAATAATAATAGTTTTTGCGTGGGAAATTATCTACGGAAACCTTCATATAATAAGGGTTTTCAAGCACTGACGAGACAAAGTTGCTCTTATAATCCCACTTGTTTTCGGGAATATGCCAAAGAAACAGGTTTTGGCATGGAAATTGAACTGTATTTAGGTAAAAAAATTTTTGTTATAAAAAATGAAGAATATTATTTAAATTGACTTAAAAATGCTTTCGGTATAATTCTTAACAGGTGAGGTTCTGCCCCGCTATTTTTTTATCTCTATTCGCAGGTTATCTCTATGGAGAAACACCTCAAAATGTGCTTACCCAGCTCCCGATAGAACAGGCAAAGTTCTATTGGGAGTTTCCGAATCAGATCATTTTATTTGTCCCATGTGATCTAAGGACGGATAGGGTCCACACATATACAAACATACCCTCTGGCAACAGGATAAACTGCTGCTTTTAAACCGGATTTCTCTCCCTCAGCGCTCCCTATTATCCCTATCCTCTGTAGTGAACAAATCAAGAAGCTTTCCTAAAATATTCGGGAATACTCGGATTTCTTGAGTCTGATTCGTTCATTTACAGGGCAGTATAGATTCTTTGTATAAAAATAGCCATAGACCCACACAGACAAGCACAGACGTTTATTTGGTGACACCCTTTCTGCCTGCCCCGTAGCTCCGACAGATGGTACCGGGGTGGCTAATTCTAAAAGGAAATGGCCTTGAAGAATCCGACTATTTTAATTGCTGAAGGGGATGAGACGTTACGTCAAAACCTAAGAAGAAAGCTGTCTTCCCGCGGGTTTGATCTCATTGAGGCTCGTGGCATAGGAGATATTCTCAGATTTTTGCAAAAATATAAGCCGGATCTTGTCATCATCAGTTCGTCTCAAAAACGCATCAGAGAAGGTATTAACGAAGCCAAGGATATCCGCCGGCAGAACAAAAGCGTTCCAATCATCCTGATCACAAGGTATAGCTCAGAAGAGAAGGCTATTGCAGCCCTCAGGGCAGGAGTTAACGATTACTTCATAGAGCCCTTCTCTTGTGAAGATTTGCTGACGAGTATACAACGGAACATCTCAAGTGTTTATCACCAACTTGAAACAAGACCAAAAACAGCCGTTAAATTTCAGTACCACAGTCAACCCATGCTCGGCGAAAGCAAACCCATGCGGCAGGCCAAGGCCTATCTTGTTAAGCTGGCAGCAACCGACAGCACAGTCCTTATTACCGGCGAAACCGGAACCGGCAAGGAATTGGCGGCAGAATTGATTCACCGCAATAGCCCGAGGTATAAGAAACCCTTTATCTGTGTAAACTGTGCCGCCCTGCCAGAGGGCCTTGTTGAAAGCGAACTGTTTGGTTATGAGCGCGGCGCTTTCACAGGGGCGGTGGCTGCAAAACCCGGAAAATTTGAAATGGCGGACAAGGGAACCGTTTTTCTGGATGAAGTTTGTGACATGAATCCTTATGCCCAGGCAAAGATCCTGCGGAGCATTGAATGCAAAGAAGTTTACCCCTTAGGTGGGAAAGGAGCGATTCCTTTAGACCTAAGGGTCATCGCTGCAACCAATCAGAATCCGGAGCAATTAATGGACGAAGGCAAGTTTCGAAAAGACCTCTATTACCGACTCAACGTGGCCAGGGTCCACATGCCGCCGTTGCGCGAAAGGAAAGAGGATATACTCCGTTTGATTTCGCATGCCATAGAAAATTTGAATCGTCGCTTCAAACGGAATGTCCAGGGTTTAACAGATGAAGCCGTGGCTACATTGTTTCGCTACGACTGGCCGGGTAATGTTCGTGAGTTGATGAACCTGATGGAAGCTTCATTCATTAATCTTCCCTCCCGACAGGTTGACTTTGTGGACTTGCCAAGGCAGCTGCAAAAACAGCTTGATAATTCAGCCGAGCTTCCTTTAAACGAGCGAAAACAGATAGTGTCAGCCCTTCTTGAAACTAAATGGAACAAAAGCAAGGTCGCCCAAAAGCTTAACTGGTCCAGAATGACTGTTTATCGAAAAATGGCAAAATACAATATTGTTGAAAAACGAACTCCATCAAGATGATTATGCAGTAAAATATTCACTGCAGAGACTCCACGGTGAAATATGCTCCTCATTTCATTAGGAAGGAAATTCACCCCGATGGAATAGCCTTTGGATTCCATGGGGCAAGCAGAGGGATAATTTGTCGTGACATTTTTATAATCTTAAAATTTGCATCTTTCCCTTAGATTATGTTATTAAAAAAATTGAAGAATATCGAACTCAAGCTGCACTTGATTCCAATATAGGCTGACTGAACACTATGGCAAGTAGTGTTCAGTTAGGATTTTTCGGTTAATAAACAAAGTCGAGACTTTGCTATGTGATACAAAGGATTTCCATTCTAGAATAAATTTGCAGAAAATTTAGAAAAAATGTATGGAAACATTTATGCTGGCAATAAATCACATTGTAATTTAAAGGTCTCGTATTATACAAAATTTCAATATATTGAGATGAATCATGTAATAATAGACAATTTAATAAACTCGCTTAACTGGTTTTAAAATTGAATTTTCATAAATTTTTATAACTAATGCGTATAGTCATCACAGGCCCCCCTGGGTCAGGCAAAACGACCTTGCTTGAAATGGGCAAACCAGCTATTGACAAAGCTAAGTATATAGTCCTGCCCGATTATGCTCGCTTTCTTGTAGAAAAGAAGGGACTTATTCCGACACACAATCATCTAAAATTTCAACGTGAATGGGTGGATATGCAAATATCTGCATTCCTGAAATACCCGAATTGTATATTAACAAATGGACTTCCAGACGTAATTGCCTATTTCATCTGGCGTGATGGCGTTAGTTTCACTATCCCTGACTTTTTCCATAAAAACATAAAGACATACAGATATGATGCTGTATTTTTGGTTGAGCCGTTGCCTGAAAAATTCTACATTATGGACATCACAAGAAAAATGACGTATGATGACACGATTGAAATTATGAAAATTATAGAAGAAACCTATCCCCGTTACGGCTATGAAATGATTTATATTCCATGTCTACCTTTGGGAGAAAGGATCTCTTTCTTTCTGGATAGGCTTAACGAATTATTGTCATAATTCAATTTCGTTTAACTGGGTATCCGTTTGACTCAAGTTGACTACTTCTAACCTGCTAAATTTACAATATTTAATTCAGCTTCTTTAAAAATCAGCACAAGCAATAAAAAGTCATTTATAATCAAATGGATAGACTTTAAATACTTGAACGAAGCGGACACCCAGATTCGTTTATTATGGTTTTTCAATACCCCATCCGCTTGTGGTGGGGTAAAATACGCGGAAGGGGGTTTGGGGGAAACTACGTGTCCCCCATAATCTAAATTGGTTTTTAATCCGCTTTGATACCCCGTCCGCTTGCGGCGGGGAGCTTCATTTTTAGGGAATGTGTCATGAATGTTTTTCCCTTTATTAGACTGATTTGCTACGCTCAAATAAGCTTCATAACGACTTTTATATTACACTTGACTCTATAGGCAACTATTCTAACGGCAACCTAATTTGCAAGTGATTACTGTCTGTTTTTGTAGTTGTTTTTTATAATTTTTTCAGATATAACGACAAAAAACACTAACGGGCCAAATGAATCTCCCAGCTCTTTTTTATTTCCTTCGATAACAAACCATGGCAAATTTCACTAAACGCTTTAGTCGACCAAAATTCTTTCATTTTGAGTACGCTTCATTCAGGGATGATATCGTTAATCACTTCATTTCTAATGTCTTACCATCATCAAAAGTGGTTCTAGATCCTATGGCAGGAACCGCTCCTCTTATTCCGTATTGCGCACAATTTGGCCTAATTGGATTGTTTAACGACATTTTACCCCTAAATTTCTATATCAACAGAGCAAAGACCTTTAAAGTCTTTAAGTCTGTTTCCAAAGTCTTATCAAAGAAAAACAGTTATTTTTATCCTGAATTGTATAGAACTTTTAGATCATTTAATAAATTCAATTTGGTGTTTTCTGACACCTGGATTAAAGACGAAATACTTGATCAGTTTATTGATATTTGGAATACAACCAACAATTATAATGAAAATCTTCGAACGTTCTTCAGGGCAATAATTATTCTTACTGTTCGCTACTTTAGTGGGTTTTCAACCTCAAGAAATGCGACTTGGCTTAAAGAAGGCGGTATGACTTCTGATATGGACATAAGAGATATCCTCGACAATATCGTCGATAGACTTCTCTCTTATTATAATTTTTATTATTTACAACAAGCGATATCTTCTGGCTGTGATATAGAGTTTTATATGCAATCTGCGGAAGATTTATCAATTGAACATGATGTTGATACAATAATAACATCTCCGCCTTTTCCAAATCGTTATGATATCCTTAGAGCTTATGCTCCAGAATTGTATTTTCTCTCTAAAGTAGTCAAGGGTTGTAGTTCCGGAGAATTAAAAGAACAAATAATAGGTACTAATGTTGTAAAGGGTTATAATGTACAAAAAAATGCTCTAAATCGTTTCGAGATGGAAGCAAGAAAAACATGGAATTTCATTCTTGAGATAGAAGAAATGGAAAAACACAAGAGCAAGAGGAAAGAAAACTTCTATTATCATAGGTATTTCGTTAGATATTACACATCCCTCTATAATGTTTTAGATCATCTAATCGACATTCTATGCATGAATGGATCTATATACGTAGTCGTGCAGAATAATATTCACAGGGGCCTCCTTAATGATATGAATTCATTTATTGTTGACTATTTTATTAGGAAGGGCCTGTCGGCAGATGAAGAATATTCAGAACCAAGACCTCATCAGGGTCGAAGAAATATTTCAGCGGAATATCCATTAGTTCTAAAAAAACAGCGCGAAACTATTATAAAAGCAACGAAATAGGCTGATAAAATAATAATTACTGGAAAGGAAACCTGGGGACACATATCCTATGACACTAGCAATCACGTTTTCAGGTTTAACTTAAATTCAAACAATAAAGATCACCAACCATATGTATCAGAGCCAGTTTGGATGTGCATATATATAACATTCGATTGCAATCTAGACTGTCTGTATTGTGTTGTTAAAGATTTAACAAATCAATTTCATGACAAAACCGAAGTTTCCGAAACAATTTCTAAGGGCTTTATTGATACTGTCAACAGATCCCCAGTTATGGCAATCTCAATAACTGGTGGCGAACCATTACTAAAAAAATGTGAAGATAGGTTGTTAAATCTAATTCGGGGTATAAAGAAAAAAGGCTTATTACTTGATACAAACGGTACAATTTTTCCATCAAAAAATGTGATAGATAGCCTTAAGAAAAGGAAAGTACTTGTACGGGTTTCGTGGGACACATTGAATCCTAATGAAGAAGCCAAGTTAAGAAAATATCCAAAAGGGATGTATAAAAGAAACTTGGAATATATCGATCAAAAAATAGAATTTATTAGGTATCTCCAAAAGCATGATGTTTTAGTAGCAGTTCAGTCAGTAATTCATGGATTAAATATTTTGGGAAAAGATATCGAGTTATTTCCAAAAAAATTAAAGGACTTGAATGTCGATCGTTGGTATTTACAACGGTACATTCCATCTCATAAATTAAAGGATCAGAAAAGGTTTAATATTAGCACATCTAAATATGGGGAAGCCGCTGCAAAGGCTTATCAGAAATGCAAAAACCTCGGAATATTATGTATAAGTAAAAAGGATCGAAGGCATAATAGCGTTTTATTAGCAACAACAAATGGTGATGTTTTTACGCAAGATGATGTTGTTCCCGGCAAAAAAATATATTTAGGGAAATTAGCCGATATAAAGCATTATTTTGAATTTGTGAGTTCATCTGATCATTCTGACAGATACTACTAATTTAAAGTTCCCATAAACGTCAATCGGAGAGATAACATGAGTAAGTATGAATATGATTTCGAGTCATTTAAAATTGGCGACTGGGAGGTTGCGTTTGGGAACCTATATGAAAATGTCGATGAACATAGAAAACCTGAAGAGTTTTGGAATTCGGTAATGGCTCATTTGAGCGCTACAGGTGAAGCCATACGAAAAACCCATTACACTGATCTAGTTCAATCGCTATCACACGCTTTTTGCTGGCTGTGCGGGTATATCGTCAAATGCCAGGAAAATAAAGATCCTATTTTCCAATTTGAAAATGGTCTTTCAGAAATAGTCGCACTAAAATTTCCAGATAAATGTGGACATTGTCTAAAAAGAAAATGTGTATGCGACTCAATTGTAAAAGACAAGCTTAAAGATAAGTCGGCTCGTTATGCTGACTTGTATAAGTTATGGCAGAAAAACGGAAAGTGGAAAGAAAGAACGATTGAGAATTGGCTACAAAAATATTGGTATACTTTTGGACCGAGAATCCATCTTCAGAATTTAGAAAACTTGGGATTTCATCTATTGGAGGAAGCCGGGGAGGAAGCAAAAGCAGTCAGGCAGCTTGTACAGCTAAGAGGGACAAGGAATAATAAAAAGACTGGCGTTTCAGATGATTTTTTAGAAAAGATTGCAAATATAGATAAATTAGTGGAGCAATATGACATCTATAATAAAATAATTAAAGATAAATACAATGTAAACTCAGTCAAAAAAGTTGATATAGAGAAAATATCAACTGATCATAGTCCAGAAATAATACAAGCACGATTAGTTGATGCAAAAATGGACTTCATTATTGAGATAGCAGATACATTTTCATGGATGTGTGCTGTCCTTTTGAAAGTACGAGAGATTTATGAGAATCAGCAATTATTGACTAACCCAGAGCAAGTTGTGAACATACTAGAAAAAAGTCTCTCAATAAAAATACAAGCAACTTTTGGCAAGGAGGCTATTCAAGAACAGTTGGCGTTTTCGGTCCACTTGGAAAAGAGGTTGCAGGAAACATTTAAATATGATGGCAGAAAGGCCGACGGTATGCCGAAACCTCTAACTTGCTACGCCTGTAAAAAGCAAAAATGTGTTTGCGTTTTCTTCCCCAATTTAAATGATGACCGTTAATAACTTGAATACCACCACGCATATAAAAATCAGAACCGATGCGTTTTGTTGATATTGTTCACAGCTTTTTAATTTTGATTGACATTTAATCTTTATCTTAGATGGTCATACAATAATCTGCAGGCTTTAATTGCGGTCTAAAAAATTTATATCTTCGGCCTACTAAAACTGTCCTGCCAAGTAGAATTTCAACTCACATCTCTATCCTGCCATACCCAAGCATGCCCCGAAGCTCACCTTTAATAAAATCAAATTTTTCATTTCATTTTTTCCCCGCATCGTGGTCATCAATAAAAAACTCCATGGATTTATAGCATACAGGTTCCGGCATATTAGGCCAGTTATGTATAAGCTGGCAGGTTTATAGGGGGGGTAGCCTAACTTAACGCTTCACTGTTAAATGAGCACTACGGCTATCAGTCCTCGTCCAATAACATGAACAGAGAGTGAGGAATAGCAAGAACAAGTTTCAAAATAATAGCACCCATCAATTACAGATGGTTTCGTAAAAAGTCAAAAAAACGACTTTCACGAATGTTTTAAGATTTAAGTTTTAAGGAACAGGTTAACGGATAAACCGGCAAACTGGTCAACCGATATGTAACATTGTCCCACCTTAGTGTAACAACTCGGAGTTACACCATCAAACATACTCTCTTTTAATATTCCCCTTAAAATTACCCTTTGATATTACTTATCTTTCAATCATTTAGAGATTTTCTTCAAAACTCTATCCCCACCACGCACCGCAAGAAATTTGTAACAAATATCCAATCATAGAAATCCAAACAACTCGGAAACGTCAGGGTTTGCACTGTTTGAATTATAAGAAATATCAGAGCCTTGAGTTGATATTCTTAATGCCGGCAATTAATGGCATTTATCTTGCTGGAATATGAATTGTTTTAATGCAAATTCAATCCTTCAGGTTTTCTTGATGCCAACACCCAAAAAACGTCTTACCCTTCGAGAAAACAATAAACTCGAAGGGCAATACGCTAACTATTTTAAGGTGGGCCATAACGCCTACGAATTTGTTATCGATTTCGGCCAGTATTATCCCGAGAACGACCAGGCGGAGCTATGCACGAGGATCATTACAAATCCGAAGTATGCTAAGGCCTTGTTAGAAATCCTCAGGGAGTCCATTGAACAATATGAACAGAGCTTCGGGGCCATCGCAGAAGAGTAATCAAGTCGCTGAACGGGGGAGGGTTAGCACAAGGTGGACTATTCAAAATTTCAAAAGGGGACGAGTCACGGTAAGTGTTTGATAATTCATTAAAAGTGCTTAATAATAGGCCGTTTATAAGACTTAGCATTATCAGTTTGGGGGTAAAATGGGCTTTCTAAGACAGAAGTGGGGAATTGCTATTTAATTTACTAATTTCCAAGCGAATGTATTTTCATACTCCGAGTCATGCCAATCACCATAAACGGTCTGTCCTTCACGTAGCTGATATTCATCATCACGTTCATAAATCTTACGGCCTTTGGCCCGAATTCACAACCGTTCTTTGATTTGTTCCAGGAACGATTTATCTCCGACGGCAATGCTTTGGGTCCACTTGCTTTCCCGAACAATCTTTGCTTTGGCTTTTGGATTTCATCGTATCCACTGTGACTCCATTCGTTGGGATGCTTTACTATACCTGCGCCAAACATGTTTAAATCAATATAGGCAATGCATCGGATTTGCTCATTAGTTTGAATGGCGGTCGCATGATAGCGGTCTTCTAAGAAGGCACCATTGCGGTTTTTTGTGGCATCGGTGGGTTATGTGCCAGACGTGCCCGGATAGATAATGCCTTTTTGGGCGTGCCATTTAACCATCCTTTGCTTAGCTAGCTCATTTTGGTCCCGAATTTTTCAGAATAAAAAAGGAGAGAAACAATGAGTGAAATCAAATTAAAAAGAGGTCGAAAGGAAGTTACCTTTAAGAAACATCCCACATATTTTGCGGTTCGCTTGAAGCAGGGTAAAGCAAATACCGAAATGGCTTTAGAGGCCGGATGCGGCAGGCCAAAAAGGGAAGTAAAACAGGTTGATTCAGCCATTACGGAGAAGATGGATATTTTTAGTGTAATAGAGGCAAAAGATCTGGAACAGACGATGGATGATCTCCGAAAAGCTCCGGTCAGTGATGTCATAACTCATATGTATGCTCTGGATGACACACCGGGAGGGGCTGTAATTCCAACGGGGACTATGACGATACAGTTTAAGCCAGATGTTCCTTCAGCAGATCGCGAAAAAGCATTAGCAGAATTTGGTTTGGAAGTTCTCGAAGACTTAGATTATCTGCCGCATGCTTACACTGTGCGTCTTACCAATGCATCTAAGGAAAATCCTTTAAAAATAGCTAGTAAACTTCAAAAACGGAAAGAGATAGAATCCGCTGAACCGGATCTTGCCTTCCAAATATCACTCAAACATCAACCCTCTGATACTTTGTATAAGGATCAATGGCACCTGAAAAATAGGGGCGATAGATTAGGACTGTCTGCAGGTGCAGATGTATCGGCAGAGGAAGCCTGGGAGTTCACAAAAGGATCAAGAGACATCATTGTTTGTGTCATGGATGATGGCTTTGATCTTGAACACCCCGACTTTAATACTCCAGAAAAGATCGTTGCACCCCGGGACTTCGGGCAGGAAGATTTTGATCCTAATCCGGTTTTTGAAGACGATAATCATGGCACCTCTTGCGCCGGTGTGGCGATTGCAGAGGAAAACGGTAGTGGCGTCGTCGGCCTGGCTCCTAAGTGCGCGTTCATGCCTGTGCGGACATCGGGCTGGTTATCAGATCAATCCATAACATCACTTTTCCAATATGCTATTGATAACCTTGCTGATGTGATTAGCTGTAGTTGGTCAGCTGCAGCGTGGAATTTTCCACTTTCCAATAAAATTCACGGCATAATTCATAAAGTGGCAACTGAAGGAAGAAGAAACGGTAAGGGCTGTGTCATTCTTTTTGCTGCAGGTAATGAGAACCGCCCTCTTGATGGTGTTACCGAAGATGACCAGATTTCTGTTCAAGGGTTCGCAATTCATCCCGATGTTATTGCTGTGGGAGCTTCCAATAGTCGCGATGAACGATCGAGTTACAGCAACCATGGTCCGGAATTGACGATTTGTGCACCCTCCAATGGCTATCCGGGGCGAGGCATTGTTACAACTGACAGAAGTGGAATTAAGGGATATTCTTCAGATGACTATACATTTGATTTCGGCGGAACCTCAAGTGCTACTCCTCTGGTAGCCGGTCTTGCGGCTTTGATACTATCAATTAATCCTGACCTCAGTTCAGCAGAAGTAAGAAATATTGTAAAGGAAACCGCGGATAAGATTGATCTCGAAAACGGCCAGTACGAGGGCGGACATTCTCCATTGTATGGCTATGGGCGGATAAACGCACATCGTGCTGTGGCCCTTGCAGCTGGGGATAGTGAGGAACGGTTGCCGGAAGTACTGTTTATGGAACATCGAGTTAACAGACCGATTCCGGATCCTGGAGAGGTAGAAGATACGATTGTTTTCCCTTTGGAGGTTGTTGTTAGAAATATTGAGGTCAGTGTTGACATCAGGCATACCTGGAGAAGCGATTTAACTTTGATCCTGAAAGCCCCAGATGAGCGAGAATTCATCTTACAAGATCGCATAGGAGGCAGTCAGGATAACATAATCAAAAGTTTTCGGTCCAGTGATGATCCGGAACTATTCGAACCAGTATTAGAAAAAAATGCCAAGGGAAATTGGCATCTAAAAATAATTGATGTGGCAGAGCAGGATGCAGGCGTTCTTGTTAAATGGGGATTGGCTATCACCTATTAAATTATGAAAAGAAGCTGAGCGCTATTATTACTATTTAAGAATAATATTTTTTCATACTCCGAGTCAGGCCAATCAGCATAAACGGCCTGTCCTTCACGTAGCTTATATTCATCATCACTTTCATAAATCTTACGGCCTTTGGCCCGAATTCCCAACCGTTCTTTTGCTTAGCTGGCTTGATTCAATACTGTTTGTCACATGATGTCAAACGGTTAGCTTGGCCTGACCCCAGGCGCCCGGTCGCGCCAGTCGACTATTCGGCACTCTTCATTGCCCGGCAGCACGCCATAGGGACGCTTTCTATCTTGTACATTCTATTTGCAAGATTTGTTAAATGATACTTATCAATGCTTATGGCACAAACGTAAAGGAGGAGTAAATGATCCACAACTATACAATTAAAGGATTGCCTGTCAGGACCGGTGATTTAATCTGCACAACCGATGGAAGTAAGAATTTCGTTTCCGGCCAGTTCTGGCGGATGATCGGAAAGCTTATTCCGGGAGACGTGGATCATATCGTCATCTATGTCGGCCCGGAGGGCCGGTGTGTGGAAGCCGGCGCAAAAGGTTGTGTCATCACATTCGACGTAAAGAACCACGAATGGGATGCTTACAAAATGGAAGCCCAGCGTCGTTTGATTGACACCCTATACGGAGTTGCTTATCCGCTCAAAGACAAGAAATATTCTGAAGATGCTGAAGCAGGAATTAGAAAAAGTGTGGCGAGTTACTGTCTCGACCAGGCTGAAGCCAGAAAGCCTTATAACATTAATTTTCTTAACTCACAGACCGATGAAGCATTCTATTGCAGCCAACTTGCATATAAGGCTTACCTGCCTCATGGCATCGATCTGAATACAGGCAAAGGAGTTCCAAATATCCCGGGTACAAACAGCGTGATTTTTCCCCAGGAAATATGGAGCGGATATCCAAACAAAAAGGTATAAAAAACAATGTTAAGAAAGTGGAGAAAAATGGAGCCTTCAAGAACGAACCCTTGTGTTCAAACCGTAACACGCCAACTGTTAATGCGTATGTCAATGCGTATGAGAGGAGGTTGAAATGGCGAAAAAAAGACTTTTTATTAGTGATGTTCATTTGGGAGCCGGGAGATACAGTGATGAAAGCAAGAATATTGAAATCCATAAATACGAATGGGATTGGTTGTCAGAAGAAGAAACCAATAATTTTGAGAGATTCATAAAATTTCTTCGAACAGTTTACTGTAAGAATATACGAGAAGTCATTCTTCTCGGTGATATTTTTGACAATTGGGTATTTCCACACGATTTGGTACCACCGACAATGGATGAATTAATAACTGCAGAAAAAAACAAAAACGTAGTAACAGAATTAAATGAGTTGTCGAAAAAGGTTCCTGTATTCTACGTTCCTGGTAATCACGATATGCACGCAACAAGAGACACCATGAAAAAACATTTCCCAGAGATTATATTTTGTCCTGAACAATTCGGAGCAAGACGATTAATCGCCGAGCATGGTCACAGGTATGCAATGTTCAATGCTCCACCACAGTTTTCACATAACTTTTTGGGACTGCCTTTAGGATATTTCATTTCCAGAGTCGAAGCCTCCAAGAAGGCCATGACAAATAGAGAAGACCGGGCCTATCGTACGTATGTAGACGACTTCATCGAGGTTGTTGGACGGTCGACATTGCCACAATGCGTACTGGAAGCGGTAATTGAAGAAGCTGAATTGGATGAAGATATTAAATACAAGGTAAAAAGAAAAGATGAGGGAACAAAAGAAATATCAGCGTTAGAAGTAAAAGAAAAATACAAAGATATTTATGATGATTGGCCTACAAATCTTGTATCTAAGCACAGGGCTGTTTTTGCCGAACTCGATATGCTCGGACCCATTGCAGACAAGCTTTGCAAAGACGGAAGATACAAGGTTTGCATTTTTGGACACAGTCACAAATCTGAAATAGATAAAGACACGTGGTTTGTTAATGACAGAATATATGCCAACGCTGGATATTGGTGTGGATCTAAGTGCACATTCGTTGAAGTTGAGGAAAAATCCGATATCTATCATATGTGCTTAGCAAAATGGCTAGATAACGATAAGATTGAGCGAGGCCAAATTTATTCAGTATAATTGTGAATGATGAATATGAATATAAGATATCGGGGACATTCTATACTTGCAAAGAGGTCGGGCCACGGTAAATAAATGAAATTGTAGAGATAAAGGTCGATTATAAGGCTAATTTTAGTCTTAAACAGCCTATTTTGATACCGAAAAGGGGCTTTTAAGAAAACGCTTCATGACATCATTTTTGTTATACGGCCCATTTCATACCCCAAATAGTGCGTTTAAGCTCGAAAATGACTTAAATGAATTGTGCTTTTTATATAATATCAAGTAGTTAATGCGGATCAACCCTAAATTATTGTCATAGGACATTATAATGTCAACTCTCCAATTTTTATTTAAGTGTTATATGTGGCTATAGTCAGAAACCCAAAAATTTTTCAAGGTATACAGGCTATGGAAAAAGTACAAGAGAATGGTAATTACCGCGACGAATTCATTTCTTTGATCAACAATAAGGACAAATCCCGGAATAAAGGCTTTATAGTGTTTTTACAGGGTGCTGTGGATCTATCACCGATCGAAGCGCTGTGTTTTGAACAGAGCTGGAACAAGTGCTTGACCGCTCGTTACTCTGCTAGCGGGGGCCATGTGCTCTTTCCCCTGATCGAGCAGTTTTTAAAGGATGTGAAAGGTCCCGGTGGAGGAAGAACCTCCGTTAAGAAGGCGTATGTCTCCGGGCCGCCGCAGTCGATCGGCCTATTTCGTCCCGAGCTTGCGGAACCAAACTGGAAAACCGTCCGTACAAACCTCAATATCCTGACAGTCGAGGATGTGAACGCAGAGGGGGCATTAGGCCTGATAGAACGGTTCACAAGTGCATTGGAATCCTCACTGAGCACAGGTGACCGTCTCGTTCTGTTGTGTGAGATCTCGGATCTCAAAGAAGATGCCACCCTTGAGGCTCTCGGATTTACTGAAGAGATTCAAAAATTTCTATACGACATTCAGCCCGAGCGTTTCGGAATTGTCCTTTCCGGTATTCCGAAATCTTTCGAAATCCCTTCTTTTGACAATCACATAATATTCCGTGTAAGTGAAACGAACTACGGCAAATCGGCTATTACGCCGGAGCGCAACCAACCACTGGCAAACGATGAAGCCACTGGAGCCGATCATCTACAAATTACTAGCGAAGTCAATGCTCTCGCAGATTCCATAGCGGCAATTGACATGCAACCACCTCTAGTGGTCGGTGTTTTAGGTGGATGGGGCTCAGGCAAATCTTTCGTTCTTCACCTATTAAAGGAACGCTTACTGAAAATCCGATCAGAGGATGTGTCTGACCAGAATAAGAGAAAAAGCTTTCCCTACATCGGGCATCCATACATCGTGCATTTCGATGCCTGGACCTACGCCAAGTCGAGCCTCTGGGCAAGTCTAATGCAGAATATTCTCGTCGACCTCAATCACCAAATCAGCATTGAGCAGCTATTATCGGGCATCGATGAAAACCTGCTCCTGGGGGAAAAAGCCGGCGTTTGGAAGTTACTCCAGGAGCTAAGCCCGCAGGACTTTACGCAACTTTCGCAAACAAAGATCGGCAAAGAAGCCATCAAAATGCTGAGCAACCTTGAGGGGGCAAAGCTTGACCCGGACGTTCTGTGGAACAAACTTCGAGACCTTCGGTCAAAGGAGCGAGAAAAACTGACCGAAGCCGAAAAGAAACTCGCCAGCAAACGCTTGGAACTAGCCAAAGCGGACGAACAGATTCAGCGAGACGTGGATGAACGTGTCGACCGGCTGGCTCGCATTGCAAGCTGGAAGCCGTTTCAAGATCAATTGGTCGGTATCCTTGGATCCGCACTCAGGAAGACTTTCCAACAGGAAATAGTTAAGACGAAAGATCCTGAGGCAGATATTTCTCTTGATAAAGTTTTCAAGGCTGTCAGACTCTGGAAGAAACTATGGGGCGGTACCTCCGCACGTA
>SDBT01007875.1_pt1 | contig 17483 bp, 30 predicted proteins | sample 2277101 | NCBI WGS metagenome assembly SDBT01 (sample SAMN10404973, study PRJNA504765) | marine sediment metagenome | isolation source: marine sediment core GS10_PC15, 103 cmbsf | place: Arctic Ocean: Southern Knipovich Ridge | collected 2010 | reverse complement strand
AGTGACATTAGAAATGTATAAAAACGGAATTTTAGAAAGCGGTATGTCCATTCAGCGGTTTATCAGCGGTGGTAGTGATCAGAGCGCACTAACCATAATTGGAAGTGTACAGTTGAACGATACGGATTATATAGAAATTTATGTTACAGATTCTAGTAATGGAACTATTACATTTAGCAGAGTCTCTATAATAATAAATGAAATGGTCGGTGCTGTTAATTAGGACAGGTTCAGAAATATTACAGCAACAGAGTATTGACAAAGGAGATATAATAAATGAAGCTAAAGAATAGGGGGCTATATGGCAAACAAAGTAATCACACTTACAAAAACTAAACAATTACTTGGTATCTCTGACAATGATCAGGATACTGAAATAGCCCGATATATTCCCATAATCGACGCAAAGATAAAACTTATCACTAATAACCGTTATAACGTCCAGGTTCTTGGCGATACAACAGAAGATTCAAAAACTGTTAAATTAAAATCGATTCTTAATAATACATTAGGGCAGCTTGATTTTTTTGCAAACCCCAGATGGTTTGATGTGTGTAATTTAGGGATAAATAATAGTTGGTGCATCGAGGATCTTGAGGAATATCTTGATACTGGGATGCTGATAACCGGGGGCAGTATTCCAGCAGATGTTTATATTGATCAAGTATTTTATAACGGTTTTTCTGTTGCTCAAGGAGATGATAATTTTGCAATTCCGACTATAACATTATCAACTGCAGCAACGGAGACGGCGGGCGGGGTGCAATTATTTCTAGGCTTTAATATTGGATTACAGACAACTGTTGCGAAGGGTATTGCTTGGCTGATCGATCAGGAAAATGAAACGATTTCAGATTCAGGATTGCTGTCTCGAAGTATCGGACCCACAAGAAAATCATGGTCAGTCAGTCAGTCGGTAATTGACGGAAAATATGGAATGCCAAATTGGTTCGTGAAATCTTTTCCAGTTTATATGAGTGGGCACTAATGAGCTGGCTTGACGCTTTCAAAGATGAAATGAATAAAACAATTGTTGTCACCGGAGTTGGTAATATAACCGGGTCCGATACAGATGGTCAGCCGACATATGCGAGTGACATTACAAAGTTTTCCGGCCTTGGTGCTTTTTGGCAATTATCTGCAGCAGAGATTTTTGCATATGACAGGATCGGGAATCCATCAACGCATAAGATAATTATTGATCCGGCGGGGATTCTAGCAGCAATTAAGCCGGCTGATATAGCAACAATTAACGGCCAGGAATATGATATATTCCCTTCAGAGGATATTTTAGACTTAGGAGATGTTGAAGTTTTTACTGTGAGGATTAGAAGATGAGTTTTAAAGCGAATGCAAAAACAGAATGGAATGGTCCCGCGGTAATACAGGATTTTGATAGAGCACAATTTAAGTCATTATTTGAAAGTGCTGATATTGTATTAAGTCAGGCTAAAGCTTTAGCGCCTTCTGATATTGCAGAATTAAGAGGATCTTTAAATAAGCAAGTGACAAAAAATAATGCAGTTGTCGGGACTAATGTAGAATATGCGCCATTTGTGGAATTTGGAACTAGGCCGCATGCAGCACCAATCTCAGCTTTGAAAGGTTGGGCCGATAGACATGGAATTCCGGTCGGTGCCGTTTGGATGAGTATAAAAAAGAAAGGCACGAAAGCACAGCCATTTCTTTTGCCATCTTTAACAGCTAATATCAGAAAGATTATTGCTATTTTTGCTAAGAATAATATTAAAATTAAATGGATATTTAAATGACAGACTACGAAGCAGTAATAGAAATCTTAAAAGCTGAATCAAGCATTACTGATCTGACTGCAAAAATGGTAAATCAGGACGGGACAGAATCAACGCAAGAAGCTATTATGTTTGGTGATCTTCCTGAATCACAAAATATATATCCAGCAATTTCTGTCAGGCAAGGAACTGCCGATAAATTAAACGGAGTTGAGACACGATTTTTAATTGTTGATTGTTGGGCTGAGACAATGACAGAAAGTGTTCAACTTGCCGAAGCGGTTGATGAATTATTTACAGATTCTTTTGCTACGGCTTCGGCCTATGCTTTTAAATCGTCCAGTGATATAATAGGTACGGTAACAGACGGCGTGCATCCAAATACCGCCGTAAATATAAGAATATTTTTTATACGGAGGTAAGTATATGGGTACAGTACAAGCTACAACGCAAGCGCCCAAAACTATAAAGATAGGTTCGGTCGCTGCATTTTATTCTACAGATTCAGGAGGTTCATTTACAAATGTCGGACTTGGTGACGGGTTCGCATTTACAGAAGAAATGACACCGCTAAACTCTGCACCGGACAACGGAATTGCACCGGATATTTTAAGAGGACTTGCAAATCAGACTGCAACCATTACAGGTAATCTTTGGGAATATGATCTGACAAAACTTAATGCAATCAGGGGCGGTATTGATAATCTGACTTCTGTTGCAAGTACACTTGTAGAAGGGGCAGCGCAAACAATTGCGTCAGGTGATTGGGCGTATGATGTTCCAATAATAATGTCGGGTCAGAATCAGAGTGGACTTATCCCAACAATTAACAGCGTAACTCTTGGATCGGATGGAGCTATTGTTTTATTGACGGATTACACAACTCTTAAACAGCCAGATGGGAATTGGGCAATTGTAATTATTGATAGTGTAACTGTAACGACCGAAGCTCAGACCGTTGTAATTGATACAGATTACACACCATCAAAAAGTACGACATTAACAACTGGTGGTCTTTCTTCAATGACCACAATATGGTGGAGATTTATAAATTATGTTGCTGATATTGCCGACGCAGTAGACGCCGCAGCTAATGCCGGGATATCCGCAGCCGATGCAATCTACAGACGTACAACTTATGATTTTTATTCTTGTACAGTGAACGGTGGAGATGCCGCAACATTTAAGAATAAGGATGATACCAGCCCTGAAGTGCCATATGTACTTTCACTTATGTCAGAGATAGATACTAATAGGGCCACGCTTGGTGATCAGCTTAAATCAGTCAAATTTGATATCGTTCTACAGTCAGATATAACACCGTAACCAGTTCGACCGGGTAGAGTACTCCTTCTCTGCCTGGTCATTTTTAAGGGGAGCAAATGTTAGAATACAATAACAGTGATCCAACGAAAGAAACATTTATAGAAACTGAATCGAAAGATAAGGAAATCCAGCAAGCATATTACGATGGTTATGAAAAAGGCTTTCAGGAAGGCAGAAAAAGCGAAGTAGCAGAATGCTTGAAAATTTTAATACAAGAGCAAGAAGAATTTGCAGAAGATAGAGATAAGAATAGTCTAAATTATGTAATAGCATATTTTAAAGAGGAGCAAAAGAAAAATAAATGGATCTAATACCGGATAAAAAAATATTAAAAATCGGAAAAAAAGAAATTGATTATTCATGGATCTGTGTAGGCCGTGTTACACAGGCAATGGATTTATATAATGCACTTCTGAAGCAAGGTCATACTGGTCAATATGCTAATATTCTAGCAATCACAAAAGCTGTAATTATTTTAATTCGTGTGGACTTTTCTCTGTCATGGAATTGGCTTAAACGCCGTATGATAACAGAAAAATATATCATGCGTCATTTAAATTATTTTGAATTATCAGATTTTATGGAAGTAGCACTTGAACCAATCCTTGGTGATAAAAAAAAAGAGCTGAAAGCGCAGCAGGCAATAGACGAAGTAATGGAGAAACTTCTGGAGAAAATGACGATGGAGGAATTAATAGAGTCATTGCAGAAACAGCTTGTATCTATGGATGGACAAAAGATTATATCTTCACAAGATTGAGCTATAATGAATTATTTTATTTCTGGAAAAAGGGTTTTAGATACGATATGAAACGACATGGATTTAAATTCGAAGAAAAAACAACTCTCCAGCAGGCCGATGCAAAACGGGCAGAGCTTAAAGCTTTGTATGGAGGCTTGCAATAATGGCAGCGTCATTCCTTGGTAAACTACTTGTGAAGATTGAAGGCGATAACTCCGATTTAGATAAATCAATTAAAGGTTCTCAAGGCTCAGTCAAGAAGTTTTCAAAATTTGCAGTCGGTGCTTATGCTCTTGTCGGTGTTGCAATTATAGCAGTCGGTAAAAAGTTTTCTAAACTTGCAGCACAAGCCGAAGAAATAAGAAGCAAATTTAATGTTGTATTTGGTAGAACTGCTAAAGAAGTAAAAGCGTGGGCAGATACTTATTCTGAATCAGTAGGTAGAAGTACAATAGACACATTAGAATTTTTAGGCTCTATTGGTGATTTATTAAAACCATTAGGATTTCAAAAAGATGCAGTTGATGATTTATCAAAAGTAGTCGTAACACTTGCAAATGATTTAGGATCTTTTAATGATATGCCTACAGCCGATGTTATGAGAGATATTCAGTCGGCTATGGTTGGTAATTTTGAAGTAACAAAAAAATATGGTGTTGTACTTAATGAGGCAGTAATAAAACAAGAAGCTTTTAATCGTGGTTTGTTTGATGGCAAGGGTGTAGTTGATGCACAAGTAAAAGCACAAATAGCACTTGATTTAATTATTAAAGGGACTACCGATGCACAAGGTGATTTAATCAGGACTCAAGATTCAACAACTAATACAATGATTAGACTTCAATCAGCAACTAAAGATCTAGGTATAGAATTAGGAACTACAATAAATAGAGGCTTAACTCCAATGGCAGGAGCTACAGCAACAATTATTAAAAATCTTACCGAATGGATAAAAAAGAATCGTGAAGTAAATGATTTCTTAAAAGAATTTTCTGAAGGCAATCAAGATGCCTCTACAGAAATAGATACTCTATCAGCATCTTTGGAAAAATTACTTGCAAGATTAGATCAAGCTAATACTAGAGGTAGTCAAAATACAACAAATCTTGAAGAACAAATATCAGCATTAAAAATATTGATTGCACAAAGGGCAAGAGGCGCTACATTAGAATTGCAGTTTGCAGATGCTAAAGCAGCAAATGATCAAGCAGAAATTGAAAGAATAACAAGAGAAAAAAAAGCAAATGAAGAAGCTATAAAAGATATGGAAGCTTTAACAGATGCTTTTGCAGATACAAAAGAAGGACAAATTCAAGCTCTTGAAAGTGCAATAGCTTATTTTGATACTTTTATACAAGGGCCTATGGCAGTAGCTGTACTTGTTGATTTAAATGAGCAGTTAGATAAATTAAATGAAGGGCTTGAAGATGAAAAACTTATAATTGAAGATTTAGACGAATGGTGGACTAATTTTAATCAGACTGTTACAGGAGATTTGGAAGGCCAATCAAAAGCAATTAAACAATTAGAAATAGACTGGGAATCATTAGCGGATAATGGGCTTGGCGCTTTTGCATCTACTTTTAAACAGATCGGTGAGGAAGGTGTCACGGTTTGGGATACTTTAAAACAGGCCGGTAAAAATGCTATATCATCAGTACTTGAAGGATTAGCACAAGAGGCATTAGTCAGAGCTGCTTTAGCTTTTGCATTGCCTTTTGGTGTTGGTATTCCTTCTGGAATAGCTTATACAGCAGCAGCAGCAGGAGCCTTCGCAGCTTCCGGCTTAGTTCAAAATCTGGCAGAAGGTGGAGTAATACAACCAGCTACCGGGGGAGTCCCGGCGGTAATGGCAGAAGCAGGAGTCCCCGAAATGGCAATGCCTCTTACTTCCAGTGCTATCAATCCTTTTGCCGATGCAGTGGCTAATAGGATTTCTACTACGACAAATAATAATACACAGAATTTCAATTCTATGTTCAGCCTTTCGGATGATAATAAACTCAGGGAAACAGCAAGAAAATTATTCCCATTTTTTGAGGATGAGAGACAACGAAGAGGGATAACTGTATGAGTCAGGTTCTACAATTAGGATTATCAGGATCAGAAACAACTCTACTAACTGAAAGCAGGAGTTTTAATAATTTTGATAATGCTTTAATTTCAACAGATGGCAGATCAGCAAATGGAACTTTACATACAGATTTTACAGCTAATAAAGAAGGCTTTGTAATTATTTATAGTGTAGTGACAGAAGCAAATAAGGATGTGATTACAAACATCTATAAACTACAAATATCAAACGGTACTTTTTTAAGTTTCATCTACACAATACAATCAGGTGCAGAGGTAACAAGGACAGTAAAAATGAACGCTCCATCTTTCGGGGCAGTCCTTGTAAAAGATGTATGGTATCATAACGGGGTTACTATTAATTTGGAGCAGGTTTAAAAGGAGTTAGATATGAAGATTAAAGTTATTTTATCAACAGGAAAAGTAATTGAATTGACTGAGGCAGAATATGATGAATTAAGGAATGGAAAATTATTAACAGCCGAACCTATATCAATACCTTATCATGAAGTATATCCTTATTGGCCTTATGGTTACCCATTCGTTCCATGGAATCAACCGACTGTAACTTATACTGATTCAACAGGATCTAAAGAGGGAGCTTAATGCTAACAACCACACCCGAATTCGATACAGCAATATCAGCCGACGCAAGAAAAATAACAGCAAGGATAAAAATAAATTATACAGATGCTTTTCTGGATACCACAATCACAGCCGATTCGATTGGGACTGATATGCTACTTGAAGATGGTACGGGGATAATGATAACAGAAGATGCGATTGATCAAAGTTTTCAGGCTTTTACTAATCTTGTGCAAGATCCTACTGATTTAAGAGCAGCAGGGGCAAATTGGATAATGAGTAATACAACAGATGAATTATCAACATTATCTATCAATGGGAATCTATTTACAAAGATTATTAATAGTGTTGCAGTAGCAGGGTTTAATAGACAAAACTTCTCAGATACTTTTAGCAACCTAATTTTAACAGGTCAAATTATTGTAAAAAAAGGAAATACAAACGTTACCCGGTTTCTAATGCAGGATGGTACAGTTCCAGCAACAATTATAGACAGAACTATAACATTTAGTAATTATCCAGCATCTCCATTTTCAGGAGCAATAGGAACAATATTAGATTATGAATGGATTGATTCAGAAACACTGATGTTTAATTATAAATGTAATGCATTAGCAGCATTGGGAAATAATGCAAATATAAGGTGTTATGCTAGTAATAATGCAACACCAGATGAATACACCTATTGGACAGAAGTCCAACTAATAGATCATGATGAAATAACAATGTTTCCCTTTGTAGATGGTGTACACTCAGCGGATGATATTTCAGAAACTGATACTTTAGCAGATCAGCAAACAATTGACTTATTATTTGAACCCAGGTTTGCATTTGATACAACAATAGATCACAGGGTTTTTGTCTGGAAAATAGACAACAATAATGAATTCAGACTTATTTATGCATCTGCCTCAGATAAATGGGCAGTGTTGTGGGATGAGAATGGCACAGCAGTTATGTTCTCAGCAGTGTTTGATGACGGCGATTCTTTTATAAATATAAATCAGAATTTGCGGATGATAATATCATCTGATTTATTAACAGGTAATATTAATGGATCACGTTTTATAATAATCGAAGAGGATGACACTGTACATGAAATTACAGCTTGGAATGCAACGCCAGAAATAAAGGAAAGAGATTATACTACTTTAAATATTGGAGTAAATGCAAGTAGTGCCGAACAGTTAGACGGTGGTATACAGTATTACAGAAGATATGAAGGTCTATTAGTTGGAGCGGTTACAAGTTCAGCAGATGTTGATGACCTATTACGACCAAAAGCATTATTATTTGATACAACTACAGCTATTAAAACAGAAGGTAATAACAGAATTTCATACAATGATCAAATGGTGAATGGCAGACAAGAGACTACACACAAATGGTTTAGTTTAGAGGCTGATGGTAATATCCTTGATGGTACTTATCATCTAATGCCCGGGACAGAAGCAGAAGCAAACTTTAACGAAGTCGGGTGGTGGGGTGATAATATAAGTGATGTATCAGATATAATTCCAGGAGATCAAGGAGCGGTCATAACATTTTCAGCAAGGCGTGTAACATCTTTTGAAGTTACAGGAGACGATCAAAGGAATGAATTCCCTGTTGATTTTACAGTAGAATTTTACGCCGGTGCAAGTCTTGAAGGAACAGAAACAATAATTGCAAATACTCTAACAACTTATTCTCAGGATATTACACCATTATCTTTAATTACAAGTGTAGAATTACATATGACTAAATGGTCAGATCCTTCTAAGGTACCTAAGATAATTGAATTTGTTACAAGTGTTTTCGAAACGTATACAGCCGATGTAATTGAGAATTTCACTGTTACAGAACAACGGGAAATCAGCAATAATAATTCAGTGCCGACCGGGAATATAGCAAGCAACGAAGCTGATTTATCATTGATGAATTTTGACAGGCGCTTTGATGCGAATAATACGGCAAGCCCTTTATTCGGAATAGTGAAACCGAATAATAAAGTTGATATTGAAATAGGCGTTTTAACCTCATCAGGCGCTTTTGAATTTGTCCCTGTATTCACAGGCTGGACAGGTGGATGGAATGTCCCTGAAAATGCTATTACAGCGTCCGTCAGGGCAAGAGACTTTTTAGAGATATTAAGAAAGACCAAAATAATAACATCAGAAGTTACAGCCGGGGATACATTTGAAGAATGGTTTACAACTGTTTTCTCAGATGCAGGACTTGCTAATACTCAATATAATATAGACTCTGTTTTAGGCGGATCTATTTACGTCGTGCCTTTCGGATGGTTTAATAATATTTCTCATAGAGATGCTTTGCAGATTCTTGCAGAGTCCTGCAGCGCAGCGGTTTTTGTAGACCGTACCGGATTGATTCAGGTTCAGTCGGTTGATTATTTCGAGGTTAATGATTTAGATTCACTTTTAACTTATGACCGATCAGAATATATGGATAAATCTAATCAACCGATTTATGAAAATATTGTTAATAAAATAAATGTAACGACTCAGCCGATAGAAAAGACAACAAGCGTCACAGTTTATCAGACTTCGACCAGCGATAAAGAAACCTCTCCAGCAAATAGTGTTGCTGATTATACGATTACATATAGGAATAAACCTGTATCAGATGGTGTTCCTACCGTTGACCCTATAGTATCCGGTGTTACTGTAACTGACTCAGATCTATTCGCTTGGGGTGGGACTGTCGAGGTCACTAATACAAATAGTTCCCCTACAGAATTTCAAATAAAAATAGTCGGATCTACCTATGCAGTAGCAGGACAGAAAACAATAACAGCGCTTGATCAGGATTCGATTGATGATAATGGGGAGTTCTTTTTTAATTTTAAAGAAAATGATTTCCTGCAAAATAAAAACCTTGCCGGGAAAATTGCAAATACATTATTAAAATCTTTCAAGGATCCGCAAAGAGATTTAACAGTTACATTTTCCCCTGGAGGAAATCCGGCGCTCGAAAATGATGACAGGATTTCAGTTGTTGATTTATACAGCACTAAAGAGTATAATTTAATAAGCCAACAAATAAATTATGATGGTGGTTTGAATATGATACAGAAAGGCAGAGTTACACAAACGGCAATTATGTTAGCTGAAGATGATCAGAATATGATAACTGAAGACGATTTATTTATGGTTTTAGAATAGGAGGCTACTATGGCAACAGGTGAAAAATGGACTGCGCAGGCAGTAGCGACAACCTTTGATTCTGGCGATATAATGTCAATTGTGCAGAGCGGAGTTAATAAACAGGTTGACCATGACATATTGATGGGTGATACGCAGATTTGTAAGGCGTGGGTTAATTTTAACGGGACTGGAACGGTTGCTATCAGAGATGATTTTAATGTATCGAGTATTACGGATTCGGCAACTGGAAGCTATATTGTAAATCTGACAAATGCTTTAACAGATGTTAATGGATCTGCTATGGGATGGGGGCAACGTAATACAGGGGAAACTGCTTTACAGGCTTCTGGGAAGATAACAGGTACAAGTACAATTACTCTAGTATTTGGAAATGAAGCAAATAGTTTATTCGACGCTGATACTTTATTTATGCAAATATTCGGATCATAAGGAGGAATCATGAATAAAATAGTTTATAAAAATGAAACAGGAATATCGGTTATTACGCCGACGGCAGGCGAAAAGAAAGTCAGGATAGATAATGAAATTGTTATTATGTCGGCTATGGATTGCGCCCTCAGATCAGTCCCCAAAAATGCAGAATATAAAATAATCGATGAATCAGAACTTCCACAGGATAGAATTTTCCGTAACGCATGGAATTATGACTTAAAAGAAGATATCTCAAAGTCTAAAGAAATCTGGAAAGATAAATTAAGACGGGACAGAGAGCCTTTATTTATTGCCAATGATCTGAAAATCAGAGATGCAAACATTGACAAAGATACAACTGTTTTAATTGAAGCAATTGCAGAACGTGATAGACTACGGGATATTCCACAACTTGTAGATTCATGTAAAACTATTGCAGCAATTAAAAAGGTATCAGTATGAGCCTAACAACACCGCCCAAAATAGATTGGGGTCCTGAGGCTGTAGCCGATACAGATATGAATGAAATCGGGGTTAATTTAAATGCTTTGGAATCGAGCAAAAATCAAGATGGTGATAGTCCTACTTATATTGATGTGACAGCGACTAGTATTGATTCAGGCGGTGGAGCATTTAAACAAAAAGTCGTTTCCTTGGTAATAGCATCTGGCGCAGGTCCGCATAATATAGCTCATGGCTTAACAGTAGGTAATATAAGAGGGCTACAATTTGCGCATGATTCATCGGCTGCTTATGTTGATCAATTCCGGCTTAATGGTGCTAATATACAAGTAATATTTAATGCATCAGTAGCAACCACTTTGTATTGTGTGATAACCTATGTATAGATATATATTTTTAATATTGATAACATTATTTTCATGTACTCAATACACAGCAATAACCCCGATTAGGGAATACAATGTTGTTTTAGAAAACAGTATTGTTGGTGTAGATTTATTTCAATTAGGAGAAGAAATATATATTAAAAATGTAAGCTCTCAGTTAATCATAAAATTAGATTATATCATAAATGGAAATAATATAATTATCCATGATTCTATAGTTCCTGAAGAGCGAATATTTATAGTTAATGCTGAGAGGAAAAATATTGATATAATTATAAATGATGTAATATTTTATTAAAAAAGGGGAAGTCACGGCCTCCCCGATTATATGCTTGGTTTATGATAACCATTAATAAAGCATCACCTCCTTTTATAAAATGATCGTAATTTTTTCATTTATGACTCCTCAAATAATATTCAAAATGGCTTATGCCTTCTTCTAAACTTTCAGAATGAGCTTCAAAAGTTTTCCAAAGAAAAGTTTTAGTTAAATACATACGTTTCAATTTAAATTCTATGAGCAATCTTTCATGTTTGCTTATAGTTGGCAATGCAAATCTATCTACTTTCATATTGCCTCCTTTGGTGATATATGAACAGTTAATTTTTTAGCGAGTTTTACGCCTGGCCTGCCTTTGTTTGTGTATCGAGTTCTTTTTTTCATAGAGCCACCTGAAGCGCCGCCAAACCTTGAGCAGTAAGATTTTGTACTTACCCCTGAATATACTGAGTGACGTTTTTTGAAAAATTCCGATATTCTGGCAATCAGTTTCTTGACAGCACTAGAAAAACCATTACTCCATTCTCTTGTTTCAAGTTTATGAGTTGCCTCTTTTCTCATAGACTTCTGTACAATCCTGTCAACTTTTCCATGGTCAGAAATCTCATGTCTCATTTGTACTCTTCTTTTCATTTTCTCTTTCATGTTGCCTCCGGTGGCATGTCTGCTGATTCTCTGCCTGCAATAAAAGCTTTTTTTATTTCTGATTCAATCGCATCATCTACATTACATAGTGCAATAGAAATTGATTCACTTACCTCGTTTAAATAAAATGGCCCTGCTTCTCCTTCATAATAATTTTTAGCTATTTCCTCATGTGTTGGTTTGGGTTCTGGTTTGCGGTAACGGTAATAATATTTATCTGTTTTTTTAAATACTCTCATCAAAACTGTCATATTATCTTGGTATCCTGCTCTTTCCATTCCCCCATATATAGGATCTACAAAACCAAATTCATAATTCCCCGTCAAGATATCAAGTGGCAAATTATCTATCTGTAATTCTTTCCATTCATTCATGTTGACTCCTCTTATACTCCCCTCAGACTACAATCACAGACCTAGAACAGCTTTCACAGGCTCAAATGATAGTTTCATGCGTGTAAACATCTGTTGAAGGGCTACACGGGACATATTGCCAGCGGTCCCGTATCCTTTTTCCTTGGCTATTTTGTTTAAGTACGCTTTATGCTCTTCGGAAAATGCCGAATAGCTTATTGTTTTGTTAGGCATTAGAGATTTTTCTTTTTCAGATTGTACAGGAACCGGCGTAAGATTTCGGATTCTTTTTTGTTCAAATCAATGTCATATTCGCAATCTTCAATTTTGCTATTCCAAAATTGTACAAATATACTTACATGTCTACGCCGTTTCATTTTTTTCAATTGATTCAAGGTTTCCTTATTGTCCTTTCTTTCTGTGAGTTTATCAATTTCTTTTTGAAGCTGTTTAATTGTTTTCATACATCCCCCTTAGGATAATTCCTTGATTTCAGGCCATGGTTTATCGGTTGCTTTTTCAATTAGTTCTGGTCCGAGTTCTAACAACTTTGCTGCTTTTACCATATCGTTATTATCAGCACTTTGTATCATTCCAATAATCCACATAAGCATTTCTGGAGCTTGACTAAAACATAAAGCATTTTCTTTCTGACCATAAGTGTCACAGATTAGGTTTCGATTTCCCCCTTCTTCTCTATATAGGCGAGATCCGCCATGATCATAAATAATATGTGTATATGGCCCCGGCGTTATCCCCAACTTATCAATAATACTCATATCCTCTCCTTTAAAATATATCCAACTCATCCTGTTCGCTTACAGGCGCCTGGTCCTTCTCCCGTGATACGTCAAGTTCTTCAGGCTCTTTATCAGCTTCAATTATCTTTATGACAGTCTGTATGTCGGCATAGCCGGAAGTGCTTTTATTGAATTCTTCAGTTAATCCTCTTAGATATTTCATAGCTCCTTTAGCCTTGGTTAATAGGTTAACTTTATGCCCCCGGATCTCAATTATTTTATCTTGTATAAATCCATCTATCAGATAATCCTCTAATCTATCAAGTTCAGGGCAGCGTACCGGTTTTTTAGCCGGTGTTTTCTTAACCGGCTTACTATCACCTTTCGCCCATCGTGCAAGCTGTTCGCCTATGTCCTCAGTGATTTGGATACCATCATTTGGGAATATTTTTTTCATTGGATCTTCGAGTTTGGTCATCATATCTTCACCTGATTTCCCGGTTCTGAAATAAGCTCTGCCTTCCGAGCCTGGATATAATAATGCTGACACTGACATTTCATAAACATATTCTCTTCCGGCAATCGGTTGATAACCAATATTTTCAATAGTCGTTTTACCGTTTTTTTCAACAGTGGCGGTTTTTTCTTTAGCCCGGAAACATAAAATAACGTTCAATGGAGTTCTTGTAAGGTATTCAACAAGTTTTTTTCTGGGTGTTTTAACTCTTCCCCATGCTGCTTGTCCAGCTTTATAGGGTGTAGTCTTCCATTCTTTAGCTAATTCACGAGAGACCTTCTCATGTTCTTCTAAAATCCATGAATGCTCATGTGACATTGAGTCAACTATTACTATACTCGGATTATAAACCTCTATCTGTTTGAACATTTCCATATAATCAGTAGGGCTGAATGGAGGGACAAAGTCTACATGTTGATATTCAAAATCATCAGCATAATGTTTTCCTCTTTTGTTTTCAGTATCAACAAGCACAATGTTACCCGGGAAAACTCTTTGTATTCCAGTCGCAAGTCGGAGAGCAGAAAATGTTTTACCGCCTCCCGAAGGTGACCATAGACCGATATTTAAAGGGATCATTTCCCTTACTGCTTTTTCTATTTTGAATTGTCGCATCATTTATCCCTCCGTAAAAGTTCAAAAAAATCCATCAAAACGCCGCCCTGATTGGCACCTTGAAAATCCTCTGGAAGCAAACCAAGATCAACAGCGTCAAGCTGATTTTTGAAATCCTCATAATCTTCAAATCCTCTATCAATAACAGAAGTAAGAATCTTAATCATATCCCATATCCAGCTCTTACCGGCAAATTTCCCACGGTTAATATATTTCTGCATTCTTACTAAAGAGGAAAGGGGATATTCAGAACTGGTAAAAAAAGTTTGTTCTGTTACCATGGATTTAATGAAGTCATCAGTATAATAAACAGTTTCAATACTGTTGTTTCCCAGATCTACAATAGTTCCAATTTGACAGTGGGCATAGTCAAATGAATTGATAAGTTCCTCTAAAGATTTTTTATTATAATTACAGAATTGCATAACAGACTTATTTTTAAATGTTTTAGCATTTGCACTTTGAAATAATATAATCCCGTTTGGCTCTTCGCAGTATTTAAAACCTTTACTATCAGGATGTGGATATATGTCAAAGTCAATAGGTATTTCTTTTAAAAAAGCACCACCGGCAACAATCACTTTTTCATTTTCAATAATTCCTTTCACAGCATCAAAGGGAAAACGTTTTCCCATTCGACTTTTAAAGTTATAATCTTCCACCTACTCCCCCTCTTCTCTAGAAACAGCCCAGCCAGGAGCCGAAACCATTTGTCGACCGTAACCGGGATATACTCCAGACTCAAGACACTCTTTCCACTTATCAGCTGCCCGCTTCATCTTGCTCTCTCCCAACCATGACATACTACTGTCAGTCTCAATAACCGATACCATATACGGTGGTTCAGGTTCTACAAAAATAAATTCCCATTTAAACCGTCCTGCCATTTCAGGCCAGGTTTTATTGGCTGCCTGCAGATACATTGCTTCCTGGATATCATAGCCGTACTTGATCATATCTCTGTCTAATTCTTTGGGATTCGCATCTTTAGTTGTTTTCAGGTCAATTATTTTCCCTGTCTCCGGAGTAATATGATCAAATCGACACTGTGTTTTTACTCCGTTATCCATTTCCCATCTTACAGATAGTTCTGATTCATGGGGATCGAAGAAATAAGGGGCAAGTATTTGTATATATGCTTTGATACAGGCAACAGCTACATTTATATTATCCATATCTTTTTCAAGGATCGGGATTTTATTGGTTTCATAAGCGGCATCCCGTTCGGCTTTTGCTGCATTAGTTCGAAAACTGTCAGCCTGAATAATTACTACTTCCTGACCACTTCCAAGTAATAGCCCGTGAATAATATTCCCTTTATCCATTGCTTTTGTAGGGACAGACTTTTCACCACCTAATAGTGGATGTTCAAGATAAGCATGATAAGCCGATTTGCTGTTAATAGTCTTAGCAACTGAGTAGCTAAACAGCGGGGTTTCTTCACCGGTTTGTTCATGATATTCCTGTTCGGGTAAGTCATGATATATTATTGGATTCATATGGTAAGTCCTTCTATTTCAATTTTATTCTCAATGTATAATCCATCAGTGGAAGGTTTCCTGAATTCTTTTATATATTCAAATAAATCATCTTCTGTAATTTCAATATGTTCAGTCGAACAGTATTTATCATCTTTTTTGTATCTGAGTACATAAGCAACTTTAATTATCATTTCTTCCCCTCCAATATTTCAACCCGCCTTTTCAGATCTAAATTATCCTCAATCAATGTTTTGATTAGATCGCTATGAGTTGCAATGACTTCAAGATTCTTACTAATCAGTTCAAGAAGTTTTTCGGTATCAGTCATTTTCCTGCCTCCATGGAAGCCTGTAATTTAAATTTTCCTGTAGGCATTTTGAATTCTATTCCATCCCTACTTTTAGCAATTGTATTATTTAACTCATTGTCGTACCAAAATACAAGATGATTCTGACCGCAGATTTCGCCATCAGTGACTGTCAATCCTAAAGCAACAGAAACACCAAGTTTTCTAAGAAAGAAAATTAATAACTGAGATATTAATATTTTCACTCTCCACCCCCCTTCCTAACAATCCCATTATCGGCACAGAATTTGTGCCAATCTTCAGGATTTACATAGATGTCCCTTCCATCGAGTCGTTTATATGGTAATTTATTTTTTTTGATCCATCTATCACAGACGATAATCCCTCTTCCACCATAACGGTGATATCCATTGGCTTTAGGATTGAAGCACCGTAATTTCATGCTACACCAAACGCGATATTCTCGTGTCTGGGATAATCCATGTCTCTCGTTCAACTATTACCTCCTTTCTTATCATGTAACGATTTATCAATGTTTTCTATTAACATCTTCTCTTCAATAGCTTTCATGATAAATTTCTTGATATTGCCTTTCCCCGCCGTTTCTTCTATCTTTTTTAAATAATCAGTGAGAAAAACCAATGGAAATGTTTTAAAACCATTCATATTTTTTACTCCTTATAAACATAATAAGTTAATTAGTAAGTTATGTCAACACTTTTTTTACTTTAATGACAAATAAATCTTATTATGTTATTATCTATGTATTCGGGGGCGATATGATAGATATAAATACAATGATAGAAATTATTGCAGGTGTTATTATAATCGGTGGTGCAATAGTCGGCTTTTTCGTAATGCAGAAAGGGCAAAACATGAAAATTTCGCAACTACGGACAGAGGTCAATGAGTTAAAAGATAAACAGACAAAAAGTGAAGAACATCAGAATGAAACGGAAAAGTTTATCGCTGAAATCAATGTCAAACTGGAACATATAGCAAAATCGATTGATGAAATAAAGAACGGTAAATCATGAAAGTAATATTCACATGGAAAGAACTGATAATTCTGAATGGTATTACTGAGATTGCCAGATATCCGGCGAGTTGTAATGTCAGAAATGAATTGAACGGTAAACGAGCAAAGAATCAAGTTATTTATACAGTGCATAAGAGACCTAAACCATATTATCCTAGACAATTTCCATCAGGTATACATAGAATAACAGAAATAGAATGGGTAGAAAAAGGTATAAAACGATATGAAGAATTCGGGCCTGTAATAATCAAGACAGATGCTGAAAGATTAATTTTCACTTGGGATCTTGACCGCGATGGGAAATATTGGAAGCCGAGCGGGAAAACACAGATAGATACAGGATATTACATACATCATACTCACAAATATCTAACTACACTAGGATGCATCCGAGGCGGTAATACTGAATCGGAAATAATCCATATTGCAAGAATAATTGAGCCAGTTTTAGAACATGAAGATAATATATTTTTGGAGGTTTTATGAGCAAATTAACGAGTAGAAAATTCTGGATAGTAGTCTGGGCAATGCTAACCTTTACGGTTCTTGCAGTCGTATCAGTTGCTACAGAATTTGAAGCTGCATGGATGGCAGGGGCAATGT
>SDBT01007874.1_pt1 | contig 17483 bp, 14 predicted proteins | sample 2277101 | NCBI WGS metagenome assembly SDBT01 (sample SAMN10404973, study PRJNA504765) | marine sediment metagenome | isolation source: marine sediment core GS10_PC15, 103 cmbsf | place: Arctic Ocean: Southern Knipovich Ridge | collected 2010 | reverse complement strand
GGAAGGCAAGAAGATGTCCAAGAGCCTGGGCAACTTCATCTCGCGCGAGGTGATCGCGGAACTTTGCGAGGAGTACTCGCTGGACGTGTTCCGCTACTTCCTGCTGCGGGCGGTGACGTTCGGGGCGGACGGCGATTTTTCGCGAGACATGCTGCATCAGCGATACAACACCGACCTGGCCAACGGCGTGGGCAATCTGCTGAGCCGCACGGTGAACATGATCGGGCGATATTTCGACGGCGCCGTGCCGCAAGCAGGCGAACCGATCGACGTCGATCGCGAAGTTCTCGCTGCGGCCGAGGCGCTTCGGGCCGGTGCGCCGGTCGCGATGGAGGCGTTCGAGTTTCACACGTACCTGGATAGTATCACGGCCCTTGTGGACGCGACGAACCGCTACATCGACACCACCGAGCCGTTCAAACTCGCCAAAGACGAATCGCAGCGCGATCGGCTGGCGACGATACTGTATACTTGCGCCGAAGCCGTGCGAATTCTGTTGCTGTATCTGCGCCCGGTCATGCCCGAAACCGTCGATCGCGGCCTTTTGATGCTGGGTTGGCAGGTGTCGGACGATTCGCTGGCCTCGGACGGGCGATGGGGCGTTCTGAAGGCCGGGACGCAAACCAGCAAAGGCGAACCATTGTTCCCACGAAAGCAATAAGGACAACATGTCGGAATTTCCCGAACAATCGATGGAGCAGATCATTCGTGGTGACGGGCGTTACCCGCCCGAGGCGTATGGGTTTCTGCACGATGGCCTGACCCAGGCCGCGATGGAAGCTTACGGCGAGAACACAGAAGGCGGCGAATCCGAGCGTCGCCACGTCACCGGGCAGCAGATATGCGGCGCCCTGCGAGTTCAGGCCGTCGAGCGATGGGGCATGCTGGCCCGAACGGTGCTGGCCAAGTGGAAAATCCACGCAACGATCGATTTCGGCGAGATGGTCTACCTGCTGATCGAGAACAATCACATGCGGAAAACCGAAGAAGACAGCATAGACGACTTCCGAGATGTCTATGATTTCGACGAGGCCTTCCCCATCGAAGGGAAGTTCGAGCTGAAAGAATGAGCAAGTCGTCCCATCAGCATTCGAATGACGCCCCCTCGCCGACCGAACCGATCGACGTGGTGGGCGGTATTGCCGATCATTCGTCGAAGCCCGTAAAATGGAAACTATTGCTGTTGCTGGCGGTTTTCGTCGGCTGGGTTGTGGTGATGGTCTATGTCCAGATCGCTGGAAGCCGAAGCTGATGTGTCGCGGCGACGGCTTGGAGGTTCTACCTTGACCGTGTTGCGTATTACTGTGTTCTCACTCCTGGCGGGGTTGGTCCTGGTCGGCTGTGACGAGCCGTACGCGCTGTCGGCGGGCGACGCCCGCATTGCCGCTCCACTCAACACGATCAGCATCTACCAACTCGCCGGCCGATTGGACATGAAGGTGTCTGCCAGTTCCCGCTCGACGGCTACGCTGAAGGATTCATCGAACATTGTGATGGTTTTCGCCGACCCTTCGGGGCAGGTGTATGTGAATTCCGACCCGGTGGGCTCGCGAGGAGGCATTGCTCTGGTGGGAGATATTCTCTTCGTGCCGGAACGAACCGTGTCGAAAATTCGCCTGGCCATGCGGAGCGTGCAAATCCCTCAATACGAGCCAGTTGCCCCCACACCGACACCCATACGAACGGCGACGCCCGCACCGCAGCTGGCAGTCTTTCGCCGCGTGGTGGTCATCGACCCCGGCCACGGCGATAACGACCCGGGCGCTACCAGCATACTCGGCACGGAAGAGAAGCGAATCGTGCTCGATACTTCCCTGGCCGCGGCGAGACGACTCGACGACAAGGTGTCCTCGCTGGTGCTCACCCGCAGCAACGACACGTTCGTCGAACTGAACGACCGCGCGGAGATCGCCAATCGCAAACAGGCCGATCTGTTCGTCAGCGTTCACGCCGACTGGGCTCCGAATCGCGACGCCAAAGGCTATACGATCTACATCGCCCACGGTGCCTCGGCCGAGTCGCTGGCGCTGGCCAAGGCTATATCCAGGCAATTCGATAAACTGGGGATTGCGACGCGCGGCATTCGCCGGGCGAACTGGCGGGTTTTGGTTCGCACATCCTGCCCGGCCGTCCTGGTCGAACTGGGGTATCTGTCCAACACCACCGAGGCTACCCGTCTCAACCAGCGTGCTTACCGACACAAGCTCGGAGGCGCGATTGCCGACGGCGTGCTCGACTACCTCAAAACGCACTGATCTGTAAATCTGCTGCGATTCGGCCGCAAGTAATTCAAAAAAAATCAATGGATTGAGGTCGATTTGTAAATACGGGGAAACATCTACTATAATCGCTTTCTGTTATAATGATTACATTCAGCTCTTGCCGGGCTATTCACTTACGCAATCCACACAGTCGCCCCCAGGTTTTGCCCTTGGCAGGGGGCTCACTTTGCCGTCCGGCAGAGTGAATCGTACATTTCCCTTCAAATCCAGGAGGATGACGCTGATGACTTTTAGAATACGGTTCAGACAGGCAAAAAGCTCGGTAGAGACCGAGGCGGTCATTGAGGCAAACAGCCCCACAGAGGCCGTCGTCAAGTTCCGCTGCACGCGAGGCCAGTGCCCGGTCAGCCCGGCCCTGGAAGAAGTAATCACCAGCGTATGCGCGGCCGACGATACCCTCGACGCCACGTCCTGGTAAACCCGCAATTTCGCCAGGCGGCCCTCAGTTCCGCCTTATCATTCATATCGCACTCGCGCCAGATGGTTCACGATGCGTCTCTGGACAGCCTTTTCGCTGGGCGGCAAATTTGCTACCTAGAATGTTTCATACACGGGAAAGGGGAGCGACCATGATGGAAAGTCTGAGCAGGTTCATGTGCGCCGGGCTCGGCGCGCTGACCATGACTCGCGAGCGGGCGGAAAAACTCTACGAAGAGTTCGTTCAACGCGGCGAGATCGAGAAGGACAAGCGGTCCAAGTTCGTCCAGGATCTGATGGACGCAGCCGAGCAGGCTCGCAAGGATACCGAAAAGCTCGTGGCCGATCAGGTCGATCGCGTGGTTGGGCGAATGAACCTCGCAACGCGCGAAGACATGGCCCGCCTGGAAGAGAAGCTGGACCAACTCGCTGGTCAGCCAAAGTAATCTTCCGATCGCTAACGGCTGATGTATTCGCCGCAACGGGGAGCGTTCATCCTCTATCGTGGGTGCTTCCATCCACGGGCTCACGCTGGGGTATATCGAGGGTGTAGGAATGCCGCACATTAAGCATCGCCTGGATCGTACGATCGACCATCTGCGGCGGTATCAGCACATCCTGGCCGTGCTGATGAAATACGGCTTCCGCGAGGTGGCCGACGTGTTGCGCAGCAAGCTCAGCACGCGTCCGCCGCCGACGGGCCAGACCGCCGCCGTCGCAAAAGGCCGCTCTCGTCCGCAACGCGTTCGCATGGCGCTGCAGGAACTGGGGCCGACGTTCATCAAGTTCGGCCAGCTGGTATCCACACGCCCCGACCTGGCGCCGCTGGAATACGTTGAGGAATTGCAGCTTCTCCAGGATCAGGTTTCGCCCGAACGATACGCCGATATTCGCATCGAAGTCGAGCGGCAACTCGGAGCTTCCATCGAGACGCTTTTTCGCCGGTTCGAACGCAGGCCCCTCGCAGCCGGCAGCATCGCACAGGTGCATCGGGCCGTGACGCATGACGGAGTTCGCGTGGCCGTCAAGGTTCGCCGTCCGGGCATTACCGAAACGCTGCGGACCGAGTGCGAAATTCTGGAAGATATCGCCTCGCTGATCAAGGCTACCCTATCGCCCGAGGAAACGGTTGATCCGGTGCTCATGGTGCGCGAATTCACCCGGGCGGTTCGCAAGGAGGTGGACCTGACCAACGAGCTGCACAATCTTCAGCGATTCGCCCGCAACTTCGCCGCCGATCCGACGGTGCACATTCCCGTTCCCTACGAGGACTATTGCAGCGAAGGCGTGTTGACGATGGAGTACATCGACGGCATCAAACCGTCCAACGTCGATGCACTGGGGCGGGCCAGCATGAACGTGCCACGAATCGCTCAGCGCGGCGCGAGGTTTATTCTGCGACAAATATTCGAATTCGGATTCTTCCACACCGATCCGCATCCGGGGAATCTGCTGATCTTGCCGGGTGAAATTATCGTTCCGCTGGATTTCGGGCAGGTGGCGCACCTGGCCTCGGCCGAGCGACGCCTGCTGAGCGAATTAGTGCTGGCGATGCTCGATGGCGATGTGAGCCGGCTGCTTCGGTCGCTTCAGGTCGAGGAAATGCTAAGCGAGCAAACCGACGTGCAACTGCTAGCAGGCGAGATGGAAGCCCTGATGGATGCGTACAATGGATTGCCGATCAAGGACATCCCGTTTCGGCGAGTAATGGCCGAGGCGTTCGGCGTCATCCGGAGGCATCGCATTCACCCGCCGCCAGAATTCACGCTGATGCTCAAGAGCCTGATGACCATCGAAACGCTGGCCCGGACGCTGGACCCGCAGTTCCAATTGTTCGAGGCGATCCGTCCATACGCGCGGAAAATGACGGCCGATGAGGTCGGCCCACGTCAGATGCTCAAGACGGCCCGCATGGCGATCCGCGACATGACCGAGTTGGCGGCCCGCCTGCCGGAAGATTTGAATATCATCCTCAACAAAATTCGCCGCGGCCAGTTCCAGATGCACGTCCAGCACGAGCACCTGGAAGAATTCGTTCACACGATGGCCAAGAGTTCCAATCGCGTCAGTTTCGCGATGATCATCGCCGGGCTGCTGGTCGGTTCGAGCATGCTGGTTTCGCAGGAGGGCAGGGTGCTGAGCATGATGAGCCTGGAATCGTTCGGCGTGCTGGGCTACGTGGTGGCGGCTGGGCTTGGCATGTGGCTGCTGATATCGATCCTGCGAGGCAAATAGATAATTGATATTGAATAATACCGGACACACTTTATTGCCGCATTCGCCTATAGGAGTGCCACCCGTACAATTTGCCACAGGCTAGCTAGCCGCGAGCGCCTGGGCGAGCGGTTTTTCTATCTAATGAGTGCCTGATCTCGCGGCTAGTAGGCGGCTCGGAAAACAAGTGTAGAGTCTTTACCTGTCGCTGTCGGAGCTTTCCTCTTGTCCGCCGTGCGAGAGCATGGTAGCGGCTGGTTCCTTCGGCGGTTCCGACACCGCCCGCCCGTTCAGCGTTACCCAGCAGTGGGCGTGCATTCGGCTGGGATCACTGGAAGGCGGATAGACGCCGACGTGAATCGCCGCAGGCTCACCGGCCAGTCGCAGGAAGTGATACAGCACCAGCCCTTCCCGCAGGCAGGCTCGGCGGCGCATGTTTTTGGGGCTGGCCAGCCGGCGACTAACCGCCGCAACGATCTGGCGTTCATCTGCGTTTCGGTACGGGCGCAGCCACCTTGGCGGCGTCAGCAGGCGAATCAGCCGCGACAGTGGCGCCATCCGCACCAGTAGCGGAACCAGCGTCGCCAGCAGCCCAACGTGTAGCCGCAATCGCAGCGGCGGGGCGGGCAAATTGTCGTCATCGCATTGGGTCATTGTTCACGTTCAGGGTTATTGCTTCTCGGCCGGGGCTAGATGCTTCGCCATGAACTGCTCGACTTGCTTGTGGGCTGCGGCGCGGTCGGCCTTGGTCCCGCCGGAGAACAAGCCGTGGCCTGCTCCCTCAACAAGGACCAACTCGTGTGGAACTCCGTGTTTTTTCAGTTCAGCCGCCATCTCGACAGATTTCGAGTGTGGCACGTCCGTGTCGCCCGTACCGTGAATCATGATAATCGGCGGGTAGTCAGGCGTGACGTTCCGAACGGGGCAGTAGGGCGTCAGCCGATCGCGCTGGCTGGCAGGGTCGAAGCCGGTCACTTCCTTCGTCCATAGCCCGTTCTGGCGGAGGTAGCGATAGTAATCCCTGCGAGCGTAGCACATCTTCGTGCCCCACCTGGCCTCGGTGATCACTTTCGTCCCAGCCCCAGCGCGGGCCTTTGCTTCACTGATGGGCTCGACGGTTTTGACATAGTGCGGCCAGGGCTTGACTTGCCATTCACCGTCGACGTCGCCATAGCCGAAGTAACTGACGATCGCGGTCGGTTTTGGTTCGATGCAAATGCCAGTCATCATCGCCAGGTACCCGCCGGCCGAGCCGCCCGCAACCACCAGTCGTCTCGTGTCGGCTGCGAAGAGCTTCGGCCCTTCACGATGTACCCAGTCGAACCCGGCCTGGATGTCCTCGATGATCTGCGGCAGCTTGACCTGCGGCGCAAGGCGATAATCCAGCGAGACCAGCACGTAACCTTGCTCGTTGCAGAAGTCGCGAAGCTGTTTTGTGATTCCTTCGCGATGGCCGAAGATCAGCGCCCCGCCGTGCAGCCAGACCAGAACCGGGCGTGGCTGCGTATCGTTCAGGCGATACACGTCGGCCTTCAATTCCACGTCGCCGATCTTCTTGAAGACGTAGGTCTTCTTCACAGTGGCGGGTTTGGTTGCAGATGTGAGTTCACCGGCAGCCTGTGTGGGCGCGGGGGCGTTGCAGGCCGACAGAAGCACAGCCGCACAGACCGTAATCGCCATCACCACTTTGCTGCATCTGCGTCGGCCTTGCTCGTTTGATTTTTGGCTCACAGGATTCACTGGGCTCACTTGATGCTCTCCTGAGTTGAGTAAAGTGTTGCGGGCATTTTCGCATCTGCGGCCGGCGATGTCTTGCGTGAAATGCAAACGCCCCGACCGATTCATTGGCCGCATGGCTTTTGCCGACTTGTTGCTTGCGGGGACGCATTACGCTGCGGCTGGGAGGTCGCTCAATAGTCGCTATTGTTAACCTCTTTTAATACAATGCCTTGAGGGGTGCCCCTAGGTTGAATACAGGGGATTCCCCTATGTCGCGTGGGGCCAGGTTAGTCGATAATAAGAATGACTGCTTTGGCAAAGGCCTTTTTCACCCGGTCCCAACCAACCATCGAACGGCTTGCCGTTCGACGCGCCTACGCCAGAGACAGACAAAAAGAGCGGGGTGGGGCTCTTTTTCATGACAAGGCCCTCTCCCAGGGCCTTGTTTTTTTTTGGGCTTCACAACGCCTTGTATTCATCACTTCAGCCGCTTCGGTCGATTATCCAGACGGCCAATGTTTGACAACCATTGCTATAGTTGATACAATCACTTGCATGTCGACGGGCCAGCCTGGCGCAGCGGCTGTTGGTGGAATTTTTACACCCGGGTACTCAGAGAAGAGAGGATATTCAATGCGCTTCGACGCCGCTATTCAGGGCTTGTATGGCAGCCTGGCTGCATTACCCTCGCACGCTAAATTGCGGACGTCCTTTTGCGCAAAAGCGAGTTTGATTTTCTTTATCGCCGCGATCGTTCTTGGTGGCCTTTCGGTCGAGCCTGCGGCCGGGCAGTGGATGCACTTCGAAATGAAGACCGCGGATGCCAACGGCGACTATCTCTGGGAAGAGCCAAAAAACTGGCTGGGCGGCCAGCCGTACTATTGGGCTTTCGTGGAATTGGGCAATGAAGCATCGATGGGCCCCGTCCACGTCGTGGTCACAAGCGACGCGGAGTGCTTTGACATGGAATTGGCGGAGGCGCCCTTGACGGAGGGCACGACCTTGCGGATTCGCTCCGACGCCAGCCTGACGATCAACTGGCGGGCTGTATTCTCCAAAGATCGCGAAAGTTGGTTGTACGTGGACGGCGGGCTGTACGGCGCCGCGGGCGAGCAGGTCATCATGATTGCCGGCGGCCCCTGGGGTCGGCCGGACCTGGGACTGCCTTCCAAGTCGCACATAATCGTCGGCCCCAACGGTGAAATGAATACCTGGTTCATCGGACTCAACAAGACTGCCAGGCATCCGGAAACACCTGGCTACGAAGCTGCGACCGGCTCGGAGATCATCGTCAACGGCGGGAAGCTGGTGGCCGAGGCGGGCCTGCGGGTATCGACGACCGACCTGGCCGACCCGGGCAGGTTGGTGCTTCGCGGATCGGCCGTGTTCGAGCAATACACGACACCGGGCAATGCCTACTCCGCCAACATGCCCCAATTGCGAGGCGTGGAGTTCTGGGCGGGAATATGGGAGATCGACGGCGGCAACGCCAGCATTCACGTGCGGGACATCTACCTCCACGGCAACAAGCATTTCGCCGAAGGCCAGGCTTTGCTGAAACTCACCGGCGATGGCATTAGCACGATCCACGTGGCCGCCACGGCCGACCTGGCCGACGCCACGCTCGACGTCAGTGGCCTGGACCTGGCCGGGCCTGGCACGTTCACCGTCATCGACGCCGGTTCGTTCATCGGCACGAACATCAGTTTCGCCGATGGAACCGACTTAGATCAGTGGAGCTTCGAAATTGACCAGCCGCGGGGCGAACTATTGCTGACATACACTCCGCCGTGCGATCTTGTGGCCGACATCGCCCCGGTGGGAGCGCCGGACGGCATCGTAGACGGCGCTGACCTGGGCGCCTTGCTGGCACGCTGGAAAGACACCGGCGTTTCGTTGGCGGACATCGCTCCGGTCGGCAATCCGGACGGCATCGTAGACGGCGCGGACCTGGGTGCCTTACTGACCCGCTGGAAGAATACCTGCGATACAGGTGCCTCGCCGGCGATTCCAGAACCTGCTACCCTTACCATGCTTGCCTTTGGCGCAGTGGCACTCCTGTCCCGCCGCGTTGAGCAGTAAAAGCTCTGGATGACGGGTGGGTGGCACGGCTTGCTTGTCAAGCCGTGTTCTGGCCTGCTGTCGAAGCTACACAGCTTGCGAGCAAGCTGTGCCACCCCCGTTCGGGAAATTATATACAGCATAAACATTTCCGGCTGATTCGTGGACATATCCATTCTCTATGACTCTGTGTGTATGATTCCTTGCAGAATCTTCCAGAATGAGGCATGTTATGCAAATGCGGGATGACCCGCAGCGACAATTGCCACGAACTTCAGATAAGGAAACCCAAATCATGAGTAAGACCCAGGAAAACCTCGCAGCAGCGTTCGCCGGCGAATCGCAGGCGCGAAACAAGTACACGTTCTTTGCAAAGGTCGCCCGCAAGGAAGGCTATCACTACATTGCGGCAGTCTTCGAAGAGACAGCCGACAACGAATGCCGCCACGCCAAGGACGAACTGACGCGACTGGGCGGTATCGGCGACACGGCCGCCAACCTCAAAGCCGCCCTCGAAGGTGAAACGTACGAGACGATTACAATGTATCCGACCTTCGCCGAGGAAGCCGACGCTGAAGGTGAAAAAGAGACTGCTGCGATGTTCCGCCTGATTGCCTCCGTAGAGAAACATCACGCAGATCGCTACGCCAAGCTGCTGAAGATGGTGGAAGACGGCACGGTATTCAAGCGCGACACGCCCATCCAGTGGAAGTGCAGCGTGTGCGGGTACCGTCACGAGGGCACGGAGCCGCCGAAAATCTGCGCCTGCTGCAAGCACTCCAAAGAACACTTCGAGCCGGTGGACTAGAGCTTCGCCGACTGACCGGTCTTGCATTAGTTGGGCGCGGTGGGGCTCCTGTCCCACCGCGTTGGGAACCGGCCAACAGGTGGCCGACATCGCCCCGGTGGGAGCGCCGGACGGTATCGTAGACGGAGCCGACCTTGGTGCTCTGCTGGCACGCTGGAAGGACACCTACCCAGCGTCGTCCCCGGCCGTGCCCGAGCCGACTACGCTCAGTCTGCTTGCACTTGCAGGCATCGTCCTGGTGCGACGTCGCAGACGTTAGAGCAGTTCACGATTGACCTGTCGCATTCCAACTTGCTGCGGCGTCGGCTGGCTTTGTCGTGCTGCATCGACAACCCACAAGGGGTTGCCTGCTTCGCACTCCTAACCAGCCTCGTCCTCACGGCGTTGGCTCTACGGCATTTCAAACGTGAAACGCTCTAGCCTGCCCACCCAAAAACAAGCGGTTGCCCCAGTAATGAAAGCTGACGCGGCGGCCGCGAACATATCGGCTGTTGTAAATGTATTGCAATGATAGATTTCAATGGAATTATTAAGCATTAGTTGCTTCAGTTGGAGTGAAGATCAGCCGAATAGAGCTTCGTGGGTATTGGGAGCGAGGCGGGTGTATCTCCGAGTGATACTATGGCTGATAGTTGGGAATCCAGGGAAAGGGGCTCAAAATGGCGGTCTTTGTTGCAAGACAACCGATCTTTGATCGAGCCAAACGGGTTTTCGGTTATGAATTGTTGTTTCGTTCAGGGCTGGAGAACTTCTGCAATACCGATAAACCAGACGAATCCACTGTGGATGTGATCGCCAACAGTTTTCTGGTGATAGGCCTGGATGAACTGACCGATGGTCGCCGCGGGTTCATCAATTTCACGCGCAATCTCATCCTGAGCGGCGTCCCTTCGATGCTGCCGCAGGAAGGCGTGGTCGTCGAATTGCTGGAAGACATTGAACCCGATGAGGAAATCCTCGCCGCCTGCCGCAAGCTCCAGAAGGATGGGTATATTCTGGCGATGGACGATTTCATACTCGAGCACAAAGACAGCCCGCTGATCGAATATGCAGACATCGTGAAGATCGATTATATCGGTACGACACCCCTCCAGCGAAAAGAGCTTTGTAGCGATCTATTGGGTCAAGGCGTGACGCTGCTGGCTGAGAAGGTCGAAACCCCCGAGGATTTCGAAGAGGCGCTGGGCTTGGGTTTCACCTATTTCCAGGGGTATTTTTTCAGCAAACCGACTATCCAGGTCGGTAAAGAAATCCCCGGAAACAAACTCACCCAGATGCAGATTCTCAACGAAGTCAACAAGCCGGACGTGTCGCACGAAAGATTCGAAGAGATCATCAAGCAGGACGTCTCGATGACGTACAAGTTGCTGCGTTTCATGAATTCGGCATGGTTCGGCTTCCGGGCGGAGATATCGTCGATCAAGCACGCGCTGGTGTTACTCGGCCCGCGTGAGTTCCGCAAGTGGGTGTCGCTGGTGGCGCTGCGAAGCGTAGCCGACGATAAGCCCCCAGAGTTGGTGATGCGGTCGATCACCCGTGCGAAAGTCGCCGAGGAAATTGCTACGATGACCGACCTGTCATCCAAAGCATCGGAACTGTTCCTGATGGGCATGTTCTCGTTCGTCGACGCGCTGACCGACATGTCGCTTGAAGACGCACTGGCCAAGTTGCCGATCAGCGACGATATTCGATTGGCCCTGCTCGAAAAGAAGGGGAAATTCGGAGCGGTTCTGTTGATGATAGAGTCGTACGAAACAGGCCAGTGGGATCAATTCGCCAAAAGTGCAGCCGAGATCGACATCCCCGAAGCCGACGTGCCCGAATTGTTCAACACGTCCTGGAAGTGGGCCAAGGAAGCCTTCGCCGCCGCCTGATCCTCTCTGTGCGATAGAATTATACATCTTTCGCCGCTGATCGCTCTGGTCTGCGGCAGAACGGTTGCAATGGGGTTTTACGGCACAAGAGCACGCCCATCAGTACATTATCTCTCTCACCATGTGATCCAAATGACGTGTTACTCTTGACATTAAAGACAATTATGGTAAACTTACCTGTCGCGGATTGTTTTGCTATGAGCCTACAAAGCAGCAGAGCAATCGCGGCGATTATCTGGAGATGAAGCTCAGGTGTGAGTCGATATTTTGCGGCGCCTCGTGTGTCGGCTGGATTGTTGATAAAGGAGCGGTCGGATGAGCAGGAAGGTACTCTTTAGCGTTTTATTGATGATAGGATTGACGGTGACCTCCGCCCGCGGCGCCAGTGAATTCACGGGTGCGGTCGACAGTAACTGGTACGATCCCGCCAACTGGACAGCCGGCATTCCGCTCTCCGGCGCACAGGCGCTGATCGGCACGATCACCTATCCCGGCGTGAGTGCTTTGACGAGCTACCCTCTGTTGTCCGGCGGCATTTCAGTTGGCAACGGCGCGAATGGTACATTGATAATCGACGGCACTACGGACCTTGTCATTCCTAATGATTATGGCGTGAATACGGACGTTCTGACGATCGGCGCTTCGGGCGGGTCCAGCGTTACAGCCACAGCGACGATCAGCGGAGACGTGACTGTTAATGGCTACTACTTCGTCGTAGCCGAGGATGAAGCGCACAGCATCGATATCGGCGGCGGGTCACGGGCCAACGTTATAATTAGCGCAGGGGCACGCATTGAAACAGCCACCAATATCGGAGTGGGGATGAACGCCTATTGGAGCGAGGGCTATGCGACGACGGTCTACCAGGGACCAGGCTCGACCATTACGATCAACTATCCGGGCCAGACCGATTATGGCCTTTTGGAAATGGGGCTGAATCACTCCGAGTCCGAGCCGGTCCATTACATCATGGACAACGCGAGAATCTACGGCGGGATATTCCATGCCGGTGGGACGCTGGAAATTCGCGGGCAAAATTACGCATTGGGCCAGACCTATCGCGCCCGCAGCTATGCAGGCGAGGGCAATACCATTTTGAAACTCGTAGGAGAGAACTCCTGCCTTTATTCCTACGAGGGTCTGCAATTGCGAGGCGTTCGGCTGGATGTAAGCGAATACACCGCAGCCGAGCCGAACACTTGGGAGGTTATTCTCGATGGCACGGAGGGCGATTCGCTCTGGCAGGACAAGGATATCGACTTCGTTCCAGGCACAGACCCAAATTGGGAATTGCAGATATATCATGACGGCAGGATCAAGATGGTCTGGCTTCGTTACAATGGCGACCAGAACGACGCAAACGAGCCGTTCGATCTGGTCGCCGACATTGCCCCGGTGGGAGCGCCGGACGGTATCGTAGATGGAGCCGACCTCGGTGCTTTACTTGCACGCTGGAAAGACACCGGCGAGTCGATAGCCGACATTGCCCCGGTGGGCGCACCGGACGGTATCGTAGACGGAGCCGACCTCGGTGCTCTGCTGGCTCGCTGGAAGGACACTTACCCCGCATCGTCCCCGGCCGTGCCCGAACCGACAAGCCTGGCGGTTCTTTCTGTGTGCGGTCTGGCTGCCCTTTATCGCCGCAGACGGCGCTGAAGCACATGGCTGGACGTGGACGATTCGCGCGAACCAAACCCTTCTCACATGGCCGTGTATCCGCCGTCCACGGGGATGGCCGTGCCCGTGATCAGCGACGCGCCCTCGTCGCACAGCCAGACTACCAGTTCGGCGACTTCTTCCGGCTCGCCAAGCCGACCGATCGGCTGATGTGCGAGCATGGCCTGCCTGATCTGCGGGTCTTCGGCGATTCGCTGCTCGATGCGCGGGGTGCGAATCCACGACGGGCAGACCGCGTTGATGCGGATGTTCTTGTCGGCATATTGAAGCGCGGCCGAGCGGGTCAGCCCGACCACTCCATGCTTGGCGGCGGCGTAGGCCGGGTCCATCGCAAAGCCTCTCAGCCCGTCGACCGATGCGTTGTTGACGATCACGCCGGCGCCCTGTGAGAGCATCTGCCGCAGCTGGTATTTCATGCACAGGAACGTGCCGTTGAGATAGCTGTCGATCGACTGGCCCCATTGGGCATCGTCGATCTGGTCGACAGGCCCGGATTTCCCGCCCGTTCCGCCATTGTTGAAGGCGAAGTCCAGCCGCCCGAAGGCGTCAACCGTAGCCGAGATCATCGCCCGGACGTCGTCTGCTTTGGCTACGTCGGCATGCACCCACTCAGCCTTTCCGCCTGCGGCGCGGAGTTCGGCCAGTGCCACCTCGCCAGACGATGCGGTTCGACTGGCGATCATCACGTCCGCACCTCGGCGGGCAAAGGCCTTGGCAGTCGCCAGGCCGATCCCCGAACTGCCGCCCGTAACCAGTGCTGCCTGGCCTTGCATTTGTGACATATTTGACATTTTTGACATTCTGTTATGCCTTCCTAATCGAGATCCACCGAAAAAAATCAACTCAGGATCGATTCGCAGTACGGCCTCAGATTATACGGCGCGAGGCCAACTTTCGGCGATAACCATCTTTCTCCACAAAGCGTTGTTGTCAGCCCCCTAGACTGTTAGCATAAGCTTCCCTCCGGGAATCTGGGTGGGCAGCGGAATAGGCTCTGCACTGAATAGGCTTTGGCTGACAGGGGCAAACCGCTTTGTGACGCTTTCGACAATTTCATACCCCAAAGGAGTCGAAAATGAGTCAGCGAACATGGTTTTCGCTATTGCTGACCTTAGCGATTGTCGCGAACGTAGCCACCGGAGACGTCAGATTTCTGCACGATAAAAAAGATGCTAACGGCCTGTATCTCTGGTCCGAGCCCGCCAACTGGTCCAGCGGCAGGGTGCCCTCGGCCGGCGAGGCAGTGGAGATCGGCGAGGACACCGCGGGCGGCCCCCGCAACTGTGTGGTCGCCGGCGATGCCCATTGCGGAAAACTGGAACTGGCCGAGCACGCCAAGACGCAGGGAAGCACGCTCTGGATTCAGCGGAATGCTTCGCTGACTGTCCACGGCGGGCTGATCACACTGTCGAAGGACCGCGCCAGCCGAACCGTCGTCGATGGGACGCTACTCCACAGGACGACCAGCAAAACTCTCCGCGTCGGCGGACCTTGGGGCCAGCCGGACGGCAACCAGCCATCGGACGGGCGACTGATAATCAACCCTTCCGGCCGGGTCGAATGCTGGTTCCTCGGGATCAACACCAACCACACGGCCGAGGGCGTTCCAAGCGCTGCCTGGCCGCGGAATGCTTCGTCTACGTCTCACTCGACCGACTCGCAGGTCGTGCTCAACGGCGGCGAGTTGATGGCGCTTGGCGGGATTCGTATGTCAACCACTCGCGCCGGGCGGCCGGGCAAGTTGATCATCAAAAAAGGTTCGACCATTCGCATGAGCCAAAAGTCGCAATACGGCTTCGACTTCTGGTGCGGAGTAATCGAGATTCACGGAGGTGACGCTGACATCCAGATCGACGATCTGGAAGTATGGGGCAACAAGTTTTCCCAGGAGATCAACCTTGCCCAGGATGTCCCGGTTGGATGGGGCTTCTCGGTGTTCAAATTTATCGGCAAGGCGGTCAGCACGATCCACGTGACCGGACCGGTGAGCTTCATCGACGCCGCGTTGGTCGATGTCAGCGAATTGAGGGTGCCCGACGGGCGATACCGAATCTTCCATGCTCTTTCGTTCAAGGAGAAGAACCTGATCTTTGCGCCTGGTACGGACCTGGCCGTCTGGAGCATCGAGTTCGACGACGCCAATCGCGATCTGTACGTGGTCAAGGCCGCCGCGAGTCTCGGCGTGCGAGTCAACGCAGGCCCGGATACCGGCACGATGTTCCCGGTCAAGAAGGTGTTGCTCCACGGAGCGGCCTTCGGCGCCAGGAATACCAACCTCCAGTGGAGTCAGGTTTCGGGCCCGGCCAAAGCCAAGTTCGCACAGACCAGCCAGGCCAAAACCAGTGTCGTTTTGCCCAGGACAGGCACATATGTGTTTCGCCTGACCGCGAAGGCCGGGCGAAATCAGGCACAGGACGAGGTCACTGTCACCGTTACCGAGTCGCTCGTGGATCGCCCGATAAAGACGCTTTTTCAGGCCATAGCGGCGAACGAAGAAGGGGAGTTCCTCTGGAACGATGCGAGAAACTGGGACAAACGCGTGCCGACCGATATCGACAGGGCATATATCGGCGCGAATAAGAAGACCACCCAGGCCGTCGTACGAAACGATGGGCAGTGCGATCAGTTGTATGTTGCGATGAACAGCGACGAAAGCGTGCTGACCGTCAAGATCGGAACGCTTTCGGTTGCTGGGCTGACCCGCATAGGCAACGACAGCATCGGCCATCTGCGCGTAGAAGGCGGGCAGTTCGTCATTACCGACAGGGGTAGTTTCAACACGCTATGCATCGGCGATGGTGGGGCCGGCTCGGCCGGCAGCAGCCTGGTGATGACCGACGGGCGCATACAGCTTTACGGCGGGATGCGGGTCGGGCTGTTCTATGTCGGCCAGGGTATCGAGAAAAGCGCCGGTTGCCTGGCTGAGATCACCGGCGGGACGTTCTCGTCGCAGCAGTGGATTCGCGTCGGATCGGTCGATCCGACAAGGCCGGGCGTGCTGCGCATCGGCGGATGGGCCGACGTATCGGTCGGCATGACCAGCCAAATTCGCGACGGCATTATGGAAGTGGTCGGCGGCGGTGCGAAAATCAAATTCGCAATCCTGGATTTCACCAAAAATACTTCGCTCCTGAAATTTTCCGGCAACGGCGTGAGCACGATCAAGGCCAAAATGGTGTCATTCGCATACGGCAGCAGGATCGACACGGCTGAATTGCTGGTGCCTGCCGGGCCGTACACGCTCGTCCAGGCCAAGGCGATCATAAACGGTGGCGTTAAGCTCACCGCCGAAAGCATCGCGGCCGGTTGGAAACTGAACGTGACCGCTACGCAGATCCAACTCATGCGGACAAAGTAACCCTCAGACGAAAGTGGGCGCGTAAAGCGAGCAACTTACTTGCTCGCGGAATGTTTCTGGCGCACGTTTATGCACGCAACTGTTGCGGCAGAACCTCAAACAAGTCGATCAGGTCCAGGTCGCCCTTGCCGATACGTTTTGCGGCGCGAACGCGGGCGGATGCACGGATGTCGGTAATTTGCATAACGGGCTGACTCTCGACCAATTCGCCGGAATCGCTTTCTGTGTCTGCCTCCACCTGCGGTGCGATGGACTGGCCCGTCGCAGCGGACAGCACGTCGAAGCCCTTCTCGGCGCTGGCGTTGCTGTGATGCGAGGCTTTTTCGTATTGTTCGTATTGGCTATGTTTTCCGTGAGAAATCGGCCTGGTTGCAAGCGGCGCCAGTTCGTCCGTCGCGGCTGTGGGCTGATCTGGGGTTTCCGCGTCGGCTGGGGCCGTTGGCGTAGAACTCGGCGACGGCGGAGCGACAACGACAATCGCCGGTTCCTCGGTAGTGGTGGCGGGCGTCGGCGCGGGCGCTGAGCCGATAGTGTTCTTCCATCTGGCCAGCAGAGCGCCCAGGTCCGCGCCATCTACGATGCCGTCCGGGTTGCCCACCGGGGCGATGTCGGCCAGCGGATCGTTCGTTTTCCATCGGGCAAGCAGTGCGCCCAGGTCCGCCCCGTCTACGATGCCGTCCGGGTTGCCCACCGGTGCGATGTCGCCGATGAGCACCGGCCCCTGTGAACCTTCGAATCGCTGGCCCATTAGATTCGTTCCATATGTTGTATAGTCGCTCCAAGCCACCACAAAGTCGCCCGCCGCGTCCATTGCGATCGAAACATCGGGAGCCTCGGATGTATTCTGGGCAATATCCAATTGACTGCCGACCAGAACGCCGGCCGAGTCGAATTGCTGCACAACCGTATTCCATGCATACGTGTAGTCGTCGTACGTGCTCCATACGACGGCGAAATCGCCATCGGAATCCATCGCCACGTCGGTGAGGCCTTCTTCGAGATCCATTTGGCCGGAAGCGACCAGAATCGACGCATCAGGTATCAAGGACGGGCTGGCGAAATTGTAAATGTTC
>SDBT01007873.1_pt1 | contig 17485 bp, 26 predicted proteins | sample 2277101 | NCBI WGS metagenome assembly SDBT01 (sample SAMN10404973, study PRJNA504765) | marine sediment metagenome | isolation source: marine sediment core GS10_PC15, 103 cmbsf | place: Arctic Ocean: Southern Knipovich Ridge | collected 2010 | reverse complement strand
GTAAGGGCTGGATCAAGGTGGATGGGAAGAAGTATATATTTTTGAAGAGGATGGATGTAACGGCTGTGGAAAGGGGAAAGCAATGAGAGCATTTATCGCCATTGTATGTATCGTGCTTGTAGTAGGCGCGATCGGGGCTGTGATTGGACACGGGTTTGGGAGACATATGGGAATGAACAGGGTTGCTTTATTGGAAGAGGTGGCATTTAAGCGAGGATATGACAAGGGACATGCCGAAAAACTTGAAGCCATCAAGGTTAAAGTCGTGCATGGTTCGGTTTGGCATACTCTATGGATCAAATATGGCCCTGAATACGGCACGATCCATAATACACCCTGGGAAAAGTTCAATATCAAAGAGAAGATGTTCCTTTGCGCTTATGGGAGCACGGGGAATAAGATGAGCGTAGAGGATTTAACGGAGGTTATCGCGAATTATGGCCCATCTAATCTTAGAGAACATTACGGCAATTTAGAGGAATGGGGTGTTGAATGACCCGCGTAACCGATTACATCACAGGCATAGGCCGCATAAAGGGAAGCCTGAAAAAGAAACTCCCTTACAGGAAATTTCTCGAGAGGCAAAGGATCTCCGAGAAAGAATATCAGCGTTTTAGAAAAGTTTATAAGTGTATTCAATTAAAAGAAAATCAGATTCTTCACAAGAAATCCATCGTCGAGAAAATCCTGCGAAAATATATTACACCTGCTGTGGGGAGAACTACTCCCATTTGATTTATATATAAAATAGGGTATACTTGTGTCATGCCTTTGAAAATACCGACTCTGTCCCACGAACAGATTCAGTCGCTTCAAACTGATGCCGCGCTCCGTCTGATCGGCTCTCACACCGTACTTCTCACCAAACTCAATACTGAAATAGGCCAGGCAATTCTCGCCAAAGGGAAGGCTGATATTACCTTACAGAGGCTCAAGAACGATAAATCCACAATCATAGAGAATATGAGAGCATTGAAAGTGATGGTGGCAAATGCCTGATAAGAGTTGTGGTATTTGTGAAAAACCGTTTTATGTGAAGCCATGTAGAGATAAAACTGCTAAATTTTGCTCGCCCATGTGTCACTACAAGCACAACGAAGGCTCAATAGGTTACTGGAGAGGGAAAAAGCGTCCGGAATTATCGGGTAACTTACATCCTAATTGGAGAGGCGGAAGGTGTTTCGATCCCTCTACGGATTATGTTCGTATTTATAATCTAAAGCATCCTTATTCAGATTGCTATGGGTATGTTGCTGAACATCGTTTAGTGATGGAGCAACATCTTGGTAGATTGTTGAAAGTTGAGGAGACCGTGCATCATATAAATAGCAAACGTAATGATAATCGTCTTTCCAATCTTATGTTATTTCCTACGCGTGGCGCACATTCCTCCTACCACGAGGAGAAGAAGAAACAGTTAAAAACTGTGAAAAAAGTGATTATTTATGAGGAAAGGTCAGTTTAAGTCTGGGAAAGCTTGGAATGGTAATGCTGCGGGAAGGCCAACGGGGTCAAAAACAAAGCACAAAGCAACCATTATTAAAGATGCTTTTTATCAAGCATTTGAAGATATAGGTGGTACAGAAGCTCTCGCTATATGGGCGAGACAAGGAAGAAATAAGAAAGAATTTTATAAGATATTGGCTTCGTTGCTTCCGAAAGATGTCGATATGGCGGTTACTGATGAGACGTGGGATAAATACAAAGATATTCCTATAAGTGTTTTGAGGGAGAAATTGGATGTCTTATTTAACCGCAACCGGGGAAGAAAAGGAAATCCTACGGCACCTACTAAAGCGGAAGCAAGTAAACCCGCTTGAATTTTTTGAACACCTGCCTATGCAGGCGTTGTTCCATAAGGATCAAGCTAAGTCAAAGAATATATTCGGTGGCAATCGTTCGAGTAAAACACAAGAAGGCATTGAGTATATATTAGAAAAAGGATTGAAGAGCAAGCTCCGCATATGGGCTTGCGCTGAAACTTTCCCCGATTCCGTGAATATACAACAACGGAAAATGTGGGAATTGATTCCTAAGAACCGTATTAAATACGGTCGGTATGACGAAATCAATGGCTTCGTTAACCGAAAAGTGCTCCTTGACAACGGAACTCTGTACGTTTTCAAAAGCTACGATCAAAAGCGAGAATCATTTCAGGGGGATGATGTAGACATAATTCTCAATGATGAGGAACCCCCATGGGATATTTACCGCGAACAGCGTATGCGGTTAATTGACCGAGACGGCGAAATGGTTATCACAATGACTAGCTTAAAAGGCGTGACAGATTTAATCCAAAGCATATTTGAAGGGCATGATGTGATTAAAGCGCAATATGCGCCTCTTGTGAAGAAGATTTTGCCAAGGATTGTGCGTAAAGGGCAGACCAAGTTTTATCTCTTTTGGACTACTGAAAATCCATATATTGACCAAAAAAGGTTACTCCATGAAGCGACCTTAATGACCAAGCAAGAGATCCTGGCCCGCGTCTACGGCATACCAATCAACCTCACCGGGCGTATCTACATGAAGTTCAGCACAGATATTCATGTGATGCCTTTGGAGGAGGCGCCGATACTGCGCGGCGGTTGCACTATTTACCATGTGCTTGACCCGCATGATGCAAAGCCTTGGGCGATGCAATGGATAGCCGTACATCCCACGGGAACAGCGTATATATTCGATGAATACCCGAATGAGAATTTTAACGAAATACTTTATGATGACAAGTCCTACGACGATTACGCAGAGATTATCCGTGAGAAAGAGGATGCTATCCGGGAGCTCACCGGGAAGAGCGTTTTCAAACGCATAATAGATCCGAACTTTGGCAATAAGACGATTCGTTTGGCCGAGAAGGAAGATACCGGACAGAGCCGCACCACAACGAAGAAAGAGCTTCAGAAGCGTGGCTTTAAGTTTGTTGATGGCATAGATCCGATTGAATCCGGGCATCTCAAAGTCCGAGAAAAGATAGATTGGAAGGCGAATGACGATGGCGAGATCATTAAGCAACCAGGAACGATGTGGACAGATAATTGTGTTAATTCTATACGCCATATGTCTCGTTATTCTCGTAAAGATATGGTAGCCGCGGATGGCGATGTTAAGGATAAAGTGCCGCTTCAAGAGAAGTACAAGGACTTCTGCGATCTCACAAGGTACTTCTGGATGTCTGACCCGTACCATTTTGAGGGGAAACGGGAGTTTAACGTGAAGGCTAAAAAAATATACTGATGAAAAACCTTATCCTCGACCGCGCTAAACAAGACTTGTGTCCGATATGTGGTGATGAGCTAATGATCGCTTATGAAGGCGAGAATATGCCGATGATCCGCACAGAGCGTTACAAGGGTGAGGTTGTGAATATTCATATGAAGCATGAAAATCCAAAGAATAAGGAGTTAGCGAGGATATGAGGGAGCAAAATCCAGCATGAAAGCACAAGATTTATATAAGCTTGAAGAAGGACATTACTTTTTGAGAGTAGATCCTACGTTCCAAGCAGTTGATGAATTGATGAAAGTATTAAAGGATTTGGCAGCTCGCTATATATTCATAACTGTTGTGTTCGCAGAACAGGGATCGATTGAGTTTATTCCAAAACCAAAGGAGAAATAAATGACGGAACGCACAGGAGAAGGTGAAATAGCAAAGACCCCCGAAGAATTAAAAGCAGACAAGATCGCCGCGTTCAATGAGAATCCGGATAGCTTTCTCGATAAGCGTACAATAGTTGCATGCGCCGCGCTTAAAGCTGATGGGAGTGTCGGTATCATAATAAACCCTGTCAAGCGAAGTCAACTTTATATGGCGAAAGCCAAGCTAGATCATTATATCGAGCAAGGTCTTACCGTGTTGGATGTGAATGAGGCGCGGGCAAATGCTCCGCGTATTCATAAGCCTGGTATCAGAAACCGTATCAAGGGTGCGTTTGGAAAAGGAGGTTAATATGCCAGAGGGAAAGGGTTATACAGAGTACGAGATGTTGAAAATGAGACAAGGAGGTAAGAAAATGGCTTACGGTAATAAGAAAATGTCTTACAGTAAATCTAAGATGGCCGGCGGAAAGCCCCCGTATCATTTGACGAAGAAGAATCTTTCGAATCGCGGTACAAGCGGCGGAAATCCGAATTATACTCTTACGAAGAAGAGCATAAAGAATCCGAAAAGCATAATGACGAAGTCGTAATGCAAGAGTATCGGTGTAAATGTTGTCGGAGGCTTTTGTTTAAGTGCGTGCCGTGCAACATGGTTGCTTGCAAAAAGATAGGATACGATAAGAATTGCAAGAGAACGTATATTGAAATCAAGTGCGAGAAGTGTAAGAAGATAAACAGAATTTATACTTGATGCCCTAAGAGGCACTAAAAACAGAGAGAGTTCCAAGAGAACCTACGCTCAAAAGGCGTGGGATTTTTTTATGAAAATACCAAAAACAGTTATCATTTGTGGGAAAGAAGTCAAGCTTATCCTTGATAAAAAGGAAAGAGGCGGCTGGTTTTCTATGGATAAGCAAGAGATAACTATAGGCATGAAGGATGCCACAAGCGATAGAATCAGGGAGATACTGCTTCACGAAATCATGGAAGCCGTGTTTAGCAGTAAAATGATGCGTTATAAACTCCCTTATGTAGAAGAGTGTAACGAACATTATTTGTTTTCCTTTAACCACTTAGAATTTGAAAATTGCATAACTGATGTAGCGTTGGCATTGAAAGAGGTGCTGAATGGCTAAGACTTTCAAAGATTTAGAACAATCTAAACGCTCTAAACATGATGCCGATACTGGCCTCAATACCGTATCTCCCCGGCGCCAGGAGAATATCAAGGATATGCGAACCCGAGCAAAAGCTGTTGAAACCCATATAAAAAAGGAAGGCCTTAAATGAGTGAAAAAGACAGAGAGGCTACCGACAGAAAGAGTAAAGAAGCTCACCGCGTTGAGCCTGACCTGAAGACAGACAAATTCAGCGCTACCGAGCAAGGCAAAATCGGTGAAATGATAGAGCAGGATATTACTGCTGATATAGAAGTCATGCGGGAATGGGTCGAGCAAAGGCGTATGGACTTGCTCCATTATGACGGTGAGCGGCCTTCTATCCTTGAGAACCTTACCAAAGAAGAGTGGCACTCGGATCGTAACTTGGGGCTCTGCCCGGCCGTGTGTGACACCTATCAGGCTACGCTATTCGCTACCACATGGAACCCGGATAGCATGCACGCTGTCGCTACCGAAGATAATGACGTAGACAATAAAGACTCGCTTATGAAGTTCTCTAAGTGGGCGGTGGGCCCGAATGAAGGCAAGCTTGAGCCGGAGATAGATGATTTCATTCATAATAAGATAGTCCAGGGATTCTCCGTATTCAAAATAGGCTGGAAGATATGGTATGAATGGGTTGACAAGCGCATGTGGAACGCCAAGAAGAAGAAATACGATATAGAAACTTCATATGAACGCTTTGAAAAAGGCGTTATGGAGAATATCAATGAAGTAGAGGATTTCCTTATTCCCCGGTATGGGAAGAACATACAAGAGTTACCTCATTGCATACACGTCATACATGTAAACGGCAACGAATTATTGGCAAGAGCCGAGCGCGGCGAATTTATGAATGTAGATGAAGGCTGGATAAAAGCGGCCAAGCGGTCAATCCAAGTCCAGAGGAAAGAATGGAACATGGAGAACCTCGGCAAAGAGAAGGCCGAGCAATTAGGACTTGCCGAAATAACTGATGATGACCTTCGCTCTTTGCCAGTAGATATTCACGTCTGGTATGGTGAATACGAGAGGCGCGGTAAAATGGAGCGCTATCGCTTTTACTATGAACGTAATACTCGGACTTTCCTTGCAGGGAAGCCTTTAAGAAAGATACGCAGAGACGGCAAGTACCCCTTCGCGGGTGGTGCGTTTATCAGAAGGCCCGGGCTCCTCAAGGGAAAGTCTCTTCCGCGTCTTATCATACCGATAGTCAATGCCTACAATACGGTATGGAATCAGAAGGCAGACTTCCAGTTCATAACGAATTGCCCCTTCTTCTTCTTTAAGCCGGATGAGCATTACAGGCAACAGGAATACAGGTTATCCCCCGGTGTCGGGTATCCCACGGAAAGCCCAAATGAGATAAACTTCCCGAATATACAGCGTTCTATGGCATGGGCTGATACTGATTTCAGGCAGTTATTTGAGATGCTTGAGAAGCTTACGGGCGCCGCGACGTACTTTCAGACCACAGAGCGCAATGTCTCCGGTACGGCCACGCGGGACAAGATAGTAGATCAGAAGTCCGAGACGCGCTTCGGGCTATGGGTAAGGCGTATTCAGTCCGAGATATGCGAGGCCCTCACGATGTATATTCAACTATACCAAGAGTGGGCGCCGCCTAAACTTGGCGATCGTATTCTTGGGGATAATGGCCGCAAGATATTCCAAAACTATTCTATTGAGGCGATTCGTGGGAATTACGATATACGCATGGAGCCGGATATTGCGGCCGGGTCGAAGTCCTTTGAGAGGGAACAGCAATTGTGGGCCTTTGAGAAGCTACAAACGAGTTTCTGGCTTGATCCGCGCGTGAATCCACGCGGAAACTGGAAATTGACGTCTGACACCCTCAAGAAATTAGGCCTTAGTGACCGCTACATGCCCCCAGAGCCCCCGGAACAGGCCGGGATGTCCGATGATGTTAAGGACGAGTGGACGAAGCTCTCACAGGGCGAAGAGATAGATCCTCCGGAAGGGGCGACGCAGAGGGCTATGGAGCACCTTATAGGCCATACCAAACAGAAGGACGAGAAGTATCATGAGCTTGATGATGAGTATAAGCCAGTATTTGACGCGCATTTGTTTAAGACGATGATGAATTATAACAAATTTTTGCAGACGGTACAGCAGGAAAAAATGGTAGATGCTATGGCAATGAAAATGATACAGAACAGAAACGCAGGAATACCAGGAGATGCCGATGAAATTTTACGAGGGCAACCCCGCCCTGGAGCTCAAGGAATGGGCGGAGCACCAGAGAAGCGGATCGCTTAGAGCATTATTTGATATTTTTGACAGACACCATTGCTATTGCGTGCGGCAAACAATGTTGTGCATAAAGAAAGGAGATATGCACAATGCCATACGCTACGAAGCAAAAGTAGATGATATGAATGAGCTTGTAAACACGATCCGGAATCGCATTAGCGGGTTGAAGAAAGAGGTTGAGAAACAGAGGGAAGAAGAAGAAAAACAAAAAGAGAAGGAAGGGGGAAAAGGACATGGCGGAAAAAAGACCTAAAAGCTTGAGGGAATTGGAAAAAGAGGCCGGGCCGATCATACCGAAGCCGTATACGCCGGAGAATAAGTTTCTTAGCAAGGCTGAATTTGTCAAGAAGCAGGAAACTGCAAAACTTCGTAAAAAAGCCGGTGCAGAGGCTATGAGGAAATTCGACGAAGATCAGGACAAGCTTGATAAGAAGAAAGCTGATGCCGGGGAAAAAGCTACGGCAAAGGCCGAAAAGGATGCAGACAAGATCGTATTTGCTGTTAAGAAGGGCAATAAAGTCATAAAGACTTTCGCCGACAGAGATAAAGCGATCGCGTTTGTGGAGGATCATAAGGATTCGGATAAGTTGAAGGTTACAGAACAATAATATTGTCATAGGTTGACACGGGGTTCTGCTTAGTTCCCCCCGTAAAAAAGAGCTCTGACTAGGAGGATAAAATGGCTGAAAAGAAAAATGCGGCTGATGTCGCTAATGAAAAACTGGAACAAATCCGCAAGGATAAAGCCTCGAAAAACGAGGGTGCGGCATTTGCCGAAGCTGAACGAATAAAAGCCGAGCGCATCAAAAAAGAGGAGGAAGCAAGGGGCGCCTCCAAGGTTACTCCACCTAAAAAAGAAAAGACCAAAGACGAGCTAGAAGCCGAGGCTCAAAAAAATAAAGAGGCTGTAAGGCAGAAAGCCGAAACTGAAGCCGCTGAAAATGTGAAACTTCTTAACACGCCGGACGAGAAGTTGGATGGTGAGCAGCAGAAGAAGAAGGCTACTCTTAAAGATCAGTCGAAGCAGGAAAAGATCGATAAGAGAATAGGCGAACTTTATAGCGACATCCAAAAGATGAAAGGTGCTAAAGAGGTTGACACTAATAAGATTGTCGAGCTTGAGCAGAAGGTCAAGGAATTGGAAACCGAAAAGAATCCTGACAAGGAAGCGAAGGCAAAAGCGGCGATAGAGGCGGCCAAGCAAGATCGCATAAACAAGGTTGCCGAAGAGGACAAGGAAAAGTCCCCGGAAGAACGTAGAGAAATGTCAGATGAGGCGTTTAACGACTGGCTAATGGAGGATTATGCTAAGGCAAGTACATGGCTTACAAAACGTGAAATCCGTAGAGACAAAGAATCTGAAGCGGATAAAAAGCGCATGAGTCTTAGCAAGGCCCAAGTAGAATCTTATGGACGAGCGCGCAAAATGCTTCCCAAGCTTGATTCAAAGGCGCTTGTAGAGCGCGCGAAGGAGCTAAAGGAAGCCGGCAAGAGTAACGAGGAAATAGGCAAAACGCTTAGCGAGGAAATGCCGGAATCCGCGCTTGCCGTGTTGATAACGAAGGAGCATCCTGAATGGGATGATAAGCCTAACGCGCCGGAGCTTGTGGTGGCGGAAGTTGTCAAACGTATGAAGTCCAAAGATGCTGCTCCAGAGAAGTCGGAAGATGTGAAGCGGCTTGAAAAGGAACTGGAAGAAGCCAATGCCGCGTTAGCCGAAATAGAACGCCAAAAGAATGCTGATGGTGATATACGTTCTTCAAGAAGGGGGAAACCTATGAGTACGGAAAAGAAAACCGAGTTAGAAGAAGCGCAGGATAGGGTAAGAGCAAAAGCCGGTATATCGGTAGAGCGTCTAAAAAAGACGCTTGAGCGTAGAAAAAAAATACCGGGTGCCAGCAAAATGACCAAGGAACATCACGAAGAGGAATAAATGGCAATAGGCGGCGACAGGTTATATGAGGATCTTCAGAGTTACTACAATTGTGGACAATGTAACACGAAGATATTTCATCTTAAATCTGACGAGCCAGTAATCCCCTGTCCTGAATGCGGTTGGCAACACAAAGAAGTTCGGAAATATGCCGATATGCCGAGTAGAATAAAGATTGACATAAACCAATACGGATAAGGAGGGTTACAATGCCAAAATCGAGTGTGTATCCTGCATCGGGATTTTTGCTTTTGAATGAGCTGAGAGGAGGACTAAGACAGTATCCGGCTGCTGCTGTTAATATCGTAAAAGGCGATGCGCTTCATGACGATACCAATGGGTACGCGACAAATGCTACCACGGACTTTGCTTCGACTTTTCTTGGTATTGCGAATGAAGATCAGAATAATAGCGGCGGAGACGTAGGAGACTTGAATATTCTTGTTATTCCTTGGTATACGCAACTTCAATTCATCGTTCCAGTTGGAAACGATGCTCTTATTACGATAGGCGCCAGGGGTGAGATTTTTGATTTGCACGCCAAGGGTTCGATTGATCTAGCTGATACGACTGGTGATGCGAATGCTCCTGGATTCTTCGTTGACGAAATTGATGTAAGTGCTGCTGCAATCGCGGCAAACACTTTTGGTTTCGCCATAGGGCATTTCGTAGGCCACACAGCGTAATTAGATATTAAAGAAGGAGGATAACAATGGCTTTAACAAGGAATCAAGTCGCACAATTGTATACGCCTATTTACGATGAGTTTATGCTCGAGACGTATGCAGAAGAAACACAGAAGCATAAACGCATTTTCCAGGAAATCGACGATTTGACAAAGACTTATGACTTTCACGGGTTAAGCGGGCTCGGTGAATGGGTAGACGCGGACGAAATGGCTTCTGGCGGTTTCGAAGATCCCGTGCTCGTTTATCGTAAAACTTTCACGCAGACGAAGAAATGGAAGAAATTCCAGACTTCTTTTGAATCTGTTGACCAGGACGAATACGCTCTTCTTGAAAAAGAAGATGACGCTCGCCAAATGGGTCGTGGAAGTCGCGCAAGAGTCGAGAGAGATACTGCTACCATTTTGCATGGCGGTTTTGCGACTGCCGGCCCGGATGGGGAGTTCCTCTACAGTAATTCGCATCCGAAAAACCGTTCAGAAACAGGTACGACGTTTGACAACCTTCTGGCCGGGCCCTTCTCGCATGATAATCTGGAGCTTGCTGAAGCACAGATTTCGAATAACTACTTCGACTCGAAGGGTATTCCGATTGAGTTCGCAGATCGGCCTTGCCTAATGTTCCCGGATGCTCTCAACGGCCCCATAAGCAGGGTATTGAATGAAAGAGCCATTGAGCGTCCAGGCACGGAGAATAGGGATATAAACATCTACGCAGGTGATTATCTTCCTATTAACTGGAGATGGCTCGGCGCGAAGCTCGGCGGAAGTGACACGGCCTGGTACATTATCTATAAGGAATTAAACTTCCTGAAGATAATCTGGTCTGCAAGACCGCACTTTACCGCGTGGATCGATGAGGATTCAGAAGCCTACAAATTCAAGGGACGTATGCTTTACGACACAGGCCCGTGTTCTTGGAGACATGGTTTTGCCTCGACCGGAAAATAAAGGGTTATAAGGTTTTGGGTGGGGCAAGTTGCCTCACCCAACCTTAACACAAAATAGGAGGTCAGAGATGAGAAAGATTTTAGCATTGATTTTTGTGGTGGCCCTGTTGCTTTCTTGGGCTACTGTCGGAATGGCGGAGTCGTATCCGCAGGAATATACGTTAAAGGTTACCCTTACAAATACTGCTACTAACACTAGCTTATTTACGGTTATACCTATAACTCCTGCGACGCCGGGTGATTTCCATATCACACCTGGCAAGCATAGGATCATTAAATTCACAGTATCGAATATAGCACAATCAGGCGGTACGGAAGTTATAGCCGCGTTGTACGACGCTACGACGGTAGGCGGTGCTGGGAATGCTCAAATTGAGGGTGAAATTGAATCAGACGACCAGGATAGCATAGCCTTCAAGTATGATCGGCCTCTGGATGTAGCTAATGGCATAGTGGCTAGTCAAGGAGCACAAACTTCGCTGACGATTGAATATGTGAGATTTAGGCCCTAATTTTAGGATCTAAGGAACGGGAGGGGGCTGTAAAAAGTCCCCTCCACGTTACAACCTAAAGGAGTGCCATGTTCAAGTATCTCAAAAACATATTCAATCCTTTGCCTTCTTTCTTCGATATTTGCGTTGCGGGATTTCTGTCTATACTTTTCGTCAAAGGCGGTAACAGTAGAAGCATATTTATAGTATTCTATATAGCTTTTATTGTGGCTTTAAGTATTGGCATGAAACCCAAAAGGCAATATAAGAGCCTTCCCCTGACCTTACTCGTCATATGGTCAGCTATCAGCGTCTTTATCCACAGCTTTGACATCTATCCTTTCGTTGCAAGATACCCAAATTATTATTTAATGGTCGAGGGATTCCTGTATATATTCTTGGGGGCCCTTTTTATACGAACAGTTATTATATATTCTACGAATCTGAAATTCGTTTACTTTTTATTTCCGATAGCGATATTGCCCTGGTATACAGGCCTGGTGCGTACCGGTAGCACAACACCAATAGCCGCGCTTGGTGCAAGCATAGTCGCATATCTCTTCCTATCTAAACGCTTCAAGGCGGGCATTCTGATAGCAATTCCTGGGCTAATAATAGCCTTTTTACACCGATCTTGGATTTTTATGAAATTTTCATGCCGGCCTCTGATATGGGGACAGCTCGCCAAAAATATGTTTTATCATCCTGTACGCAAAGAAGGTAATGAAATTATAGATGTCGGAATACAACTATCACCTTTCTTGGAAAAGGTATTTGATAAGTATATACCTGAAAATATACAGCCTTGGTTTGCAACTTTATTCGGGAGTGGATTTTCTCAATATGTAGGGGGCAACTATACATGGGTCGACAAAGATAATTACGGCTGGCTTTTCCGGCAGAATGATTATCTTGCTTTAGGTGAATATCTCGGGCCGGTGGCTTTTGTGTTTGTGATGTGGTTTGTGATAGAGTCTCTCGTTAAGATAGGCGCCAGGTTGCCTATCATTGGTTTTATGACTGTTGCACTTGTTTGTTTCGCACAGCAGACAATGTTTATTCCCGGAAAGGCTGGGATATATTTGATGATAGGAGTAGTGTGTTTAGCAAATAGTATAAGGAGGAATGAGACATGAGAAGAGGAATTGTAATTGCGTTTGGATTGTTGATGTTGTTTTCTTTAGTGACGGCGTGTTTCGCTGATGCCGAGTCTACTGCACAAACAGTTTATTCTGTAAATTTACGGAATAATTCGGGAGAGTTTCTTGACTCGCTGATTCCCGTTGCTACCATACGTCCGAATGTAGATAAATTGGTAGGATATGATTGTGTGACATTAGCCGTGACTGGCGGTAGTACGGAGACATGGGTTTCTATGTTTGATTCAACGGATTCCCTTATGAGTGGGGAAGTATTCGGTGAAAAGGAGTCAAATGCTTCTGAAAGCATACACGATGACTGGCCAAGAGGAAAAAAAGTAGCAAATGGAGTAGCTGTACGTCAAGGTGCGTTTACGGATTTACAGATATTTTTTATAAGAAAATAAAATGCCAAAGTCTATATATTTCCAACGACCAGACGTAATAACGTCGCAGGATTTGTCTGCCGCGGCAATGAGTTTCACAACTACGATCCTGTCTGCATTCCGACTTACAGAGGTGCTTATACATTTTGACGGAGCAACTACGGAGACAATTACGCTTACGAAGGATTCGGCTAAAGGCGCGAATTACGATACAGTCTTGCGAAAGCGCAGTATTGTAGGAGAAACGGATTTTGTATATAGGCCAACAAATTCAGATTTTCAGATTGGGGATCAATTGAAGCTTGAAATAACGGATGCGAATGGATTAAATATCGCTTACGCAACGATAAAGACTTCAGAATTAGGAGGTACAGGATGAAGACAAAAGAAGAACTTGAAAAAGAATTGCGCGCACTTGAAGCAAAGATAAGGAATAAACGTCTCACCCTTCAAGACTTGGATAGTGAATGCGCGCGTAAAACTGACAAGAAGATCGGACTTGAGACTTCTATCGTGGACGCGCAGCGTGAGAAAGGGAAAATCATACGGGGGTATGACGATACTATAAAGAAACTCCTCGATGAGATAGTAAGTCAGAAATCTACATTGAAAGAATTTAAGGACGCTCAGGCAAAATTAAAAGAAAGGCAAAATGCTCTCGATAGGGATAGGCAGGGCGTTGAGGCGTTTCGTGAAGAAGTATCAAAAAATGAAAAGAAGAATACCGATAGAGCGGTTCAATTAAAATCTGACAAGATAGCTCTGGCTAAAACAGAGAAAGAATTAACTGCGGCAATCGCCCGGCAGGAGGGTGCGATAGACAATCTGGTGAAAGCCACAGAAAAACACAACAGAATGAACGAAGAATTTGACAAGGAGATGTTTGGCATAGCAGAGATGGAAAGTCAAGCAAGTAAGAATTTGGGGGAAACCAAGACTATTAAAGCTGAATATGATGCCAAATTAAAAGCTGTTGCGGAAGGCCGGGCGACACTTGACCGGGATACGCATAATCAAGCCCTACAAGCCAAGAAACTCGAAGATGATAAAAAAGCCTTAAAGGTTCAGCGAGTAGCTGCTAATGACGTAAAGGATTTATATAACAGGAAACTCGCTGGCATTAGTGGATCATATGCCGAACTCGATAAAGCCAAAGATGCTTTTGAAGTAAAAAGGCTTCGCCTTGAAAAGGCACAGAGAGACGGAACAATAAAAGATGAACTTGCGAGATTACGGAAAGAATTAAATAAATGAAAAAACGCTGGATACTGGTTCTATTGTTGGGGTTGTGTTTCCCTGCCTTCGCGCATGAAGAAACCTATATCGATGGATATTTAGCTATCGACATTGAAGTGGCCCAATGGAACGGTATGCCTGCGCCCTCGGTGAGCCCGTCCGCGGCCTCGCGCATATACCACGATTCTACTTCTCAAACACTCAAACTGTCGCAGAACGGCGGAGCTTACAGCGATATCTTGACATCTGCTGGAGCCGAAGCGATTTATCTCCGCAAGGATTTTGAAAACGCCGATTCAGCCCCTGCCGGATCAGGATTCTATAAAGTAAGTGATGTAGAAACGAGACTCTATGTAAACGGAATACATATTCATACATGGGAAGTTACTGGTATCAATTTTGTCTTTGTAGACGGCAACAATTTTGTATTTGTAGATGGTAACAATTTCATATTCAACTAAGGAGCTTTTATGAAAAAATGGCTGATAGCTTTCTTGTTTTTAGCTTTTTCCTTCAATGTATATGCTGCCGATCAAAACCTAACCGACAAATCCGCAGACGCAACCCCTACTACAGATGACTTGGTATATACGGTAAACGATCCTTTAGGTACGCCTGGCGATAGAAAAGTAACGCTGGATAATTTATCCAAAGGACTAAACGCCTCAAATATGGGGTCAGGAACGCTCGCAGTTAATCGCGGCGGGACAGGGGCGGCAACTTTAACTGACGGCGGTATTTTATTAGGCTCCGGCACAAGCGCCATAACAGCCCTTGGTGTTTTGGCAAACGGCTCCATTATTGTAGGAGACGGCGCAACGGATCCCGTAGCCCTTGCCGCTTTTACTAGCTCAACAGGTGATTTGAAACATGAGGCCGGGGGCCTTGAGGCAGACGTAAACGCCTATGATGGATTGGTAGGTATTACGGGCGGGGCTACTTTTAATCAGACAGGAACAACTACACAGATAATAATATTTGACGGGGCAGGCGCGCCAACGTCGGCGGCTTTGAGTAGTGACGTAACTATGGATAATGCCGGGGCCGTTACCATAGCTGATAGCGTAACAGTTACAGGTTGGACTATGGGGGCTTCGGTAGCGACTACCGCAGGGGCCGATGATGCCGATACCTCTCTCGCTACGACCGCTTGGTGCCAAACTACACAAGACTATTTGAAAACCGCCGAACTGACAGCAGCCTCGATAGAAGCCATCTTAACCAATAATTCTATAGACTTTGGAACAGGCGCAGTTGCAGCCGTGGAATTTAATCTTGCTGATGGTGAATACATAGAATGGGGCGGGGATGAAAATATAACTTTTGATGGCACGGATTTTCAAATAAGCGATAGCCTTGATTTTGGCACGAATATATGGACTGACACTTTAGCAGGATATGTAGACCAAGATGTTCAATCAGGTACTACGCCCACATTTACAGCTACAAATATCACAGGTGTCCCGGCAGCAAGCATCTTAGCGGGTACGCTTGGCACAGGTGCTTATGTGTTTGACAATACCATAAGCGGTATCACTACCTGCACAGCTGACGAGTTTAATTTAGATGACGATGAAGTTATAGAGTGGGGTACGGATGAAACTTTTACTTTTGAAAGCACAAGGACAGACTTTATACTTTCAGACGATTTAATCATTGAGGACGTAAACCCCGGCATAGCAATTAGGTGTAATGACGACAATGTTATACACGGTTTGCATTATCATGTCAATGAACGATGGCCGCTTATATTTTACAAGGGAACAGATACGGGTGCGGGAGCAGATATAGACAATATTCTATGGGCTTATGATAGCAGTTTAATACGTTATGACTATGACGGTAGCGCAGAGATAGCAGACATAGTACCTACCAATCAAATAAAGCATCTCTCTTGGTCAGTTGACCCCGGGTCTTGGTACGATTCGGATGCTGAAATATTTTTACTGGAAATTGGCGATGACGCTCCTAACGGGATAATAATAGACGAGTGGAAAACGTCTTGTCAAATCAATAACCCAAGTCCCGAAGTATCTGCCACATTACATTATGCCGATGCGTGGATAAGTTTAGCAAGTGCGGTAACAATAGACACTCTTACAACGAGTTCGGGAATTTCGTCAGAAGATACAGATGCCAATATAAACGGGGGAGCGCCAATCCCTAATGGCAAGGTGATGTATATATTATTCACAAGTGATCCCGAGGGAACAGCAACACAATGGCACGGGGATATATGGTATCACATTATATGACGAGCATATTCTCAATACACGAATGGATAAACTTTACCTTTAATATGATATGGGTTGTCATAGGTCTATGGGGGTTAAAAATACTATGCGATATAAGAAGAAAATTACCGTAATTCTCTTAGCTTTTCTTTTATTTGCTACGCCGTGCTTTGCAGGAGCAATCGTTGACTATAACGATGCTAATTGCCAAGGTGCTTGGCTTTTTGAAGATAATAACGACCCTGAATCTGATAGTTCGCAGAATACAAATACTGCTGCGTATCAAGGCGACCCCACATGGTCAAATGCAGGCCCCGCAGCAGCTTATTCAAATGGATATTATATTTTAGACCAGGTAGTAGATAGTTTTGATGTGGCTGATACGGATAGTTCTCTTGATATATCGGGGGATTTTTCTCTAGTAGCTTGGATATATCCTGTAAGTTATGGAGATATTAGTTTTGGTAGAATATTTGATAAAGAAGTACCTGGAACATCTGGCTATTCATGGTATATAAATAATAACAGCAGAACAGATGGTATGACGTTAAATATGAGCGATGGTTCTCAAAGCGGTATCCAAGCTGACCAGTCTATTATTACTACTGGAATATGGCAGCACGTTGCCGTAGTGTTTGATGATACAGCAAATACGGCTACCTTTTATGTAAATGGAGTCGCTAAGGGTAGCCCCGCTGCAATAAGGAATCCGACAGCAAATGCTGTAAATGCAACTATAGGCGACAGAAACGACAACGCAAGACAATTTGACGGAAGAATGGACGAAATGGCTTTTTTTGATAGGACACTATCCGAAGCCGAAGTAAACGATCTTTTTGATAACGGACTGGCCCCTACTGGAGCCGCAGCCGCAGGTCAAATAATAATTATAAACAATTAAAATGAAAAAACTACTCTTAATTTTATTCCTCTGCTCGATAATTGCCCTGCCTTGCGCGGCGGACAACAACGAAACCGCAAAAGGCAATTTTACAGTTGAGGGCAATCTTACCGTTGACGGTATTTTCACCGACGGCACGACTTCGATCACGGGCGGTGATTATACAGATGTGGGGAATATCACCGGATCTGATGTAGACATAGAAGCAGGCACAGGGTCTTACAATTCCACAGGCACACTCGGTGCAGGGGCAATAACAACTTCGGGAATATTTACTACTTCTAATGGCTCTATCCTCGCCAACGCCACAGCTTCAGGCATCCTCACTCTCGGTGGGACAGGAGGGACTTATGATGAAAATATAACACTAAATTTTGATTATTTTACTAATGAGGTTTTTTTAGGTTCGAGTTCAGGAACAACCAGACTTATTTTTGGGATTATACCTCAAGTATTGGATGATACTGATATATTATTGGGGGGTGGTGATGATG
>SDBT01007872.1_pt1 | contig 17487 bp, 19 predicted proteins | sample 2277101 | NCBI WGS metagenome assembly SDBT01 (sample SAMN10404973, study PRJNA504765) | marine sediment metagenome | isolation source: marine sediment core GS10_PC15, 103 cmbsf | place: Arctic Ocean: Southern Knipovich Ridge | collected 2010 | reverse complement strand
GACCAGGAATGGCCCATTATTTAGCGAAAAATTGTGCCCATTTTTACTGATCTCTAATAGTTTTCCTGTCGTTTTATCAAACTTTACACCCAACTTTTCTCCCAACCTTTTACCCAACCATCAGGACACAATATGATAAAACCTTTCAGAAGAAAAAAAACACAAGAATTTTTATCAGTTTTACATTTTATAAAAGAGAATCCAGATTCAGATTTTTATTTCACAAAAAATAATGGTAGAGCTTGGATTACAACTGAAAAATTATTTAATAGTTTTTTAAGTAATGTTATATTAAATTATTATTACGAAGAGAATGATGAGTGTAAAGGATTAATAGTTGTTTGGAAATCTGAGAGTAAAGAACAAAATTTAAAACGTTTTTATGTTAAACTTTTAGCAAATTCTAGTTATGTTGCTGAAGGATTATTACGCAATCTTTCATGGAATTATTTTAATGAAATATTTGCTAAAATTAGAAAAGATCACCCATATCTTAATTTATTTAAAAAATTTGGTTGGCAATTTAGAGGTGGTCGAGGTAAACAGATTTTATTGAGAAAAGCAAAACAAATTCCCCCAAAAAAACAATTTATAAAGGATGAGCAATGAGTCAAGCAATTACAATTACCACAATAACGACTTTAGTTCGTTATATAATTGATGATATTTTATCTACTGGTAGTGATATAGAAACAGTAGAAACAGCTACCTCTAATATTTTTACAATTAGTGAACCAAATGTTGTAGCGGTTTCAGATGTTTTAGTAAATGATGTAAGTAGTGGTGTTGTTTATACTTATAGTTCGAGTACAAATAAAGTTACAATTACTTCTTCACTTAGTGTTGATGATACAGTAGAAATACAATATACCTTTTACAATAATTATAGTAATACAGAAATAGAAGCATATATTAGAAGTGCGGTAGTTCATATTTCAATTAATGGTTATGCAAATTTTAAAATAGAAACAGAGGAATTTTATCCTACACCAGAAGAAAATGAAAAAAACCTTATTGCTATGATTGCTGGAATTTTAATAGAACCAAATAATATATCTTATCGTTTACCAGATATGAGTATTAATGTATCAAAGGGTGCATTGACTACTAATGATATGATTAGAAAAACTATTGCTCTATTTAAAGGTGCTACTGGTGGTATGTTAGGAAGATTTGATATAGTAGGACAACATGGTACTGGTGTTTATGGTCGTAGAGGTTATTCCTACTATTAAATTAACAGATAATATTTTTATGAATCTTAAGTATGATAAGGATTTTTTATATATATGGCAGGTACATTAACTCCAAAAATAGGACTATATAATCCAGAATTAGGTGAAGTTGGATGGAAGCCTGAGTGGGATGATAATTTTGTAATCTTAGATAATCTAGGTACATATATAGATGCAGATGGTAATTTTAGATCAACCGCAGGTGCTAATATTCCTTTCACTGATCCAAATATTACTGCGACAAATATAGCAGATGCAATAATAGAATTAGATGCTAAGATTACAACTGAAGATTTGTGGAATAGAACGGGCACTACTCTTGTTCCCAATACCGCAAATGATAGTCTAGATATGGGGTCTGGTAATATTATCACAACTGGAGATGTTACTGGTGGAAATTTAAATATTTCTAATTGGAATACTGCATATACTCATTCTCAAATTATAACAGGTAATCCTCATCAATTAGATACAGATGATGTATCAGAAGGTAGTACAAATCTTTATTATACAGATGCTAGAGCGAGAGCGTCTATTTCTGAAACAGTAACAGGATTAGATTATAATAACGTAACGGGAGTATTATCTCTTACTTCTGGGTTTGTTATTCCAACTACAACAGATGAGTCAAATTGGAACGATGCTTATTCTAAAAGAGTAGATACTTGGAATGCACCAATATCTTTTTCTGCAAATGTAATTTCACTTTTAATAGAAGCGACAGATCTTGAAGTAGCGAGCGGTACAAATAAATTAACGATTTTAGATTCTGGTATTGATCATGATGCAACAACTAATGTTCATCAAGATGTTAATACAACAGCATCTCCTACATTTGTAGATTTAACAATAAATACTCCCTCAAATATTTATGCCCTTTCTCATGATTTATTTGCTGATTATATTGCCAATGAGCATATAGATTGGACATCTACTTTTGAAAATTTTAATACATCTGGTAATGTTATTATTGGTGGAGATTTAACAGTAAATGGTACAACTACTACAATAAATACAGAAACAGTTTTAATAGAAGATAATACATTAGTTTTAAATTATGGTGAATCTGGTTCTGGTGTTACTGCTGGTATTTCAGGTATTACTATAGATAGAGGTTCTTTGACAAATTATCACTTTTTCTTTGACGAACCAACTGATACTTTTAGAATAGGTCAAAATGTTTCAGGAGATACTGGTTTACAAGCTGTTGCTACAAGAGAAGATTCTCCTATTGATGAAGGTGTAGCAGTTTGGGATAATTCTTCTACAATGTTTGTTACTTATACAGTTGGTAATGGATTAGAATTAATTAGTGGAAATATATTTCAAGCAGATCAAAGTTATTATGATAACCTTTATGTGAATGAGGATTCATTTACTGCTGGAAGTGTGTTGTTCAGTAATGGAAGTAATGTTATTGAAGACAACGCTAACCTTTTCTATGATGATGCCAATGATTTTCTGAGAATATCTGATATAAGAGCAGGGACAGGTTCTTCAGGAGTGCTTACTCTTGGTGGGATAGGTGGAACTAATAATGAGAACTTGACGTTGGATTTTGAAACAACTATAAACGAAATAGCTATAAGTACAGGAACAGGAGTAACAGTTGTAGATTTACAAATGGATTTTGCGTGGGGTGCTGGTTCTAACGCTTCTAAACTCTATATGGATGAAGATAGAGATACATATTTTTTACAAACAGGTAATGATAGGTTTGAAATATGGATTGGTGGTGCATTGAAAACTAAGTGGGATATTGCAAGTGTAAATTTAATGGACGATATAGAAATGAGGTTTGGTTCATCAGGAGATGTGAAATTAAAATGGGAAACTAGAGATAATGATAGTTTTCAAATAGGAGTACCTGTAGGTTCTTCCGCTGGTTCAGGTTATGTTTCAATAATGGAAAATGCAGACATGGGCCTCACCAACCGTTCCCCCCTAGCAACAAGTGCTGACCCAGTGTTGAGATGGTACTCTTCTGACGCTACACAACCATTGGATTATGGAGAACTATCTCATAATCAGACTAATGTAATATTGGCAAGCGGGCAGGGAAATATTATCATAGATTCAGCAAGTAATATCATTTTTGATACAACTTTTGGTTCTGTTACACATGCAATTAGTGGAACATCTGGGCTTCAATTCAAAGTTAGTTCTTCAGCAGACCAAGCAATTTTAGCACTGTATGACGCTACTGGAAACCAACTAGTAATTACAAATGTTGCTTTTACTGGAGACCACGACCACGCAGTTCAAGATAACCCAACAATATTTAAACACTCTGACACTAATCCCGGTATAAGAAACAACGAATGGGGCAGTGAACATCACGACAAACAGAATTATATACTTACCACAGGTGCTCAGATAGGAGCAGGTACTGGAGTAGCCCAAGCATGTACCGCTACAAATGCTACAAATCTATTTACAGACGTAGCCCATATCCTTTCCGACACAGATAGAATAATGATAGGGGGTGATGCAGTACCGACAGATATTTCCTCTACCACAATCTATTTTGTAGTAAGTAAAACTACTGATACTTTTCAAGTTTCTCTTACTTCTGGTGGCGGAGCAGTAACTTTCTCTGACGATGGCACAAACGTAACTTGGAGTTATGCTTCGGAAAACGCTATAGTCTTTTCTCCAAGAGGAACGGAAGCAGCTAGAGTAGATACTACAGGGGTGGTAACTGATGCAATGTATTCGGATACGGGGACGTTGACATTGGGCGGTGTGGGGGATACTAATAATGAGACAGTATTTATAGATGGAGAAACCACAGCTAATTTAATAAGGTTTGGTTCTGCTTCAGGAGTGACAGCATTTAATTATGATGGGGATTTATTTGTAGGGTTAAGAGCTGGTGAAGGAAGTAGGGTATTACCAGCGGCAGTAACAGACGATAGAATAAGAGCATATAGCGATGGGACAGATAGAATTGATACTTATATGGAGCTTGCACACAATAATATTGACGGTTCGATTACTTCTGGTCGTGGACATTTTAACTTTATAGCTTTAACAGATACTAAGAAATTTTCATTCAGCATGGGTGGTCAATTTATATTTGATATTTTTGGAAGTACAGTACTCGACCAATTAGCCTTTATAACTAATGATAATTCAGGTAATCAAATAATTATTGGTAGCGTATGGAATGTAGACTATGACCACGCATTGCAAGACGACCCAACGCAATTCTGGCACGATGACTCAAGCCCAGCAGTGAGTAACAACAAATGGGGTTCAGCCCACCATGACGGAGACAATTTCATAATAGAAACAGGTGCATTGACGGGTGCAGGTAGTTCTCCAGCTACAGTAACAAACAGATTGGTTTTGAAACCTACGGGAAGCACAATAATAGGGGATGGGGTTACAAACTTTTCCGAATTTGAAACTGACGGAACACTTGTTTTTAATGGTACTGCTACCGTATGGGGTGATTTACCACCTATGCCAATAACGGCAGCGAAATTAGGCTCAACCGCCCCTACACTCGCAACCTTTGTTACTGACATTGAACAATACACATTTGACAATACTAATGATTTTGTTATTGGTGCTACTGAAATTACCCATAAATACAAAGAAGGCACAAACATTTTACCTCATATTCATTGGGCTACTAACGGAAGTGAAGGCACGGCTAAAGGTGTTCAATGGCAGTTGAAATATACTATCGGAGATTTTAATGAAGCGTTTTCTGCCCAAACAACTACGGTTGTTGATGCTACTATACCCTCAAGCACACCCGACAGAACACATTTTCTGACAAGTTTTGATACTGCAATAACTGGAACGAATATAAAAATAGGTGCGTATATATGTTGGAGATTAGAACGTATCGGGACGGCTCATGGTAACGGTGAACCAGTAGCAGATCCTTTTGGGTTAGCCGTAGGATTTCATGTTGAAATGGATACTGTTGGGAGCAGGACTGTGGGTGCAAAATAAAAAGAAGGGTAAGTTGTAAAAAATAGGAGGAAACATGGCTGATGGAGACATAGTAAAAACAGAAGTTAGATCTGATGTAGCTACATGGGCATTGGATACTGTAAGATTTTTAGTTATTAGAAAAACCTGTGAAGTAACTTTTCGTAAATTAGATTCTGAAGGTAATATTGCAGGAGAGGAAACTAAAGTTATCTTTATGGATGTTGAAGACAATCCTGATACATCTGAAGATGAGACAAGTACGGAATTTACTCAATTAATTAATGCAATTAATAAGAGTGATAATATAAAACAGACAATTACTAATGCGGTAAAGATTAAACTAGGTATTTAAGACCCTAAAAGGGAAAGGAGTTATTGATTATGGCATGTGGATGGGGTATAAGTCATTGGGGTAATTTTCCTTGGGGATGCCCGTTAGATGAAATCATTCGCAATGTTGCTTTAAAAATTGACGATTGGTTAGGAACAGAAATAAGTTTAAAATTAAACATTGATTTAATTCGAGAAACCAAAGTTGATGATTGGTTAAGTACGGAATTTAAAATAGATGAACAAATAGATACCGAAATTAAAATAGACGAGGATATTGACACTGAAATTAAAATACAATAAGGGGTATATATGAGTAGAAAGTTTATTATGGGAACAGCAGTTAAAATTACTGCTATTTTAGATACAGAAAGTCCTGATTCTGTTCAAATTACTGTAGAAGATGAATCTCAAGCTAAATTAGTAACAAAAGCAGACATGACACAAGAAAATACAACAGTTTGGTCATATGTATTTCAAAGTCAAGATTCAGGTCGTTCCCCAGGTACGTATAGAGCAATTATTTTTGCAAAAAAGGGTGCATATACCTCTGTAACTAAACAAGAATTTGACATGATAGATGTCATAGTATAGGAAGGATCATAAATGAATAAAAGAGAAATAATAGCAACTTTAATGGGAGTTTTATTAATGGGTATATTAGGTTTTAATACATTCATTAATACAGGTACTAGATCTGATATAAGGTTAGTATCTGAGAAAATAAGTAAAGTAGATGAGCGTATTATAGCACATCAATCTAATCATGAATTGCATATTCCAAGAGGAGAGGCTGTTACACAAGCAGAATTTGATATGCATGTACTAGCAAGTAACATGTCTTATGATAGAATAAGGGATATAGTTAAAGGTTTAAAAGATTTTATAATAGCAAATAACAAAAAGGGGGAGATATAATGCCAAATAATGCAACAGGAAATCCAATTTTTATAAATGCTACAGGTGGTGTTTTTTCAGCTAATGTAGATTGGTATTTTAATGGTATAGTTGTTAGTGCAAGTGCTAATAGTTGGGCAATTATACTAAAGGACGCTGCAGGAAGAGTTATATATCAAGATGCAAGTACTGCAACTGATGATAGACCAAAATCTTTTGCTCCAGCACAATCTATTAAAGTTACAGGTTTAGTAGTTGATACATTAACAAATATAAATCAAGCTATACTTTATAAAGGATAATACATGGCAAATGTTAATAGGAATAAAAAATTAAGATTTACTCGTCAATTATTTAAGGATAAGAAATTTAATACCAAAGTTAAATTATTTTTTAGTATTAAAAGTTTTGGTGATTTTTATGATGAAGATGAAGATAATGCTGAATATATTAAATTAAACCCTGTTACTATAAAGGGTTATGTTCATGATATAACAGCTAGTACGCTTGTGTATAAAAAATATGGGAGCGAATTTTTTGGTTCTCGTGAAATTTTAGCAGATGATAAATATTTAAAGTCTTTTCAGGATTGTGAGAAAATAGAGATAGATGGGAAAGAATATCAAGTTTTTAAAGAGGCAGCTGGTCAGAACATGATTATACATGAGAGAGCTTTTAATATGATTAGAGTAATGATACAACGGAGGACGCAATAGGTGGGTCGTAGAATTTTAAGAGAGATTCCAACCAAAGATATTTTGTGTGATTTATATATTGTTAAAAAATTATCTTCTATTAAGATTGCTAAAATTTTTGAATGTAGTGATCATTGTATCTGTGATTATTTAAAAAAATATAATATAAAAAGATATCAACGTGGGGAGCTTATAAAAGGTAAAAATAATGGTAGGTATACAAATGGAGTAACATTAAAGAAATATTATTGTATTGATTGTAAAACAGAAATCGGACGTGGGGCAAAATCAAGATGTGAAGATTGTGATTATATATCAAGAGAAGGTAAGGGTAATTCAATGTACGGAAAAAAGCATTCTAAAGAATCTCTTAAAAAAATGAGTTTATCACACGGTGGTACTGGTATTCTTGGTGAATGTAGAGAATATACTGTCGAATGGACAGATGATTTAAGAGATAGTATTCGTAAACGGGATGCTTATAAATGCCAAATATGTGAAAAAACACAAGAGCAACATATACAAGAATATAATGATGGTTTGCCAATTCATCATATCAACTATAATAAAAAAAACTGTGAAGAAAACAATTTAATAACTTTATGTTATAGTTGCCATGGTAAAACATTACATAATAGATATTTCTGGGAATTATATTTTAATATATATATTGCTTTTATAGATAATAACAAGGGGGTAAAAATATGGCAGTAACTGGACCAACCTACAGCGAAAGAAGGAATATAGAAAAAAGTACGCTAGAGTATATAACAACCCAAATAAATGCAAGTTGGACTGATGTTAATGTTGTTAAAACCTTTAAACAAGCTTTTGCTAAAGGTATACCCTTACCTGTTATTTGTATAGAGCAAGATAATGTTAATTCTATTCGTAGAGAAATTGGAGCAGATACTTTAGAAAAAAGATATCTTATATCTATCGACATCTTCTCTAAATCAGAATCAATGCGTTTAGATCTCGTGGAATTTCTATTAGACAAACTTAAAGATGGTTGGGTATATAAAACATATGCGAGGACCAGTGGGAGTGAATCTGCAAGCACAGGCACAGCAGCTGGTAGATTAAGAGTAACAGACTTTCTAACAGATAATAAATTAGACTTCGGAGATAATGCTAATCCAAGAGAGAGATATAGACATTTGATTTCAGTTAATGTAAGAAAGAGTGATTAATTATGGCTATTATTGAGATAAAATTTACAAGGCGTGGTTTATCTATTGATGAAATAAATAAAAAAGTTCAATTGCAATATATATCTTTAAAAAAAGCTATAAAAGTATTAGCTCACCAAACATCTACTCAACTTAAACAATTTATAATAAACCATCTTAGACATAAAGGGATGGCAACTGGAAACTTGGCAGAAATTGCGAGTAGAAGGGTTATAATCTTTGAAACAAAAGATACCGTTAGTATAGGAATTGGTCCGATTAATGTTTTAGACTTTAAGGCTCCAGAATGGTATATATATAATTATGGTGGATTTACATGGGCAAGAAACCCAAACAAAAAAAGAGTTCCTGGTTTTTTCAACGGTGGACCACCAATTAAAGGTCAAACTGGAGGAGCTTTTCAATATGCACCACATCAAAAAGGAAACTTTATGATGACAGTTAATACTCCATTTATAGCTTCTCATTATATAGAAAAAACTATAGGATGGTTAAATGCAGTAGGGAGAGTACATCTTAATAGTGCTTTAAGTCAAAGTAAAATAAACTAATAATATATTATCTACGGAGAGATAATATAACTAAAAATAAATTTCATAGGAGGAAATTATAATGAGTGTACATAGTTCGTTTTTTCAACCCAAAATTATTCCAGCAAAGGGTGATGTAGATCAAGCAGAAATAGATCGTTTACAAGAAATATCTGCTTCTGCCACTTTGAATAGGACTAAAATTGAGGAAATAGGTAGAGAGGGCGTTGTTGATTGGAAAAAAGAAATACCAACTGTAACAATGTCTTTAAGGCAGTTAGAATATGGGTCGTTAGAATTTTATAAAAAGTTGGCAAATGATGTAGATGCAACTACAAATATACCTTTAACTAGTTTTAAAACTTCTGAATCTGATATAGCAATATATACAACAGATGAAGATGGTGATTTTACTGGTACATATTGGTATCCTAAACAAAAGGTTGCTGGTATTAATTTAACAATAGGAGATCCAGAAGCTTTAATAGAGAGAAATTTTTCTCTTACAGGTGAGGATGCAATAATTCTTCAAAATGATAATAAATATTTAATTCGTTTAGAAGATACAGCTACTGGTTCTGGTCATCAAATTGTTATTGGTTCAGGGGGATTTTCTACTTATCCTGATCCTGTAGAGAATCCAGATGCTAGTGGAACATATTTTCTAAGAGCTACTAGAGTGAGGAGTTCAGTAACTACAACATTAGTGGAAGGTACTGATTTTGTATTTAATTCTGGAACAAATTTAATATCAGGATTAGATTCACAAGCTAGTGATGTATTTATCTTCTTATATTCTGCAACAACTTATATAAGTGGTGTAGATCCATTTGTAGAGAATGATTCTGATTTATCTGGTATTACAGCAGATAGTGCTACTATTATATTGCAGACTGGTAATACTGTTTCTCGTCTTCAAAGTGTAGGTGTTGATATTGCCCTTGATCGTTTTGATATTAGAGAAATTGGAAATACTGAAGTTGTATCTGCAAATGTTAGAGATATTACAGTTACTGCTAATTTAGGTAGGGTATTGGAAACATGGTCAGTTGAAGAAATACTTCGTGGTGAAGTTGGAACAAGTTATGGATTGTTAGATATAAGAGAAGCAGCAACAGATGTTTCTTTAACGATATTACTTTATTCTGATAATACAAAGGGTACTTTTTCGATCGGATATAAGTTTACAGAAATGACAACTGGTGGTTCTGATACTGCTGATACAGTTAATGAATTTGTAAATGTTGGAACTCAATTAACAGGTGAAGAAGGATTTATTTCAACTGTTATTGGTGATTTCTAAATTTAAATCATGATTAAATATTGGGGAGGAAAACCTCCCCAATAGTATTATAGTAACAATAAAAGTAAGGGAGTATAGTATGAACAAAGACAAATTAGAATTAACATATGAAGAATTGAGCGAAGTGTTGAATTATTCTTCTCGTACATTAGTTGGTAAAGTTTTAAAACGTTATGAAATTTTTGGAGATTTAAATGATAAAAATTATATAAAAAAAGCTTTAAAAGAATTGATATATGAAGAATATAGACACTTAACAGAATTATTATATGCGTCTGGTAAGGGGTTAAAAATAACACAATTTAATTTAAAATCTAAAGGATAAACTATTCTATTATAGGATAGGTTTGTCCTTTTTTTTATTTAATAAAGGAAGGTATGATATGAGTGAAGAAAAAAAAGAAGTAAAATTAACAGAAATATCACAAAAAGAAAACCAAAAAATACAAACAGATTTAAATGAGATTATGGATATGGAATTGATTAATGAAATTATATCTGATAATACTTTTCCATTTGAATTTAAAAACAATAAATATAGGGTTCGTAGACCTACATATGAAGAAAAAACAGATGCTAATAAAAAAAGATCTGCTAAATATTTAGAATTGTTAAAGGATGAAAGTTTTGCTTTTGAAAAAGAGCTTAGAGTTTTATACAAAAAGCGTGGAATAGATATTGATGAGATGGATAAAACAATAAGAAATTTGAACCAAAAGAGGGAAAATTATGCATTAAAATTGGGCGAAGCTTTAGCTAAGAAAAAACCAGATGCTGAATTACAAATATTTAAAGATGAAATAGATAAGATAAATTTACAGACTCAACCTATAACTATAGAAAAATCTAGTTTATTAGAATTATCAATAGAAAATCAAGTTACTATTTTTGTTTATACCTATTTAACCTTTTTGATTTCTGAAAAATTAGTAGATAAAAAATGGATACGAATCTGGAATTCCCATATAGAACTTTTAAATGATAAGACCCCATTGGTTAATAAAATTACCTTTTATTCTACAATTTTAATAAATGATGAATTAAATTTAAATAAATACGAATAAGGTAAAAAGATGAGAATCTTTGATTATTATATTTTATTAAGAAAATTAGCCAAATCTAATTATTATCAAACTATATATTCCAATGCTAAAGATATAGGTTTATCTATTTTTAAGAATGAAAACGATTTTACTAATTTACAAATACAATTTTTACAATGTTTAAATTTTTATTCTATATTAAATTTAGATATATATATGGGAGATGTGGATGAAAAGGTTTTAGATAATTTTATATATGAAGATTCATATATATTGTATAAACAAAAAAGTAAAGATAAAGAATCAGAAGTGAATAATAATATAAATTCGAATTTATCAAAGAGAATACCAACAGATAAAAAGGAATTTATTTTTAAATCCAAGAAAAAGTAGGTAGAATATAGATGGCGTTAGATACAAAATTTTTAGTAAGTTTAATTGAGCGTATAGAAAATAAGGGAGCAATAGCACGAGAAAGTAAAACCATTTCTCAATCTGTTACTAATGCTACTAAATCTACAGGTAATGCTACTAGAAAATTAGTAAGTACTCAAAAGTTGGCTAATGGTGTTACTGTGAAAACTGTACAAAATCAAAAATTAGTAGGAAAAGCTTACGAAAATACATCAAAATCTACTACAGTTTTATCTAAATCTACTCAAAATTTGGGTGGATCTTTAGGTGGATTGCTTAGTAGAGCTGTTTTGGTTATCCCGATATGGTTAGCTTTGCGTTCAGTTATGACATCAACTATTGGGATATTTAAAAAAGCTATTAAATCATTTGTAGAATTTGAAGTGGAAATGGCAAGAGTTGCTACTGTTACTCGTGGAACATTGAAAGATTTAGATAATTTTAGAGAGGTAATATTAGAGTTTGGAAAAGATTCTACTAGAAGCTTAAAAGAAGCAGCTACAGCTATGTTTGCTTTAGGATCGGCTGGTCTTACAGTAGAGCAACAGTTAGAAGGTATGGAAGCTATAATGAATTTAGCTATTGGAACTTTTGGGGACACAGAACAAACAGCAAAGCTAGTAGCAGGTGCATTTAATGTTTTTGGTAAATCAATGGATGATGCTAGTACAGATTTAGAAAAATTTAATAAAATATCAGATATAATTGCTTTAAATTTTTCCAAACAACAGGTCGAACTTTCTGAAATTGATGCTGCTATGCGTTTAGTAGCTTCTGCTAGTACATTAGTAGATATTACTTTTGAAGAATTGGTAACTACTATATCAGTTTTAAATAGTGGAATGCTTAAGGGTAGCAGAGCTGGAACAGCTCTTTTTACTACTTTCATTAAAATGGCTACGAGTCAAGATAAGCTTGCAGAATTGGGTGTAATTTTTGATCCAAGAAAACCTTTAAATTTTGTAGAACTTATGACTAGATTACATCAGGAACTAGGCAAAAGTGCAAAATCTGCTGAAGGATTAGCGAGATTAAATGAAATCTTTGGTCGTAGAGCTATTAGAAATGTAACTAATTTGCTTGATAGATTTGAAGAATGGGATAATGCACTTACAGATGTAAGGGAAAATTTTGATGGTGCAGCTAGGGAGATTAGAGAAAACGCTGAAAGCACTTTACCACAAGCCTTTAAAAAACTTGGTAATACAATTGATATAGAACTTATTCAAAAAATTAGAGATTTAGAACCATTAATGTTTAATTTTGTAGAACAACTTAGAGAAGCTATTGATTTACAGAGTAAAATTAAAATTCCAGGTGCAACAGGCGGTAAAGGTAGCCCTGTACCTGCTGTTGGAGCACAAGCTTTAGTTGCTGCATTTGGTTTTGAAAAGGGTGTAGAGATAGCCAGGGTTCTTTTGGAACAAATGGGTTTGATAACTAAAGAAACAGAAGAAACAAATAAAGAAATAGATAAACAAGTAGATAAAACCGATGATATAATTAAAAATAAACAAAAAGAATTAGATCTTGTTATTCAATTAGATGATATTCAACAAAGAGCTGTTGATAAAATAAATAATGCTTTTAAATTAGAAATGATGAAAGCAGAAGGTATTAGGGCATCATTGATAGCACAAGAAAAATTGCTATTATCAGTTGAAGCGTTTAATACTACATTCAAAACTAGTATTGAAATATCTGACTTATTAAGAGGTAATTTTGAAGAGATTGATAAACTCATTATTACAACTAATATATCAGAAAAAAAACTTAACGAATTAAGAAAACAGAGTTTGGATATTCTTGTGGCACAAACAAAAGAAGTGGAAAGGATTGGTGCAAATCTTCGTTCAGCTTTTGGTGGAGTATTTACTGATTTATTTACTGGTGAATTACCATTTGAAAAATTTGGAGAAACTTTAGCATCAGCATTTGTAGTTTCATTACAAGAAGAATTAGCTGATGTAGCAACAGAAGCATTTTTTGATTTTACAAAACTAGATACTTTATTTGGTGCTGGAGTAGCTGGAATACAAACTGCTATACAAACAAGTAGTGCAACGGGTTCTGCTCAATATTTTACTGCTATAACAACAGCATCTGCACAGGGGGCAGCAACATATGCAGCTGCAATAGGTGGTGCGGGTGCAGTAAGCGGAGTTACTGGAGCAGCGGCTGGAGCAGCAGGGGCAGGAGCAGCGGCTGGAGCAGCTGGAGCAGGTGCAGCGGCTGGAGCAGCTGGTGGGGGTGCTTTATTTGCAGGTGCAGCGGCAGCAGCTCCAATAATAGGATTGGTTGCTTTGGCAGTAGGTGCTTTCTTTTTATTAGATGCTCAATCCAAAAAGCAACAAAGAGGAACAAAAGTAGAAACACGTAGTCAAACAAGGCAAATATCTTCTAAAATTGAGATTACCAATAAACAATTAGAAAATGTTAATAGAAATTTAGTAGCACTTAGAGAGGAGATTACATTTATTTTACCAGAAAGTGCATTTTTTGCAGAAAATGATGATTTTTCTAGATCAGCAAGGAGGGGATCTTGAAGTTTTTAAATATTTTAACAAAAGAAGTTTTAATAGAGGACTATATAAATAAACAATTTACTGCTACTGAAATAACTAAAAAATATGGTATGAAAAGCTGTACAATAATTAAAAAATATTTAGAATTTTATAATATTTCAATTAGACTTAGACCACAGCGTAAACAACATTTTTGTATAATATGCGAAGCAAAAATTACAAGACATAATAAAAATGGATTATGTAAGAAATGTGCTGGTTTAAAAAGAAGAAAAGTACTACAAAAATATTGCAAGGGTTGTTCAAAAGAATTAGATAAATACGGAAGTTCTATAATGTGTAGAAAATGTGAAAATAAATATAGGCGTATACACCCAATTAAATATTGTAAAGACTGTGGAAAGTTATTAGTATTATCGTCTGCTATTAGATGTAAAAAGTGTTCAAAAAAAGGAGTATTAAGTGTTAATTATAAAAATGGTGGGATATCAAGTTTAGCTTCTAATATTAGACATTCCCCCGAATATAAAGAATGGCGTAATTATATTTTTATTAAATATAAATATATATGTCAAGATTGTGGACAAGTTGGTGGGAAATTAGAGGTTCACCATTGTAAAATAGAATTTAAAAATATGTTGGAAAATTTTTTATTATTATATCCAAATTTATCACCAACAAAAGATAAAGATAAACTTTTAATTTTATCTCAAAAATATCAAAATTTCTGGGACACAAATAATGGAATAACTTTATGTAAAAATTATCATAGGCAATTACATAAAAGGGAAGGTATATAATTATGAGTAGATTAACATGGGTGGTAGAATTGGAACAATCAGGAAATAATTTTGTTAGTGACGGAACTCTATATCGTCCAAATTCTAATTTTCCAATAACAATAATAAGTAATAAACAACGTGTAAAATTAGCAAATGGAGATATAGGAACTGTTACTCCTGAAATTAAACAAGTTGATGGAGATTTAACATTTGTTTGGTTGGCAATAGAGTCAACAGATACTCTTATAACAAAAATAGAAACATATATTGCCAATGATAGTCGTGTAAGAATTACAGATCATTTGGGAAATCAATTTACAGGATCTTTTATTTCTTTTCAAAAGATAGAGATGTTGGGACAAACAATAATAGATTTAATAGCAGTATTTTTACAGTTTTAAGGTGGATATTATATGCCAAAACAATTAACAGCTAAAATACAAGACCAGATTGATAGAAAAGCTCTTAAAAGTGAATATACTTTTAATATTAACAGTGTTGATAGAAGTTCTTTTCTTACTTCTTGGGATATATCAAATGATAGATCATTTGGATCTGCATCTGCAACATTTGTACTCAAAAATAATAGTGGAGTTTTTGGTGATGGTGGGGCAAATGAAATTAAAGTTGGCGATATAATAGAATTTATTGAAAATTATGGTAGTGATTCTACAGAATGGCAATCTTTTTTTGGACAAGTTGATCAACGATCTATTAATAACACAGGAAATAATAGAACAATTACTTTAATTTGTTTGGATTATATTTCAGTATTACAAAATTGGGATGTAGATTTAGAAGTAGAGGGAACAAAGGTTCAAGTAGAAAATGAAATTTTAACTCCTAGTTTTTTACCTTCTCCTAATGAAGAATGGGCACAAGTTTTTGATTTCGCTAATGATGCAATTGCTACGAATCCAGTTCCAGTTTTAATTATAAGAGATAGAGTTAATGTTACAGATGATCCTCAATTTGATGGATTTGATATATTATATTCCGAAGGGCAAGTAAAATTAGGTGCCCCTTTACAGGCATTAAACAATTTTAATTTAGTAGCTAAAAGTTATTATCATTATGTACAAGGTGTTAAAGCAGAAGATGCTTTGCAACAATTATTAACTACAGAAAATGGATATGGAGGATTTTTATTTGATGAAGATACTGCTGCGGATGTAATTACAAATCATTTAACAACTACATTTAATGCAGAAGAAGGTATAAATATTGATACTTTAACTCCCAATCTTGCGTCAACTACTTATACTATAAAAACAACTTTAACACAAGATTATGATCCAGATGCCAGTGGAGATGAGGCTACTAAAATTCATGTAACATCTACAAGTGGTTTACCAAGTAGCGGGCAAGGTGAAATTAATGGAGATATATTTACTTGGTCTTCTATTGGTAGTGGTGGTACAACATTAGAAGGTATACCTACTAGTGGTAGCAACGCTTTAAAAGAACATACATCTGATAGTGTTGTAAAATATGAAGCTACATATACAATTGGACAACTTTGGTATCATAAATATTCGAAAATATCCACAACTTTAACAGCTAGTGATTATACAATTCCTGGGGGAACTTTTAAACATTTTGATGGAACTGGAAATCAAAATGGAGCAGTTTTAATATTAGAAAGTGGTATATCAATTCTTACTAATGTTACATCTAATACTGATTATAGTTTCTCAACTTTGCAAAATACAGGTATTGAATTAAATAAAATAACTTTTAGATCAAGAGAAATAAAAAATCGTTTTGATGCTATTCGGAAATTATTAGAGTATGTTCCGCCCAATTATATAGTCAGAACACAGGGCGATAATAAAATCTGGGCAACTTATTTAGAGCAAAAAACAAATCCTGATTATACCTTAAATTTACCTACACGGCTAAATTATTTAGAAGATGAAAATCTTTTTACTCGTGTAGTATTTTATGCTAAAAATAATAACCCCACTAACTTACTTTTTAATGAAGAAGCAGGATTTACTTCTACAGATCAAGGTTTTGATGCAACAGCTAACAATGTTGAATTAGTATTTTCTCAAACTGTTAATGGTTGGCATGAATATATTACAACTATTAGTGGTGCTGGAAAAATCGAATTAGATACTATTAAACCAATATTGTTTTTAAATGGTGTACCGATAGATAATACTAATAGATTACAAGTTCAACAACCTATTTTACAAGAAGTAATTAGTCGTACAGAAACAAATACTAAAGGTGGAGGATTAGGGAAAGGTCCAGTAAAAACTACAGTAGCTGTTTATACATCATATAAGTTGTATTTTCCACATCAAAATATAGATCCAAATCAAACTATATCATTAATCGATGCTACTGGTATTGAAATATTAACTATTGCTCCAAATAGTGGTAGTATGGATTATGCAAGAGGTATATATGTATATAACGATGGAACTCCCAATTCAATTATTGCAAGCATATCAACAGCTACATATAATGTATTCTATTCTACAGATTTAGTTGAGATTGATTACGATAATATTATATTTAGAATAAGTAATCAATTAATACCAAATCCAAATGAAGTCAAAGTACAAGCAACATTTGAAT
>SDBT01007871.1_pt1 | contig 17487 bp, 29 predicted proteins | sample 2277101 | NCBI WGS metagenome assembly SDBT01 (sample SAMN10404973, study PRJNA504765) | marine sediment metagenome | isolation source: marine sediment core GS10_PC15, 103 cmbsf | place: Arctic Ocean: Southern Knipovich Ridge | collected 2010 | reverse complement strand
ACGATCGACGCTGCTGTGGGCATCAGAACGATCGACAACCAGCGCCGCATAGGCCACCTCGTACCACCTGTGCAGTAGACCCGCCAACCGATAGTGATGTCGCCGCACGCCGTGCCGACCACCGTGGCAACCTCCACAGTGCTCTCGCAGCGACATCGGACTCCATCGAGAATGGGCATCAGGCTCCCACCGCCGCCAGGATGCAGTCGATGGTGTCACGCTCGGAACGAGCCTGGCGGATGGCATCCGCCACCGCCTTCTTCGCGGTGTCACCCCTACCCACCCAACGCCCCCCAGGCTGGCGCTCCGGCTCGTTCAGGAATGCGGTGCAGTCGATGGCCTTGCCATTGCGGTCCTCGTGCTCGTAGACCAGGAGCGACCCGCACGCAGATACGGCGCTGTAGTGCCAGCCCAGGTTCTCGTGAACGCGAGTGACCCACCCCTTACCCAGCTTCTTGACCAGGGCCTTCGCCCGGCGCCAGGCCAAGTCGTGCGCCCTCTGGGTGCAGCGCCCACCACATGCGGGGGCACAGTAGATGCCCCCCTTGAGTTTCCGCGCTTTCCATCGGTCCTTCGGTTTGGTCATGGAGCAAACTATAGCGGCTGGCCGTGCGCTCGTCAACCCTTATCAGGCGATCTTCACCATGACCGCTTTCTGGAGCCTAAAGCCAACCGCGTGGGCTATGCAGGCGTACACAATTCCAGGGGTGTCCTTGGGCTTCTTCGTCTTGGCGTCGTAGGTGCGCTGACCCGCCTTGGTGGTGATCATCCAGCGCCCAGCCCTCTTGCAACGCTCGCGCGTCTCATGATGCACGCTGCCGCACCGCCGCTCTGGGTGCGCCGCCAGCAGACACCGCTCCTCTCTCCGCTCAGCTTTCAGCTTTGCTTTTCTCCCCATCGTTGCTCCAAGCTCAACAGCAACCCGCATGGCCGGAGTTATGACCTCCCGAGAGGGTCACCATGGACGAGTCCACCAAACCTTCGATGGCGGGCCCCAACCACTCGCGCAGCTCATCACCATGCCCGTCAGGCGTGAACGTGGGCGCGGACGAGGACGGTGCCTGGGAGGTGGTCATGCGCCCATCAAGCACGCCCGACGTGCTGCCGAATTGGGCGACCACGTGCTCGAAGCTCGGCTTGTCGTTGACGTAGCCGTACACCCCCTCGGCCGAGAAGATGAACGGGCGCAGGACTCCCGGGTCACGAACGGGCGTGTTGCTCAATTGCGGAGGCGACGCGTCCTCCACCTGGACGGACCCCTCCTCCGCGGCCGCAGTCTCGGCAGCCGTGGTCTCGGGTCCAGGCTCAACCCACTCCTGGGTGTCGGGGACTAGATAGCCATCGGGCACGGGATCGGGAGCGGGCAACGTCTTGATCTCCGCCAGACGCGCACGGACCATGCGACGGAACAGGGAGTCGGTGATGTTCGCCTTATCCAATTCGATGATGTCACCCACAAGGCAGGCAAGGTCGGGGTCGATCATGAGGTCTCCTAGAAATCGAAGGCGTTGGCTGAGGGGGTAAGGGGTGTCGGGGTCTTGCCGTGACTATCCGCGCACGGGGGTGAATGCGCATCGAGCCAGCATCGGCTCAGCTCAGCCAAGAATTCGGCCGGGGGCATCTCGGGCCGATCCCACAGCTCACGGGCGCCAAGCAGCGCGGTCTCAAAGGCCGCTCGCTGAGCATCGTCCAGCCGCAGCGGCGTCGGCCGTGGTGGGGTCGGAGTCGGTTCGGGGAGCACGTCCCCACCCTCCTGGGGCAGCTCGGGCTGGGCGGGCGGCACGTAGGCCAGGAGCACCTCCAGCTCATTGGCATCGAAGCCCGTCAGGTAGTGGTCGGCGGCGGGCATCGCCTGGAACAGCTCCGAGAGGCCCTCATGATCCCATTCGGCCTCTTCGCCGGCCCGGTTGTCGGCCACGGCGAGCTGGTTGGCCTCGTCCGCGGTCAGGTCCATGAAGCGCACCAGCACCTTACCGGTCAACAAGAGCTGGCGCGTATCTGGCTTCATGTACTGGAACCACTCAGGCGGTGGCTCTTTCCCAAACCACGGAGGGGTGCGCGCGGAGAGGTGCTTCTCGCCCGTCTCGGGGTCCTCGTACCACGGCCCTGGATCCCCGTAATTCTCGACCATCTCCCGCAGGCGCCTGTACGCCTTGGAGCGTGTGTGGCCAGCCACCAAACGACGGCCCTCGGCGCGGGCCAGCATGGGGGCACCAAACCCGAGCTGGCACATCAGGATCGCTACCTTGGAAACGGCCGACTCCGGGATGCGGCGTGGGTTCTTCGCCCAGGGGATGAGCGAATCGAAGTCGGCAGCGACGGCGGCGACCTGATCTGACTGGGCCATAATCTCGGCGGCAGTCTGTGTCATTCCCAACACCCCACTTCCTCGGCCTGGCATCCTGCGCCGCCCCACGGGCTGGGGAAGCCAATGTCAGAGTACCTATACCGTTCAGCCCTGTTGACCAACCCCGTCAGCAAGGCCGAACGCTGTTCGGCCGGAGCGCTCTCGTCGAGGATCACGTCGTCGATCAACGAACACGCCTCAACGAACTTGAAGATGTCCCCGGGTCTGAGGTCATCCATCGAGACCATCTCCCATGAGCCATCGTCGGTCTCGATGAAGCAGAAGCCGTTCAACGTCACACCACCTCCGCCCGCGCCTTCACAGCGGCCAGGGCGGCCTGCCACTCCTCACGGTCGCCCTCCTCACAGCCCTGAACCGCCTCGTACATGATCGGGAGCATCATCCGGGCCTTGTCGGGGTCCATGGCCCTGACCTTCTCCAGGTTGGGCGGCTTGCCCAGGGTGGCCTTGCGCTGCCGCTGCGCCTTCACATCCGGCTTGCGCACCGCGGCTCCCACTCGAAGGTTCGGTGGGATGTAGCTGTCGGGGGCGCTCGGGAACAGATCCCGGATGAGCTGGGCCAGGAAGCTGTAGCACGCCTCGGGTCCGGGCTTATTCGCGACCAGGCTGTAGATCGGCGCCATCGCCGTTATGCACATCTCCACATCGCCCTTGTGGAGAAACCGAGCGCAGGTATAGAGGGCCTGATCGGTCATCAGTCTGGAGACCCGCCCAAAGCCACCGACCCTTCCGGCGAGCGTGCGCTTGAGCTGCTCCATGATCTGGGCGACTGGGATGACGCCGGCCAAGCCCCGATCACCGCAGATGACCTTGGTCATCATCAGCGCGTCGGCCTCCCTGTCCCAGGCGATCTGCACTGGGTCCTTGCCGTACCGGCGCTTCCCGGCCTCGACCCGCCCATCGATGCACCTAAGCGTGCTGCTCTTGGTGGGCTCGCGGCCTGGGTGCGTCTTGGGGAGATGACTGGCCAAGGTGTTGTAGTCGATCGGCTGAGCCTCCTGGGGATGCTCAGGCTGACCATGGAGGGGGACTATCCCCCAACCGGGAGGCATCTGGTCGAAGAAGTTGTTCAGCTCGTCGGTCATGTTGACCTCACAGGTGATTGCACAACACGACCCATCACCCGAGACAGGACGTGGGTCATCAGGGAAAAGGTCATCCCCTCAATGCCTGGTGCCTTGCTTTCGCGTGGTCCCGCCACGTTGAGGGTTCGCAGCGGATGAATCCCCTGCCACTTGCGCGGCAGCCACGCCATCACCTGGTCAATGAGCACACCCTGTAGCAGCCCAACATCATCATCCCGATGCCTCAGCGCCAGAAGGAATTGGTTCACATCGAGCACCAGCATCAACCCGCCATCCTTCTCGGCAATTTCCACCGTGCGCCTCGTGCCGCCGGTCAGTACAGCGCCGACGTTCAAGATGAGCGTCCCGCAAGCACTCTCCACATTCCGGCGCGTGCGAACCAGATAGCCACCCCCCATCTCCTTCATTTCAGTGAAGCACGCCGGGACCTGGCCGTCCTCCGCCTGCCGCCCATCGGGGATCCATCCACCGTAGGGAAATCCTAGCTGGAGAGCGGCGCCGATAGCCCCTCGATCCACACCCGTTTGTCCTCCCGAAATTATCTTCTGAAGATTCATACTGTACTCCTGCGCCGGCCAAGTACCTGGATCCCCATGACCACGTAGCCCGACTTGACGCCGAATTGGCCACCCCTCATCACGTACGTCACCTTCGCCAAGATGGATCGGCCCGTATAGCCCGTCAGAGTGCGCTCACCAAAACACTGCTGGCAGGTGATCTTGTCCCCAGCGTCCCACTCACGACCGGAGGCGTTGCAGCCAGGACACGGAACCCACTCGCGCAGGGTCAGCTCATCACCGACCGAAAACGAGTCAGTGCGGTCGTCCTTCCTAACCTCGAACGCCTTGAGCCCATCCCAGATCGGCGTGAAGTAGCGAGGCCAAGTCTTCAGCTCATGGGCAATGACCTGCGTCACGCCACCGACTCCGCCGTGCCCTTGATGAAATCGTGAAAGCGCTTGATGCACGCCTTGAGAGTGGCAGTCACGTTGTAGCAGCGGTGGGTATAGGTCACGTACCAAGTCTTCCCGTTGACCACGCTCTTGAAAACGGCAGAACGATGATGATCGCAGTCCCACTCCGCGCCGCGCTCTTTCACCAAGGCGCGCTCCTCTGGTGTGAGCGACACCTTGTTCTTGTGGAGCACGGAAAACTTTGGGCCGGTGCGAGGGTTGTAGCCCTCATCGGTATCGCCGACGTAGCGCATCTCCTCCCTAGCCCGATCTTGGCTGGTCTCGGTGCCAGACACCATCACCTTCATTGAGAGCACCTGAGCGATGGCCGCCGCGTGAGCAACCGCGTAGGCGTCGTGGTCTCCGTCGTCGTTGTGCTCCGCCAGAATGCACCGATCGCGCGACATGCCCAGGCTGATCGCGTGCTGACACACGTCGTTGGGGTACTCGCTCGGCTGGACGCAGGCCGCCACACCGGGCGTGTTCGACAGCATCTTGGCGTAGCGCACCAAGAACTCCCTGTCCTGAAGCGGCTTGTCGGCGTCGGGGTGCTCGAAGCCGTGGAGCAGCACGATGTCCTGGTAGCCAAAGCGGGGAATTTCGTCGGGGAAGCTGTGGACATCGATGTGGAGCCTGGGGCTATGCTCCTCGATCACCCTACGAACCTCAGAGCGGAACGCGGTGCCCCGCCCATGGCCGCGGTTCATATCGATGGCCGTGTAGCGGTCGCTCCGGCTGATAATGAGTGCGCTCTTGAGCCCCTGACCCAACAACAGCCTGTGGAGCGCGTGGCCCACCGCGGGGGCGGCGCGGTCGTTGTCCTTCGCGCCGTGAGGTACGGTGAGTAAAATTAGGTCTCCGGCCATCGCTTCCCCTTGATGATCTCAAACGCCGTCGTGCGGCTGACTCCAAACTCGGAACACAGATCAGCGTAAGGAATGCCCTGCTCACGCATCTTGCGCAAACGACGCACCTTCTTCCACGTCATCTTAGAGCCCGCATGTTGTTCGCCGCGAGGGATGCTCTCTGGGCACGTGTATTTGCCGTTCCGCTTGCCGGTCGCAGCGCGCCCCTTACGCGCCATATCAGCGGAGTTATCGGCCGGTGTCCCCAACTTGAGGTGGTCCGGCTTGACGCAGATTGGGTTGTCGCAAGTGTGCATCACCAGCAGCTCACCTGGGTCCTCGTCGTTGACGAGCTGGTAGGCCACACGGTTCGTGCGGGCGTTGTTCCCCTTCTTGCCGATGGAGCGAAGCCAAAACGCTCCGTAGCCATCCTCGGAGATGCCAGCCTGCCACAACCAGCAGCCGCGTGTCTTGCGCACCTTAGACCAGAACCGCTCAGCGTCTTTCTCCGTGATCTCCACGCCGACCACTATACCGTGGTGCGGTCGTTAGCAGAACATCAATCCCGAGGGGCTTCATCTCCTTGGCCGTGAGCACCTGCCGCATCCCGCACGGAAACTCAACCCACCAACCTGGAACGCCCCGATCATGCGGTGTGGGCAGATTCTTGCAGATGATCTTTCCGCGCTTGTCGGCTACCCGAGGATCGTAGAGCGTCATCTCCACCGGATCACCTGGGGCGTAATCAAGTGCTCCTAAGTTTGGTTCACCGCTCACGGGATCACGCTCAAAATTACGTCGAGCTGGGTACGTGTTCCCATCAATGCACCAGGACAGAGTCGGAGGGGGAGGACAAGCCTGGATAGTCCTTCTGGATATCTGGGTAACGCCGATAGTCAGGTGCGTGCGGAGGTTCATGGCCGTTGGGTCGGTCGCAGGGATAACCATCGAGCATCACCAACCCACAGGCCCCCGGCAAAGGCTCGGCGTTAGGCTTGCCTTGAAGGTGGTAAAGGGGCGCGTCAAGCACGGATCGTCTCCTCGTAGTAGTCGGGCTCCTCGGTCCATTGTCCCTCACCGAACTTGTTGTCGAGGAACACCCGGTGGTTCACCCACGCCGCATTCTCCACGTAACGAGACTGGCCGATAGCGGCCGCCACCTTGACTCCGCCACTACTGGTATGGGGCACATGAAATCCCCACTCCCGCCGCTTGCACCCCACGAACATGAGCGTCCACTGGGGCGGGCTGGTCTCGCCCACCACCAACCGATGTGGTTTGGCCGCGTCGAGTCGCGCGTTGATCGAGAAGGGGGAGAAGTACTTCGTGGTGCCGTCAGGCTGATGCTCGGTGTAGCCGGGGCCCCACAACAGGAACGAGACGAACGGCCAAGGATGGTCGTGTAGCTCTCGGTCGCCATCCGATTGGTGGATCTGGTGCAGGTAGATCTTCAGCCACGGCTTCTTGAACAGGTACCAACGCGTGAGGTAGGGCTCCCCCTTCTCATCGGTGATGGTGAAGCGGACGAAGGGCCCGAAGCGCTTCACATGGTCGGTCGGCTTGGCACTGGAGGGCGCCGTGCCGCCGATGCCCAAACGACGTAGAACCGATCGAATCATCTTCGTACTCCGGTATCCGCAAGCGCGGCGTGGATCCGCTCCGCGATGATAGCGGCTACCCGCACCGGCACCGCGTTGCCGATCTGCCGCATCGCCTCGCTCCGGCAGCCATGGAACACGTAGTCGTCTGGAAAGGTCTGAAGCCTCGCCGACTCCCTAACCGAATAGTACCTAGGCGTGCCGTCGTCTAGAACGACCATGTTCTCCCCACCTGGACATCCGTGGACGCCAGCCTTCAACGCCTTAGAGGGCAAATCCCACGGAGAGCCGGTATGGCCTTCGTAGAAGCGGGCGCCAGGGATCCCGACATGGTTAGGGATGTTCGGGTGCTCCTTACCGTCCACCGGGTCGGGGAGGGGGTCATCGCCCCTGAGCGCATCTCGAACCGTCCGCCAGGGCAGCAAGGGGGGCTTGACCGCGGGGACGCGAACATGAGGGGGCACGACGGGCGCCGGAAGCCCGTGGCGCCTCCAATAGGACCTATCACCCCACTTAGCGTAGATCAAAGCATCCCGAGAGTGGGTCAGCTCCGGCCACGACCACGCGCAGGGGGCGTCCGACCGGAAGGCCACCAGGAAGACACGGTGCCGCTGCTGGGGGACGCCCAGGTCAGCGCAGTTCACCTGCCACGGACCTAGAACGTCGTAGCGAAGATCCTCCGTCGCACTTGGGCTGGCAACCAACCGCGCGTTGTGGGCCTCCCAGTCCTCGCCCTTCCTCGGCCCGACGGAGACGTGGGCAAGTTGGGCGCGGATGTAGTTGAAGTAGGGGCGGAACTTGGGCCTCAAGATCCCGCGCACGTTCTCGATCAACACCGCCCTTGGCCGCAGCTCCCGCATGACCCGGAAGACCACGGGGAAGAGGTTCCGCTTGTCCGCGTCCCCTCGATGCTTCCCGCCGAGGGAAAACGGCTGGCAGGGGGCTCCAGCCACCAGCAAAGCCGGGTAGCCCCATCTGGCCCAATCCCTCATGGTCGTGGCATCAACCTCGTGCACATGCCGCGGTGAAGCGAGACCCAGCGCGCGGCTGTTAAGCCTCAAGGTCTGAGCGGCGTTGGGGGCGTACTCCACAAGGCTTCGCGCCTGGAAACCCGCGCGGTGCGTTCCCAGGGCCAAGCCACCCCCGCCAGCAAACAACTCCATCGAGATCATCCCTAGAGTCCTTCGTACGCTGCGTCGAGGTGTGAAGACACTGGGGAGTGCCCATCCCAAAGAGACGGGCCAACCCAGTGCTCAATGCGCGCCCGAGCGATGTCCACATAGCCCTTGTTCTCGGGGTCCAGCTCCACCCCAACATAGTCGAAGCCTTCCAGGCCGGCAGCGATGCCGCCTGAACCCGAGCCCGAAAAGCCATCAAGCACCGTACCGCCAGTCGGCGTCACAAGGCGCGTCAGCCACCGCAGCAAACGAACAGGCTTCACGGTGGCGTGCGTGTTCTTGCGTGGCTCTGCGCCGCTGGTGCCCGCGTAGGGGTTCGCCTTGGGACGGCCGTCCGTATGCTGCATGACGAGCCCAGCCGAGCCCTCCTGGCGCCCGGTGAGCGCGGCCGCGTTCCTCGCGGCAAACGCGTCGAGCCCCGCCTCCTTCTCCTTCTTCGCGGGCTTGGCGCAGTACCGGAACCTGTCTTCGTCGGGGATGACCAAATAGAACCGGCTCGCCCCGCCCTTGCTGCCATAGCCCTGGTCAGCGGCCGGCGCGCCCAGCTTGGCCTCATCGGAGTGGCAGAAGCGCCCGCCCCTACCATTCCTCTTGACCGCCACACCGTCCTTCGTGACGCCGCTTTGGGCATCGAGGATGCGCGCGGTCCGCTCGCTCAAGATCACGTTCGAGGGCCACCGCCCCTGCGTGGACTCGCACGGGATGTCCTGGAACCCGCCATCGTGGCAGGGGGAACCGCCCTTGCCGTTTGGGTAGCTCCAGCCAGGATTCTCGCCGATGCGACAGTCGTCGATGTTGAGCCCGCCCGTGCCGAAGACGAGGGCGTTGGCGATCACCGACGAGAAGGTGAGGGGGCGCCAAGGTAGAGCGGTCCGCTCGATGACGAGCCCTTCGGGGCTCACGACCTCGACCCAGCCAGCTACCCCGCCGTGCAAGGGCTTCGCGGTGCGCTTGGTGGTGCCCTTGGTCCATCCACGCTCCGCGAGCTTCTTCTTGCTGAAGCCGGACGTGCTGTGGACGTGGTCCCAGCCCGTCGCGCGGCGGAGGTCGACGCAGGTCACCTTGGCCAGCGGCTTGCGCGCCAGCATGATCGGCTCAACGCCCGGCTTGAGAGCGGTGCCAAAGCCCTCCCACGCGAGCGCCGCTTCCAACGTGGTGGGGGGCATCTCAAGCTGCGTGGTCAGCTCGTTCCAGTTGTCGTTGTTCGCCATCCCCAGACTGGCCGGCTTACGCCCCACCGGCTGAACGCCGCCGGCCTTGTCAATGGCCTTGGCGATGTTGAGGTTCTTAGGAAAACCTGTGCCGTAGATCCAGAACAGGCAATCGCGAATCTCGAAGCCAGCATCCTCCCAGGCATCGACCATCCAGTGGTAGGTCCGCGTGCCGCCGAACGATGCAGCGTGGGCGCCGGGCTTCAACACGCGCAGGTGCTCCTCCGCGACCTCGCGCATGAACTCCTTGAACGCCTGCTTCTCACCTGGGGCTGGGGCGGCCGCTTTGCCGGACCTGCCGAACGGTTCGTTGCGCTTCTCCTCCGCCTTCTGCCGCGCGATGGTCGCTGGCTTCATGCCACGTCCGCCGAACTTGTCCCACAGCGCGCCCATGAACCCCAGGCCGTAGGGCCCGTCAAGCACAGCTGAGTCCATCGAGTTGTCGGCCAGGCCGCGCATGACCTCTCGACAGTCGCCATGTTCGACGCGCCAGACCACGCTCACTCGTCCGCCCCACTGCGGGGATGGCCCACGGCAATGGCGCCCTCTCCGACCGCGAACGAGTTGTTGCCAACAGCGACGGCGCCCTGACCAATCGCAACGCTCTGCGACTCAGCCGGGGAGCCCTCAGGGTCAGGGACGCCGCGAATCGTGCCTTCCGTGTTCAGCGCGCGCGGGATCACGTAGGCGCGAATCTCCTTGCGCAAATCACTCCGCGCCTTACGCACGTTGCGCGCCTTGCCCTTGACCTTTCGCAGCCGCGAGATGGCCTGAGCGCAGTGGTCTATAATCACACCCGTGTGACCCGCGCGCCGCAGAGTGACAATCTCACCCGCGCGCAGGTGCAAGTGCGCCACGTAGTCCTGCGCGCCCCCGTTCCACATCTGCTCGCGGGCAGCATGCTGGGTCAGAAGAACGTGCATCGCTCCGCTGTTATGGTGCAAGTCCATCACGTTTCCTGAGTCAGCCGCTCCTGCAATTGATTCAAGCACCCGCACACACGTGTGGGCGGGGTCCCCAGGCCGCTCCGCACGTAGAGCGCCCGTCCAAGCGCTCATCACCTCCTGGAGCGCGGCCGACAAAATCCAGGCTGCGACACGCCAGCCGCCAAACTCCAAGGCGATGGTCTGCGACCACTGCCTGAGGGTTTTCGGCAAAACCACACTTGCGGGCGTCTTGTCCGGCGCCGCCGATATCGCAATGGGGCTGCCCATGTAGGCGGCGAGCAGAAGCCGGTCTCGATCGATGGTGCCTGCACGAAGGCGCGCGCGGAGCCAGGCGGCGCCATCGTCAACGGAGCCCGACTCCTTCCACCGCCGCTCCAGCTCTCGCAGCCTACCGTCGCTCACTAGCCAGTCCTGGGCCCGAAGATGTCGTCCACGTCGACCTCCAGCTCATCAGGGAAGTCGCTGAGGTTCGTGATCTTGATTTCCTCGCGCCAAGACGCGTTGCCGGAGTCTTCCATCTCCTCGGGCGGGACCGCGACCGCCTCCAACGCGGCAAACTCAGCCTCAAGCTGTACTAGCTCCTGGAGAAGCGCATCCCGGGGCATCGAAAACATGTTCTCCGGGAGCCACCAGTCAGGGGGAAGCTGCGCCGCCTCACGCACCTCAACGTTCAACTCAGCGTGGGGCTGATTCGCCACGGGCCACAGGTGCCAGTGGTCGGGGAAGAACTCCTCGGCCTCGATCAGGAGCATCAACACATCGGCGGTCTTGATGATCTCGGCGATGTCGGGCGGGGGCGGCGGCAGATGAAAACGGCCCCAAATGGACAACTGGACCATCGCCTCCAGCTCCTTCACCCGCGGAAGATGACGCTTGCTGGGGGACTGCACATCGCCCACACCGGTCAACGCCTCGTGCGCGTCGTGCAGGAGCGAGTAGGCGCGCAGCATCGAGTCGAACGGCATCTCCCGCTGACGGGCCAAGTACTCGACGACCTGCATCACCCTAAACGAGTGCATCGCCACGTTGTAAGTCCCCACCTGCCCGCCAAAACGGTTGGTGCCCGCCAGCCCCCAAGCGATGTCGACCGGGTCCACATCGGAGGGTTGCGAATCAAAGGGGAAGAACCGGCGGCCGCTGTGAACCTGAGTCCAGCCGCCGCGCCTCTTGGTGTAAATGTCGACCGGGATCTCGTTCTCCGCCTCGGCCGCCATTCCGGTCTCAGCGACCAAACGGCAGGCCGCCAACATCTCCTTGTGCTCGTCGGTCCATTCGCCCGTGTCGAGCCCTTGCAGGTAGCGCTCAGCGGCGTTCACCACGAGGGCGAGCTTGTCCAGGTTCAGCATCAGCTACCCCCGCGACCCGACGCCCGAAAGCGAGCCGTCCTCACGGAACGAAATGACCGCACTGCTGTGTGGTGTGCTCATCACCACGATGTTGGTGTCGGTGTCATCTGCCTCCTCTTCAAACTCAACCCCCTCCCGCCGAAGCCACTTCTTAAACATCGCGTGCTCAGTCACAAACCCTCCATCATTCGCTGGTAGTAGTCGTCCTTCGCCCAGGGGGGCCGTCGCTGTGTGGACGCCTCAAACAAGAGCTTGTCCGCGTGCCAGACGTGGACGACTCCCCTGAAAAAGGCGCAGCGACGACCCCCCTCCTCCCATGCCGGACAGGGCACACCACCTGGGCCGACCTCCACCAGTGACTCAGCGGAGGGGGCGTCAGGGGCGATCCGGCTAATTGGTAGGTTCATTTCCCATCATCCGAGGCCCAAAAAAATCGCGATCTCACGCATCGTCGCGCTCGGTTCGATAGAGCGGAATGAACGGCGCCATGATCGGAGTACTCTCCGGCCGCTCCGCGATGTCCTTGAGCATCTCCGCCATCGTGAATCTCAGCTTCTCCTCCGTCACGTAGCGCCCCTCCGCAATCTCTCGTCGGACCCGTCGAACCTTGTCCCAGCGAACGTCGTCAGCCATCATGGCCTCCCTTCTGCTCCGTCTATCGGAAGGGAGTCGGCCTCACTTGAGCGCAATCATAGGCGGATGCCGTGCTTTCGTCAAACCTTTAGGACGCAGCTCGGCGGAAGAAGGCCCAGGGCGATGCATCGGGCGTGTCCTCGTCATCTAGGACCGCGAGCGAATCGAGCAGGCGCTCTATGAAGTCCACGAACAGCAAGGGCTCGCCAATGATGAACACCCACTCCTTTTTGACCTTCTTGTACGCGAACTTGGGCCACAACGTCCGCGCCCAGCCCTTGACGCGGTCCAGCGCGCGGCTCTTGGCCGCTTCGTTGGGTCCTGGGCAAAGCTCCATCCAGTCACACCTGGTGACCTTGCCCAGGGCGCAGTACCGCTTACCGATCTCCAGCAGCGTCAAAAGCCGCGGGCGGTACTGCCTGGTCACGTTGAACAGGGCGGCCAGACCAGGATGACCGATCGGTCGGTAGCACTGGAGAGCTTCCTCGGCGCAGGTGAGGCAGAGGATGACGTCCTTACCCTCAACGCTCAGGGCGGGCACCGTATTGGTGATGGGGGTCAGCCCTTGGTCGCAGCTCTCGGACCAGCACTTCCAATCCTGCTTCGCGGCGACCTGACCCAACGTCATGATGGTCACGGAGACCTCTCCTCGCCGCAGGATGGACACCGTCGTTGCCGCGTCGACTCAATCCCGGCCAGGGCGTTGAGCAGCTCTGAGCGCAGGTGGGGACTGGTCTCCGCGTTCAGCTCGCGCACGATTGCGCTCTCGGCCACCGACATCTTCGTTGTGATCTCCACAACGCCGTAACGCGCCTTGACACGCGCGCGCTCCTGGCTCGCCAGCTTCTCCCCAGCGGGGCACCCCACCAACGTGAGGGCCATCAACAGGGCCAACCAGTACCTCATGCTCCCCCCCTCGCCTGCTGAGCCTGCGCCAACGCGCTCTGGAGCGACTCGCACCGCGCCGTGTCGCCCTCCAACCTCTCGTGGGCCGCCTTGAGGATCTTGCGCAGAGTCTTGACCGTCTCCAGGGGGAGGGCGGAGAGGTCAAGCGTGTGGGTCGGCACGCGAGCCCCCACAACACTCGACAGGCGGTGGACCCAACCCTTAAGAAGCCGGCGCTCTTGATCGTCCTGGAGGCTCCCTGACTGCGCCTGGGGCTCCGGCCAAAGGGGGCCCACAAAGTCCTTCCGCAGCTCGGAAATCACCGTGCGGACCCGGTAGGGGCCAATGCGCAAGTGCAGCTCGGGCACCCCGGAGTCGTCGTCGTACTGAGCCTCGGTTGGGCCCGCCTTCCAGGCGCCGAGGAGCTGGTGCACATGGTCACGCCACTCGGTCAGCTCGGTCGCCGTGCGCCGGTCAAAAGGCTGCTCCTGGCGCTCGGGGACGGAAGTACGCGCGGGAACGTGCACCTCGTCTCCGTTGCCGTCCCTGACGACCTCCCCGCGAGCCTGAGCCTCACGCGCTTCGAGGCGGTGATCGGTTCCGCACGGGCAGTGGTCCAGGTAGTGGTAGTGGTGCGGAACGGTCGTGTCGGGCATGAGCACCCCCTTCAGCGCCTACAATAGAAGCCTGGGGTACGCTTGTCAACCCTCTGAACCAAAGGAAAACGGCCGGGAAGGGTGTTATCCCAATCCGACCGCTCCAAGGCCACTGGCCCGCATCCGTACGAGGCGACGACCGTTGACAGGCCGACGCGTCGGAGAGGTGAACCCCGGTGGACCTCTCGTCCATTTCCTACGTACCGACAGCACACCGGGCAGGTGCCGTCCGTGCCAGCTTGAGAGTCGTGTGCTCAGCACAACGTTCCACGGGGGGCAAAGCCCGCGGGCGTACCCACCAGGCGTGAAGCCCGGCGGCGGCTTTCGCCCACATTACTGAGAAGTGGCCGACCGAGGTCGAGCGTCTCTCAGCAACATGGACTCCCAACGAAACCGACGAATTGGGAGCAAGCCCCCAAGCGCCGGCAGCATTGGCCCACAAAATACTGGGGAGATGGCGACCCTAAGACCGACGTCCCCCAGCAAGAGTGGGTTCCCCTCGAATCGACCGGAGAGTTGGAATCTCCGACGATGCGAAAGACCTCGCACTATTCCGCTGGCGGATCAAAACGACCAGGTCACCCTGGACACTCCCCGCTGCGCTAGTTCGGCGCAGGGCGCTTCATTCCTACGAGTGAATCCGGCAAGCCGGTTGGTTGGCAATCACAGGACTAAAAGCGTGTCCCGTGCGCCCCCCTCGTAAGAAGGTGCTTCCCGCTCCCCTGTCGTGCTGGAATGGACGCGCGAGCTGAAAGCCCTACCCGCAGCGGCCCCACTCAGGAGCGTCTTTCCTCGATCAAGATGTGGGCGCTCGGGAACCCGAAGGAACCGTCGCGTTTCGCAGGGAGGCGTGACTGAAAGCGTCGTCAGCGCCAACCTTTCCCTCGTTCGCCTGGGGATATTACGGATCATGGGATATCCCGTCAAACACAATCCTGAAAAAGAACCTAGGCGGAGGCTAAAGCCATCTACGCCAGGGGGATGTGCCGCGCGTCCCGAGTGCGGAAACCGCGAAAGGCGGTGAAGCCTCGGTGGGATTTGAACCCACTACCTCAAGATGAATAGTCTTGTGCTCTACCAGATGAGCTACGAGTAGTTGCGTGTGGGGTCTCGACGGGCGGGACGCGCAGCACACCCCCCACTACGCGGGCGCCGGGGGCGACTGTCGCTAGAACTTGGGGGCCTCGACCGGTACCGTCATCCCCGCAAGTGCGTGCGTGCAGTCGTTGAGGTACTGCACCTGACCGTTGCGCAGGTAGAGATGGCAGAGATGAACCCCACGCTCGGGGTCAGCCACGCCGGGCGACCCGTTGCAGCGGAGCGAGGGGGAGAACGTTGGGTTGTCCAGGTCTCCGTTGAACTTCCAGAGCGGGCCATCCGTTACGCCGTCATCCCGCTTCGTCTGGTAGCGATGGTGCGTGTCGCAGCCGTTGCACCAAAACCAAACGCTCTCTCCGCCCTTCGCGCTCTTGGTGAGCTGTAAAGCCATAGGCCCTTGGATCAAGCCCCGCCGGAGCTGGACGACCCTCTCGTGCGGCGGGGCTTTGGCGACGGCGGAGCGGCCGGGGGCTTCTTCGCCGCCGCGCGCGCCGTCTTCTCCTCGGCCTCCGCGAGCATCTGGCGCCCCTTCGACACCCTGCCGTCCTTGTAGGGGCGACAGCCTACTTCGCGGTAGCTTCCTCTGAACGTGTCCCACTTCTTGTCGCTTAGCCCCAGCTCCGCCGCGTGAGCGGCACTCGTCACGGTGTAGGTGTTTCCGTCCGCGGTCGCGCAGACCGCCGGATACGTGAGGCTTTCCGTTGCCTGCTCCAATCCTGCCATGGGGTGTCCTCCAGGTTCTTTCTCGTCGTGATGAAGATGATAGCCGGCCTACACAGCCGCGCAACCAGGTCTGGGCGATGGCGCGTCTGATCGGTGCGCTTCATCCAACCGTCGCGGACCAGGCGCAGCATCGTGTCACGCGCGGTCTGCCTGGTCACGTCGAACAGCTCGACGATGTCAGGGATCGTGATACCCCACAGCTCGCCATCCTTCTTGCGACGGCCAAAGCGGCGGATGATCGGGAGCTGACTGCGGCCCAAGCTACGCCGGGACACTGGCCTGTTCCGGCGGTGGAGGGGGTGGCGGCGGCACGGCTCTCGCGCGCCGAGGGAGCATCGAGTCGAGGAAGGCGCCGACCTTCCTCTGGATGTACTGCTCGACCACCAGCGCCAGGGTGCCATCCGGCATCACCGCTTCGTTGTCGATGAGCACGTAGCAGGCGTTGATCGTGTGCCGCGCCAACGGAAGCCCCGCCACCTGGATCCAGCGCGGCAATGGGTCAGGGTCAATGCACGTCCACAGCCACCGCACCTCCATGTATGGGGCGATGACCTCGGGGCAAACCTCCCCCTCCCGAACCGGGTTCGGCCGCACCTTGGGCCAGGCCGTCACCAACCGCATGAGCTGCTGGTCAGCCTCGATCAACGGGATGCAGGCAAAGGTACCGGCGCCGCGTTCGATGGTTCTGGCGCGGAGATCCGCGAGGATGCGTGCGGCGGTCTTGCTCACCGCCCTCCCATTTCTGCGGCGCAGTCTGGGCACGCCTTCTTGATCGCGACCGTTCGGGCGGCCACAGGTTTCCCATCTTCGCCTAGATCAACCTCCGTCTCTCGAACGTCGTGGAGGTTCGGGGCGTCCTTCTTGCAGTAGTCGCAGATCATACCCTCCTCATCTTACTAGTGAGGAGCGCACCTGTCACAAGCAAAGCGGCCTCACGGGCCCGCACAGCCTCACCCACGGTGACTCCCAACGCGCGGGCTACGTCCACCGTCCTGGGGGGCGTGCGCGGCTTGCCCTCTCCATGCCGCAGAGCCTCCTTCTTTCGAGCGATCACCCGGATGCCGAGAAGCCACTGCTCCGCCGTTTCTTTCGACGGGAGATCCTCAATCGTCCACCGAGCTTCGGCGAACAGTACCACGACCTCGGAGGGGAGCTGTTTCGTTGCGCAGGCTTCGAGGGCGCCATCAAGGCCCAAATGACCCGCCACGAGCATAAAGGGCCCAAGAGCGGGCGCCCACGCAGCCCGGACCATAGCGCGTCGTTCAAGGTAATTTAGCTCCACCTACAGTTCATCGTCCTCGTCGTAGGCGATTTCGGGGGCCCTGAGGTGACCGGCGCGCGCAAGCGCCTCGAAGAAACCGTCCGAGAATTCGACGGACCGCATGCGCGTGACGTTGATGCGCGTGATGTTGATGGCCGACGACCCGCTACCGCTTGAGTCCGCAATCACATTGGTCGGCCGCGCCCGATACTCGATGCTCACCTGCGAAGCGCCTTGTCGATGTCGGCCAGGAGAGCCTGCACACGCTCGTCATCGTGATCGTCGGCGCCCCAAGCGGAAAACATCTCCCGGCTTCGGGCCAGCAGGCCGGACTGGTCCGCGACCACGAGGTGCGCCCCGTAGCCAATCTCCAGATCTTGCAGCACCTTTTCCAGCTCGACGATCATCCCGCCCAGCGTGCCCGCGGTCTCGGCGTTGATCTTGGCCATGAAGTACGCGCAGATCAGGCCAAGCGCGCGGCCGTTCCCGATCTCTCCGCTGGAACGGTTCTTGATGGTCGTGCAGGCGCGGAACACGAGACTCGCCGTGTCCGGGTCAGGAAACACCATCACCTTACGCACGACCCGAACTGGTGGTGTCGAGGGCGGGTCCATCACCCCCTCAACCGGGTCGGCCGGAGCCGGCTCGAAGCCTGATGCGGGGGACTGCCCGCCATCGCCTCCACCATCGACCACGCCCGCG
>SDBT01007870.1_pt1 | contig 17489 bp, 13 predicted proteins | sample 2277101 | NCBI WGS metagenome assembly SDBT01 (sample SAMN10404973, study PRJNA504765) | marine sediment metagenome | isolation source: marine sediment core GS10_PC15, 103 cmbsf | place: Arctic Ocean: Southern Knipovich Ridge | collected 2010 | reverse complement strand
ATCTGGGTCTCCTTTCCTTGTTGTTCTTGGGTAGAACCAACATAACAAAGGAGACCTATTTATGCGCGCATTTTCTTGCCGCATAATTTCCTGTCACTAAGCGACTTACATGACACGCCCAGCCGGAATCGTTCGCGGCGTTGGGTGGCACGGCTTGCTTGTCAAGCCGTGTTCTTTGTGGGTCCCAGGCGGTTCATGAGGGGAGACATGCCTTTCCGTTTCGCGGAACCTGCCTACCGGCAGCCATACGGCCCGTAGGGGGCAGGTTCCGCTGTGTTCCGCTCAGAATGACATAATTGCGTATCTGCTTTGCGCACTCTAATCTTTAACTCCGGTTCGCCTCCTAGGGAGCGGCCGGGGGGGGAAGAGGTTTTTTCTGCAGGTTGATCCAGGTTCGATACACGAGACTGTTGCGGAGAAAAATCTCAAACAGCGTCTCGTTGGGTAGGGGGTAGGAGACCTCCTCGTCCAATAGTTTGCCACCTTCGATTCGGCCTTTAATTTTGAGGATGGGCACCCGCCCCTGTTTCCAATCGCGAAGGATTTCGGGAGGGAATGAGCTTCCCAGAAGCACCAACCCGAGGTTGTATTGAACCGTATCGTCCGCCTTGGTCACGCCCTCCATGTACACGTCAGATCCACCGTAGAAGAAGATTTCGTTCCTGGCGGACCCGTCTGGTAGAAAGTCGGTAAAGGAGGTCATTTTGTTGTACTTGTACCGAGTGAGATTCAGGTTGGGAAAGATGTTCGTAACGAATTTCGGGGCGGCTGGACCAATGAGCACCCCGTTGGTGGCTGTCATTTTCGCCTTACCGACCGGCCTCAGACGACAGCGGGTGTCCATAGAGTTGGCGATCATCCGCCGCAGAGGGTATTGCATTTTTTCGGTCCGCGAAAAAAGCCCGCTGACCGTATTGCCCGGGAACTGGAACGAGATTTGCGGCTGTATGTTCGGCGTGGAGAGGACATCGAGGTAATCCATTTCGCTGGTTACTTGCGGGTGGTCGTCTTTGATCGCCGCCGCCATCCGTCCGCGAACGCCCCCGCCGTTCAGTCCGGCGTCATATTCGATTTTCACCCGACCCCCTTCGACGCCCAACGCCACCTCCAGTTTGTCCAGGAGGTAATGCTCCCTGACCTCTGCGTCATACGTTCGGAATCTCTCGGCGCTGATTCGCCCACGAAGCTCCGCCGACAGGAACAGTCCTTTGATCTCCTCTATGAGTTTGTCGGCGCGCTCATACAACTGCGATAGTTCTTGCTCGGAGAGTTTCCCGACGGGTTCTTCACCGGGCCCCGACAGCCAGTCAGTGATATCCTTGACGTCCAGGTACTCGAGCAACACGTGGAACGTCCCGGCCGACCTGTGGGGGGAGGGTCTTATGTCCGCCAGCAGCCACCCGTGGTTCCGCCCCGCGCGAAATTGTAGATCGTCGGTGCCGAATCGCCCTACACGCTGCAATTTCCCGCCGGAGATAACAATGTTTTCCAGCAGAACCTCGCCATCCAAAACGCACTTCTTCCCGCGGTATTCGAGTTGAAGATCGCGAGCCTCGATGGCCGCTGCTGTTATGATCCCGCCGTCATTTTCATCAGTCCCGTCGGTCATGGCGGACCATCGCACGTCGGCCGACACCGCGCCGGAAAGATCGTACTGCGCCAATTTCGGAAAAAGCAGACCAATCGTCGATGCGTCTGTCGTGAATATCCTCGCGTGCGCTTCGCTCGGTGCAATCGACTTCGGGAAACCACTCCGCCCGAGACGCACGTCGACGATGCCCTCGGCCGTAAATTGCACATCGCCAACCCGCCCGCTTAGATCGTGGACATGTATCGCCGTCAGGTCCCGCGGTGCGGTTACCTCCAGTTCGACCCTCGCCGGGAGCTCCGGCGGTTTGGCAAATCCGGCGATGTCTTTGAGAAACAGGTCCTGTGCATCCACACCCACCTTCAACGAAATCCCTTCCTCGGACATTATTACGTTACCCTTCGCCGTAATTTGTCCGGCGAAATTTAATCTGATGGGCCGGCTGCGGATATCCGGTTTTTTCTTTCCGCTGCCGATGACGCAATCCAATTTTTGCGAGGCTGCGCTGAAGTCGAATCCGGTCTCGTTTCCATCTCTGGTGATTCGCGTGGAGATGGATAGTTCGCCACTCACATCCCCGCCACGGAGCGATTCACTTAGCAACGGGCTATGTTCCTGGACCCAGGCGACGTCCTCGATTTCGGCGTGGGCCGTGAGATTAGACATTCCGCCGTCGGCGGGGTGATGTTCGAACACACCGCTTAGTTTCGCCTGCGAAGTTTCCACGTCCCCGGAGATCACCAGCTCGGATTTTGCCTTTTCGTGGAGGATTTCGAATTCCGCTCGCATCGCCTCGCCGGCGGTTTTGAAGTAGTAGCCCCGAGCGTTGACGGTGAGGGAATCAAGGTTGGCGCTTAACTTGACGGCCGAATTCTCCGCGTCAAAGGCAGCGGTGAACGCCCCGCCGCCACCCCCCGCAATCGCGGCGAAAAAATCGCGAAGCGACGGTACGCAAGGCACGAACGCCTCGATCCCGGCCGCCTCCCATTTCCCCGCGACCACCACCCGCCCCTGCGTTTTTACGCCTCCCAGGAAGACCTCGGTCTTGTCGATGTTCACTCGTCCGCCTTCTGTGGTAAGGTCCACCATGACCTCTTTGAGCCGCATCTCGTCCGCTTCCACGACGGCTGTGATGTCGAGCGTGAGTTCTCTCCCGGTGGGCTTGCGGAACGCCTCGCCGATGATGAGTTCGGTTCGCCCGTCCGCATGCAAACTGGCGCTGAAGCGCGTTCGCCCGTCGTTCTCGATGGACCACAGACCGCTCAAGGCTCCGTCGAGTTGCCCCCGTTCCGGTTCCGGACCCGAGGCGAGCATCCGGAGCGAGTCAGGGTCCTCGATTTTCATTTTTCCGCGGAGGCGGAGGTAATCCAGCATCTTCATCGCGTTGTGGAGAGGCGTTTGGTGATCGTCGGCGCTATGCCTCACAGCGTCCAGCAGGCCCGCCACGTCGGAAATCATCCCGTTTCCGGTTACGGTGTTGCCCCCCAGGGTCGCCCGGGCCTGTTCTAGTTCAAGCGGCCAGATATCCCGCATCTGCCGTAGGGTGCCCTTCAGTTCGAACGTCATATTTTTTCCGGCCGGTTTGAGCACGTTCGCATGTTGGCGTATCTCGGTTTGGTCGGCCTGCAAGTCCAGTCCCACGTCCCAAAGTGCCTCGCCGTTGCGAACGGCTGAGAGTTTCACCTTCAGCGGTCCCGTGACGGTAAGGTCGTTGGGCAAAGTTTCCCGCCCGCTGAGCAAGGCGACGAGCCGCTGCGGATAAACGGCGCCTTGAAGGTCGAACATTTCCAGCGCGTCCCATCGGCCCTGCAGGATGTCGCTGTACACCGAGGCAGTTCCGGACAGGTCGATACCCGGGAGGCGAATTTGAAGGGAGCGAATGTCCACGCGCTCGCTGAAGGCGTCGATAGCGGCGGAGACGCGCAACCCCGCCTCGTCGATTACGGGCAGTTCCGCCGCACCGGCCGGGTGAACCTGGAGCTTTCGTACCAGCAACTCCAGGTGCAACTGGTCCACCTTCAGGTTGGCGTTGACCCCGAAGACCAGATGCCCACTGCATCGACCTCGCAAGGAACGCAACGGGATATCTTTAAGCAGCGTTTGTGGCAGCGGTAGCTGCGAAAGGTCGAGATGGGTGAAATGGAGGTACGCCTCGGCAGCCTGATCTTCGTCCACGCCGCCGGAGATGCGCATGCTCACCGGCGCTACACCGCCTTTCTGGACGAGCCCCGCCGTCATCGTAATCTGCCCCAGCTTCTCGGGGTTGCCCCCCAGAAACTGCAAATCACTCACCTGCAACACCAGCGGGCGGTCGTCACCGGGCAGTTGCATGGTAACCTCCGACCGCCGCGTAACGACCCGATTCGCCTCCACCTCCAATTTAATCTTCCCCAACGGCGCGATATTGAGGCGACCTTTCCGGTCCATTTGCACCGCCAGGTGAACTCGATCCAACTCCATCCACTCGATCCGATGCTGCAGCAGGAGGTAAAGCGGCGAAAAATCGCAGCGGATGCGTTCCACCCGGAGCATCGAATCGGGTGCGAACCCTTTCGGGGAAGCAATGCTCAGCCCGTCGATCTCCACGCCGTCGGACCAGCTTATCGACAGCGGCCCGACTTCCACCGCCACCCCCATTTGCCTGGTGAGGCTCTCAGCCAGGTGCCGTCGGATTAAATCCTTCGGCGCCCACCACGGCAGGGAGATATAGCCCACCAAAAGCAACAGCAAGACCGCTACCGCGATGCGAAGCAGAATCTGCCACCACCGCCGGCGGGGCCGGGGAAAGACTGTTCCGCCAGCTTCGAAGCGCTTGGTTTTCCCGGGCTTTGCGTTCATAGCTCAATACCTGCGCACACGTCCTCTACCGTGACCGTACGTTTTACTGCTTTTTGCACCTGGCCGCAATCGTGACAGTACCGGCGCTTCAGATGTGTCATTAGTTCATTGTGCTCCGGGCCACTTCCAGCAGGGCTTCGAAGCTGTCAGGCTGTACGGGGTCATTCAGTTTTGAACGTCATCACCTTGACGCCGAACTCGTCCCAGCAGCGCCAGCCGAGTTTGCGCCAGAATTCCATTGCTCCTTCGTTGGCGGCGAAGACGAACAGGTTACACTTTGCTATGCCCATTTCCTTCAGCGCGGCCGTGCATCGGGCGACCAGGGCGGTGCCGATTCCCCGGCGTCGATACCCCTCCGCCACCGCCAGGTGGTTCAGATACCCTCTACGCCCGTCGTTACCGCACAGCACGACGCCGATAAGCTTCTCTCCCTCCCGTGCGACGAAGCACATACCGGGATTCCGCACCAAGTACCTGGAAACACCCTCGCGGGAATCGCATTCATCCGAGTGCAGGCCCAAACCTTCGGTTCCCTGCCACAAAGCCAGCACTTCATCGTAATCTGCCGTCGTCATTTCGGTAATGTTAATATTCATTGTAATCCTTTCCTGGGCCGCCTGGCCACGGCGATGAGGCGGCGAGAATGCCTCGTCAACCGGCCCAGCGGCGGGCGGCCGAAAAGCTCGATGTCGCGAAATCCGGCCGCGCGCAGCAGCAACCGCATTTCGGCGCCGTTATAGAGGCAATGCGAGAATCGGTGCGTTTCGACTCTCTTGCCCCTCGACATCTTCCAGGTGTTCAAGACGCGGCGGCCACGTGCGTCCCATCGCGAGTGTCTGATGATGCGTACGCCGTTGGACTCATCGTCGCCCTTGGGCGTGAAGCGTGGGATCAACCATGATTTGTTTAACATTTCGATGAGGAACTTTCCGCCAGGTTTAAGGGCCGCGAATGCAGCCCTGGCCGCGGCGAGATTGCCCGCCGCATCGAAGTAGCCAAAGCTGGTAAACCAGTTGACCACGGCGTCGAACTCGCCTTCGAAGGGCAGCTCGCGCATGTCGCAGCGGATGAAGTGAATGTCCAGCCTTTCGGCCTTGGCGCGGCGGCGCGCACGGCGAATGTACGAGGCCGTCAGGTCCGCGCCAGTAACGTCCAGCCCCAGCTTGGCCAGTTGCAGCGAAATACGTCCCATTCCGCACAGGCAGTCCAGCACGCGCCGGCCCTTGCGCAGCTTCAGCACGCGCTTAATCGTCCGCGCCTCAGCCAGTGTCCGCGCTTTGTCAGACTGCCCGGCCAGCACCTGCCCATACAGCCCATCAAAGAACGTTTCGTACCATTCAGTTGATTTACTCATCTTGAAATCTCTTTTTATTGTGCGACAGCATTACTCGCCGTTCTGCAGCGATTGATCCATCTCCAAGGCCGGTTGTTCAACTCGCGGTCGGCCGACGATTTCGGCGGGGACGCCCGCGACTGTGCAGTGCGGCGGTACGTCTTTGAGCACCACGCTGCCAGCGCCCACTTTCGCGCCCTCACCGATCACTATGTTTCCCAGCAGTTTAGCGCCGGCACCGATCATCACGCCGCTACGAATCTTGGGGTGGCGGTCGCCCGCTGTCTTGCCCGTTCCGCCAAGTGTTACCTCATGCAGGATCGAGACGTTGTCGCCCACCTCGGCCGTCTCTCCGATGACGATGCCCGTGGCGTGATCGAACATAATCGCCTTGCCGATCCGGGCGGCTGGGTGGATGTCCACGGCGAAGGCGGTGGATATCCTGCTTTGCAAGAACAGTGCGAGATGCTGGCGTCCTTGCTCCCATACCCAGTGGGCCACTCGGTACGCCACCAACGCATGAAAACCTTTGAGGTACAAGAATGCAGTCGCATAAGTTGTGCACGCCGGGTCGCGCTGCTTTCTGCAGGCCAGGTCCGCTCGGATAGCCTTGCCGATATTCGAGTCAGTTTCGAACGCTGTTTCTGCAAGGTCGCGCAAGGCTGCTGCGCTCATTCCGCCACACCCCAGCCGCTCAGACACGATAAGGGCCAAAGATCCTTCCAATGTCGAATGGGATAGAACGCTTCTTTCGAGGAAATCTTTCAGCAGCGGCTCCATGGCCGCGTCGCGCTCGACTTCCTCGCGAATGTCCTGCCATATGGCGTTGTTTTTCATTTCACTTCTCCTGCTGGGCTTCAATCTGTCCACAAAAAAAGGCCCGATCACTTGAACGGGCCTTTGCAATTCTTTGGTGTTGGATGTTCTCAACGCATCATTGCGGCCCGTTCCTTACGCGCATGGCGTACGTGGTAATCCATAGGCATACAAACATGCCCGGGGAACTCTGCCGCCTGCATAGGATTTGGGTCGCACTGGTTTTCATGAGGATCTCTCTATAGACGATCTTTGGGCGGTCGTCAAACTTTTTTTTGGGGAAAAAGCTAGTAGTTAGAATGGGAAAACATTTCTTCGTCGTGTCTTTTGGGATTCACCTTTCAACAAGCAGTTCGATCCGTCGTCTTAGACGTTAAATCGGAAGTTGATAACGTCGCCATCCTTTATAACGTAGGTTTTACCTTCCAGGCGGACGGTTCCGGCGGATCTGGCGGTTTTCATATCTCCGGCTGATCGCAGGTCGTCGTAGGAAACCGTCTCGGCGCGTATGAACCCGCGGGCCATGTCGGTGTGGATCTTTCCGGCCGCCTCGAGGGCTGTGGTTCCGGCGGGTATGGTCCAGGCTTGGCATTCTTCTTTACTCACCGTCAGGAAGCTGACGAGGTTCATGCTCTTGCAGCAGGCGCGAATCAATTGCTCCCCGGCCGATTCCGTCTCGCCCAGGTCGGTAAGGAACTCCCCACGTTCGGAGGGGGGCAGTTGTGCGATCTCCTCTTCGATCCTGGCTGAGAGTTGCAGCGTCGGGAGGGATTCTATCGCTTCACCCGGGCGACCAGCTTCATCCTCCCCACAATTCCGCACCACCAGAACCGGTTTCTGCGAGAGGAAGGCGAAACTGCGGATAAGCTTCTTCTCGGTTTCCGAAACGACGGCTTCAGAGATAGGGCGCTCGGTTTCCAGGGCCCCGATAAGGCGTTTCATCAGGTCCAGTTCTTGCTGTTGCTCGTGGCGCTTGGAAGCGGGTTTCCTGGTGGACGCTTCGAGCTTCTCGGTTCGTGCGGTAACCTGTTCCAGGTCGGCGAAGAGCATCTCAGCGAGCAGTTCGCGCACGTCCGCCGCCGGGTCGATGCGTCCGCGGTAGGCGGGGACGGTCTGGTCCTCGAACGCCCGAACGACGAACAGGAGGGCGTCGGCGACCCGCATGGCCGGCCAGTGGGTCTTGGCTCGATTTCGCCCGGATTGCTCTGAGAGGTCGAATCCCGGGAGGTCCAGCAGTTCCATTTCGGCCGGGGTGGTTTTCTTGGGTTGATAGTGTTCCCCCAGCCAGGTCAGACGTTCGTCGGGCACCTTCACCACGCCCAGGTGCACCTGGTCCGGGCGCGATACGTCCACGTTCGAGCCCCCCGTCTCGAGAACGGCGGCAAAGAGGGTGCTCTTTCCCGATTGAACAGGTCCCACGAGGCAAACTCGCACGGTGAACCTCCTATGAATGATGCGCATGAGGCGCCGTGTGTGGAGCGGCTCGGAACACACGGTCGCTCTAGATGCGCTGGTTAAGCTGAAGACGAACGTTAACCGCTATCGCGTATTCCAGATTGTGCGACCGACGATATCAGATAATGCAATTGACTCGGGCTCAGAATCGTTGCGGTCAACCTTAATCCTGCGTGCTGCTTTGTCGAATTCAACAACTCGCGCCAGCATCAGACGACCGTCATCGTGACGATAAGCCACAATATCACCCGGTTCGAATGAACGTGCCAACCTGTAAAGTAGGACACGGCTACGTCGTGGGATTTCCGGGCTGACGGCATCGGTCTCTACCCGAACGAGCTTGAGGAGTATACTCCACACTACCGCAGCGCTCACTAGGGCAATGAGCACGTACCAGAGCATTCTTTTGAGGGACTTCGAAAGCGCCTTCTTGGAAGCGACCTCGGATGTTGGTGCGGATTCCATTTCGAGCATCCTTTCGTATCGCCTTGGATCAGCTTAACATTAGATTATCCAACACTCATGAGGGGTATCTTGAGATATTCGGGGAAGGATGACAACAGAAAAAATCAAGAAGGAGGGAGCTGGACTGGAGTGAGGGTGTTGGATAGTATGCGTGTAGGATATAAATGTTAGCCAGCGATCGAAAAGGGGGCTGGCGGCGCGGAGAAAAGATGAACCGCGACCGTGAGGGAGCGGTCGATGGTAGCTTAAATTGGTTTTAACCGTTCCCTTACGGTCGCGGGTCCGTTTACATCATTTTACTTGTTGCAAACTTCTAAGCGGTATCAGAAAAGTCTTTAAAGGTTCGTGCGCGGCGGGTCGGGACCTGCCCCCTACGGGTCGTATGCCTGCCAGTAGGCAGGAACCCAACGTGCAAAACTCATGTAAAACCGCTTAGGAGTTGCTGCGGGGGGTATTGAGGATTTCGCAGAGTATCTCGAAATTTTCGCGCGTGCGTCTCAGCTCCTCTTCGCTGGGTTCTTCTCCGCCCCACCTCCAGCGATATTGCAGTTCGGTCATTTCACCCAGCCGGTCCGCCGGGAGCGAAAATCGCTTTTCCGCCTGCACCGCCCTCTCTCGCAGTGTTTCCCACGGTTGATACACAAGCCCGCGTCGCTCCAGCATCCCCAGGAAACGGTCAAGCAGCACCAGTCGTCTCTGCTGGTCGGGCACCGGGTGGCGGCGGCGACGGCGGATCCACCCGAGGACAGACAGCAGTAAGATCGCCGCCATTATCGCCTGCAGAAGCAGAAGAAAGTTTATCAGGATCCGGTCCACCACACCGCGCGTCAGGAGCCTGATAAAGCTCTGTTTCAACGACGCCGAGACGTCGCAAACTTTCCGCCACACATCCCCCGTACGATCAGCGATCATTTTTCCAATGTTTCTCTGTGTGATGGAGTCGTACCCCACCACCTTCCGATACCAGAAAAATCTCATCTCTTGCAAAAGATCCGTGAAGCCCGACAACCAGCTTCTCTTCATAGCCCCCAATCGGTCCGATGTCGACGTGGCGTCGATAATGGTCCAGTCCGTATCGCTTGAGTACACCTCGCACCAGGCGTGGGCATCCCGCTGGCGGACGATGAACTCCCCGGCGTCGGCGTCGTATTCGTCCATCAGAAACCCGGTCGCTACGCGTGCGGGGACCCCCAGCAGGCGGCACATCACGGCCAGGGAGGAGGCGAAATATTCGCAGTGTCCGCGCTGAAGGTAAAACAGAAAGTCTTCTACCCCGTCGCGCGACGGATCGCTTTCGCTGAGGTCGAGGGTATATCCATATTCCGTCTGCAACTTGTTCTTGATGCGATGCGCTATGGCCAGGTTCAACTCCTCCCGACGGTCGGGGTTATCCCTGCGCTGTTGGAGCAGATCCTTGCACCATAGTTTCGCCAGGTCACGAATTCGCTGTTCGGCGTGGGGGGGCAATTGTGTGCGCCGAATGATGTATTTCATGTTTACCGGCTGGCCCCGAATACGTCGCAGGTACTCGAGCTGCTTTTTCGTCAAGGGCCGAGGGAACGACCATGTGTTGTATCGAACGCGATCTCTCAGCCGGAACGAGCCGCTCAAATCGTATTCCAGGTCTCTCGACAGGTTTGCGGTCGCGCCGGAGGGCGGCTGTAATCGAACCGTCGGATACGGAGCCACGATATCCGGGCGGCCCAGAGACATCATGTCGATCCTGTGCGATACCATTTTCCGTATGTCGCTGTCCAATGGTGGCAGTTCGTTGGGGGACAGAAAGAATCGCTTAGGACCGTCGGAGTTCTTCCACGTGGAGCTAGCGTAGTCGTTCATGACGTATTTCCGCAGATACCGGGATTCCTTGTTGAACCCCTCCCTGCGGCGGTCATCGCGGTTGACCTGGACCCGCATAATCATGCGGTCGGAAAGGTACAACTCTCTCGGTTCACCCAGACGGATGCTCGGGGCGAGTCCGGCGGAGGAAAAGTACCGGCCACTTGTCGCCATCATATAGTTCTCAGCCCGCGGTACGATCAGAAATGCTAGGGTGGCTATCAGCAGTGAGGGGACCAATATCCTCGGCACCATGCGGCGGATCGCCTTCCCAGGCCAGTCCCGCACCACGTTCCACGCCACCTGGCGTGGTGAGAGCGGACCGGCCTCGCTGCGCAACGTTACCTTTGCGGCGGTGTCCAGTCCGCGCTTCAGCGTAAAGATCATCACAACGTAGCACGCCAGTATCAGGTACAAAACGTACAAAACAAATACCGCCGCGAACCACATGGACGGCCTGGTCATCGCCGAAGAAACTACCAGAAGCATGCTCAACACCAGCAACTGCACATAGTCGCGCGACCGTTTCCGCTCGAAGAGTTTCAGCAGTTGGATCAGCACCATGAAATGCCCGATGGTGATAATCAGCATCTGATCGGACTTGTAGTGCTCCAGCAGAATGATAATCAAGGCCACCGTCACGCCGATGTTGACGAACCGCTTGCGCACATAAACTTCCTTGTTCTGGCGTGCGGCCAGCCAATTGACGGCGACCGCAAGCGTACAGCTTATCAGGTAGAAGTAGTTTTCCTCGGCCAGGCTGAACGAAGCCGTCCCCACCCAGATCAGCAGAAACAGGGGCTTTTCCAGCCGGCGCCGTTCAGTCAGCAGTATGTCCGTGGCGGTGTAACTGCTCAGCGGCATCAGACGTTCTCCTCCCAGGCCAGTGGATTGTCTTCAAACACCGCGTCCAGCTCGTTCGCTCCGAGAATCCTCAGATGGCGGGAGGCACTGGCCAGTTGCATCAATCGGTTCGGGTCGATTTGCTCGCGGGTCGAGGAGATCAGCAACACTTGGGCGTTGCGGAGGGAAACCAGTGGAAGTCGCAGAATAAGCTGCTCGATGGTGATGGTGATCGGATCCCTCACGTCGGCCAGTGCGTCCAGCAGATCGCACCGCGTGCCCACGCCGCTTTTCGGGGCAAGGAATTTCATTTCGTCGGTTCCCGCTAACGCCATCCCCACCTGGTAGCCTCTCCCCATAGCGTGATCTATCACCGTGGCGGCAAATCGCAGCAATCGTTCCCGCAGCCATTCAGTCAGGGGTTCGGATTCGTCCAGGCGTACATCCAGCAAAAGCAGCAGCACATCGGGGACGGGATGAGTCATCTCCCGAACGATGGGCGCCTCTCGCCCGGCGCTTCTGCGCCAGTGAATCCATCGCGGATTGTCCCCGGTGCGGTAATCGCGCAGTCCGAAGAATTCGTCCTGACCGCCCTGTAATCGGCTGGGCCGGTCCGAGGAGGACACCACCGCGCCATGATGCAACAGGTCGGTCTTGATGATCCCTTTTCCCGGCCAGACCACCAGTGACGCCGGCTGGGAAATCTGGCGTTTTACAATCGCCAGGCCGAAGGGAAAACACGTTGTCAAGCAAATGCCCTTCAGATCGATGCGTCCTCGGCGGGCTGCGGTTAATCGGCTCCCGGCGCGAAAAACCGACCCTCCCGGTAAATGAACGCAATAACCGCGGGAGTCCTCCACGCCCAGAGGGGCGATTTCCTGGAGGGTCAGGCCCAGAGAAGCCCCCCGGCGGCGGGTGTTGCGAAGAAAATAGCCGAAGTAGAGTGTCTCGTACTGCCAGGCGCGGGCGGGCAACTCACGATGGACGTTGATTTTCATGACCATCCCTCGCGAAATCACCAGGGAAATGACCATACCGCCCAGCATCACTCCAAAGAGGATGAACATCATGGGCATTTCCCGCGTGGTGCGCATCGCCGCCAGACCTACCAGCAGGCTCAGCAACAAAAATCCCCAGCCCGCTAACGTCATCTTAAGGGTCGTGCGATGTTTCTTTCTTTGCCTTTTCCGGCGTTTCATGATCTGCCCCACCGCTCAAAACAAAATTCGAATTACGAAACCAGAATGACGAGACAATGACGAATTTCGAAGCACGAATTCACATGCGGGTGTTCCCCGCGCTCATCGCGGAACGGGAATAGTCTCCAGTATTTTTTGGAATACGGGTTCAGCCGCGGAAGTAGCGCCGTCATGTGCGAATGCCCTTACCAGCAGTCGATGTGAGCAAATGGGCGAGGCGAGCGACTTTACATCGTCCGGGATGACGTAGTTGCGTCCGTCCAGCATCGCCGACGCCCGCGCCGCCTGCATCAGCGCCAGCGAACCACGCGGCGAAAGCCCAACCGTCAATTCCTCCGACCGTCGCGTCGCTTCGGCGATGTCCAAGATATAGTTCACAATCGCATCTTCCATCTCTACTTGCCCAACGGCGTCCTGGAGAGCGAGAACTTCCTCGGATGTCATCACCGGCTGCAGCGCAGCCAGTCGGGTCCGCGCCGGCTGAATACGAAGTATCTCACGTTCGGTATCCCTGTCCGGATGCCCCACCCTCACGCGAATCATGAACCGGTCGAGTTGGTTCTCCGGTAGAAAATATGTGCCCTCGAACTCGTATGGGTTTTGCGTGGCGATGATCATGAACGGCGGGCCCAGCGCATAAGTCTCCCCGTCCGCTGTTACTTGCGATTCGTCCATTGCCTCCAGCAATGCGCTTTGCGTCCGCGGAGTGGTGCGGTTGATTTCGTCAGCCAGGATGATGTTGGCGAAGATAGGCCCGTGCTTGAATATAAACTCTCCGGTCTGGGAATCGTAGATGCTCACACCGAGGATATCACTGGGTAGCAGGTCGGGCGTGAGCTGGATTCGATTGAAGCTGCCTTGGATGCTCTTTGCGATGGCGCGGGCCAGAATCGTCTTGCCCACGCCCGGTACGTCCTCCAGCAGCACGTGACCGCGGGCCAGCAACGCGACGATGACCTGACGCACCGCCTCGGACTTACCAAGAAGGATCGATTCGATCTGTTTAATCAGTTGGTCGAGTTTTTCCATCTTTTGCCGTCTTTTATTCCCACATCCCCCATTGCGGAAACAGCCTTTAAGTGATTATAACATACACACGTCTGTCTCGGACAGCCCCCGGACCCTAGAATAGCATTAGAAAGGTGTAAAACCAACTTGTTTACGGGAATCATCGAACATCTCGGGGGGGTTATGGAAATCAGAGACACCTCCTACGGGAAGCGTCTTAAGATCGAACTGGGCCCGCTGGTTGAGAATTTGCGCGAAGGGCACAGCGTCTCGGTCAACGGTCTGTGTCTGACGGTCTGTTCGATCGACTCTTCCGTCGCCGAGTTCGACGTGATGGTCGAGTCGCTGGACCGCTCCACCTTCTCCTCGCTGCGGGCTGGAAAACAGGTAAATCTGGAGCGGGCCCTCGGCGTCGATGGCCGGTTCGAGGGGCACATCGTTCAGGGACACGTCGATGGGACGGGAACGGTCCGGTCCGTCCGCCGAGGCGGGCGGTGGACTATTACCTTCACCGCCGACCGCCGCCTGGTGGATCAGATGGCGCCCAAGGGTTCAGTTGCCATCGACGGCGTTTCCCTGACGCTCACCGAAGCTGAGGGCGAGACATTCTCCGTCGCCCTGGTCCCCACCACGCTGGGCGCAACAACCCTCAAGGATCTTACTGTCGGTGCGAAGGTCAACGTCGAGGTGGACATCCTCGGAAAATACGTCCGGCGATACCTCCGGGAAATGATGGACGAAGGCGCTCCCGAATTGCGCGACAGCCTGACGCTTGAGAAGCTCAGGGAAGCGGGATTTGCGTAACGGTCTCCGGGGAAGTCCCCGTGAAGTGCGGAACAGCAGGCCAAAGCACGCACCGGCTTGCCGCTTCGCACTTTTTCGACAAGATATGATAAGATAATCAGATGCAAGATACCCGTCCGACAATTGGAATCACCATGGGCGACCCCTGCGGCGTCGGGGCTGAGATCATTGTCCGCGCGCTGGGTCTCGGGGATCTGCTCCGGCGGGCGCGATTCGTGGTCTTCGGGTTCAGCGATCAGATCGAGTACACCGCCGATAAGCTGGAAATTCCACTTTTCTTCCACCGCGACCATCACGAGAACATCCACCGATATCCCCATGACGTGGTGATTCTGGATTACGACGAAATCACCATGCCCCCAGCGATGCCTCGCGGCCCTTCCCGACTGGGAGGAGTTGCGTCCATGGCCTTCTGCGAAGGCGCCATCGCCGCCGCACAGAACGGAAACCTCGACGCCATCGTTACCGCCCCCATCTCCAAAACCTCCTGGAAGATGGCAGGGTACAAGAAATACCCCGGCCACACGGAACTGCTGGCCGATAAGTGCCGATCGCGACACGTGGCCATGATGTTCATCACGCCGAAGCTGCGCGTTGCGCTGGCGACGATCCACGAGCCTCTCTCCTCCATCCGCGACAAACTCACCATCGGTCGCGTGTTTGACCCCATCGAACTGTCCGATCGTGCACTGCGCGAATGGTTCGGTATCGAGCATCCTCGTATCGGCGTGGCGGGGCTGAACCCGCACGCCGGTGAAAGCGGCCATTTCGGCGACGAGGAGGGCAGGATCATCACCCCGGCGATTCTCATGGCCACCGAGGCGGGCATCGACGCCTCCGGGCCTTTTCCGGCCGATACGATCTTCCTCCGCGCGCTGGATGACGAATTCGACTGCGTCGTCGCCATGTATCACGACCAGGGATTGATACCAGTCAAGCTGCTCGGGTGGGAGGAGGCGGTCAACGTAACCTGCGGTTTGCCCCTGATTCGCACCAGCCCGGACCACGGGACGGCGTTCGACATCGCCGGGCAATTCCGCGCCAGTCCCACCAGCCTTATCGCCGCAATCCGTCTCGCCATCGACCTGGCGGAAAAGAAAAAAAACGTCTCGCCGTAACAAAGGAATCCTCTCGTGCCCCGAACCATCATTCGCAATGCGACGATAATTCTGCCCGACGGGCTGGAAAAAGACCGCACCGTTACGCTCGAGGACGGTAAGATCGCGGATATCCGCCCCTCACAAGCCCCGGAACCCTCCGCGGCGGAGCAAACCGTTGACGCCGGGGGCGATTACCTCGCGCCGGGGTTCATCGACCTCCACACCCACGGGGTGCACGAGTTACTGATCAACAACGGCCCAGACCACCTGGCGGGAATGTGCAGAATATTGCCCCGATACGGCGTGACAGCCTTTCTGCCCACCGTCTGCTCTCTACCGAAAGGCAAGGACGCGGAATTGGTGGGCTCCCTCGCGACAGTTCAGTCCGAGGGAACGGAAATCCTGGGTTTCCATCTGGAAGGTCCTTTCCTGGTGCTTACCGGTGCACTTCCCCCGGAGACCATTGGTGCGGCCGATCCGGATCGGGTTCGATCACTGATCGAAGCTGCGAGCCCATACCGGGCCATCTTCAGCATCGCCCCCGATTTCGAGGGGATTATGGACTTGATTCCCATCATGGCGGAAGGCGGCGGGGTAGTGTTTGTCACGCACACCGCTGCGAATGTCGCACAAAGTCAAACCGCCATCGACGCTGGGGCACACCACGCCACGCATTTTTACAACGTATTCCCCTTCCCGGACGAAACCGAACTGGGCGCCAGGCCCTGCGGTGCGGTCGAGGCGATGCTCGCTGACCCGCGATGCACCGTGGACTTTATCCTTGATGGTGCGCACGTGGACCCCGTAGCGGTGAAGATGGCGCTGCAATGCAAGGGCCCCGGCGGGGTTTGCCTGATCACCGATTCCAACGTTGGGGCTGGGCTTCCGCCGGGGAAATATGGGGTCGGCGAGGGGGAAGTCGAGTTCGCTTACCCGGGCGCCCCAGCGAGAATGACCGAAAAAACGCGATTACCCGGCGCGATATCCGGTAGCGGATTGACTATGATCCAGGCCGTTCGCAATGCCGTCAAAATGCTTGACGTGGACGTCCCACAGGCGATTCGCATGGGGAGTACCAACCCAGCTGCCGTGCTCGGTCTCGACAAGACCAAAGGAAAAATAGCCCCCGGATTCGACGCTGACGTGGTACTCCTGGATAATCAGTTACAGGTAAAACAGACTTGGGTCGGAGGGAAGTGTTGTTTCAAAAGAGAACCGCAGTTTAAGTAAGGAGATACCTACTAGTGTCTGAATTCAAATACAGCCCGTCAAAATGGGTGCCCTTCAGGGACATGGAGGCCATCGAGGCCGTCAGAAAAATAAAGAGGGAAGACATCACAAAACATCCCAACCCCGATTTCAAGATCGAAGTCTACGAAGACTCCGAGATCGAGTGGATGTTCATCACGGATATCTTCTTCAGGATTAAGGAAGCTGCGGATAAGGGCGAGAGAATCGTCATGATCCTGCCTCAGCCGTGGCCAATGTACAGGCGGGTCGCCGATCTGCTCAATAGAGCCCGGGTAAGCTGCAAGAACCTTTATACCTTCAACATGGATGAGTACGCCAACGAAGACGGCGTAATCGCTCCGGAGACATGGCCGCTGGGCTTCACGCATGCGCTGAAGAAATACTTTTACAATGAAATCGACGAAGACCTCAGGCCTCCTGAGAATCAAATGGTCGGACTCACGAATGAAAACATCAATGATTATGGAAAAATGATAGCCGACCACGGCGGTGCGGACATTTGCTACAGCGGGCCGGGGTGGACGGGGCATCTGGCGTTTATCGAACCAGACGCACCGGAGTTCCATGCGGACCTGGAAGAATGGAAGAAAATGGGCCCCAGGATTGCTACCCTGAGCCCGTTCACTATAGCGCAGAACTCCCTGCATGGCAGCTTCGGCGCCAGTGGCGACCTGGCAGCTATTCCTCCGAAGGCAGCCACCATAGGACCGGCCGAGGTCATCGGGGCAAAACATAGGATCGACTTCAATGCCCTCACCATTCGCGGAACAAGCACATCGTGGCAGCGGCTGATAACCAGGCTTGTCTTGCATGGTCCCGTCACACCGCTGGTTCCGGAATCCATTCTGCAGACGCTACGGACGGATGTGTGGGTTTCAGAGTCAATAGCAGCAAACGTAGAACCGGATTGGCAAGTCGGTTATTAACACCTGCGGGGCTGACTGTTGCAT
>SDBT01007869.1_pt1 | contig 17489 bp, 35 predicted proteins | sample 2277101 | NCBI WGS metagenome assembly SDBT01 (sample SAMN10404973, study PRJNA504765) | marine sediment metagenome | isolation source: marine sediment core GS10_PC15, 103 cmbsf | place: Arctic Ocean: Southern Knipovich Ridge | collected 2010 | reverse complement strand
TTTTTGTTTCTCCTCTGCGATGAGCTATCGTCTCGGTTCCATTGTTACCTTCAATATCTTCTTCGTCTATGTTTTAAAAGTTTTTAACGCCGCTTATCATTGTTTTGTTTCCTCCTCCTTATTATTGTTTTCCGACCTTTACTCGCCGTAATAATGTTTATTGTCATTGTAAATGTTTGATATTTCTCCTGCCGTCAGTTCTCTCCTATAAACACGAACATCGTCTATCTTGCCGCCGAAATAAACTGCATCTAATCTGCCGACATCTAAATCACTCGCAGTGAGTCCAGTTCCAGTAGTAATGGCAATATGACACCACTTTGTCGTTACAACAGCCGCCTCAGCCCCATTTACATAAATAGAGGGAGATGTAAATCCCTCCCCAGTTACTGTTCCATTAGCAATCTCCACATAAGCAGTTCCATTCAAGTCAAGGGGATTTTCTGTCGTAGCACTCACGGAATCTGGCTTTACCCATAATGTTACTGATTTAATCCCAGTTTCGGTTGTATTGCCTACATCTACATAACCATCTGTCCCGTCAAAATCTAAAACACTATGCCCCAAAGGTGTATTCTTCCAAGCATAACCTCCTGACAAAGTCCCTGTATGTCCTTTTTTGGATAAGTCCGCCAAAACTGTTCCTTCTCTGCGAGAACCTCTGCCTGTAAACCAAAGCACAAGAGCATCATCCGTTGGGCGATTAATTATTGGTTCGCTAAATTCTTTCATAATTATAATCTGTAAATGCGATAATAAACCGTAAAAGCACTCGCTACATCAGTAGCAAAGGCAAAGTCCAACTTCGTTCCGTTTCCCATAAACAACCCCTGAACTATGAAGTCCCTGTATGTTTTAGTCGTTGTCGGTGTTGCCCACTCTACTGTGTGGGTTGTGTGAAGACAATCTCTCGCACTCGTGCCGTCTACCGTAATGTTGTTGTATGTCCTGACTGTCAAATCCCCAGCACTATCTCCTGGCGAACCTGGCTTTTCAATAGCCAGCAGATACAGGGCATCTGGGTGGACAAGTTCTTTCCCCAGTGTATGTAGTGCTTTAAGACCAGTCGCTGATGCGGTAGTTAAGGTCGTAGCTGAAGCAAAAGCCATATTCCCGCTGGTAATCAACCCTTCATCCACAGCTTCATAGATATTACTGCGTACTGGAAAATGGTTTTTGTCTTTTTTCAAAATTACTGCCATTTTGTTTAACCTCCGTTAATGTTTGTTAATTTTGTAAAGCGCATAACTATCCCCTCGTCCTCCAACCCACAAGGTGTTCTCAACAGACAAGAGGATTATACAAGCTCAACTACTTAATCGTCAGATACGCCGTTAACAAACGGGTAATTTATACAAGCCGTAAATGCAGATGCCACACTAGTATCAGCAGCAACCCTGCACATCGCTCCTTTAATCATCTCACTGCTTACTGGGTCATCATCCACAGTTCCGCTTTCCCCACCAATAAATAGTGGTTTATCAACAGTAATGTCGTCATCTGATATAGCAAGTGTGTTTGTACCATAAATCTGAAACCACCCGTAATCCGTTGTAGCGTCAATTGCAGCCATTGCTATCGCCACTCTTCCCACAGCGCTTGCTGTGATAAGGGTTGTGACGTGGTCTTCATCCATCGTTACCCAACTTCCAGCTACCGTACTCCCCACTCCCTGCATATAGATAAACTCATTTCCATCACTGTCAAAAGCTCTTGCTCCGAAGTTGTGTTTCTTCTCGGTGTCAACAGTAGTAGTTTGTCCTGCAAATATTTTATTGTATCCAGTTAAAGCTGCCATATTTATGAGTCAGCGGTATCGTTAACGTGTGGATAAGAAATCTCTACTTTAGCAGCGCTGGCGGTAGTAGTACCAGGAGACGCTAATTGGTCTCCATCACTTCTTCCCATAGCTCCTAAAATCAAATCGCCAGCGGCATCGGTATCGTCAACAGCTCCAGCAGTGCTAGTAAGGTAACAAATCCCATTGTCAGCAAAAGCAGTTTTAGTTTTAGCTGAGGGATGTGTCCCATAAATCAAATACCATCCGTATGTGTTTGCCACAGTAGCTGCCATAGCGATTGCAACCCTGCCTACAGCATCGGCTACTGTTCGGATTGTAAGGTGGGCTTCATCGTATGTTACCCAATCACCCGCTGCAGTAGAAATTACTCCTGTCAGATAGATATATTCGTTTCCATTCGCATCAAAAGACCGCGTTCCGAGTTCGTGCATCAGAATAGTGTCAATCTTCGTAGTAGAACCTGAAAACATTTTTGTATAACCTGTAAGTGTAGCCATATTAGTCGTCTGCTGCGTCGTTAACGAACGGATAATTCAATTCTACCGTAAACGCAGAAGCTGTAGCTGTCGTAGCTGCGCTACGAGAAACTGCGCCATTTATCAAGTCACCTCCAGCATCAGCATCGTCAACAGCTCCGCTTTCGCCTAAATAGAGTGGTTTGTCAGCAGTAATGTCGTCATCCGACAAAGCTATCGTATTCTTTCCATATATCTGATACCAGCCGTATGCGCTTGCTGATGTTGTACTTATAGCCGCCATTGCTATTCCTATTCTTCCCTTAGCATCACCCGCAGATAGAGTGGTTAGATGGGCTTCGTCCATCGTTACCCAAGAACCAGCCACCGTAGAACCTGCTCCATAGAGGTAAATATACTCATTGCCATCATCATCGTATGCTCTCGTTCCAAGAGAAGTTTCTTCAGTTGAATCAATTTTCGCAGTATCACCTGTAAAAACTTTGTTGTAGCCTGTTAAATCTGCCATTTCTTAGGATGTGTAATTTGACTCCATGCCCAAATGTCTTGGACTGTCAGAGATAAGATTACCCATCAAGATTATGTGCCCTACCTTGCCGTATTGGTCAATCGGAGTGTTGAAACCACTGAACGCAAAACCAGGTGTGCTTGGGACGTCTGAATAAACGCCCTCAACTGTACCTTTAGCGAACTGAACTGGGGTATAATCGGGGTGAGTAGATTTCAATCCGTAGAAAGCCAAATGGTTGGTGTTTAACATCAACGTGTAGTTAGTACCAATCTTCTCATCCATTACCACAGGAGCGCCTGAGTACCAAAGTGCGTCAAATCCTCTTTGTCCTCTTAATCCTATAGTACCCGCAGCAATTCCAGTTCTGGTCATTTGAGGATAGCCCTTGCTTGAAGCCAAATCATACCAGATGTTTCCAGTAGATGTAATAGCGCTATTCAATATCTCATATCTGTTCCAGTTTGTTCTGGACATGATAATCAGGTCAGGCTTTTCCCAACCGTGAGTACAAGCACTAAACATAGTTCTAAGAGTCGTCAGGCTCATAGCACCACCAGTGGCAGTGTATACTCCATCATTTCCATAATCGGTTCGGTCTAATCCGCCATAAGTGGAAGGCCCCAAACTTTCATTATCACAGGCGTCATACAAGCTCAAAAAGTTCTTATAGTCAGGAGTGCTTGAGTCGTGAATTGTGTAGAACAAAGTCGCAATGCTGTCCATCATATCGTACTCTCTGGATTGTATCTCTCTGGCTATAAGGTCAATCGCCTTAGCCGTAGAGTTAACATCAGCTTCCATCTGCGAGATTACAACGTTGTGTTCGTAACCTGTCGGGTCAAACTCCATCATTGCGAAGCTGTCCGACTTGGAAGTTGAGAACTTCTGAAGTCCGTCAAACGCTGTTCCAGCTACTCCTTTTTGCCATTTAATTGGGAACTTCATTCTCTTTCCTGCCCATCGCTTTTGGTTTCCCAAAAACTTCATTGTGGCGGGAGAGGAATTGATGACGTTATCAATGGTTTTGGCAACTATCTTTTCTATGGTAGATGTATCAACAGTCGTGTTCGATTCTAAATTTGCCATTTTTTTATCCTTTTCGTACCTCCTTTAATTTCCGACCTTTTACCTCCCCTATTGACCTTTGAATGGATTAGTCCCCTGCGATGATATCTTCAATATCTTTTCCTGCGATTTCTTCATAAGGAACTCCTCCTTGTTCTCCAGTGCTTCTTTTAGAAGTGCCGATTTGTGAACCTGCCTCCTCCTTGACTTTGCTTTTGGCTGCTGTTTTCTGACCCTCTTTTCGGGCTTTGTCAATATCAGCCATTAGATTAGCCGCTTGGGATAAGTCAGTAATTTTATGAGTAACAGCGTAATTCATCAACTTGTCTTCGTCTTCTTTGGTCTTGATTACTCCCTGAATCCTTAAATCGTTCAGTTGAGAATCAATGACTTGGTCTATCTTTGCTTGTTCTTTGTCCGCTGATGCCTTTTGCTGTTTCTGAAGCTCTAAAAGTTTACTAACAGTTAGAGGTTCTTCAGGTTCGCCATACTCTTCTTTCTTCGTTCCGAGTTTCTCAAGAGCTTCTTGAATCTTCTCTTGATTCTGGCGAATTTCAGCCATTTCTTGGCGGGTCATTGTATATCCCTTCTGTAAGTTCTTGGCTAAATCCATAGCTTGTTCAGGAGTTACCTTTTCAGGTTCTACAGGTTCTTCGGGTTCTTCGGTTGTACCCTCAGGTTGCTCTTCGGGTTCCTTTTCAGGTTCCTTTGGAGTCTCTGGAAGGTCTTTACCTTTTTCTTCTTCCATTATTCAAAGATTCTAATTGGTCTTTAAGACATTAGAATCGGTTAATTGTTTATAAACGACCTTTTCTAAGCATTGATTTATATTTATCTCTGGCTGTTTTCTTTTTCTTTCTCTCTGGCAAACTTTTAATACTGGGAGTTTCTTTTGTCCACTCTCTTGCTTTGGCTTTAGATATTTCACCCCGATTAGCCATTGCCCAGAACTTTCTAAATTGTGCCTTTGATTTAAACGGCATTATTTTCTCCTTAAAAGTTTAGCAAATCTTTTTCTTGATTGTTCGGCCAACTTGTGTCCAGTTTCCACAACCCTTGTAGCTGGTGACTTATATCCAATTTTCTTTCTCCATTTCCGCCTGAGTTCCTTATACTGAGTTCCCGATACAGACATTCCCTTGGTTTGCTCTTTAAAATAGTCTTTAAATGATTGTTTCGCATTTGTCGCCATTATCTTTTACCTCCTTTAATAAATTCTTCTAATTGTTCCTTTGTATTATTTTTATAGCCATATTTTTTATGGAATTCTATATGGCAATCTTTACAAAAAGTAATCCCGTTATCAATGGCAAATCGTAGTTCTGGATAATCAGCGAAATTCTTAATGTGGTGCGGGTGTAACTTTCCTCCTCGTTCTCTACACTTCTGGCAAGTAAAATTGTCTCTGGCAAATACTGATTCACGCCATAACCTTGTTTCTATACCTCGTCTAATTCTACGGTTTTCTGGAGTAATACCTCCTTTATAATTATAATGTTTTTCTCCCTTATTTGATTCACTTATACTCTTTTTGGTTTTTTCTGGCATTCCATTTTCAAACTGCTTTAATGTCTTTTGCTTAATTATCTCTCTTGTTTTTTTAGAATGCACCATTCCCTTGTGTCCCTCTCCTATTTTTTTACAAGCCTCTTTCGTCTGACAACGACGATGATGTAAGATTATATTCTTTTTTGCTTCCTCTGTGTGCATAGTCATCTTTCTACCATTCTGGCGACATATCTCTTGATGATATTCAGTTCTCTCATAAACTCCCGTCGGCATATTATCTTGTTCCCTTTATTTGTGCTACAATTTCTCTGGCTCTATCAACCATTTCCTTTTGTTGTTCGGGTGGTAATTTCTTGAATTGAGGACTTGTCATTGCTTTTTTAATCCTTGCTAATTGAGTAGCTTTTTCTCCACCACCTGTGGGTTGTCCTGTTGGTTGTCCTTGAGCTTGTGGTTGTATTTTTCCTGTGGCTTCTAACCATCTATAAAGTTTCTGAGTCCGTTCAACTTCGTTTCCGTAGCCAAGTTCGGTAAAAAGTGTTTCGGGGTCTATGAACTGAAATTGAGCTAACTTAACCGCCATTTCCGCTCTGGCGGCTTTATCCACTGGAAGTGTTGAACCCTTCTTGACAATAACCATTATTCCAGTTGGTATTTCATCTCTGTTAATCTTGACTGTTTCTTCCCCATCGCTGAACGTGGCATCTTCTGTTGAATAGACCTTGAGCATATGTAAATGGGCGTTATAAAAGTTCTCCATTAGCTGTTCTATGCGTATAATAATAGTGTCTATTCTCCCGTAATCAGCCCCTGTTAAGAGCCGTCTTCCTCCTAATGTTTCCTGTTCTTTTCTCTCCCCCCGCGTGGTTGAGTGAGTTCCCATTATATTATCTATCTCAGATATGCTGTGGGATAAGTCGTTGAAAGTGGCTGCGTCTGCTACTCCTCCCTCCGTTTTGATGTCGGTTATCTCGCCATTATCCAGCCACAACCCCAGCATACCGTACTTATTAATGAACTTTTGGAACTCTTCTTTTGAAATTGCTCTTGACGAAGCGGTTATGAGCTTCTTGTTCTCATCTGTCAGGTCTGAGATTTGGTTCTTCCGCTTATTGACGCTGTCCTGTATAGGTATGGCTTGTTCTATTAGCGAGGAGTCGTCGTATAAGTTCCTGCCCAGATTAAAGACATTTAGTATTAAATAAGGAAATTGAGGCTTTTTAAATAGGTTGTTAGGTTCTGTTGGCTCTATCGGTTCTTCTCCTTCTATTGGTGTTTCCCCGTAATCAAAGTTAGGGTTCTTCGTCTTATCCAAGAGTATGTTCCCCATTTTCCAAGCCACCCACTCGCCTTTTCCTCCCCAGAACTCTATGTATCCTACTTTGGACTTCATTCTGTCTTTGGTGTATTTTGCGGTAATCTGTTTCTTTTTCTTGGGAAACTTCTCTATTAAGTCCTCTATCGTGTCCTCCATTTGCTCATACATAAACTCACAGTTCTTGATGTCTTCTGTGCCTCTTGGGTCTATGCCGATTTTAGATGGTAGAACGGTCTCCAATACAAACCCCTCGTCCCACCGATACTTCCAGACTCCTATTCGGTATAAGAACCAGTGGCGTATTACCTTTTGGAGTTCTTGCTGGACTTTCTGTTTAACCTCGTATGCTATGGTCAGGGCTTTAATCAGCTTCTCTCTGACATCGTTCGTTATCTCCCCGCCAATCATAGGTTCAGGAGTTCGGGAGGTCAGCATAGGAAGTATGGTCTCTACTGACATAAATATCCTGTTTACTACTATTTTAGCTCTTGCTGGATGTATCTTTTTAGGGTCTACTTCTGTTCCCTTTCTCCAGTAGGTTTCGTTTCTCTTACCGATTTTATCTACATAATCCTTTAAGGGTTTTGCTTCTCTAACCGCAGTGTCTATCGCTACTATAAGGTCAGTGTCTTTCGCTTTGTATTCCAACGACTGCCGTTCAGCAACGATTACTTCTTCTATGTCTGTTTTTTGTTCTTCTGCCATTAATGTGCCTCCTTGAATAATTTAATAAGCCAATTCAAAATTCTCTGATACCATTTTAATTTTGGTTCAACTCCTTTGATTATATGTCCTCCTAAATCACCTTTATCTTGACTTTTGGATATATCTAGTGCCTTTTTATCTTCTTCACTTAATTTTATTTTAGATTTAATCATATTTATATCCTCCAATCCACCTCCTCATACAATGCCTGTTTCTCGGCTATTTCAGAAGGATTAGGACTTTGGGGGTTGTGCGCCTTGCTCTTCTCTGTATATTCCCAACCTACTCCTTTACCCGTTCCGCTTCTTTTAAGAGCCAGATAATAATATATTGTTGCGAATAATAAGTGGTTTTCTCCTGATGTCTCCCATTTCTTCCTCTCAATTCCCAAACTGTCTTTCTCTGCAATCTGATACAAGGTTTTCCAATGTTCTATGTAGTCCACCAACTCGTCCTGCCTCATCTGGAACTTTATATTGCCGTCTATAAATTGGTCTATAACCTGCTGTATGATTTTAGTCCTGTCCGCGTAAACAGCCATTTCCTTGCCGTTCCATTTAATCGCTTCTGGTGCGTCCCTATCCTTCTTGAAGTAGCACAACCAGACTCTACCTCTGTACTTATCCCTCAACTTGCGTGGCTTGGTTAAGTCCCCTAATGCGTCAAATACCGCTGTTGCTTCATACTTCCTCATTAGTCCCTCTATATCATCCCAGTCCTTTGTAGCCCCTATCTTGAATATGCCCTGACTATTCCCCAGCACGTAGCTCATTGTAAGTCCTGTGTCTACTCCGATAACGTTCTTTTCCTTGAGGTTCGGCTCTGATACTATATTCTTCAGGATTACCTCTCTGTCAACTACTATATCAGACCCGCGATAAGGCAGTCCTAAGTTGAAGTTGTAGAAATACTGTTTGCTCTTGGTTCGTTCCGCTTCTATCAGTTGTTTAGCCGAAATCCACGGACAGATTGTATGTGGTATGTAATAACCTGATATATCTCTATCCTTATATTTTCTTACCCAGAAGCCGTTTCTTCGTGTATTATCTGTTATCTCGCTATGGCACTTCTGGCAGACATATATCTCCCGCTCCTTATCAGCGTTCTTGAAGTAATCCAGCCATTGAACATGTCCGCTCGGACACTTTACAAACCAGTGCTTTTGGTCTGATTTGTCCCACAGCTTCTGTGTCAGGGTGCCTGGAACAGTAGGGTTGGAGAAATACCATCTGCCTTTGTACTCAGACGCCTCCAGACGGCTCTCATACTGCTCCAGAATCACTTGGTCGCTTCTATCGCTCTCATCATGAACATTCAGGTCTGAACTTAACATTATCCCAGTCCCTGCTTCCATTTTCTCTTTCTCCTTCTTTTGTGAAGCCGTTCCCCTGTAATAGATGAAGCTCTTGCCTACTTTCTTTTGCAAGATAGTGTCTTTGTCTTTAGTCCACTCACTCAACCTGGGGTTGCTCTCAATAATAGGATTGACTTTAGAAGGGATTATCTGCGCTACATCCCCGAAAGTTGGGAAGGTATATACAATATTCCAGTTCTTGTATTTAGCGGCACATAGGCACTTAATAGCTATCATCGTCGTATATCCTATCTGTGATGCTTTGCGGCTTACCTGTACGGGAGTCCAATCGTTAAATATGTCTTTTAAGAAGGCGTGGTTGTGGAACTCCATTGGCAGCCCTTTTTCGGTCTTAATCTCATTATCCTCTATAAACCATACTATCTCATCTTTCCAAGACGCTTCCTTTAATGCTTGGAGTTTTTCCTTTGTTATTTCCATTTAATTTTAACCATAACTTAGCTACTGCTGTTAAAAGTTTTTCTTTCCGAATAATATCTGGGCGAATTTTGTCATCAATTCCTTTAATTTCTTGATAAACAGCATTTAATGTCATACCCAAAAGAGGACTTGTAAAATCATTAGACAGAAGTTCTAATCTTTCTCCCAATGGAGTATTAGCGTATTTTTGATAGAATTCGTGGTCTTTCATAGTTAATGCCATTTTTTAGTTGAGCCGAACTTATCAAACCGCTCCTTGCGCTCTTTGTTCCAGTTCTCTTTCTCATCTGCTACTTGTTCCGCTGTTCGCTCCTCTTTAAGCCGTTTAGTCTCTTGTCTGTTGATTATAGTGCCGTCTGGGAGTTTCTTGTTCTGCTTAAAAGTATCAAAGAATCTTCTATCGTCTTTCCCATACGGCTGGAGATGAACTCCTTTGGCTATTGATTCTCTTTCGGATTGGTCTATTATTACTTCTTTAACCGCCCCTGATTTTAAGTCCTTAACTACCCGCCGATTCTTGGAGTCATACAATACTTGATATTTGGGTTTCATTTGCATCCACAAGAGCCTTTCATAGCATCGTGCTTTGAGCACCAAGTGGTATTAAAGACTTTCTTTGGCGTAATTACTTTCTTTGGAACTATGCCCTTCTTTGTAATTACTATATCAGGTGTAATTACTTTAGTGTTCTTACTTGTAATTACTTCAAGCTCAACTATGTCTCCTATGTTATAACCTGTAATTACATTAGTAGGGATATACACTCCCTGACTATTACCTATTTTACGAAGTTTAGCTTTGAAGCTCATAATGTAATTACTCTTTTAACTTCTCTCTTATTTTCTCTTCAGCTTGAGTTTCGGCTGACTTGGGAGGCGCCCAAGCTACTTCGCTACTCCTATTCCCTCTAATCCTCTTATATGCCCGTTCTGTGTGTTGTTTTATCCTATTTATGCTTAAGTCCCTTAGAAAGTAGCCAATTAATATACTAATTATCACTATAATAGCTTGTATCATTTTTCCTTCCTATAACGCTTATATTCTTCTAATTCTTCTGTGCTTACTTTAGTTATTATCTCGCCTGAATGCTTTATTTCTTGTGGCTTAAATTTACCTTTAATCTTATAACCTTTATCTAACCCAGAATCTCTTGCTCTCCAATCCTCATTTCCTAATAATTCCTTATGAACTTCAGCTAATTTCTTATCAGGAATATACTTTTCCATTAATTTTTCCCAACCTTTAGAATCAGTTAAAACTTTAGGGTGTTTTGAAGTGCTTTCAGAGTAGTCAGATTCTAACATAATTTCTCCCATAGGTTTAGAGTTCTTGTTTCGCAAGTTTTCGCAAGTTTTCTTTACCGCTTTTTTCTGTTTTATTGTTGGAGACATCTTTTAATTGGTTAATTTTCTCTTGAGCTGATTGATTAAAGTTAATAGTTTCTGGTTTGCCTTCTTTCTTGTATATCTCATCTCTTATTTTAAGCCGTTTTTCGTGTGATAACCCGCGAAACTTGTAATTTGGTCTGTTTAAGACGAAGAACCAGTCTGCTTCATCTAATCCTATTTTCTTAAAGTTTAACTCATCTATAAAATCCAAGAATATATTTCGTGCTTTTTTGAACCTGAGAATTAGAACTAATATTTTGTCTAATCTGTCCCTGTGGTATTCCGATGATGAACGTTCTTTAAATATTTTAAATACCCGCCCGATTTCTTTTGCTGGATTTTCTCTTAATGCCGTTTTGTTAATTTCAGGTATAATGTCTTGAAATGGAAATCTATAAGCAATGTCTGTTTCAAGGTTCATTGAAGCAATGTCTTTTATCATCTCTACATCTTTTTGGAACTCATCAGGAACTTTAATGGTTTCAATCGCTCTTCTTAATTCCCGCACACAAACACAATACTTTTCTGGCTTCAAAAGATAAATGCTGAAAGGAGCGTGAACTAATCTCAATACCCCGCGGCATAATTTCCAAAAGAACTTTCTTCTAAGTATAAGCAGGAAAGCAAATACAAATTGCATCATCCTATCATTTAACACAAGCGCCATTGTTGGGAATATCTTTTTGGAAGCAGTTATTGCGCTGTGAACGTGCATCTTTGGGTCGCCCTTAAAAAGATACTCACAACCCACAAACTTTAAGTAGATGCCTCCTGATTCAGGCCTAATGGTTTTCTCAACAACTCCATTGCATTCGTCTCCCGCAAATCCGAATGCTCCTAACAAGACTTTTTTTTGCTCAACGAGTTGTGGCATTTTTCAAAATATGTTTCTAATAGTTTTTTCTGGTTAGGAATATAATAATCACAAAACTTAGAAGTATATAGTATCAAACAAAACTTGGCAAACACTTCAGGAGCAATAGGACAATCTTTAATATCTATTCCGTGTTTTTTACAAAGAGGAGCTAAATCGTTTATTAGGCGGTCGGCTAAAAATTGATTAAAAGTTTTCCCCTGTTTTGTTCTTGACATAGTTTCTTGATATGTTAATATTTAATTAGGAGTTGAACTCCTGAGATGTATCCTCTTTTTTTTACGACCTCTTGCTGGATACATCGGTGAGAGGTCTTTCATTTATAGGGGTTTTTGAGGGTTTGCCCTTGATTAGAAACCCTCTACTAATTTTATGAAACAATGTTCAATATGTAAAAAGATATTACCTGATAATTGTTTTTACAAAAAGGGAATAAAAGATTATTTGGCTTCAAGATGTAAAAAATGTAATGTGAAATATCATAAAATGTGGAGAGAAAAGAATAAAGAAAAATGGATAAATTATAACCAAAAGTATATTATAAAAAGAAAAAAAAGAAGATTAAGATTGAGGTTTCAGATATTCCAACGAGATAAGTTTACTTGTCAGTATTGTGGCAGAAAAGTGCCAGAAATAATTGTAGAAATTGACCATCTTTATCCTAAAAGCAAGGGTGGATTAAATAAAATAGAAAACTATGCTACTGCTTGCCGAGATTGTAATTTAGGAAAGGGCGATAGTATATTAAATGAATTCAAATAGTTAGTTGTCTTATAGTGTAGGTTATAAACTAATCAGGGCTTAACCGCCAAAAGCTCTTTATAATATGAAAATTAAATATATACTTTTAGATGAAATACTCTTAGAAGTTATTACCGATACCAGGGGCGAGAAAATGATTTTTGAAAGCAAAGAAGAGGCAGTAAAATATGGGGAAGATAAACAACAATCGTGGCAAGTTATTGAAATTCCTTTTGGGAACTAACCAATTTACTCTCTCCTTAACTTTGGCGGAGTTAGGGAGAGGGTAATCCTCTTATGCCTCTTGACAAGGAGTTATAATAGGGTTAAAATGAAGTAATGAAACTAAAATATAAATCACAATATAATTGGAAAAAGAGAAATCCCGAAAAAGTAAATAAAATGGCGAAAGGATATAGAGAGAGGCACAAGACAGAGATTAAAGAATGCCATAAGAAGTGGAGAGATAAAAATCGTGAGAAAATAAGAGGGTATCAGAGAAAATGGAGAACTAAATATACTTTCAAGTGGAGAGTAAAAAGAGCTTGTAAGAATTGTAAAAAAGATTTTATTCCTATTCATTTCCCACAACTATATTGTAGCAAGGAGTGTAGCAAACAGGGTAAGGGAAGTTTGAAATTACGCTTTCAGATATTATTACGAGATAATTTTACTTGTCAGTATTGTGGTAGAAAAGCCCCAGATGTTATATTACAGGTTGACCATAAATATCCTAAAAGTAAAGGTGGAAAATTAACAGAAAATAATCTCATTATAGCTTGCCTTGAATGTAATCAAGGGAAAAAAGACATTTTATTAAATTAAGCGGGTTAGAAATAAATAATCAATTAAAAGGTGTAATAATATGAAAACAATAAAAGCGTGGGCTTTAATAACAATTAGAGGAAAACTTATTGATATATGTTTGGAGTCCAACAGAATGGAAGCAACTATAAGATGGACTAAAATTCCACATAGAGAAACCAAATATAAAGTAGTCCCCATAGAAATCAAACTAATTAACAAAGAACTAATAATATGCCTACATTCGAATTTTGGTTTCTTGCTGGATTAGGATTATTAATCTTTCTATCTTTATTGCCTTTTGCTTTGAGTGATAAATGGGAAAAGAAATAACCTAATTAACAAAGAACAATGAAATATCTAAAAAAATGGGCTAAACAAGAACAAGAAGATACTGAAATGTATTACTGGTTGATAGTAGTAGGTTGGGGGTTGTATTGTGTTTTTATTTTATTAGCCGCGATTTAGCTGTAACAAACCTTGACATATCTCGTCATAAGTAGTGTAAAAGCAGGTATTTGCCTGTAAAAAGATAATCTTTCAACCCGCAGTTAATGCGGGTTTTTCTTTACATAGTATAATTTGGTGGTGTTCCAGTAGTAGTAGAATAATATGGATAATAGTAGGGCGGATTGTAGGGCGGATTGTAGGGCGGGATATATGGTGGGCTATGTGGCGAATAATCAGGATAAGGTCTACCACAACAAGGACACTTATCATAAGGACGCCCACAACAAGGACAAGACCTACGAGGACAGGGACAACAATTATCTACTTTTGGATTAGTTGTATTGTCTTCCATAATCAAAACAAAAACCCCTTGTCTAAATAAAAGTTGGGGGCTTGTGTAGTCATTAGCTCATTGTAAGCATAGGTAGTTTTAATTGTCAAGTTTCTTTTGTGCTACATAGTTAAAATAACACTTTCTACTACAATAATAGTTTCTCATTTTATGTCTATTCTTTCTTACAAACTTTATACCGCAATTATGGCATATTGTAGTCATTTTCTTTATAGTATATTCTTTCCTACACTCCCTACTACAACATTTTTTAGACCACAAAATTTCTTTCTCACAAATTAAACATTTTCTTAATTTGGTTGTTTTTCTATGTCCATCTCCTCCACACTCTACAAACTTTTTATGGAAATAAGCGTGACAAAATCTACAAAGAGTAATTAGGTTTTTGAGTTTATTATTTCGGTCGTTAAAATCTATATGGTGAACTATTAAATCTTTATAAGGAGAATTGCCATCACATTTTTCTTGCCATTGGCAGATATTGTTATCTCTTTCTAACGCTTTTTCATAAAGACCTATTCCTGGTTTATACCCACTTCCTACCTGATGAGCTCTTGCTTTTGATATGCCAAAATACACTCCAATCGCTTGCCAAGTCCAATTGTTTTTTCTCAATTTTATTATTGTTTGTTTCCTATCCATTAGTAGAGTATAGCACATTTCTAACAAAAGCCCAAATGAAAAAACCTGTTAAACCTGTGGATAATTATCCAATTGTAATTTAAGCCATAATTTAGTCATAACGATTTCTGGGGTTTTAGCAGTTGTCCAACATTGCTCTCCATCAGCTACCCAAAAATTACCCTCTCGTATTTGTTGTATTCGTTTTGAGGGAGGATATGCTTCAGGGGCATGTAATTTAACATATTTTAAACTGAAAAACCTATCTCCACACGCCTCTATCAATTCAGAGAGGGTGGGTTCTTGTAATGGGACTTCATTTTCTTTAAGTTTTTTACCTGTTTCTAAGTTAACTCCTTCCCATTTTTTCTGTGGAAACCCAGCATCTTTGAGTTTTTTGGCTAATTTGTAGTTCATTTTAATCCTAACTCCTTTTTAATTTCTTCAAAATACTCTTCATTTAATTCCTTAATATACAATACTAAAACTACTTCTATAAGTTTTCTCATAGATATGCCTAATTCTTTTGATAGGTGTTTTAGGGCAGGGCGGTATTTTAATGGTAATAGGATTTCAAATCTTTTCTTCATAAGCAATAAACAGCTATTAGTGTCACCCATACACCCAACTCAAAGCATATTATATTTATTAGTATGCGGTTTAACATAATTTTTTAATGGCGTCATTATAGAACTTGGTTGTAATCTTATAATCTAATGGTGGTCGCTGGGCTTTTCCTACTAATGATTTAAACCATTTCATACCCCGTTTTTCTTTAATAGCTTCTGTTATTAGTATATCGCCTTGATGATGTAATTTAAAATGGCAACCCATACAAAGCGAGATTAAATTATCAGGGTCATATCTTAAATGCCCGTATAAGCCCTTAACAAAAAAATGATGGAGTTGCCTTGCTTCCATATTACAAACCTCACACTTGGGCTGTAAATAGTGTTCAAAGTAGAGTTTGTCTGTCTTATGGCGTAATTTTGCTTTTGGGTTCATAACTTAGTATAATTCCCCACAATAAAACCAATTATTAAGCATAGGATATAGAGTAGGATTTGGGTCATAGATTTAATTTAAGCCATAGATTTAATTTAAGCCATAATTTAACTACTCCTCTTCAAGAATATCAGAGCCATCTAATTGTTTGGCTAATTTGTAGTTCATAACTTCTCCAACACCCTCAAACTCCACCACAAACCATAGGCACAAGCAGAGAGCATTAGCCCCAATTAAAATTTATCTTAATAAGTTTTGTTTTTCCCTTTTTCCCGCGAAGTTTGTTTAGGGTTTTTTTGGCTAAAGAAAATAAAGTAAAAAGCAATCTAACATTTATCTTATCAACCAATGAAACCTCTTTATCTGAACAAATATATTTAGGGTCATATATTCCTCTATCATAGAATTCAATCTTTCCTACCACAGGAACTTTTATAGTAGTTCCTTTTTTAAGTTTTTTTCCAAGCACAATAGCATCAGATTTATCTCCCTCTTCAGATGTTGTATTCAGAACACTACCATAATTCACAGTAAAAGGAATTGGCGAGATATAATCAATACTTCCATTATCCTTGTATTTTATAAAGCTGAATTTTGGAGTATCAATTAAAACATTTAATTCTTTCATATTTTTATTTTAATTAGTTGACCTGTAATAGCGATACGATTCAGAAGAAGGGTCTATTTTTAGCTCATAGCACCCTGCTGGGACAATACAGGACTCTTTATTTTCAATTGGCATTTCATAATTCAAGACGCCATCTCCTTCCAACAACCAATACAGGTTAGTTCCATCAAAATATGTTTTTACTCCAGCTCCACAAGAAAACATTTCTTTTTCTTTCCCTATAAGAGCAGTTCTACGTTCGGGATTAGTAAAGAATTTGTCCTCTCTCCATTTCCACTCCTTATTGAATTTTGCGGGGGTAAAAGTAATATCACCCCATTTGTATTGTTTTATCATATAATTGTTTTTATTTTATTTTTTGATAACGTATTTAGTACTTTTAGTATGTTTCTCTGAATTACCTTTACCGCAAAGAGGCTGAATATTCTCTATGTTATCTGAACCTCCTTTGCTTAGTGGTATAATATGGTCTTCAGTCAATTTAGTTTCTGGCTCTTCCCTACCACAATGAGGACAAGTCCAGTTATATTGAGCTTTCAAGGTTTCCCATTCTCCATTAGTATGTGAACCGATAGCATTCATTTTCCTTGCTCTTTTTTTTCTATCTGCCACTCTTCCTACCCCAGGATGAGCCTTATAGTGCTTTCTATCATATTCTTTCTTTTGTTCTTTGTATTCTTTCATAGTTTTATTTAGTTATTTTCCTCCGACCTTTTTGTCGTCTTCCCGATTTAACTCGCGGAAGTGGCTTTTAAAACCGTGCCTCTTACATAATTCCCGCATATCCGCCATTAAGTCAATGTTGAAGGGCGCTACTACTTTGTTCTTAGCAACCCATTCGGCTTCCAATTCCCATAGCTTCCACTTTTTATAATCCCGCCTACCTATCCGCCATTTTAATACTTCCCATAAAATCCCAGCAATCACCATTATTCCCACTAATGGCCAAAAAGGAAAGTAGTATCCAGCCTGGGTCAATTTTAAGCTATACAAAATTGCTGTGTTAATAAGGACTTGTGGGTTACATATGCTCAATATCAGGTTAATCCAATACGACCCTCTATCTCGCTGGTTTCTTATCTCGGTAAATTTTAAGAACCATTCTCGGCGTGGGATTTGGCGATTGGTGAAGGGGTTTCTTTTTAGGTTCATTCTCCTTTTATAATTTTTATGGCAAGGTCTATGGCTTGGTTGAAACAAATAATTCCTTCATCTACTACATTATATTTTTCACTTTTCTTCTCCCCCGCCAATCTCTTCGCTATAGCGTCCTTATCTGGGAATAGGGAGAGGATTTTAACAATAGCTTGGTCAATCTCATCAGCTCCTAAACCCTTTATTGGTGTATAATTTTCATATAATATCTTTTCTAAGTCTTGTTTAGTTTCTTTGTTGTTCATTTTAAAAGCTCTTTATTTTGATAAATGTTGCCGATTACTTCAAAGC
>SDBT01007868.1_pt1 | contig 17489 bp, 17 predicted proteins | sample 2277101 | NCBI WGS metagenome assembly SDBT01 (sample SAMN10404973, study PRJNA504765) | marine sediment metagenome | isolation source: marine sediment core GS10_PC15, 103 cmbsf | place: Arctic Ocean: Southern Knipovich Ridge | collected 2010 | reverse complement strand
ATCAAATAAGAAGCAAAATAAAGCACCTTTTCCAAATCCTTTGGGGAGATGTCAAGCAGATATCCAAGCCTGGAAGGAACACCCTTGAAATACCAGATATGAGAGACTGGAGCCGCCAGCTCTATGTGGCCCATCCGATCTCTTCTTACCTTGGACTTTGTCACCTCAACGCCGCACCGCTCACAAATTATGCCTTTAAAACGAACACGCTTATACTTTCCGCAATAACACTCCCAATCCTTAGTCGGACCAAAAATCTTCTCGCAAAAAAGCCCGTCTTTTTCCGGTCGAAGCGTACGGTAGTTAATTGTCTCGGGTTTCTTTACTTCCCCGCTAGACCACGCCCTTATCTGTTCAGGCGAGGTTAGGCCTATCTTTAACATATCGAATTCGTTTACATCCAGCAAATCTCTACCTCCAAGAAGGTCAGTTTTATATCAAGCAAGTTATTATTCATCAATTTTTTCAACGTCCACATCAGTCAAAGTAACTTCGTCTGGTAAAGGATCTGCGTCTTTTGCCGCTTCTTTACTTTTCTCTTTGGGCTTTTCGACGGGCTTATCGGGCTCTTTCTTTGACGGAATATCACCCCGAAGATCGATGCCAAGTTCGGCAGCGGTCTTGAATATATCCTCGTCGACTTCTTTTAGCTCGATTTCGTCGCCTTTCTTGTTTATCATCTCAACATTCAAGCAAAGGCTCTGCATTTCCTTTATGAGGACCTTAAATGATTCGGGTATTCCAGGTTCCGGTATGTTATCGCCTTTGACTATCGCTTCATAAGCCTTGACTCGACCGACAACGTCATCGGACTTAACAGTCAATAACTCCTGCAAAGTATAGGCAGCGCCATAAGCCTCTAGAGCCCAAACTTCCATCTCCCCGAACCTCTGTCCGCCAAATTGGGCTTTACCGCCAAGAGGTTGTTGAGTTACAAGAGAGTATGGTCCGGTCGAGCGTGCGTGTATCTTATCGTCGACCAGGTGATGTAATTTCATAACATATACATAGCCGACAGTAACAGGATCCGGATACGGTTCACCGCTTCGGCCGTCAAACAAAGTAGTCTTTCCGCTTCTCGGAAGCCCGGAAGCTTCAAGAGCGTCCCCGATTTGTTCTTCGGACGCACCATTAAATACCGGTGTCGCTACGTATACCGGTTCATTCTTTCCTTTTCCGTTGTTCTTACTAAAGCCATGATGGGCAGCCCAACCAAGATGGGTCTCTAAAACCTGTCCCAAGTTCATCCTGGACGGTACACCGAGAGGGTTAAGCACGATATCGACCGCCGTACCGTCCGCTAGAAACGGCATATCCTCCTCGGGGACTATCTTTGAGATAACGCCTTTATTACCATGTCTACCGGCAAGCTTATCGCCTTCGGATATTTTTCTTTTTTGTGCTACATAGACCCTTACCAGCTCGTTGACCCCGGGTGAGAGCTCGTTTCCCGCGGCCCGGGAAAAGACTTTTACATCGATGACTCTTCCGGTCTCACCATGAGGTACTTTAAGTGAAGTGTCTCTTACCTCTCTCGCTTTTTCACCGAAGATGGCCCTTAAGAGCCGCTCTTCCGCTGTAAGCTCGGTCTCTCCCTTTGGAGTGACTTTTCCTACCAGAATATCACCGGGGAATACTTCGGCGCCGACACGGATGATCCCATGATCATCTAGATCCTTAAGCGCTTCTTCGCCGACATTCGGTATCTCCCGTGTTATCTCTTCAGGTCCAAGCTTAGTATCTCTAGCCTCGACCTCGTGCTCTTCAATATGGATAGAGGTAAGCTCGTCTTCCTTAACCAGGCGTTCATTGAGAACAATAGCGTCCTCGTAGTTGTAACCTTCCCAGGGCATAAAGGCCACCAGAAGATTCTTCCCGAGCGCCATCTCTCCATGGTCGGTTGCCGGCCCGTCCGCAATGACATCACCTTTATTTACCTTTTCCCCCTCGGAGACGTTTGGCCTCTGGTTTATGCAAGTACCTTGATTAGAGCGATCGAATTTATGTAGATCATATCTAGTTACTTTTTTATCTTTAGATTCGATATCGATGTGGTCCGCCGCTACCTCGGCTACTTTTCCGGTGGTCTCGGAGACGACCACTTCTCCCGTATCTTTTACGGCCCTATGTTCAATTCCCGTACCGACCAGCGGTGCGTCTGTCTTTAACAGAGGGACTGATTGCCGCTGCATATTAGATCCCATAAGAGCTCTGTTGGCGTCGTCGTGCTCAAGAAACGGTATCATCGCCGTGGCGACACTTACAATCTGTTTAGGGGATACATCCATGTAATCGACAATACCCGGATCAACGGTGTCGACATCTGCCTTCATCCGGACCAAAACACGATCTTCGGTGAAATTACCCTTACTATCTATGGGGGCGTTTGCCTGAGCGATAACATATTTATCTTCGACATCGGCTGTAAGGTAATCTATCTCCTTAGTCACTTTACCCTTCTTTACTTTCCGATAGGGTGTCTCTATAAAACCGAATTCGTTGATCCTCGCGTAGGTCGCAAGTGAACCTATAAGACCGATGTTCGGCCCTTCCGGTGTCTCGATCGGACACATGCGTCCATAATGGGAAGGATGAACGTCACGAACCTCAAAACCCGCCCTCTCACGAGAGAGTCCACCGGGTCCAAGCGCCGAAAGACGACGCTTATGAGTCAGTCCGGATAACGGATTAGTCTGGTCCATGAATTGGGATAATTGACTCGATCCGAAAAACTCTTTTAATGAAGCGACGATCGGCCTAATATTGATAAGCGCTTGAGGCGTGATTGCTTCTGTGTCAAGAGTGGTCATCCTCTCTTTTACTACACGCTCCATTCGAGCCAGACCGATCCTGAACTGGTTTTGTATCAGCTCACCGATCGAGCGTATTCGCCTATTACCAAAATGATCGATATCATCTATGTCGCCCTCGCCCTTTTGAAGGCCGACCAGATATTTTACAGTCGCTAAAATATCTTCTCTGGTCAGTATAGTAGTTTTAGGATCCTCATTAAGCTCAAGCTTCTTGTTGATCTTATATCTTCCGACCCTCGCGAGGTCGTACCGGTGCTCATTAAAGAACAGACTTTCTATAAGAGTACGAGCGCTATCTACCGTTGGCGGCTCGCCCGGTCTAAGTCTTGAGTATATTTCTAACAAAGCTTCATCCTGAGTGATCGTCAGGTCTTTTTCCAAAGTCTTGTGAACCGACGGAGCATCGTCGAGAAGCTTAAGAAGCTCATCGTTATCCCCAAAACCAAGTGCTTTTAGAAATGTCGTCGCCGGTTGCTTTCTTTTCCGATCAATCCTTACAAATAACATATCTTTTTTGTCAGTCTCGAACTCAAGCCATGCCCCACGACCGGGTATGACCTTGCACGAATATAGGTACTTATCGGTTGTCGGCTCTAGCTCTTTACTAAAATATACCCCCGGAGAACGGACCAGTTGGCTTACTACCACTCTCTCTGTTCCGTTGATCACGAACGTACCTTTGTCAGTCATAAGAGGAAAGTCACCCATGAATACTTGTTGTTCTTTGATCTCGCCCGTCTCTTTATTGACGAACGATACGTCAACAAATAACGGAGCGGAGTATGTCATGTCTTTTTCTTTACACTCATCGACCGTATACTTGATATCGCCGAACTCGTAACCAGCAAATTTGATAGCCATATTTCCGGTAAAATCTTCGATCGGAGAAATATCTCTGAACGTCTCACCAAGGCCTTTATCCAGAAACCACTGAAATGAATTTCTTTGGATTGAAATAAGGTTGGGTACATCTAGAATTTCCGGTATCTTGGCAAAACTCTTTCTAACTCTAATTCCGGCACTTTTCACCAGGCGGTTCACCCCTCATCATTTTGAAATGACAGAAAAGATAACAAACCAACAAACTATCATTATGAATTCTTGTTGTCAATTTTTTCTTTAAAAAATGTTTATTTCCAATTATGTACACTCTTAAAATAATGCTTCCTTTTTAACGCAGAAAAATGACCGGCAGATATTAGAATCAACCGATCACTTATTTTCTGTCGTTAAAGATTATTTTAATTCCACACTCGCGCCCGCTTCTTCAAGCTGCGCTTTAATTTTTTCCGCTTCTTCTTTAGCGAGACCTTCTTGAACCGGCTTAGGAGCCTCATCTACCAAAGCTTTCGCTTCTTTAAGTCCAAGGCTAGTAATTGACCTTACTTCCTTTATAACCTGTATTTTCTTCTCTCCGGCACTCGTTAGAACTACATCAAAAGTAGACTTCTCTTCCTCAGCGGCTTCCCCGCCTGCGGCTGGAGCCGCCGCGACCGCTACCGGAGCAGCACTAACGCCAAAAGTCTCTTCCAGTTCCTTAACGAGATCCGAAAGTTCCATAACAGACATATTCTTTATCTCTTCAATAAATTCCTCTGTCTTCATCGATCCTCCTTTTTTACTACTTTTAGCAGCGGCTTTCTTAGGTTTTTCCTCTTTGGCCGCTTCTTTTTTAGGTTCTTCTTCCTTAGCCTCTTCCGTGGCTTTTGGTGTCTCTTCTTTTATTTCTTCTTTCTCATCAGCCATTTTTCCTCCTGTTACCTATTGGCTTGGTTTACTCTCTTTGATCCTACCCAGGACCGCGGCAAGCGAACTTATCGGTCCGTTAAGCATGTAAACAAAATTCGATATCGGCGACTGCATCATACCCACAAGCTTGGACAGTAATTCCTCTCGGGACGGTAGACTGGCGACCGCTTTGATCCCTGTCGCGTCGAGAATCTCTCCCTCTACGATGCCTGCTTTTAATTTCAGATTTTCATGATCTTTAGAAAAATCGTTAAGCAGTCTTGCCGCTACTACCGGATCATCAGCGCTAAAAGCTATAGCTGTCGGACCTTCCAGAAATTCACTAAGTCCGTCCAGGCCAATATCCTTGATAGCGATCTTGGTCAAAGTATTCTTATAGACTTTATATTCCACGCCGCTTTTTCGTAAGTTGCTTCGAAGCTCCGCGAGCTCGTGGACCTTAAGGCCACGATAATCCGTAAGGACTGCTCCCACTGACCCCTCCAGCTTTTCTTTTACTTCGGCAACCGAGGCAACTTTATCCGGTCTGGCCATCTATTCCTCCTTGTAAATTTAAAAACCTCCATAAACAGGAGGTATATAGCCTTTCGGCTCTCTTACTTTCACCTCGGTAGGATTATTAACAACTTTCGTTGCCCTACTGTCTATGGTCAAACAATATTTTTATGTATTGAGTTGCTAGCCTAGTAAAGATCGGCTCTCAAGTCAAGTCGCTAGCCGGCTACTTTTTCTTCCTCGGCTAAAATGTTCGTCTTCGATGTATCGACCTTTATGCCCGGACCCATTGATGATGATAACGATATACTTATGATATATCTGCCCTTTGCCGATGACGGTCTTGCTCTTACAATCTCTTCTATTAAAACACCGTAATTTTCAGTAAGTGCTTTTTCGTTAAATGACGCCTTACCGATTATTGTATGAACGATAGAATATTTATCTAATCTATACTCTACTTTTCCCGCTTTGATATCTTTTACTGCTTTTGCGACTTCAACAGTGACCGTTCCAATTTTAGGGTTAGGCATAAGCCCTCTTGGTCCAAGTATCCTACCTATTTTACCAACGATGGCCATCATGTCCGGCGTAGAGACGGCTGCGTCAAAATCCGTCCAGCCCTTCTTGATCTTTTCGGCAATGTCGTCGCCGCCGACAAAATCAGCTCCGGCTTCTTCAGCTTCCTTAGCCTTTTCGCCCTGAGCAAAAACAACGACTTTTACATCTTTACCTGTCCCGTTCGGCAGGACCACACTACCCCTTATCTGCTGATCCGATTGTTTCGAATCAACGCCTAGTCTGATATGAATTTCAATGCTTTCATCAAACTTGGCCCCGGCGGTAGCCTTAGCGAGAGCTATCGCCTCGTGAGGGGAATAAATCTTTTCTTTATCTACTTTTTTTGACAGTTCATTGTATCTTTTTGTTGGAGCCATTTCCCGGATCAACCCTACCTATTCTCTATTCTACGTCTATACCCATACTTCTAGCTGTACCTTCGATGATCTTCATTGCCGCCTCTATATCGTTAGCGTTCAGATCTTTCATCTTTGTCTCAGCTATCTTTTTTACCTGATCTTTAGTGACCTTACCGACTTTTTCCCGGTTTGGCTCCCCCGATGCAGTTTCTATGCCGGCCGCCTCTTTAAGCAGAAACGCCGCCGGTGGGGTCTTGGTGATAAAAGTAAAAGAACGATCTTCAAAAACAGATATCTCTACCGGAATGACCGTGCCCGCTTCTGATTGAGTCTGTGCGTTAAACGCTTTACAGAATTCCATGATGTTTAAACCATGCTGCCCTAACGCCGGTCCGACCGGCGGGGCCGGATTTGCCTGGCCACCCTGGATCTGAAGCTTAATTAACGTCTTTACTTCTTTTGCCACTCGCTACTTCCTTTTTATAACTTTGCCACTTGATTAAACGTAAGTTCGACCGGTGTTTCCCGGCCAAAAATAGACACTAACACCTTCAGCTTATTTTGGTCAAGATTTATTTCCGAGATAGTGCCCGTAAAATCAGCCAAAGGACCGGCGATGACTTTTATACTCTGACCTTCGGTAAACTCGGTCGTCGGTTTAGGTTTTCCGGCCGCGGCCTGATGAAGTATCTTATCGACCTCTTCGTTGGAGAGCGGAACCGGTTTATTGGTCGAACCGACAAATCCGGTCACGCCGGGGGTATTTCGTACTACATACCACGAATCATCGTTTAATTGCATGTTCACGAGAATGTAACCGGGAAACACTTTTTTCAGTGTTACTTGTTTTTGACCTGCTTTGATCTCCATGACTTCCTCGGTCGGAATTACGACCTCGAAGATCTTTCCCTCCATATCCATAGAGGTGATGCGATGATCCAAGTTCGCTTTTACCTTATTCTCATATCCAGAGTATGTATGGATAACGTACCATTTTCTTGCCATCTTTTTTATCCCCCGATTAGCGGTAGCAACCTGTTGAACGTGCCTGAAAATATTAAATCGAAAATAAATGTAAACGTAACAAAAAATACAACTGTCACAAAAACAACGATTGTCGAAGTGACGACCTCGCTCCTGTTTGGCCACATCACTTTTCGAAACTCAGATCGGACTTCCTTTAGATATTGCCCCGTAGACCGGACAATATTCTTTTTAGCCTTAGCTGAACCCTTCTTTCGCTTTTGGCTTTGCGCTTTTTTCGGTTTTTGTGAAGCCATCATAATCCTGTCGATATTCTTCAAACGATCCATTTTCGCTGATTCCTGTTAATTTTTCAATGCCTTTATATTTTATTTATATATGTCGAACATTTATCGTCCGACTTAAGATAATAATTCAATCTTCTATTTTCAATAAAGCAGCCATTAAAAAAGGCCTAGCAGGCCTGGAGGGATTCGAACCCCCAACACCCGGTTTTGGAGACCGGTGCTCTGCCAGTTAGAGCTACAGGCCTATTACTATTAACTTGCCTACCTCTACTATACCTTATCATACTCGCTCTATATTCCTTTTTCCCTGCAAAAAATATGAGACAAGCGAACATTCTTGATCTGGTCTTATTTAGCTACCGGGTTTCCTTGTGAAGAGTATGGGAACCACACCATTTACAGTACTTCTTCATCTCGATTCGATCGGGATCATTTCTCTTATTCTTTTTTGTCGTATAGTTTCTTCTCTTACACTCTTCGCAAGCTAAAATAACGTTCTGACGCAATTTTTTTCTCCTCTCTGGCAAGATATTCGCCAGTGGCATGCGGATACATAGTTTATTACCAAGGTAGAGAGCTGTCAAATAATTCCTGATGTCTTTACTTAATTTTCCCTAAAATAAGACAAGTTAAGAAAATCACTTTAATATCAGTGGGTGGTATTTCGAGGTCAATCGATACTTTATTCCTGTGCTTCTTCTATCCCGACTATTGATCTAAGTTCATCCGCTTTTTCCAAAAAGACAGCGATAGATCCTTCGACCATTGCCCGATCATTTGATTTAGTGACGTCTATTAACGCGTCTAGCTCGCTGATGCAATCATCTATTAAGGCAACCACTCTATCCTTTACGATGACCATATCGTCTGTAGGGGTCTTGAGATCACTTAGTTCCATTTTCTTTTTTGTGAGGAAATTTCCGGCGCTCGAATAGATCGAGATGGCGATATCGGGGTCGGTCTCCCGGCTAAGAACGCCTCTCGCGGAATCGCTGATCTGCGTGACGATATCGATAGTAGGCATAACAAAGCCTTTCAGCCTTTCCTTCTCTTCCTCTTCGACCAACAGGTCTTTCTTGGATACCGAAGAGGTTTTCCCCGATGCCCTCTCTACTTCGCCGTCATCGCTCTTTTTATCGCCAAAAGAATAGAAGGAGATCGCGAGTATTGCTATTATTGATATTAAGAATAATTTTTTTCTCATAAAAATATGTCGGCTAGTTTCACAGCGATTTTACCTTACTATGACCGATAAGCCAAATAAAGCATCTTAATATCGTTGTCCGGATGATCACAGAAGAGATCTTGTCTCCGTTTTCTGCAAGACTTTGGCGGAACGCTCAAGAAAATCATCTCGACAATCATCACAAACACACCAGCAGTGAGATGAGCTCCCACCATTAGTACCGACTATCACCGGAATACAGAGCTTTGATCCGCTATTGTCATCGCTGATCGGCTCCCCGCATACTTCACATCGGTAACATTTCATTGGCTTCGCCTCCTTTAAAGAGTTTAAAAAAGCTAGCCGCTTACCTAAGGCCTTGAAGCTTTATAGCAGTCCCAAGTACCTCATGGGCTTGGCGATATCATACTATAAATACCCCTTACTTTCAATAGTTTTTTATTTAACAATACTGGTTATGAGGTTAACTGTAACATATGTTACTGTATATACAGCTCCAAGAAGTATTTTGAAATCCCTGAAATATCTTATTATTTTCAAAGGCTCTTAAAATAAAGGGAAGTCTACGATTACCTTGACGATATTCTTTAGCGTTACATCACCTATCCACCCCTTAGACCCCAAACGATCATTTATTATGCTCAACCGTTATTTTCCGTAGTCTTGGCGGCGATGCTAGCGTTTACAATGAAGGTACTGCCGGAGGAAACCCGCATGATCCACTTACCTCTGGAATTGACAAGGGGAAGATCCATAAGATCTTCCCCCGCCGGAAAGGAGATGAAAAGGCGTCAATATAAATCCCCCTATGACACCCATTACATAAATAACAATTCCAAGCCTTAACTAATATCCCTCAATCGGGGGATATTTAAACAAATTCTAATATTTTTTTTACAAGCGTTTCTTAAAATTTATCAAAACAGCGGATGCTCTTCGGCATTTCTAGAGGTAGATCGAGTATTCAACAAGCGTCAGTAATCACTTACAACTTTTCTTTATAATCTTCAAACAGCCCGTTCTTGATAGCATATATTGCCGCTTCGGTACGACTGTTTTTGCTAAGCTTTAAAAGGATATTGGCGACATGAGTCTTTACCGTCTCTTCTCCCACATATAAATTAGAAGCTATGTCACGATTTGTTCGACCTTTACATATAAGCTGAAGCACCCTTAGCTCTCTTTCCGTCAAATTGTGCTCTCGTTTTGATCCATCATCAGAAAAATCAGTCACATTGTTCATGATCTTGCTCGCGGCGGCCGGATGAAGATATTTCTCACCGCCATCGATGAGACGTATAGCTTTTATCAGCTCGTCCGAGGAGGCGTCTTTTAACATATAGCCTTCCAAGTTTAAACTTAAGGCCTTTTCGACCATCCTTGAGTCGCTAAAAGCGGAAAGTATTGCCACTTTGATATCGGTATGGTTTTCCTTGATGGCTTCGGCAACGTCTACACCATTTTTTCCGGGCATCTTGACGTCCAAGATGATGATATCCGGCTGGTTTACTTTAATAAATGAAAGCGCTCCCGAGCCATCGGGGAGCTCGCCGATGACCTCGAAATCATCTACTTGCTCGAAGACGCTGGTCAAGCCCTTCCTGGTAATTTCGTGGTCGTCTATTATCAAAATCTTTATCATCGATTATCCGATTTTTACCGACTGCTTATTATATTTATACTATATTTCTTCTTGTTATGCCAGCTTGCGATAATTGTCAAATCGTTTAAACAAAGCTGTGGCCATTGCTTGTTTTTGGACTATTGCGGCAGATGATATTGTTCTATTTTTCGACTTTGTTTCTTAGGGTTCCAATGCCTTCTATCTCAACCTCGATCGTGTCTCCGGGAGACATGGAATCAACGCCGCACGGGGTGCCGGTGAGTATTATGTCTCCGGGATATAAGGTCATGACTTCACTTATGTAGCTGATCAGATGAAAAACATCAAACGCCATCTGCGAAGTGTTGCCATTTTGACGTAGCTCTTTGTTTAGTCTCGATCTAATATTGATATTACTCGTATCAAGCCTGGTCTCGATATGCGGGCCTACCGGACAAAAAGTATCAAAACCCTTAGCTCTCGTCCATTGTTTATCTTTTCGCTGAATATCACGGGCGGTTACATCGTTTCCGCACGTATAACCAAAAATATAGTCGGCCGCCTCTTCGCTTTTTATGCCTGCAGCTATCTTTCCAACGACGATCACGAGCTCTGCCTCGAAATCGACCTGACTCGACATCTCGGGATAGATGATCAACTCGCCGGGACCGATAAGAGACGAGATTGGTTTCATAAATACGTGCGGCTCTTTTGGTATATCCATATCAAGCTCTTCAGCATGGTCTTTATAGTTAAGGCCTACCGCCAATATCTTTGAAGGATCGACGGGGCTTAGTAGCTCGGCCTTTGACAAAGCAAGGGATACGCCGGTTACATCAATTTCATCAAAAGGATAGCCGTGAACAATTTCCACCTGGTCGCCCTTTAGAATACCGTATCTCGGCTCACCGCGGTAGATCAAACGTATTATCTTCATAGTAAGATTACGCTTCTTCTTTCTTGTGCATCAGCCCATAGTCGATACTATCTAAAAGCGCCTGCCAACTGGCTTCGATTATATTTTCCGAAAGGCCTATCGTTCCCCAGCTTTTCTCGCCGTCACTTGTCTCGACCAATACCCGAACTACCGCTCCCGTTCCCTTCTTCTCGTCAAGGACACGGACTTTAAAGTCTGTTAATTCAATACTTTCCAGTGCCGGATAGATCTTTCCTAACGCCTTCCTGAGGGCGGAATCAAGAGCGTTTACCGGACCATTACCCTCGGCTGTCGCAATGAGCTTCTCTTCTTTTACAAATATTTTGATGGTCGCTTCCGTAACAACGCTCCCATCTTCCCTCTTCTCCATGATCACTCTAAAGCTTTCCAACTTAAAAAGTTCTTTATATCTCTTCAATTCCTTTTGAAGTAATATCTCAAACGATCCTTCGGCAGCCTCGAAATGGTAGCCGACATTCTCCAGCTCTTTTATATCGGTCAGGATCTTTCTAACAATATCGGGAGAGTCGCTTAGATCGACCCCAAGCTCTTTAGCCTTCATTATAATGGTGCCTTTTCCGGCAAGCTCCGAGACAAGGACCCTTTGGATATTGCCTACAAGCGCCGGATCTATATGTTCATATGTCGCGGCCATCTTGAATACCGCGTCAGCGTGCAATCCGCCTTTGTGCGCGAAAGCGCTTTGTCCGACGTACGGTTGATGGCTGTCAGGTGTAAGGTTGGCAATCTCGGCAATGTAATGAGCCATCTCACTTAAGTGCTCCAAGCTCTTCGAAGATACGCAATCATAGCCCATCTTCAACTTAAGATCGGCGATTACCGACGTGAGGTTGGCGTTGCCGCAGCGCTCACCGTATCCATTGATCGTTCCCTGGACCTGCCGAACACCGGCCTTAACGGCCATCAGAGTATTCGCTACCGCGCATTCGGTATCGTTATGAGCGTGTATGCCTAGAGGCGTCTTAATCTTTTTAGCCACTTTTGTAACTATGGCCTCAATCTCAAAGGGAAGCTTGCCGCCATTGGTATCGCATAAGGTTATCCAGTCGGCGCCGGCCGACTGCGCCGCCGACAAAGTCTCCATCGCGTAATCTTCGTTGGCATCGAACGCGTCGAAAAAATGTTCGGCATCGAAAATGACTTCTTTGCCTTCCTTTTTTAAAAACTCGACCGACTCTTTGATCATTTTTATATTCTCTTCAAGCGTGGCCTTAATAGCCTCCGTTACATGGAGGTCCCAACACTTACCGACGATACAGACGGCTTCCATCTCCGTCTCAATCAGTTGTCGCAGCCCGGTGTCATCGGCTGCCTTTATGCCCTTTCTCCGGGTGTTGCCAAAAGCGACGACACGAGCGGAGATATCTGTTTTTTTGATCTCTTCAAAAAAGGCTTTGTCTTTTGGATTAGAACCGGGGAAACCCCCTTCGATATAATGAACGCCAAGCTCGTCTAATTTATGGGCGATCTTTAACTTGTCTTCCAGGGTAAGAGACATCCCTTCCCGCTGGGCGCCGTCCCGAAGAGTCGTATCGTATAATTTAATCATTGAACTTCCCTGATGATCAAAAGTGCTCGAATAAGAGTACCGGAGGAAGATCTTTGTGAGCTATTCTTTAATTTTTTTAACATTATAAAAGCCATTCCCAGTAATATTCTTTACAAATAATATATATTGTCAGGCGGAGCAAGCTCTGCAACTACATAAGAAAAGCAGATACCGGATTCACAGATTGCCGCGACTCTGTAGCCAATGCCTCGCAACGACAATGAAGCACTCCTTACTCCTTACTTCGACCCCTCAAATCTGCTCTCTGAATCATACTTCCACACCGCTACTGTTCGCGTATTTATTAAACTTTTCCATCAAATCGACAGTAATAGGTCCGGGATCACCATTGCCTATCTTTCTTTCGTCTAAAATGGTGATCGGGGCGATCTCAGCTGCTGTCCCGGTAAGGAAACTCTCATCACAGACATAGACATCGTGCATAGTCAATTTCTTCTCTTCTACCTCGTAACCGTCTTCCTTGGCAAGGTCGATGACCGTGTCTCTGGTTACCCCCTTTAACGCTCCGGAGCTCGTCGGCGGTGTCACGATGATCCCTTCCTCTACTATAAACAGATTATCGACGATACACTCGGTAACATAACCATCGGTATTCAACATCAGACCCTCTTGGGCATCGGTCCGATTTACTTCAAGGGTCGCCATAATGTTATTTAAATAGTTAAGCGACTTTATCCGGGGGTTTAAAGCTTCTATATGATTTCTCCTAGTCGAAACCGTAACAACCTTCATCCCCTTCTTGTAGATCTCGTCCGGATATATCTTTATAGTATCGGCTATTATGAAGACCGATGATCTGGGGCACTTGAGCGGATTTAAACCAAGGTCCCCAACGCCTCTGGTAACGACAAGCCGGATATAACCATCGGTTAATTTATTTCTTCTTACCGTCTCTATGACCGCCTCTTTAAGCTCGTCCACGTCGATCGGTACATTCATCATGAGAACGCTTGCTCCATCGTAAAGACGTTTTAAATGCTCGTCGAGTTTAAAGACGCGATTATTATAGATGCGGATCCCTTCGAAGACCCCGTCTCCATAGAGAAGACCATGGTCGAACACGGAGATCTTGGCATCGCTCTCATCGACATATTTACCATCAAGATATATCTGCAAGTAAATCCTCCTGAAGAATCCGCTCTTTGATAAGTTATTTTAACTAAGGAGTCAAAAAACCGCTAGTAGCAATGTAAAAGATAGAGAGCATGGGGGGAAAGACACGTATTGTTTTTTCAAAAAATTAGATAAGAGCATTAAAAAAAGCCCGCCAGTTACACGCGGGCCTTTCGATACTCAAAAAAAGATTCTCAAAAAACTAGCCTAACTTGACATTAACCGCTTGGCTTTTGCCGTTTTCGCCTTCTGAGACATCAAATTCGATCGCATCTCCTTCATTTAGTGATTTAAAGCCTTCTTGCTCAATAGCGGAATAATGAACAAAAATGTCTTCACCAGACTCTTGCTCAATAAAACCGTAACCTTTTGATGCGTTAAACCACTTTACTGTACCTCGTGCCAATTCCTAACCTCCTACTTAAACAAATCGTTATTACTTAATACCCAAATACCCTACTATCTACAAATTTAAAAGTCAATTTAAATAAATGCTCTAACTGCGGATAATCCCAAAACACGCTGTTTACACAGTACGGTTGTATTAGTGCCGAGATAAAAGTATATCCCATCCAAGAACAAAGACCCGTTATTATACGGTTTTTACCCCCGTAATCGTCTTATATTAGTTAAAAAGACTAGGGTCACCGCACCAGTCAGAAGACCGAATAATCCTTCAAATGCTAGAGGAAGCAATGCTCCAAGGGGTCGGTCAAGTCCGGGGGTTATGGTAATGCCGTGGATTATTTCTTCGACAACGTTAGACGCTCCGGGAATGCCGTGGATCACAATATTCCCACCCACTAAAAACATGGCTACCGTGCCGGCTATCGAGAGGCCCTGCATCATCTTAGGGGTTGCCCGAATTACGAAAAAACCTAGAACACGTAAGGACCTGGCAATAATGCCCTGTCCCCTCTTTCGACTAAGATAAAGACCGCCGTCATCGAGCTTGACGATTCCGGCAACCAGACCGTAAACGCCGACGGTCATTAAAAGAGCTATCCCCGTAAGCACCATGATCTTGGTGCCAAGCGTAGCTGTTGCTACAGTCCCTAGAGTAATAACAACGATCTCAGCCGATAAGATAAAGTCAGTACGAATTGCTCCACGCACCTTTTTACGCTCAATAGGATCGCTTAAATCTCCGTCGCCGAGGGGTGTCGTGTCAGCATCTTCAGGTAATGAGTGTTTATTGCTCTTTCCATGAGTAAATCTGTGGAACAGTTTTTCAAAGCCCTCAAAGCATAGAAAAGCTCCACCTAACATAAGCAGGGGCATTATCATCCAGGGAGCTAAAATGCTTATGACCAAGGCTGCCGGCACCAGAATAAGTTTATTCTTCAGCGACCCAATAGCTACGGCCATAACAACCGGAAGTTCACGGGCGGCTCGTACCCCGACGACCTGCTGAGCGTTTAAGGCAAGATCGTCCCCTAAGACCCCGGCGGTCTTTTTGGCCGCCGCCTTAGTCATCAGCGCTACATCGTCTAACATTGACGCTATATCATCTATTAATGTTAAAAGGTTTGTTCCTGCCAATTACTTACCTCACAATTTTTCTAGTTCTTTAAAATCTTATCGAATCCATTTGCCCGCGGTCAAGTAGGCATGACGTAAGTCCAATGGACGACGGCAGGCACGCAAGAGAATAACGGCAAGGAGTAAGGGGTAAGAAGGTAAAGAGGATCGAAACGAGGCCGCTTTAAAAAGTTAGGGACATTGGAAAGATCGGCGTCCCTGATTACAAAAGGTCCGACGATATAATTTAGCCGACTTGCGTTATTTTGTTTACCGTAGTATGCTTTGTCGGTTGTTTAAATGTAGTAACAGTTATAGGATTTAGGGGCGCAATACTTTTGAATCGATTTTGAATCGATGTACCTTCCAAATTTCTTGCTTCTCAAGCAAAACCATTTCTGTTCATAAAAAAGGAGTTTTTTTGTCGAATTCACAACGTTCATTTTCAAATTCTCGTAATCGCGCCCACAGTAAACCAAAGCGGTACGGAAACCGTGGTGGGGGTAAGAGAAAGGTCGCCTCTTTCGATCCGTCTCATCTCGTAAAAAAAGCAGAGCCGGTAAAACCAGAAGTAGAGTACAAGCCCAAAAATACTTTTTTTGATTTTCCAATCAATAAAAGATTGAAGGACAACATCCGGGCAAAGGGATATGTAAAACCAACACCCATTCAAGACCAGGCAATTCCTCATATCTTAAAAGGTAAAGATGTGGTCGGGATAGCCAACACGGGCACAGGTAAAACAGCGGCATTCCTAATACCCTTGATAAACCAAGCTTTAAATGACAGCTCTTCCCGAGTATTGATCGTGACACCAACTCGTGAACTCGCGACTCAAGTAAATGACGAGCTGAAAATTTTCTGCAGAGGTCTTAAGTTATTCTCGGCGATCTGTGTCGGCGGACTTTCGATTAAACCGCAGATCGATAAGTTAAGAAGAAGGCCAAATTTTGTAATCGGAACCCCCGGTCGGCTTATGGATCTTGCCGACAGAAGAAATCTAAAGTTTGGCGAATTTAAAGCGATAGTCCTAGACGAAGTAGATAGAATGCTAGACATGGGATTTATAAGCGACGTCAAACATATCGTCGACCAATTGCCTAACAACAGGCTCTCGCTTTTCTTTTCAGCTACTACTTCGACGAAGATCAAAACGGTCATGCAGGACTTTCTTACAGATCCCGTCTTTATAACGGTAGAAGCACAGCGAGCTTCTAAAAATGTCGACCAGGACGTAGTAAAGGTAGCGGGTAAACCGAAGGTAGACGTTTTGCATGAGTTACTTATCAAAGACGGCTTCGATAAGGTACTGGTATTTGGGCGAACAAAATGGGGTATCGAAAAATTAATGACCGAACTGAAAAAACGAGGCTTCAGTGTCGCCTCCATTCACGGAAATAAAAGCCAGGCTCAAAGGCAAGCGGCCTTAAAACAATTTCGATCAAGCAAGGTCCAAGCACTCTTGGCAACGGATGTCGCCTCAAGAGGGTTAGACATCGACAATGTCACACACGTTATCAATTTCGATCTTCCGGAAACCTATGATGACTATATTCACAGGATCGGAAGAACCGGAAGGGCCGACAAGACGGGTACGGCACTGACTTTTGTCTAGGCTCTAACGACAGAGGAAACACAGCCCTCTTCTCGAAAATTTAAATAGTAAAAAGCCCGGTAAAGCCGGGCTTTTTTAATACTTTTAATTAGTTTATAAGTAATCGAATTTTTAGTATTAATCATTAAAAGCGGCCCGTTACCCGGCTACCATTACAACATTGAAGCTAAGACGATTTTGAAATGTGGAAGCTATTGGATAAGCTTCGAACCGTAACTCGACCCAATGGTCTCGAATTTCAGAGATTACGACGTCGCCCAGAACATGGCGCCTCGTAACGACGATAAAGCTGTCGAATAGTAAATATTAAATCAATCGTACTTTGATCGTCCTGAATGTCGATTTATATGTGAAGGATCTCAGAGAATGCAAGAACCAAAGGACATCTAAGGTATTAGCTGCAAGGCGCGCGAGGATTAAGGAGGTGAACATACGCGTTGTATGTGAGCCGACGAAACCCGAGCAGCAACGCAGCAGATGATGCCTTAGATGTTCTCTGGTGGCCTTATTGGATAAGCTTCGAATTTTGTATAGTACTTATCTAATAGATATGAAGTCTTTTTTAATACCCCTTTGTAAAGTTTGAGCGCTATCTGACGATTAATAGATTGGTAATCGAAATGAATAATATGGCAGAAAAAAAGAAAAATAAAGAGATGATATGTGAGTTCTTCG
>SDBT01007867.1_pt1 | contig 17493 bp, 21 predicted proteins | sample 2277101 | NCBI WGS metagenome assembly SDBT01 (sample SAMN10404973, study PRJNA504765) | marine sediment metagenome | isolation source: marine sediment core GS10_PC15, 103 cmbsf | place: Arctic Ocean: Southern Knipovich Ridge | collected 2010 | reverse complement strand
CTTCTACTATCCGCTGCCTCTACTGCTCCTCTCCTGTCTCTCTTCTTCTCCTCTCCTCTTCTCTTGCTTCTCCCCTCCGCTGCTTCCGCTTCTCATCTCCGCTGCTACTGCTTCTCCTCTCCGCCGCTACTGCTTCTCCTCTCCGCTGCTACTGCTTTTCCTCTCCGCTGCTACTGCTTCTCCTCTCCGCTACTACTGCTTCTCCTCTCCTCTCCGCTGCTTCTCCTCTCCGCTGCTACTGCTTCTCCTCTCCGCTGCTTCTCCTCTCCGCTTCTCTCGGCGTGTTTGTGGTTAGGTATTTCTGACTTTTTGTCAGCGTCAACCCTTCAATACTATCGCGATAGCTATTGCTCAGGGCCTTTTAGAGATTATATAGTTATTTGAATTGCTGTGTCCTAACACGATATAAGTAAGCCAATATCTTTAAGCCAATTTATAACATCTTTTTATCTAAATACAAGTTAAATAATACGGTTAATATTATTATAGATGGGTGATGCAACAGATATATGTGTAATTTGTCAAGATAATCTCTGTACCGGGGCAGTATTTGAGATCCCCGAATGTAAACATTCATTTCATCAAAATTGTATTAATACATGGTTTCGTCAAGGCAATGGTAAATGCCCATTATGTAATTCCTGTGGCGTCGGTGGTGCGGGTGGATGGGAGGGCGGCACGAGGGATTCTCGCTGCGAGCCTTGGTACACGGCACGATATGTACAACTACGCCGCGCGTCCCGGAGAAAAGATGCTCCAAAGCAACTTATAAAAAGTATAACACGTATTAAAAAAAGGGAACAAGATATTAAAAATCTTAGAAAGGAGTTAAAATGTTGGAGAGAAAAAGAGGTTATTCTAGATGGAGAAAAAATTTCGGTGAAAGAAGCTATTAGTAAATATAAAAAACTTTTTTGTAAATGTAGGAATAAAACTTGGCAGCTGCATCGTGCTAAAATTGCACTCGCTCAACAACAGCAAATCGTACCTATAATATTAGTTGAAAGACGTATAATTAATTAATTATCGCATTGCATTCTCCAGTAGAATCATGTCCTCGCGATTACTCCGAATTATGGGGACAGGGTGCGCCATGGCGATTAGTCCCTGACTCGCACTAGTCACATCGCTAACGGGATTTGGATTATCAACCGAATTTATAAGTGCTCCATAGATCTCTGTAATTTCGGTCTCACTAAGATACTGTTGCTGCGGATTATCCTCAATCGGATCAAGTAGGGCCATTTGCCCGATAACTTCTAGTTGCCGTCTAATTTCATCATCTAAAAGAACTGGTATCTCATCAGCTGCCAATTCCGCCATCAGCGCCTCCTCCTCCGTTTCTTCCAGCTCCTCATCAGATTCATCAAATATATCATTTGATGGACCCCGTGCAAAAGGACCTCTGCACAATGGACATTTATTAATCGGATGACCTGATTTATAAGCCCGGCCGAAACATTGCCAACAAACTGAATGCGAACACCCGCCTTCTGCTTTTACAAGTTCATCTTGACTCTTCTCCTCTTGACAAATGGGACAGATCTGTTGTTGTGATTCGCCACAGCAAGGACATTTCTTCCCCGGCTCTTGACTAGTTTGAAAGGCATCGTGACACTTGGTACACATCCCGCCGCAGCCGAAATGTATACATTTTGTCTTGCTATTTTCAGGTTCTAAACAAACCGTGCAAATATTAGCGACCAACCATGATCCATCGTGCGACTTTAGGAATTTTTTTTTCTCTTCGGGGACCATTTTATCATATAATTCTAGCAACATCTGCCGCGTTTTGTCCATTCCAATTAGTTTTCCTATATTATCTTTACCTTTTCTTTCTAGCTCAAGACCGGAATGCTTATCTTTTTCCAAATTTTCAGCAACACCATCCCGATGTTTCATCCAGTTTCCACCGCTGAGCGTTGCTAGACGTAACCACGAGGGATGATCGTAACTTGTACAACATACGTACAATTCATTATTGTCCGTATTATATGCCACTTGTCCAATATCTGCGCGCCTGGCAGTACTTTGGTAGTTAATTAATATCATTGATGTAGTTATGTTGTTTGTTTGTTTGATGCTAATTCTTATTCGTCTATTCACTTCAATTTTTTATATTGTCATGTGTTATAATGGAACAAAGCCCGGTTTATTTACAAGCAAAACGTGAACTTGTTAAACGTATTAGTCGTATGGATGTGAATGTTCAAACTATAAGTACTGTATTGAAATTTGCAATGGAAATTGTTGAAACTACGCAATTAAAAGGAAAAGCGCAAAGCGATCTTGTCCAAAAATTAGTAAGACAAGTGGTTGTGGAAGCACCCATTGGTGATGATGAGGAGAAACTATTATTGGATATAATTGATCAAGGTATGCTTGCCAATACTATCGATTTAATCGTTTCAGCATCAAAAGGTGAGTTTGATATTAATAAAGCGGTCACCCTCGGAGCAAAGTGTGCTGCTACCTGCTGTAAGCTATCATAATATAATTTAATAATGACCTAAAAATAATTACTATTTTCTTATAGTTAATGATAATAGTAATCTTAAATGCGTGTGAATCCTTATCGTCTAATGAATTTATGACAATATTATCTAAAAAGGGATTGGAAAAGGCTGATAAAATATCAACTTTTTTGGCTGATGAAATTAATCCTGATATAATATATTCATCCCCATTTGTTAGAGCTCTTCAGACCATTTATCCATTTTGTTATCAGAATAAAAAATATATAAATGCAGAATGTTGTTTATATCCACTAAATAGATACGATCGTCCAAATATATATTACCATGATACAAATCTATCTTCATTGCCAAATTATTTTCAATATCTACGCCAAATGTTAAATACTGATTATAGTACAACGGTTTTTCATAGCAATGTATCGCGGAAAGAAACCGACCGACATGTGGGAAATAGAGTATTCCCCTTTTTATACGCTTTAAAAAATAAATATCAAGATACTAATAAAACAATATTAATTATAAGTCATAGTGATATTTTTTCCTATATTTTGAAGTTCTTCAAAATAAAAGTAAATTCATCGGATCATGGTATTCATGTTATTAATATAACATCTAGTCATCAGACCCACAAGCATATTGCAATGTCCATGTTCTAGCAGCAATAAAGTACTCCTTTTTATCACGTTTATATAAATCTGCAATTGATGGTACCAAGGGATCATCTGGATTTGGATCACACAGTAGAGAGCAAATTGATAGTAATACTTTTGATATAGTTAGAGCGGGCGACCATTGTTCCTTTAGAATATCTAAACAGATACCGCCGCTACTATTAATATTTGGATGATAAATTCTTGTAGTAAAGTTTACACGTGGCGGTTTATATGGATAATCTTCTGGAAAAGCTATGTTTAAATAGAATACTCCATTCTCATATGGACTCATCGAGGGACCCATAAGAGTTGCTTGCCAATTAAACATATCATCCGCGACGGGGCCAGCACTGCAATTTGCAGGTGGGTCTGATTTTAACAATGTAAGTTCCTTTGCAATTCTTTGTAAAGCCATCTTATTAGAAATATGAAGCGATATTCTTAATTTGGTTTTATAGAATATTTAAAATTGAAATTATAAATATGCATTTTAGTTATAACCAAATGGGCGGTATACATTCATTAATATTATATTGTATTTATGGTCCCAGCATAGAGCTTCCTATAAATTTAGAAAATATTAGAGAGTCGGATATATGGAGTGAAAAAAAATATAGAATTACAGATGATAATAGTCTATTAGAGATAATATGAACATTAAATTACGGCGGCATCTTATCTTGGATTTTAAATAGCTGATTTTTTAAGAACTTGCAATTCTTGATTTTCAGAAAATTGAAGTAAAAATCTGTCATTTGGTGATTGACAACTCACCTATACCAAAATAACCACAAATGTCTCAAGAAAGAAACATGACTCACAAAATCAAGCAATTTCGTGATTGGCTGTCTCGTGCCGGTCTGAACGAAAAAGCGCATCAATTTTCTGGAATGGAGTTTTGTCTAGCCAGAGAAACTGATACTTCACCCAAGTATGGTGTCCGCGGGGGCATCATTGCTGATGAGATGGGTCTCGGCAAAACTATTCTAATGCTCGGCTGTATCATCAGCAATTTCCGCGGGGAAAATGGGCTTTTCAATACCTTGATCATCCTGCCGCCAGCTTTAATGACCCAATGGAGCGAACTGATTGAGCGATTCATGGGACACGCGCCTCTGGTATTTCACGGCAAACGTGTGAAATCCATCACCGCTGCGCAGCTCTCTAGTGCCCCAATCGTCGTAACCACCTATGGCATGATCGCAACTGGTCGAAAGGTTGGTGCGAGTCCACTATGGGGTATTAAGTGGAATCGGATTATTGCTGATGAAGCGCATCATCTTCGCAATATGAAAACGGCTGTTTTTGGGGGAGCGAAAAAGCTCCAGGGCAATATTCGCTGGATGGTCACAGGAACGCCGATTCAAAATGCTAAAACCGATCTCTTTGCCCTCTGTGCTGTGCTGGGATTGAAAAAGGCATTTTATCTGAGCCCAAAATCAATTCGTGAAATTATCTCGCATCATGTCCTACGCCGGACCAAAAAGAGTATCGGAATTAAGCTTCCTCCTCTTGATATGCAGGTTATTCGGGTTCCTTGGGCCTCGGCGGCGGAGCGCAATCTTGCCGCTCAGATCCATTCTCAGGCCGCTTTCAGCCGCGTCACCGTGGATAATGTGGACGCTATCATTCAGGAGCTTACTCATCATCATCTTCCTATGTTGACCCGCGCCCGTCAGTGCTGCATATTTCCACATTTAGTAGATAAAGCTGTTAAAAAAATGCAGCGCCAAGGCAGGATTTGTCCAACTGTCAATCTCAAGAAAATTAAAACATGTAGCAAAATGACAGCTGTAGCTGCTCATCTCTACTCGCGGCGGCAGAATGGACGACGGAAGATTGTCTTTTGTCACTATCGTGGCGAGATTGATCTCCTCAGTGCCCTGGTACAAAGTAAGGGAATTACCTGCCAAAGTATCGATGGGCGAGCCGGGCGCCGAGAGCGCAAAATTGCCATGGATTACGCCGTTTCAGCTTCTGCTTTCCGATCCGTATGTCGTAAATGGGCGACAGAAGGTGAATGGCTATTTGGGCGTATTGATCAGTTTCTGGCGCCACAAGTACTTATTGTACAGATCCAAACTGGTTGTGAAGGCCTTAATCTTCAGCACTTTCAAGAAGTCTATTTCACCAGTCCTCACTGGAATCCGGCCGTGGAGGAACAGGCCATCGCACGCTCACATCGGATTGGTCAGTGCCAGAAAGTTAATGTTTGGCGATTCCTTATGGAGGATTTCTCCGTATGCAACTGTGGTGATGCTTCTTGTAAAAAAGAGGCACATATTACTATTGACACCTACTGTCAATTGGTGCAGGATCGGAAACGCGAACTTACACACATACTTGATACCTAACAATAATCTATTATTTACAAAATATATTCATAAAAAAAGCGTCTATACGATGTCTTTTTTATCACAATACTGAAATTTATTTTTAATTACTAATTCAAAATAAATAAAAATGTAATACCCACGCCGGGACTCGAACCCGGAACCTTTTGGTTAGAAGCCAAACGCGCTATCCATTGCGCCACGCGGGCAGGTTGTTGATTTCTTTTGCTACGGATGCGCTTCAATGCGCCAACTGGTCTCTGCCAGTGTTGGTTTTGATCCAACTACCTTCCGGTTAATTAAGCTTTTTGCTGTAGGAAACCATTTTGACTTCTTTTAGGGCCGCTGGGGGAATCGAACCCCCGACCTCTCGCACCCAAAGCGAGAATCATACCACTAGACCAAGCGGCCTATTTGTTATTTTCAATAATACACGAATAGGACTTGAACCTATGCTCAGGGATCTTAAATCCCACGCTCTTCCAAACTGAGCTATCATATAATTTTGCTGTTTGAAAATAGGCGAATATGTTTAATAAACGCGGTTGTTGGTTACAAATAATCTTAAGTGATAATTATTCGCTGTACGTAACCATATTGGAGAATGTGGGTATCGATCCCACTGCCTCGCGCATGCAAAGCGCGCGCTCTACCATTTGAGCTAATCCCCCTTTTTCGACGGCAGCAGGATTTGAACCTGCGCGGGTAAAACCCAGTAGATTTCAAGTCTACCTCCTTAACCACTCGGACATGCCGTCCTTAGCCTCCATCCGGGATTGAACCGGAGACCTTTGCATTACAAGTGCAATGCTCTACCAAAACTGAGCTATAGAGGCATTTTTAAAAAAGATGAGGTCTCGCCGGGACTTGAACCCGGAGCAGGGGATTCAAAGTCCCCTGAGTTAGCCAATTACTCCACGAGACCGTTATACTAGGACCGGGATTCGAACCCGGGAAGCATTGCGCACCAGATCTTAAGTCTGGCCCCTTTGACCGCTCGGGAACCCTAGTGTGGTTATTGGAAACATATAATTCAAATTATTTTATTGCTGTTTGTTTCCATTTGTTGTGTTCTTTTTTTCTCTTATATTAATTGCTGGAAGAACACTTATACTCGATGCGAGATTTGAACTCGCGACCTTCGGCTCATAAGACCGATGCTCTAACCAACTGAGCTAACCGAGTTCAGTATTGTGGGGACCTTATTCTTATGATTAGTAGTTGCTGTATGGTCCACCGCCTATATTATAGCAGCATTGTTATGATTCAATTTTTTGAAATATCGGGGCGGGGGGAGGGCAGCCGCAGCGATATTATCACACACTATATAATAGTTATTAGGTTTAAGCCCTTTTGTTATCTAAATAATAATCTTTGGCTTGCAGTAGGGGGGAGATCTATATAAAAATTATTTTAAATACATGATATAGTAGGTAATTAAATGACATAATTTTCTCTGATATATATAATGTATAATGAATGTTTAATTTGTTTTGAGGAATTGAATAGAAATGATAAAATCGCAACTTGTGCTTGTTGCAAGCAAATCGTTCATTCTGCTTGTTTTGCCGTGTGGAGAGAAAAAAGTGAAACAAAATTTGAAAAGTGTATATATTGTCAACAAGTAGATACAATTGTTCACTATAGCCCCCCTTCTGTTTTTAAAAAGTGTTATAATAAGATCATTAAACTATTTTATAATTAATTAAATTGAATTAGTTATATATAATATGTTCTCTTTTAACTAACATGTATAACTCTGCTCTGAAAAAGAAACGTGCATATGATACACTTCTTAAATGTCAATCGCGTCTTGTTGATGAAGGTCGGGCACCATATGTTCCATCGGCGGTCCTCTTTGATACCGTTTGGGAATATATAACATATCCTCATGAACGCATATTTGGTCAAAATGGGAAATGGGTAAAAAAATATAATTCTCTCCTAACTGATATGCCACGGCCAAGAATATATCCGGGTCCACGTATTATTCATGGTTTTGGTTTATATTCCCGCCCTTGTGAAAGGGCAGATGGGGTCATGGGCTATGATAGTGGTAAAACCGTATCTCTAGTAAAATTTATTTATACACTTCATCATGCAAAAAATCCCCATTCTTATATTACTATTCATGTATATACTATTATGCCAGAAATTTCAGTTTCCCCTCGTGCAAGCTACAAAGCTGCGGTTGCCGCTACTGATCATCAGCGGATTAAATGTCTTCGGGCGCAATATTTGGAAGGAATTAAATGATTATATATTTTCAAATAGACTAGTTAAATAACTTAATATTAATATCAATAAAGTTAATATTAAGGTGGGCGCGTCTGATTTTTCTTGTAGTGCTGTTATATTGTGAGCAGATTGTGTCATTTTGTTGTAAAAAATATACTATTTTATTGTTTATCTTCAATTTTCTATTACCAGTTTTTTCGGATCTTGTACCACCACGAATTTTTTATACCTTCTTTTATTTCTTTTTTGAGTTCCTTTTGTATATTCTCTTTACATCGTCCGCCTGTAGCTGAAAATGGCAAACGTTGATCTTTAACAATATTCTTGTCTTTGCGATTGAAGCCAAGGAAAAAGTCCTTGAAACTAAATTTCGCACCCTCTTTTTTCTTGGCAGTATACCATTCTGTACCAAATCTCCAAAATGTTACTGCTAAAAATGTTGCCGCTAGTATGGATTCTAAAGTAGTATATTGTTGTACCCTTTTATCGGCATAATCGCGCCATGCTACAGCTCGGGTTTCTTTCCAGTAATTTCTATGCAAATCTATTGTATATATAACTACGCCTAAGAACATTACCGCACCCCAATATGTCATTGGTCCGGGCCAAAATGGGGAATCAAAGAAAAGCCATGTATCACCGATCTTAGCAACAATATTTAATAATACCCACGTTAAAAAAGCACCAACTATACTCCAACCTGTCCATGTTGCTTCATGGAATGCATCAGGGCTCTCTGCATTCACAATCCATATATTAACTAGGATTACACAAAATATCACTGTTTGTGATACCCATATCCATGATGTTTGTATATATTCACCAAGGCAGCCAAATGTTCCATACCATGCTCCGACGGCTCCCGTTGTGATTGCCATTATAATAATTACCATTTTAAAGATTGCAATTACATTTTCTATAAGAGGGGTATAACTCCTCTCTCCCTGTGGTCCTACTTTATTATATATTAAACCGGAATCAATACCTTTCACTATCCCATCGCCATCTGGATCCAATTCTGGCGGAAATCCCCATATTTCCGGTTCTCTCTTACCCGTTACAATAGATCCATAATACATTTCTCTTGGAGAAAATATATATTCATTGTTGTCGGCATTATCCATACTTATAATATTTACATATTTTTTTCTAATTAATTGGCGTAGATGTTATTGTGGCATTTCTATATTCATTTTTATATATTGCCCATACTTTCGATGCAAAATTTTTCCAGAGGGCAAAATAACCTATTATCATTCCTATTATCACGGGCAAAAGCCATGTCATTAATTGCGAGAAGACTTTTAAATTAGAAGTATATGGCGCCGGTTTTGCTAAGCCTACTTCTCTTTTTATTTTATTTATCGCACGAGAATCACATCTTTCAACCTTTCCTGTTTTTTTACTACCCATGGGAACACCCCAGAAAAAAGCTAGAAATGAAAAATATTTTCCATGGATTTTAAATGATTTTAAAGCCGATTTTATAAAACCGTATGCAATTATTAATAAAGTGACTGCTATTATAATAATCTCTACAAGCTTTATTTTGTCTATATTTTTAGCATGGACAAATATTGCATTTTCTGCCATATAATAACGACGCAGATCATCCAGAATTACAATTGATATCATTGGTAATGCAATTAATCCAAAGTATGTCATTGGTCCAGGCCAATACCATGGGTCTTTATTCCACCATACATCGCCCAGTCGTGCAACAATATTATAAAATAACAGCACTGCTATAGAAATAATGAGTTGTTGAATTGGATCCGTTAATTTGGATATAGTGTCGGCTCCTAAATTTATTATGAAGTAAATTATAAAAAATATAACTATTTGTTTATTATACCAAAATCTTGACGACATTAAAAATTGGGTTTTGCATCCTAATGGTGAAAAACCAATCCCATCAAGAAGGAAGAGTGTTATAATTACAAGAGCTTTAAGTATCGGTACTATATTTGAAGCTATTAATCTTCTTAGTGGTGGTGCTATTCCTGGTTTTTCACCCTGTACGGGTAATGTTGGGATATTTGCTGGAGCGGTATCTACTTCTTCTCTTACTAATATATTTGTAGATGCTACTTGATGAAGAATTGCTGCTTGATCCATTATATATTAATATAGACTTTTTATTGACAATATTTTTTCCAATCTTTTTTTGCTTCTTCTATCTTATTTGGATCGCACGCATACATTCTTACAATGGTTTCTTTATGTTTTATCGGTTCGCATAATCTCATATGCTCTACATCTAGATATTGTATTTTACCATCCCTATCTTCATATGGTACACACATTAAAGGATTGCTAATACTATTCGATAAGCCTATATAAAATTTATCAATAATTATATCAATAATTCTCCTTGGATATGTACAATCGCTTTCTATTTGCGTACTTACTCTTTTTTCACCAATAAGTATGGGAATTTCTTTCCGTGCTATTTTCTCCTGAAGTTCTCTAAACTCAGTATGAAGACGGCATGTGACAATAGAGTCGGTCAAATCCGCAAAATCTGCTACCTTTAAACGCGCCTTTTTTAAAATTTCAACAATTAGATATTCATATGCTTTTACTGTATGATGCGAACAAACGTGTTTGTGGAGTCGGTAACGTGCGGCAAATAATTGGAATATTTCATCTTGAAGTTTTATTGGCCACACTATCGTGTGGAGGTCGTGACTTGGACATTTTTTTACTTTACACATAGTAAGCAATCGTGACCATTCCCCGCCAAAGCCGAGTCCGGTGTGAAAGCAGTCTCTCTGAATATAATCTATTTTATCAACATCAATGTCGCAAACTTTATTCGCCACAATCTGATAATACCAAAGATATTTAAGATCATGATCAGGTGGCACAATCATGGTTTTAATAATTTCTAATTCATTCTCTGTGATTGGTAAATTATATTTCGGAACCATATTTGTTAGTATCGTTATTCCACGTTCTTCGTGTTCTGGTTCATCATATGGTTTCACATGATGATCATATAAATGACTATAAGGACCGTGGCCTATATCGTGGACTAATCCCGCAATCCGACATAATTCTATGAAACGTTCTCGGGTTACATATTCATCTATAATTCCCTTCTTTGATGGAATTTTTATTACCAACTTTTCCGTATCTGCTAAATTTATTGTTTCTACTTCGGCGCTCATTGTTAAAACCGTTGCCATAATACCCGCTAGATGACTTACACCTAGACTGTGCTCGGATCTTTTGTGGACGGCGGAAGGATATACATAATAAGCTGCACCAAGTTGGTGAAGATCATATAATCGGGCAAATTCCCAAGTATACATAATTTTTTGCATCAAGGGTGAAAGTTCAATGAATCCATGGATAGGATCAAAGATTTGTTTGGTATGGGACATGTTGATTTATCTTTCGTATTCAAAGGGTTAGTTATATCAATTTTATAAGCGTATCATTTTCTTCCCTGTTGTTAAGTTCATGCTTACTTCGCCACCCACGGGCATCGGCTCGTCCTTTTCCATTTCCCTCCAAAAACCTCTCTTCCCTCGTATTCTTTTCCAATCCTTCTTATCACAATTCTTAATCATATTTAATAGTGGATGGAGGATTTCCTTTATAAACAACATTTTTGATTCCTCTTTAATATAAAAATAGTCTGTAAGACCCATATTTGGTGCTAAATTACCAATAAATAATTCTTTATTATAATCATCTAATAAATTTGGTGCCATTTTTATGGCTCTCTCCATTATCATAATTTTTTCTCTTTCCTTTTGAGGATTTAAAAAATGTCCTCCTTTTTGGAGGATTTCGGGCCGAATTATTTTCATTTGAAATACCAAATTTTGGAATAGAACTCGGAAACTGCCAGCATGTGTGTAATAATATTCATCACCTCGGGAAAAAAACATACTTTCACGTTTATTTTTACTAAAAATCACATCGGAGATATCTTGGTATCTTAAAAACATATAATTAAGTTTTTCTATTAGTGTTTATATTTGTTTCTTATCTAAAGTTCATTTTCAGCTTGCTCCATCTCAGCATTAGCCAAGCGGCGCGAATGATTCTTCTTTCGGTGGCGTTTTTCTCGCTTAATAGTTGCTGGTGAAATATATTTACGCCAAGTATTGGGAACAACCGTACAATACTGACCTGCGCCTCCTATCATTTGGTAGCGCATGGCAAGTCCCTTTGGGTCCTCTTCGGTACTGCTAAGTGGAAAATAATGAATCTCCTCCGTACTGGTCTCCTTGATCAATCCCGTCTCAAAGATACGATTAGGATAATGCTTGGGATTGATCCACCGGTTATTATGTTCTCCACCTTCAATTTGAGCCCATTCCGTTTCATCAATAAAGTTTAGTATATTATCAACTAGCATTGAATTGGAACCCTGCTCAACTTGCTTGATTGTTGTATTTTTGGCCATATCATTGCGAGTGATACCGCTTGATCCCGTTGAAATGGCCCGCCCCTCTAGGAATGCACGTTGATTCCGAACGGCCACCCATTCGTTGCTTCCAACTATCTCATGGGGTTCGCGCATTTCAAGACTGACTCGGGGCGGCGCGCGGATACGTGTACTCCGATTGGTTTTGCGAAATCGTGGCATAGTAAGACTTCTGTTCTAGTAGTTCAATGGTGTAATATCTCTATTACAGAGATATCTATATACTTCAATTTTATATGTTAAACTTGAGTGATAGACACTCAGCTTTAACAGTAAATACGCTCTGCGAGAATCGAACTCGCGATCTTCGCCGTGTAAAGACGACGTCCTAACCAACTGGACCAAGGGCGCTGCATTTTTTTTCATGATATATATTAAATGGATTACATTGTAAGTTCTGCTGTACTTTTATCATTAGATGCTGTTTATATTTCCGCTACCAAAGGGTTTTATGGTTCCCTCGTAAATGGTATTCAAAAAACCAAGATGCAAGTAAAAACCTTCGCGGTTATTGCAACTTACGTTATGCTTCTATTTGGTTACTATGCTCTAATCATTTCTAAGCGTCGCACTCCACAAGAAGCCGCAATTCTTGGTGTTACTATCTACGGCGTATTTGAATTAACAAATTATGCTATATTTAAGAATTGGTCCATTTTTGCTGTGATTATGGATACTTTATGGGGCGGATTTCTATTATATCTTACTACTGTAATTACCTATTTCTTTATAAAATAAATTATAATAATTTTTTTACAAAAGGTTGCTGTGCAATTAATCCTTCGCCAAATCCAAATATTATCCTTGCCGCGATATATATTAATACTCCAATAATGAATGTTCCTATCATTGTTACTGCAAATTTTTGTATCTCCTTTAATCCTCTTGTTTCCTTTCGTTTATCTAAATATCTTCGCAATTCTATAGAAATTGTTGCTACCGCGGCCAAAACAATGGCATTTAGAAAAAAGGCCTTCCTAATAGTTGTCGCTCGTAGATCAAAAATTGGTTTGAATGGCATATAATATATATTTGGAAAAAAATCAAATTATTTCTCTAGTTCTTTTACGCGTTTATCCTGATCTTTTATTATTTCTAAAAGTCCTTGTAAAATTTGCTTAAGCCACCCCACACTATATCCACTTGGAAAATGCCCACTATTAGTACAAAATTTATTAATTTGTTTATTTAATTTTTGTATTTGTCCATTTTTATTTAGTTCCTTTTGCTTATTATCTTCCTCCATCATTTTTACAATTTCATTAAACTCCATTCGTATACGATGAATTGATTCTAAATGTGTTTCATCGCTCATCTATTATTAAACTTTATATTTATAATTAGTATTTTAACTATGTACTGAGAAAAAATATTTTATAGTTAGCAGCGACAGGTTTCGATCCTGTGACCTTTCGGTTATGAGCCGAACACGCTTCCTCTGCGCCACGCTGCTTTTTGGTAGTTGCCGGATTTGAACCAGCGAAGCTTTACGCAATCCGCCTTGAACGGAGCCCCTTTGACCTGACTTGGGTAAACTACCAGATAATTTTATATATGTTCACTGAGGGATTTGAACCCTCGCGTACGAATACATCACGGCCTAAACGTGACCCCTTAGACCACTCGGGCAAGTGAACGGTTGAAGTTCCATATAGGGGAATTGAACCCCTGCCTTTCCGGTGAAAGCGGAATATCCTACCACTAGACTAATATGGATGTAAAACTAAACTACCTCGCCATAGTCACCTTCGCAACCATGCTCATTCATATGTTCTGCCATTAAATTTGTAAGGATATTTATTACATTATCGCTATCATTCCATCTTTTAAATTTTATCGGACTCACTTGGTCAACATTCATTCTCAAACCAATAAACCAATGACCTTCTTCATCTTTGTATCCCATTGCTGAAAATGTCATTGGCCACATTCCTGTACTCTCTTTTACTGAAAGACGCTGAATTCCAAATCCCCAACTGTCTTTATTTTCCAGCCCGATGCGGAGCCTAGGCGCCCAATTCATCAATTGAGATACTGTAATTTTTCCCGAAGAACTGGAGGTTTTCCATTGTGATTTTATGCTCATTGTTGATGTTTTCTATTCTTGATATATTGTATTTATCTTTACTTCAATTTTATTAAAAGTTATATGGATGCCCGATGTGGGACTTGAACCCACGGCCACGCGCTTAAAAGGCGCGCGCTCTACCAACTGAGCTAATCGGGCTGATCTGTAATTACATCTTTAATCTCTTTCGTAGTATTAAGCCTCGCCAAGCTCCGCTCCGGACAGGGATCGAACCTGTGACCTTTCGATTAACAGTCGAACGCTCTAACCAACTGAGCTACCAGAGCAATATATGGGATCATCTCGCCTATTTATGCTGTAATGATCCTCTTCACATGCTACTATGGTCTAAAATCTTTAAGCATGTTTGGATATATATTAAAATCTCATTGTAAAATTACCTTTTCTTGAATGAAGTTCTTTCCATTCTCGTATATATTTGGCTCTTTTTTGTTGTCTTTCTCTCCACATTAATTCCGTTCTCCTGAAATATTCATGCTGTGCTTCTCCTTTTTTTCGTATTTCATGATATGTCTGTCGTGCTTTTGCATTCTGTTCTTCTTGTTTATTTTTCTCTTTCATTATTGATTGAAGTTGTGTTTTCGCAATTGCTACACCGCTCTCTTTCTTCAATACGTCGTCACAGACATAGCTAAGTCGTTCTTCCATAATATCAATATCTTCCTTTAGTTGGTCCATATATCGCTCCCAGTCTCTAGTTGCCAAAATAATGTTCTCTAATTCTTGGTGGGCATCCTCATTCGTAGATACAAATTTTTTTCTACAATTTGGACAGTCGGTTTTTTGTTTCATCCAATTAAAAAAGCAATCGCTACAAAAACGATGACCACATGTAGTATAAACTGATTTTGTCATATCTATTTTATTCCGACATATACTGCAGTTTTCTGACTCTTCCATATATTATATTATTCTATTTAATTATTGATTATTTAAAGCGTTGTAAATAATTATATTAGATGCTTGCTATAATGTATAAATTAAGACAGCTCGCTGGATGTAAACAGGTTTTTGAGCACCGATGCAATTCTTCAAATGGTGCTGTTTCTTTTACACAGTTGCAACGCAGCCTTAAACCTGATCCTATATATGATACTTATCAAAAAGGAGTTGTCATTAAAAATAAAATACAAAAAATTAAAGAAATTTGTACATGGAATGTTCAAGAATTATGGTGGCATAGTTATAGAGGGAATAAACTTGATAATATTATTAAATATATATCCAACTCTACTTCTGATGTTCTCTGTTTACAGGAAGTATTTGAACCTAAAGTAATCAGACTACTCACAACACATCCCGCTATATCTAGACATTTCCCTTATTATCTTACCGGTAACCTATGCAATAGTTATATTCTAGGTGAGAATTCCGGACTTCTTGTGTTGTCCAGGTATCCTATTATTTTTAGAGAGTTTATACCTTTTAAAATTTCTGCATTCCCAGACACCTTCGCTTCCAAAGGTGCTCTCTTTTTTACTATTGGAGAGATTAATTTTATAACAACACATTTGCAATCTATTAATATTCCTGTTGCTCTGCGCCAGTTATATCATATTATTAAAAATTCTCCCTTTAAAGGAAAAACAATCTTGCTCGGCGATTTAAATATCCCCGATCCATTCCCATTTCTTAAAATGCAAAGGAATAATCAGGGACATACACATCTGTCCGGATGTACTCTTGATCATATTATTCCACTTCATTCTGATATTGATTTCGGCGTTGAAGTTGATTATATTAATCTTAAAAATACTTCAGATCATTATCCTTTGATCGCAACCCTTAGGTAAATACCATGTATCTAATAATTTCTTTAAATATGTTTTGTCCCATCGGTTTTAATCTTTTATAAATATTCGTTTGCTCCAGCGTCGGAGCTATATATTTTATCACTTTATAACTGAGTATTAATAGCGATACTCCAAACCAATAAATATAATCCATACAGTTATATCTTAAAAGATCTATAAACCCCCAGTTATTTACAAAACTACACATTTCCGTTTTCCCTTCATGCATAAGAAAATTATATGTATCTATTAATCCTCCCAATATCCGACCATCCATGTTCTCTTCATCTGCTACATTGAATATGGTCTTTAATCTATTTGTTTGCGTTAATTTCATATACAAGACACGATGTTTTGGTTTATAAGATTGTAATTTAAAAATATATGGTAGTCCCCCATCCAAATACTCGCCCTCCTCCGTCCTGTAAAAAATCTCTCCATTGATGAGATACGGTACGTGACATGATTTTAAAATCGCATTCCATAACTCCTCCCTGGTCTTATATTCCTTTATTAATATACATCGTCTGGTTTTTACATCGTAGTACGTTATAAATAATTTGTTTTTCTGGAGAGATTTAAAATCTTCATCTGTTATTCCTGAACAAATCTCTATTATTAGATCCTTTAAATGTTCTAGTTTTACTGTCTCATTAAAAGCTGTGCGCCATTTTTGGTAGTGTTTTGTATAACACTCTAATTTATTGGTTATATACAGTAATCCGACAAAGGCTCCGACGCTTGCCCCTGATATTCGGTCTATCGTTATTTTCTTTTCCTTTTCTAACCCTTTTAATAATAATAAACCACCAATCTCATAAGCACCATTCATACACCCACCTTCTAGCACTAAATCAATATTATAGTTTAATTTTTTATTTTTAAGATTTTTTAGTAATCCATCTATCGCAAAATTCATAGCTGTTATTTATAAATAAAATAATTAACGTCTTTCTGACGATATGGTGCCTTTTTTTTAGTGCCTTTTACTAACGATATATATATATATTATATATAGTTAATATATGTCACAATATTCTGCTATAAAATTTATTACTAGGTTTATTGTCGGTGGATTTATAGTCGTAAGTACTGATTATGTTGCTGAACAAATTGGCCCTACTCTAGGAGCCTTGTGGTGGGCATTCCCATTTACACTTTTACCTACTATGTATTTTATGCATCAAAATGGTAAAAAAAAAAGCTTTATTGCTAGTTTTATATATACAGCCGCATGGGCTAATATTCTTCTTATGTTTGTTCTATTTTCACTCTCATATTTTTTACGTACAGGGAATAACTTTTATTTTGATATTGGTAAAGGTGTACTTGTTTGGATCACGGGGGCTCTCTTAGTTTATTATTTTCTTTTATAAAGTTGGAGAGATTTTATTGCATATATATATGAATAAAGTTTTATTATTTCTTATTGGGTGTTTAGGTTCTCGCTTCGGTCTAGCATATAT
>SDBT01007866.1_pt1 | contig 17493 bp, 17 predicted proteins | sample 2277101 | NCBI WGS metagenome assembly SDBT01 (sample SAMN10404973, study PRJNA504765) | marine sediment metagenome | isolation source: marine sediment core GS10_PC15, 103 cmbsf | place: Arctic Ocean: Southern Knipovich Ridge | collected 2010 | reverse complement strand
AACTGTTATCAGAATAGTATCTCTGACAATGGCAATAAAGCTAGCTTTATTTTTTACATAGAATATACATTTCTTTAGTAAGTAATTCTTCTTCATCTATATTTTTAAAATCTTTAAATAACCATCTTCTCTTAACAGGAATTTGTTTCCATTTATTTAATGATAGGTTTAAAATATTAAAACCTGACATCAGAAACATTTTTTTTATTTGATAACATCTCAATCTATTAGTATAAAATCCTGAACGCTTAAAAAGATTGCTCTCCCAAATAATAGTAGAAAACCGTAAAGAATTTAAACTTTTTCCTAAATGATCTTTAAGATCTACTTGATGTGAACTCAGCCCGCCTAATTTCTGAACTCTATATAATTCAGAAATAAATACTGAAAATTCATTTAAAAATATATGTTCTAACACAACTTGTGAAAAACAAAAATCAATAGAATTGCTCTCTAATTCTCGTAAGCTGTCAAGTCCTTTAATGAGATAGACTATATTTGCTGTCCGTGCTAATTCATCAAAATTATTACATTTCTCTAATTTTTTTGCTTTTTCATATCCAGAATGCTTAAGCAGTTGTATTAATTCCTTATATTTTTTAATATTTTTTGTAGCATATTCACCTTTATCAACTAAGATAGTCATTTTTGCACCCAATGACCATGCAATAATACCTGTTGAAATTGAACCTCCGGGACCAATTTCAAGAATAATACTATCTTTAAGATCAAAATTACTATATCTAAGGTGAGAGGTAAATACTTGTAAAGAATACTTGGGGGTCAGCGTATGACCATGATATATTAGTCCAGACGGTCTAAAAATGATTTCTTTATTCGGTATCCAGCTTAACATTACTTTGATTCCTACTTTCATATACCATGGGATAATATTTTTTATTGATTTTAAGTTCATATTTTCCACTTTCTTATTGTTAAATCAAATATTTCCATTTTAAAGAAAAATTTTCTGAATCTACGTCCAATTATCTTTATTTAATCCATTGTATTGTCTTTTTTTCCTTCTTCTAAGTTTACTCGTGGTAGCCAATCAAGAAGGTTTTTTACTTTTTCATCACTACTTTATAATTAACTTCCTTATTAATAATAAATACATTTATTATATTATCTCCCCACAGAAAAATATCTAAAACCATTTTCTCTTTCTATAATTTATTTGGAATATATATTTCTTAAATCTAATATGCGATTATCCTTCATAATTTTTTTAACTCTTTCAAAATCTAACCTTCTAAATTGGTTCTATTCTGTAACGATTATCAGGGCATCCGAATGAGAAGCAATATCTTTTACCACCTTATGTTAACAAAAACATAATTAATTAAGTAATTGTTATATCTTTTACCCAATTCCAATTATCTTTGGTCCATTCTACTGTCCTTTTAATTCCTTCTTCCAAGCCTACTTGTGGCTGCCAATTAAGAAGCTTTTGTGCTTTATCAATATCTGCCCAGGTAGCTTTCATGTCTGCTTTATGAAATTCCTTATATCTAAAACACGCCTTTCCCCCTACATATTTCTCAATCAATTGAATAGCAGTAGAAAGTTTATCCGGATGATTATTTCCAAGATTAATAATTTCGTACCCCAAGGGTTTCAATGCTTTAATTGTCCCCCTCGCAATATCATCAACATAGGTAAAATCTCTCTGTTGACTACCATCTCCAAAAATCTCTAAGGGAGAACCCTTCATTATCCACTTAATAAATCTAAAAATACTCATATCCGGTCTTCCACCAGGGCCATAAACCGTAAAGTATCTTAAAATTATTACATCAACCCCATATAGATAATGATATGAATAAGCCATGGCTTCTGCTGATTTTTTTGATGCAGCATAAGGAGATATAGGGGTATTCACCGGTAATTCTTCTTTAAAAGGCATTTTTTGGCCTGCGTATAAAGAGGAGGTTGAAGCTAAAACAAATTTTGGAATATTATACTCTTTACACAACTCTAATAAATTTAGAGTTCCCCCTGCATTAGTAGAAAGATAAATAAATGGATTCTCCAAACTATAACGCACCCCTGCACGGGCGGCTAAATTAATTACTGCAACAAAATTATTCAATTCAAATATCGATTTTAACTCTTTATAATTTTCAATATTAATTTCAAAAAATTTAAAATTACTATACTTTTTCAAATTATCAAGACGCCATAATTTAAGCCTCGTATCGTAATAGTCATTTAAATTATCTACTCCTACAACATCATACTCGCTATCAAGTAACATCTCTGAAACTTTATTGCCAATAAAGCCAACCGTTCCGGTTACTAATATATCTTTCATTTTACATCTCCATTTGTAAATACATTTGTCTAAATTAAATTATATTTTCATTTACTTGTATTGTTGATATCTTATTATCCTAAGTTCGGTAATCTATAAATATTTTTATACTTGATTATTTAATATTTTTTCATATATGCGAAGATACTTATCTGCCATGGTACCAATTGAAAAATCTTCTGCTCTTTTTAATCCACCTTTTTGTAATTTGTCATATATTGTTTTATTATTCAAAACTAATGAAATTGCTGACACTAATGCATTTTCTTTTTTAAGAGGAACTAATATACCAGAAATTCCATCTATAATAACTTCATTTAACCCAGGCACATCTGTTCCGATTACAGGAACGCCACATGCCATTGATTCAATAGCTGTTATGCCAAATCCTTCCCAGTGCGAAGATTGAACAAAAATATCCGCTGTTTTTATTAATTGAGGTATGTCTCTTCTATAGCCCAAAAAATAAATTCTATCTTTAATGCCCAATTCTGTTACAAATTTTATCAATCTGCTTTTAAGTTCCCCTTCTCCAACTATCATTAGATGAACTGCAGGAAGTTTTTTTATAGCTTTTATTAGAGTGTAATGATCTTTTTTTACTGTTAAACGGGAAACAGAAATAACCAAAGGAACATCATTGGGAACACCTATCTTTGATCGTTTTAATGGTTTTGTTAATTTAATATTTTTAAAATTTCTACCATTATATACTATTTCAATTTTATTGCTTACTTTGGGTACCCATTTTATTAAACAATTTGCAGTTGCATTGCTTATACATAATATTTTATTATAGCGGCCATAAATCTTATTGTCTATTGTTTTAAACAATTTATATTTTCTTCTTCTATTAAATGTACTATGCTCGGTATAAATAAGTGGGATATTATTACTGCTAGCCAATAAAGATACATAATAAAATGAGGGGAATAAATGTGCATGAATGATATCAAAATTACCTTTTTCTTTTATTATATTTTTTAAATGAAAATAAATTAAGGGATTATATTTTATCCTGGCATCAATCTTATATATATGTATATTGTTATTAAAAAGCCTTTTTTCAACTAAATTATTCTTGTATTTATAAAGTGTTGCTACATAGATTTCTACATTATTTTTTATTATTGCTGGTAGTAAATCGCCCAATAATTGCTGTGCTCCCCCTCCCGGGTAAAGAGAATTAACTACATGAAGTACTCTCATTATAAACACCGCCAAACCATAAAGTTTTTAAAGATTCTATTTGGATAAGCAATATAATTAACCATATCCAAGGATACCAATAATTTGATATAAAAGCATAATGAATAATTCCATTAGTAAATCAAAAAAATATAATTGACTAAATCATAGAAAGAATCGCTGATATTGGCAACTATGTAGTTATTGCAAATGCACTTGTCATCCTTATTGTTATAATGTATAAACGTATAATAAAATCCATTTCATAAAATACCTTTAATATAAAATTATTTATTTTTGAAAATAAATATTATTTTTCTCATTAAAGCTTTAAATATATAAATAAACTCTCCATGGAATATGTAAATTATCAAGCGCCTCAAATTATATATATTATAGAGAAATTTAAATTTTAAAGAATTTCTGTTTATTCCTAAATATTCATTACTAATTTTCCCTCGTTCCTGTAAGTGTATATCTTGAAGCAAACTACTTTTAGAGCGTTCATGTTGTCTTGCGCAAGCGAAAAATTCTGATATAAATTTTATTTTTGCTATTTTATTAATTCGAACAAAAAGCTCAAGATCCATACAAAAAATATAATTTAAGTTAATCCCGCCTACCTTCTGATAAATATTTTTTTTCCAAAACGTACTGACTTGATCTAATATACCACCAACTATTACACATGTGTTTAAATTAAATGGAATTGAACGATGCTCATAAATTATTTCGTCATCTTTATTTATTAAATAAGCATTCCCATAAATCATGTCTATACAATTATCACTTTTAAATATCTTCATAATAAAAAATAACACTTGGGGCACATAAATATCATCACTATTAAGCCAGGCCAATATATCTCCCGTACTATTATTAAACCCCTTTCTAATTGCATCAGCTTGCCCTTTATCTTTTTCGCTTACCCAATAACTTAAATACTTTTCGTATTTCTTAATTATCTTCACACTTCCATCAGTAGAGCCACCATCAATAATTATGTATTCAAGATTGGGATAATTTTGATTTAAAACTGAAAGAATGGTTCTTTCTAAAAATTGAGCTTGATTATATGAAGGAGTAACTATTGAAATTTTAGGACAATTAGGATTTTTATGTAGAATAAGTTTTTCATCAAATAAAGGTTTTGATACAAATTCTTTTAGTTTTTGATATGTATATTTTTTCAACTTTCGTTCTCCCTATACCATTCGATCGTGTTCTTCAGTCCATCTTCAAAATCCATCTTAGCCTTAAAGCCAAACTCTCTTATAGCTCTACCCGTATCTAACTTCCTTCTGGGTTGTCCATCCGGTTTAGCGGAATCCCAAATAATTTTCCCCTGAAATCCTGTGAACTTAGCAATTAATTCAGCTAAATCTCTGATAGATATCTCTAAATCAACCCCCAGATTTACCGGGACACTCTTACTAAATTTTTCAGCTGCCAATAATATCCCCTCTGCTGCATCCTCTACATACAAGAATCCTCGGGTAGGTTTACCTGTTCCCCAACAAATTACTTCCTCTTTCTCCTCATCTATCGCTTCTATAAATTTTCTGATTAAAGCAGGGATGACATGGGAACTTCTGGGGTTAAAATTATCTCTTGGACCATACAAATTCAAAAGCAGCAAAAATATAGAATTAAAACCATATTGAGCCCTATAGGCCTGAGACTGAACCAACATCATCTTCTTAGCTAGCCCATAAGGGGCATTAGTTTCCTCAGGATAACCATTCCACAAATCCTCTTCCTTAAAAGGAACCGAGGTAAACTTGGGATAAGCACAAATAGTGCCCAAAGCTACAAACTTACCTACCTTATATTGCCTGGCATATTCCATCAACATTACCCCCATCACCAGATTATCATAAAAAAACTTACCCGGATTTTCCCGATTAGCTCTAATCCCTCCTACTAGTGCTGCCAAATGAATCACTATATCAGCCGGATAATCCTGATATAATCTGATAACGCTTTTCTCTTTAGTTAAATCATATCCTTCCACCAGAGGGACAAATATATTTTTACATCCCCGCTCTTTCAATTTTTCCATCACATAAGAACCTAAAAATCCTGCTCCACCGGTAACAATAACTCTCTTATCTCTCCAAAAATCCATCTTCTACCTCCAGCCATCGTTTGTCATTCCCACACTTTTTGTGCCATTCCCACTCTTTTTATGTCATTCCCACGAAAGAGGCTGTGTCATAATTACCTCGTTCGCGTACAATTAACGAATTATAAAATATTAATAAAAAACAAATAACACAACCTCGAAAGTGGGAATCTATATTATCTTTTCTCATTCCTATGAAAGCGGGAATCCATCCTTACATGTCTTTTTCTTCTTCTTTTTATCTTTCGATTATTACACACCTCACACTCGATACTCGATGCTATATACTATTTTTACCCCACCGTCAAATGATTCTCCGTCCAACCAATTCCTTTTATCTTCAAAATCTTCTTCCCCTCACCAGGCGAATCCAATCCTACCGATTCCATATCACTATCTGCCATTATCTTGACTAACTCTTTAAAAGTAATCCTGGGACTCCAGCCTAATTCTTTCCTCGCCTTGGAGGCATCAGCCAATAATAGTTCCACTTCAGTAGGTCTAAAATATCTTGAATCTATTTCAACATATTCTTTATAATCTAAATTAACATAATTAAAGGCTTCTATTAGAAATTCTTCTACCGAATGGGTCTCACCCGTTCCAATAACATAATCGCACGGTTTATCCTGTTGCAGCATCAACCACATCGCTTCTACATAATCAGGCGCGTAACCCCAATCTCTTTTAGCTGACAGATTACCAAGATATAATTTCTTCTGATTACCGGCTATAATATTGGCAATTGCCAGGGTGATCTTCCTGGTTACAAATGTTTTGCCCCTACGGGCTGATTCGTGATTAAAGAGTATGCCGTTACAGGCAAAAATATTAAAACCTTCACGATAATTATTAGCCATCCAATAAGAATAAATTTTGGCAGCTGCATAAGGACTTCGTGCTCTTAATGGAGTATCTTCATTCTGAGGAGCAGGGGCATCACCAAACATCTCACTACTTGATGCTTGATAATACCTGCATTTTATTCCGCTTCTTCTTACTGCTTCCAATATCCTAGTAGTCCCTAATCCGGTTATATTTCCAGTATATTCCGGTATATCAAAACTAACTCTTACGTGACTTTGGGCTCCCAAATGATAAATCTCATCAGGTTTTATATTATAAATAAGATTGGTCAGCCGGCCCGAATCACTCAAATCTCCATAATAAAGATGTAATCTCACACCTCTTTTGTGGGGGTCTTTATAGATATGGTCTATTCTAATAGTATTAAAGGTGCTAGCCCGCCTGATAAGACCATGAACTTCATATCCTTTAGAAAGCAAAAACTCTGCCAAATAACTACCATCCTGACCGGTAATACCGGTAATTAATGCTTTTTTCATTTATTGCCACCTCTTAATGTTTTCTTATAATTATTTTAAATATCTTTTCGATTTCCTATTACATTCTTATATAAGTCTTCATACTTTTTAGCTACTTTTACTATATCAAATTCATTTACAACCTTTGTTCTTGCATTTTCACTTAGCTTCTTCCACCTATTGTTATCTTCTAATACCCACTTTATACCATATGCTAAATCTTCTATCTCAAAATATTTTGCAAGATAACCATTTTTTTGATGTTCTACAATGTCCGAAAGTCCAGTATTACCAAAAGCAACCACAGGGGTCCCACAAGCTAATGATTCAGATGCAGTTTGTCCAAAAGCTTCCTGTATAGATGGTACAATCATAACATCGGCTGCAGAATATACTAACGCCAAGGATATTTCATCATTTAAGTGGCCTAAATAATGAGTTTTGAAACCCAGTTTTTCTTCATCTCTTGGCCTTGATGAGCCAAATATAACCAGTTCAATATTTTTATTTTCTTTAAAAGAATATTTTTTTAAAGCCTCTTTTAGTAATGAAAAACCCTTTCTTTTATCACTTAATGCACTTAAAGCGCCAAATAATATTAATTTTTTATCTTTCGGTAAACACAAAATATCTCTTGCTATTTTTTTATCTATTGGTTTAAAACGATTTAGATCAATTCCGATTGGAATTATCTCTACTCTTGTTTTATAAAAAAGTGAACTTTTCTTAGCACATTCACCCAACCAAGAACTGGGCGTAACTAAGGTTAAATTAAGGTTCTTCCAAGACTTTTCCTTCCTCCTCCAAATTTTAGAAGAAAGATCATTTTTTTTATTTGCCCCAAGAATTGGGCAATGTGCACAATATTCATTATATTTTCCACAATCTTCATCATAATGACAGCCACCCGTAAAAGCCCACATGTCAAGCAAGGTCCAAATGATTGGCTTGTTAATTTTTGCTAATGATTCAATCTTTACAAATCCCCCAGCTATCCAATGTAAATGTACAATATCAGGATTAATATTCTTGATTTTTTTTGAAATATTATCCGGTATAATAGCAGGTGAAAAAATAATTTTCTTCCGTTGTTTATAAAATTTGACCGGGATACTATCAACTGTAGGCTTAATCCTACTAAAAGCTTTTTGCCATTTTGTCTGAGGCCCTATTATGCTATAATCATCACTTTTCTTAGATTGTACCAACATTTGGGCTAGCACACCATTCTGCTGCAAACCCTTTAACAACCTATATGCAGCTATAGCAGCACCACCGGATATATCATATGTATTTAATAATAATATTTTCATCTTCTTGTAACTCTTTTCACCAGATCATACATCTGTAATTTTTTTAATATAATTACAATTATTCTTTTAATTTTATCTCCAACCACATTTAATGGATAAATAGATTTAGAATATTTTTCTCTTTTATAAACCTTGTCTAAATCCTCCATTCTAACATTTCTTATTTTCTTAAAGAAATGCCCGCGCCTTTCATTTTTTATTTCCTTTGTAAATCCCAATGAAGCTCCCCACAGCAGAGTTACGGGGTATCTATTGCTCTCTAAAGCAAGTTAATTTGCTGATAGTGTAACTTTTTATATTCTTTTTCCATTCCTTGCTTTCTTACATATTTGCTTATTGTATCTTCACTGCTAAATTTGCTTACAGTATTTATAAAAAATCCATCTGGCCAAAATTCTTCACCCCACAACTGTTTTTTTACTTCCGGATGTTTTTCAAATATCTTTTTGGCAGTTATACTTTTTATTGTTCTTATCATTTCTGTTACACTGTATTTTGGAATTGACTGTATTAGAAAATGCACATGATCCTTGTCTGTTCCTACCTTGAAAAAAACTAATCTCATACCTTTTGGAAATCTCAAGGCATATATCTTTGAGAGCATCATCTACTTCTTTGTTGAAAATAACCTTTCTATATTTTGTAGGACATACAAAATGGTATATTAGTACAGATACATTATGTGATTTGTGAATATACTTACTCAAATCACTTTCCCCTCTACTTTTTATACCATTTTATCATATTTTATTAACCGCAGCAGAGCTGCGGGGAATTGAACCCTAAGCGATTAAAACAATAATATATTAAAGTTTACCGTTTATCCGAAATAGCGAATTCTAAATTTAAATCCCTTGGTCTTGTTCTTCTAAATATTTTCATACATTTTGGCTTAGCATCTATGTTCATATACCGCCATCCCTTTTTATAAAAATAGTATGTGTTAGAAAGACGTTTGGGATGATGTGCTCCAACATCAATATAAAAACCTACTGTCTTTTTTTTCTCCAATATCCTTCTTAAAATTATTTCCCGTCCTTCCTGAGAATAGGATTTTGTTGCATAAATATCAAAAAATATACTTTTCATCTTAGTGAAATATTTATGATATTTAACAGGAATAATTTATTTTATTTTCTTCATCTCCATGTTGCTTCAACTTCCCCCCATTGTTTCAAGTGAACCAATTTTTCAAACAATTATCAATCGCTTCCGCACTAAGATCAGATGCTTTTCGCGTTGTCTGGATAGCATCTCCACCCAAAAAATGCTCTTGCCTCCGAAGATACTCTTCTGTCCATCGCTTTCTAAAATTTTTTTCATCTAAAAGTCTTTCCAAGAGACCATACAAAGCATCAGTTGTATAAACATATTCTGCCGCCTCTTCGTAGGTTTTCAAATGATCCTCCCGCTCAAGCCGCACAGAGATAATCGGTCGTGAAAAATACATTGCTTCAAGACCTAACGTTGAAAATTTAGTTATCAAAACATCACTGGCGTTTAGAGAATGAAACGGCAACTTGTTCTTGGAAACAAAAAATGCGTTCTTCAATTGAAAGGTATTTAACATACTCTTAATCCAATCATCATGAGAAGATGGATGCGGCTTGATAATCAAGGCGATTGATGGATGTTTTCTGGCAAAATCGAGTAGGTGTTTTGCTATATTGTACGCTTCTCTTGAGCCCATAATACCCCTTGAAACAACAGCTACATCATACAGAATGTAGTAAGAATATGTTAGAGGAATATTAAGATAATGCCGTGACTTCTCTTGTGTATATTTTTTTGCAAATTCCTTGATGTTGTCAAATCCTTCTTTCCCGACATAAACAATATTCTCCGATGGAACTCCGTGTCTTTCCAAATATGCATTATGTCGTTTCCCCCAGGCCAATTCCAAATCTCTCCCTTCTATTTTTGTTTGATATGGTGAATCACTATAAACAAACGCCCGGTTGGCAAAGAATAGTGGTCGCCTTGTATTGTTTATAGCTTCTCGCACAAATATAACACCTTGGGGTAAAACGTCTGTCCACGGCCTGATGGCAACCGGAGAATGGCTACTAAAATATCTTCTAGCTGCTATCTGTAATCTATATCTTCTTGGCAATTCCGGCATAAATACTATCACAGAGGGCCACAATGCTGGACCAAGGGGTATGTTCTGGTACGTTAAGGTGAGATTAAGTAAAAATTCTTTCTTTTTTCTCTGAGCTTCTTTCCAAGTCTGAAACATACGGTAATAACCAGATACAATTGCGGATAAAGGGACATAACAGTCGAGTTCCTCGGCAGACAGCCCTTCCTTCCTTATTAAGCGTGCGCCTTGAGGGGCATTCCAGCAAAGAGCAACCGGATCATAATTCCTTTCTTTTAATGCTTTCATTAGCGGATAGGTGTGCAATACATGTTTATTTTCTGAGCTGCATAATTGAAATACAATTTCTTTGTCATACTCCACTTTATGCTTCTCAAAAAAAAGACATCGGGATTTAGCTCCAATTACTCCAAGAATACAATATAAGTCTCTTGCAAACGATCTTAATATTGACCAAGCTCTTTTCACACACACATCCAACCGGAACTTTCCGAAACTTTTCACCTCAATGCCACGGCTATAAGCAACACGGCACAAAACATCATCTTCCCAGTGAGCATCGGGATTAGCAAAGATAAGAATTTCTGTTAGTTTATTGTTTTCTATTAGATTAAGATAGGAGCGAATCAGCAAAAGCAGGTCCTGAATTCGCTGTGTAGTCCTACCACCTTCGCAATGCTGAATCCAATAAAGTAGTTCTTTGGGGATACCGCGTTGAGCATCGGCAAGCGATTCCAGCCATCTATTAATAATTTTGAGAAATCCGATAACATCATCAGCAACATTATAAAATGATTCCATCTTCTCGATCCAGCAGATTTCGTCTATCCATGGATATTCTTTTACCGCTTCATGGACCCTCGGGTCGTCTGATGCCATAATATACCGGCTATGAGCTTGCGGATTAAAATTCGAAAGTTTGCGCACCGATTGTAAGTCTCGGCAAATAATCAGTATATTATTCTTATTGGAATTAGACATATCTACTACCTACAAACGCAGTTTTTCATAAACTGCAATTCCTTTTTTTGAAAATGTTCCCAATGCAAAAAGCCCGCCGGCGTATACAATAATACCCAAAACTAATTCCCCGCCTAGTAGAGCCACAGAATTAACCTCTACTACTTTAAATGAAACCCAAAACAACAAGAGGTACCCATAAACAGAGAGGCTGTCACCGATTTTACTATCACGGCAGGCTGAAAATGCACCAGTAAAGCTTTTCTGACAATTTTATAAACATATATAAAACAATAAAATAGCTGAGAAAAGTTGTTGAAACAGCAATTATAATACTCCTAAAAAAATACAACAAAACAAAGTTGATGGTCAAATTGACAATCGTAGCTATAACACTTGACTTAAACATTACGGCAATCTTCATTCGGACAAATAATACATTTGAGAGAATAACGTTCAATCCATAGAAAAGTGTCCCAAACGCTACAATTGGTGTGACAAGATATGCGTTTTCCACAATTCCAGCATAGTAAACAGAATAAGCAATTGTTTGCTTTGTATTATTAATTATATTTCCTAAATACTGGTTTAATAAAAGGCGGTTTAACATATTTATCAACACCATTTTCTAATGCTTTCTTGTATATTTTTAATGTTTTCTCAATTGCAACCAGAGTTTTTTCCAACTCCTTTTCTTTATGGGAAAAACTTGGGGCAATGCCATTCATTAAGATATTATTTTTTATCATTTCTTGGGAAAAAAGTGTTTTAAATTTAAAAGAGTCTTCTTTATTCTCATCCTTTGTAACATAATTTTCTCTTCCAGAAGGACCTTCAAAATAGAAATATTTTTTCAAACCAAAACTTTGTGAAATTTTATTAGCTTCATCTTTTAATCTATTCGAATATTCCCAAAGATGTTTTAATACATTATTTTTTTTATAATAATCAATTGTTGCCATTAATGCCCCAAGGCCTGACATGGTTGCTCCAAATGTCGTTGAAGTCAAGAATACCTTTTCTTGATTATGATAAATTCCTCCTAAATTCATTATTTCTCTTTTGCCTAAAAGAGCATCTATCGCATAGCCATTGGCAATAGCCTTACCAATAGTTACTAAATCTGGTACAACCCCATATTTATGATAAACAGCGTAATCAACTCTAAAACAGCAAGAAATTTCATCGAAGATTAGTGCAGCACCATTTTTATGTGTAACTTCCTTTACTTCCTCTAAAAATCCTTCCTTAGGCTCAATGTTAGTGATAGGCTCTAATATTACACAGGCTATTTCATTCTTGTGATTATTAAACATATTTTTTAAAGATTCAATATTATTAAATTCAAAATTTAGAGTTAAGCTACTTATTTCTTCGGGTATGCCTCTGTTTACTACCGTATCGCCAATAAACCAGTCATCATAAGAAAAAAAAGGGTGATCCTTGCACCTAATTACATATTTCCTTCCTGTATATGCTCTGGCTAATTTAACCGCAGAAGTAGTAACCGTGGACCCATTTTTTGCAAATTTTACCATATCCATTTCTGGAAATAATTCTAGTATTTTTTCTGCAGCTAATAACTCAGTCATAGATGCTTTAGCTAAATTATTCCCTTTTTTTATTTCTTTAATTGCTGCATTATCTATATCTTTATTAGCATATCCAATGCTTACAGCTCTTACCCCCATAGCGTAATCTAAATATTTTTTTCCATCTGACCCCCATGAGTAAGCTCCCTTTCCTTTTATTAAAACCGCTGGAGCATTTGATGGAAACTGATCATCACCGCGACTATATGTATGTGCTCCCCCTGGAATAATGTTATGTATTCTTTTCTTTAAATCCTTCTCATTCACTTTTTTACCCCTACTTTCAATAATTTTTAAAAATCAGTATAACCGATTAAAAGATAAACACTAATTAAAACAAAATTGATATTGACTAAAAAATATATCTTTGTTTAATTTTATTAAAGAAAATTTATGTATTACATTTTTATTTTTCAAACTTCACAAATTTAGAAGTTTTTTCAGATTCTTCAATTGCATATAATAATTTTAAGACCTTATGATCATTTTCTATTGTATTTATAAAATGGCGTTTGCTATCAATGGATTCAATAAAATATTTTATTTCGTTAATATACATATTTTCGCCAATATTTGGGTTATAACCTTTTTCAGCACTATCCATTTTATATGGTATTTTTTCCCATTTTAAATTTTCTGGATTATATAATTTTATACAATTCACATCCCAGTCCCAGATTAATTGTTTTTTTTCTCCATTTATAAGAAGTCTCCTTGTAGCATGTCTTGAAACAACATCCACTGTAATGCTCGCTAAAAATTTCCCGTAATCTAATAAAAAATTATATGTATCCTCAATTGATTCAGCACCTTTAATTGATATTGTCTTTCTAAAATTACCGCATACTCTTTGCGGAAAACCAAAAAGTTTAGTAAACCAGGTTAATTCAAAGGGAACGATCTCACGTGCTCCCCCAGTAATAGGATTTGAAACATAGAAATCTGAAACATTCTCGTAGGTATGCCAGTCAGGCAAATACTGTCCTGAATGTAAGACGATATTTGAAACTTTTCCTAACTTGTTAGCTTTTATAATTTCAGATATCTTCTGAATCGCCGGATGAAAAAGCAAAGTAGCAGAAGGAGCTGCAATAATATTAACTTGTTTAAGATTTTGTTCCACTATTTCCATATCAGTATCAACCACGCTTGCTTCAACAAAGAAATGTATCTTATTCTCAATAGCTATTTTTATGTATTTATGATGTCTATCCGGTGGAACAGAAATTATTAAAGCAGAGGGCTTAACTTTATTTAATGCGAATGAAAAATCCGAATATGTTTTAATCGCATTTTTTTTCTCAGCATCAATTCGTCTATCCTCCCTGCAGTCAAAACCAAATATATTCTTATAACCAAGAGCTTTTAAGCATCTAATCCTCCTTTTGCCCATAGACCCTAATCCTACAATTAGAAAATTCAATCAATTAATCCTCCTTAGTTTATTTTTTGATTTAAATATTTTTCGACCTAAATAGTAATTCTAATCTGAACCTTACCTATTCTATCTTTTTTTCCATTACCCTCTTTAATATAGTTTCGATACATATAAAATCCCATATATCGTCAATTTCATAATTTTGCCATCTTTTAGCAAACATAGGCATTGTTTTCTTTTGATAAAAGGTTTTATATTTTTTAATAGCAGATACTTTAGAAAGATAAAGAACTCCGTAAGGGAAATAAGATTTAAAAAGATCTTGTCTTCTCCCAATTTTATTGTTAGGCACTTTGTAAAATGGTTTTACATATCCCTTCTCATCTATTTCCTTTGAAATAAATGGATGTTCTAACGAAATCTCTCCAACACTAACAAGACTCTCTGCTTTATTCTCATTATCTATGAGTTTCATAATACCGTTATCAATATCATTCTTTTTTCTTAAAGGAGAAGTTGGTTCAAGTAATGCTAAATAATCATATTTTTCCCCAGCACTCTCAAACCAGTTTAAGGCATGCAGTATAACATCACTTGTTGTTGAATCATCTCTTGCTAATTCTTTCGGCCGCATAAATGGAACTTCAGCACCATACTTTTTTGAAATCTCAGCAATTTCTTTATCATCGGTGCTAACAACAACTCTATCGAGATATTTACTTGCCAAAACTTGCTCAATTGTCCAGGCAATAAGAGGTTTGCCTAATAATGGTTTTATATTTTTTCCTGGAAGTCCTTTGCTTCCGCCTCTTGCCGGAATTAAACCTAAAATATTTTTACTCTTATACATAATTCGCTCTCATTTCTTTTTAGCTTTTATCATTCACTTTTTAATCATATTTCTAATCTTTATTTTCAAATCCTTATAATTTATTTCCCATGTCTATCCATGTACTCTATCGCCTTCTTATATTCCCCCCACTCCCCTATATCAAACCAGGAACAATTAACTGGAAAAACCTGTATTTTAAATCCTTCTTTCTTAGCTAATACTAATAAAGCAGGCATATCTATTTGCTGATTTTTCGGGATTAAATTAACAACTTCCGGTTCCAAAACATAGACCCCGGAATTGACAATAAAATGATAATCTGGTTTCTCGATAATTTCCTCGAAATCCGCACGTTTATTTTTCATATTTAAGATACCATAAGGAATATTTATATTACGACTTACTCCCAATACGGTTATCTGATTATTATTTCGTCTATGATAATTTAATAGGTCATCATAATTTGCATCGATTATCACATCACAATTAGAAACAATAAATGCACCGCCTAACTTTTCTTTTATTAAAGATACAGCCCCTATCGTACCTAAAAAATCTTTTTCTTGAATATACTCGATTTGATAATTATTAGGATTTTCTGCAAAATACATTTTGATCATCTCGGCTTTATAATTTAAAGCAATTATAAATTTATTAAATCCATATTTTTTAAAATTATCCATAATCACTTCTATAACTGGCTTCTCATCTATAGGGATTAAAGGTTTGGGTAATATTTTAGTAAAAGGATCAAGCCTTTTACCTTTACCACCAGCCATAATTATTATCGGAATATTTTTTATAGGACACGCCACCTCACCATTTTTTAAAAAATCTTTCCATAGAAAAATATCAATTATTTTATTTTTTTCATCAACTGCTGGAATATGCCTTATTTCATATTTTTTCATTAACTGTAAAGCTTCCTCTTTATTACCCTTATAAGATATTACAATAGGATTTTTAGTCATTATATCCTGTATGGAAGTATCAAAATCAAAACCTTTTATAATTGCTCTCCTCATATTTCCGTCAGTTACAATCCCTAAAATCCTTTCCTCATCATCCACTACAATTAATACTTGTAAGGCACTCTTGTCTATTTGTTTCAATGCTGCTTTCAAAGAAAGGTTAGGCTTTACTAATATTTTTTTACATTTTTCGGAAATCATTTAAAATTCTCCCATCTAAAAGGTTCACCTTGTCTAACATTATTTATAGTCTTCATTCCTATAATTATATCTTTAAATTTTGGTTGTATCCCTGTCCCCGGTCTTTTTATTGCTATATCTGATTCTTTTATTATTTCTCCCGCTCTAATATCCCTGGTGGCAATAAGACTTTTTCTTGCTACTTTCATTATTTCAATTTCACTTTTATTAGACTTTTTTATTCCGTCACCCAATGCTACTTCGATATTTCTTATCGCTTTTACCATTTCCTTTAACTCATCCGGTTCCAATGATGCTTTGTGGTCAGGTCCCGGCAAATTTTTATCTAAAGTAAAATGTTTTTCAATTATTTTTGCCCCCATAGCCACCGCAGCAACAGGTACTTCTATTCCCAAAGTATGGTCAGAATAACCTACCGGTAATTTAAATGTAGCTGCTAAAGTTTGCATCGCTTTTAAATTAACTTCTTCGTAAGGAGTGGGATAATTAGTAGTACAGTGTAATAATGATATTTTTGTCTTCGAATTAACCGCCATAATAGTATTTATCGCTTCTTCTACTTCTCCTAAATTTGCCATTCCAGTGGACATTATAATGGGTTTATTTTTAGCCACAATATATTTTAAATAAGGATAATTTATTATTTCTCCTGAGGGTATTTTATATATATCTACTAAATCATAAAGAAAATCTATGCTCTGATGATCAAAGGGAGTAGATAAAAATATAATTTCTTTTTTATCACAGTATTTTTTTAATTTTATAAAATCATCAAAAGAAAGTTCCAACTTTTTAATCATCTCTAATTGAGGCTTATCTGAACCAGTAGTTTTTTTCTGATATTCAGCCTTATCAGCCAATTTTGAAACCACTTTTTCTGCTTTGAATGTTTGAAATTTTACTGCATCTGCCCCCGCATCTTTAGCGACATCAATAAGCTGGTAAGCTAAATCTAAGTTGCCATTATGATTTACGCCTGCTTCCGCAATTATAAAAACCTTAGATGTATCTATGCCATTCATTCTTTTTTACCTCAAAATTTAATCTCTTTTTTAAAAGTTTTTCTTTGGAGATTTTTAATATCTCTTTCATTACTTTAATTACATATTTGCTAGTATTGCCATCCCCATAAGGATTTTTTATTTTTTTTATTTTTTTCAAAAATTTTGCGTCAAACAAAGCTTTTTCTATAC
>SDBT01007865.1_pt1 | contig 17494 bp, 31 predicted proteins | sample 2277101 | NCBI WGS metagenome assembly SDBT01 (sample SAMN10404973, study PRJNA504765) | marine sediment metagenome | isolation source: marine sediment core GS10_PC15, 103 cmbsf | place: Arctic Ocean: Southern Knipovich Ridge | collected 2010 | reverse complement strand
GCGCCCGCTCGGCCAGTCGTTCGCAGCGACGCACTCTGCCCAGGCGTTGATCGACGCGTTCAGTCTCTCCTTGCCGAGTGCCGTCGTCGCGCCACCCATCTCGTACACCTCGACGCGACACGGGAAGTGGTTCTCGATGCAGAGGAAGAAGTAGTCGGTGATTTTGTCGACGCATCCCATCTGCTGGCAGCGATCGATGCCCTTCTGGTACCAGGCCTTGGTCAGGTCGTAGCCGTACTTGGCACTCTCGCCGCACCAGCCATACGGATCGATCTTGCGCGTGCTCTTGATGTCGATCCAGCAGCCGATGTCCTCGCGGCACAGGTCGGCGCGCATCTTGCCATCGATGGCGATCACCTCGTCGTCGACCGTGACAGGAAGCTTGAAGAAGAACGTCTGCTCGACGTGCTCGGGGGTGATGCCGGTCAAGAGCTTCGAGGCCAGTGGGTGTGAGTAGACCTGCTCTCGCGCGCAGCGGGCGATGTCCATCTCGGTCTGCGACAGCAAGTGGTGCCCGAGCTCGCGCATCTCCTCGCGGTACTTGACCAGGCCTGTACCCCTGGTCGGCATCACCATGTACTTCACGTCGAAGCGCACCGGCTCCAGGATGGCGGCGTGAATGGCAGTGCCCAGCCGTGTCGAGACGGTCTCGGTGTGCTTCCAGAAGCGCTTGCGCAGGGCCTCTGCCGGGTCGCCGGCGGGCGGGCAGATGTCCTGGCAGGTCGAGGCGTTCAGCGCATCGGCTTCGAGATAGCGCTCCATCACCCAGTCCGAGTAGCGACCTGGCTCAGGAGGCGGCACTAGCTCACGCGCTCGGGCCTTCATGGACTCAGAATGTTGGTGGATGGTGTGATCGCGAAGATGCGCGCCGGGTTGCGGAAACGGGCTAGACATTTTTTTCTCTCCAGGTTTCCGGGTTTTCGATCCACGGGTAGACCACCACGCCCGCGAACTCGTCGACCGACTCCAGGTAACGCATGCGGGCCACAGACTCTTCGAGGCGGGCCCCGAGCATCTCCAGGGTCTCAGCCAGCAAGGCGAAGAGCGATTCGTCGTCCGTCTGTTGTTCGGCGCTGGCGCGCGCGCGGCGCGCGGCCTCCTGGATCGAGAGGATGTCGGTGTCGAAGTTGTACAAGCTCAGACCCAGCGGGACCGGACGCTGCGCTCGATGTCGGTCTCCAGCGGCAGACCGAGCCGGGTGCGCTGCTCGTACTGCCTCTCGAAGCAGAACTCGGGCACGCCATGGCGGGAGACCATGACCGTTCGGCCAGGGCCTGGCTGATCGCACTTGCAGGGCGACATCGTGCTCTTCACGCTCGGCTTGTCGCTCAGGTGGTTCCCGCAGACGCAACTGGTCGCCATGACGGCAGTCTACGCTACCTGTTGCACGCTGGCCAAGCTAGGCGTACGCTCTCGCCATGCAAGCCCTGAGAAGCGCGCTTCGGACTCGCCGACGGCAGGAAACCTCGTTCAACGGCACCGTATCGGCCGCCAGCAAGCTCATGCGGGGCGTCGGTCACCAGAGCCTGCGCAACCTGGCTGAGGGCCGTACGAAGCCCTGGAACGTGAGCGTCCACACGAAGAACGAGATCCTGCGCGTGTTGGGGGTATACGGCATCAGTGAGGGCGACTTCGTGATGCCAGCGACCGAGCTCGAGGTCGCCGTAGCGCTCCTCACTTGAATTCCTCGGCCTGCCAGGCCCCGGTGATCTTGTTGCGTGTCACGGCGATGAATTTGAACTCGGGGAACGCCTTGGCCGCGACCTTGATCTTGACTCGAGCGTCGTCCTCCCAGTGGCCGCCCTTCACCTCGTGGAACTCGATCAGGCCGTCGGCCTGGATGACCATGAAGTCGATCTTGAGCCAGGTCTTCGGCGCCAAGCAGAGGTTGACCCGCTCGTAGTACCAGTTCGTGATCTCGCCAGCGAGCTTCAGGAAGTTGAGCGTCTGCGCGTAGTCGGCTTCGAGCCGATTCATCTCGCCCGGTGTGCGGGCGCGCCGGCCTCGGGCTCTAACTGCCAATCTCGTTCACCACCTTGAGGCGCCGGATCAGGTCTTCGAACGAGATGGGCGGGTTGCGGGTGTCGTTCTGGAAGATCACGATCGTCACGCTGACCTTGCGCCCAGGCCGCGGGTTGTCCGGGCCACGTCCCGACGTGATGCGCTCGTCGTCGAGCACGTAGCCCGGGGGCAGGAGTTGCCGGCCGATCAACTCCACCTCGCAGCGGGCGTCATTGCGCGACGCCACCTTGAAGCGGATGACGATCGACCGGTCACTCTCCCGCCCTCGCATGATGTTCATGCCGCCCTCCGTGCCCGCTCCCTGCGACGATAGAGCTTGCGTCGCTCCTTGGCGCCCTCCTGTGAGGCCGCGTAGGTGATCGCCGACTTGAATGCGAAAAATATTCTGTCGGACATCGCCGTGATGCCACGCTCGGCCATCGACACTGCGAAGTTGGAACAGGGCACGCGCTCGTCGTCCCCGAAGCGCTCCCAAAGCGCATCACTCATTTCATTTTGACTTACTTGGCGCCCCGTCCGGAGTTCCCGGATCTGGGCACCTCTCTTCAAGTTCCCGGAGTAGACTGCCAGTCTCAAGTCGGCGAAGTCCGCCGCGCTCACCTCTTCGATAGATCTCATCATCGCTCCTTGGGTGGGGGTGTACCGACGGCACCAACTTCTTTCGGCCGTGCGGATCGTGGACGGGCTCCTGGTCGAGGCGCAGTTGCTCGTCGAACTCGTGGTTCCACATCACGCGCCAGAGCTTTCTCAGCGCGACCTCGGGCGGCGGCGCCCCGGTGCCCATGTCGATGACATCCTGGCGGAAGATCGAGACCGGCTTGCCATCCTGAGGACCGACATCTGGGTCCACCGAGGCGAAGTAGATGCACGAGATCGAGATGCGTACCGCGTTGTGCGCCATCATGCAGTCGCTGTGGACCTGGATGCGCGGGTCGGAGAACGTGTAGCGGCTGAGCTCGTTGACGTACTCCTGCGCGTTCACTGGGCCCTCCACTCGCGCGACTTCATCACGCCGGTCTCGTGGTTGAGGACCATCACGCCTCGCTCGCTCGCGAAGGCTTCATAGTGCGGTGCGGGCGTCAGGCTGCCACCGATGAAGCCGCCCAGGACGCCACCGACGAACAGGCCGAGTGCAAAGAGAGCCCAGGCTGCGCGGTTCATGATGTCACCTTTCGGCCCGCCGCCTGCTCGTGCCTCCGCAGGACATCGCGTAGGCCCTCCATGTCAGGCGCTTCGAAGGTGGCGCCGGGGCCGCGGTCGAGCTCACTCATCATGTGCGTGGTGGCGGCGGCCAGCATCTGGTCGTCGTTCTCGTACGGAAGCTCGGGGTGCATCTGCATGAGCCCCTTGACCAGCGCCAGTACCGTGCCCTTGAGTTCGGCCTCCAGGAAGAGACACGCCAGCAGCATCTTGCCGCGATCGGGCGGGCGCTCGACGCGACCGAAGAGCGCCACGAAGGGCGCCAGCATGTCCTCCATCGGGTGGGTCCAGTTCTTGAAGTCGGCCGCTGTTTCGAGGCCGGTGCCGCGCAAGTTCTTGCTCATCTGATTCTCCTTTGGCCGTTCAGGCTCTTTCGCGCATCGTGTTGACCACGTCTGCGGGACACAGGTTGTGCAGGTAGCGCTCGGTGGTCCGCAGCGAGGTGTGACCCAGGCACTGCGAGATGAAATTCAGCGGCCGACCCTCATGGACGAGATCGGTCGCGAATGAGTGGCGAAGCGAATGCGGGGAGACACGTCGACCACGCTGTCCAGACGCTGCGGCCAGTTTCGGAAGCGCTTCGCGAATCCGACTGGTCGCCACGCGCCTCCCCGCAAGCGTGCAGAAGAGCGGACTGAAGATGTCGTCGCCGCGCACCTCGAGCCAGTTTTCGAGGAACGGCTGGCACACCTGATCGATGCCGACGATGCGCGGCTTCTTGCCCAGGCTGGCGCCCTTCGGAGAGAGCACCCGCACGGTGCCGTGCAGCAGGTTCAGATCGATGCGCCGCAGACTCAGCGCCTCGTTGCAGCGCAGACCGCAGCGCCAGAGCACCGCGATGATTGCGGCCAGGCGGCGGCCGTAGAAGCCAGACGGGCATGCTGCCAGGAGTGCCTCGACCTCTTCACGGGCCAGGGCTTCGGCCGGGAATCGCCGGCCGCGGTTGTGGCTCTGCATCGATGCTCCTTCGGCCGTTGCGGCCACCCCCCATGCTACCAGTTGCGCGCCTACGACGCTTGTCGAAAAGTGGCAGGGGCTATCTGGCCCCAACAGAGAGACGGGGCCAGGGAACGTCCCCGACCCCGCCTCGACTCCCAACCCCGAGGACACCCCCTGGCGCACCGAGGGTCAGGAGCCCTGCGTCAATCGCCCGTCAGGCTGCCGTACCGCCCCCCTGGACGCGAGACTGGGTGTGCATGGTCTCCTTGCCCTTGAGCACGTTCTCGGCGGGCCCCACGAGGGCCAGGAACAGCGCCTCCGAGACGCCGAGCTTGACCTCGCGAGCGGTCTTCTTCTTGAAGGCGTCGATCTTCACGGCCCGTGACACCGTGGCTGCGGGTGTGAATCCCCAGCAGGCGATGTCACCGAAGTCGCTCGACGCTTTGTCCGGTGCCACGGTTCCGAGGACGCTCTGCCGCGTGCGCCCACCGTCCTGGTAGGCGAGCACTGCGTTCATGGCGCCTGGTCCGTCGGCGTCGCCGACCTTCTCGAAGTGCAGGGCCAGGTGCCCCGCGCGCGCCTTGCTGTCGATCTTCTCCTTGGTCATCTCGTGAGCTTCCTCCGTGCCAGGCGATTCAAGTGGGGTCGCCACTTCTCCTGGCGTTCGTGGGCGTCGAGCTCCTGTTGTGCCAGGATCTCGTCGCCGTTCTGGTGGCGCTGTCTGCGCTGCACCGTAACCGTGTCTGCGAGTCTCGTACGAACGCCGCCGTCATACAACTCGATCTCGACCACGCCCTCAGGGTGGCGATTGTCCGTGATGAGCTTCACCACCTCACCCAGGGCGCGCCGGCCCTTGGCGATGCGGACCTGCTGGCCTGTCTGCAAGGGATATCCCGTCGCGTCGCGCATCAGCATCGGGACAGATCTCGGTCGTGGTGGCAGGGCCTCGCCGTGGACTCGCGCACCGTCCAGGCCCGCACGAACAGCAGTTGGTTGTCCATGCGCACCGTGCGCTCCGCGGACTTGAACCTGGAGCCCATCCTGCGGGCACGCTTGCGGGCTTCGTGGACGGCGTCACCGCTGCAGTCATCGACCCCGTAGTCGATCAACTTCCCTGTGCAGGTCTTCTCATACATTGGGTCGAAGTAGTTCTCGCATACGTCGCATCTCTGCATCTCGTCTCCTCTGGCCTCTGTTGACCTCGTTGGTAGTGCAAAGTATAGCAGACCCCCTCTGCCTAACGTCAGTGCCCCGACATTCCGCCCCGATGTCTGCGAGACGGAATGAAGGGTCACGACAGACGCGCCGATGCAGTTCTAGACGATGCTGACCCACCCCCCGCACGCGCACTTCCCGATCTTGGTGCCGATCGGCTTCGCTAGCGGGCCCTTGGTCGGACGTCGCGCGCGCCGCCAGACGTTGCTGCAGCCGTCGCACTTGGCGATCGGCTTGCGTGGCTGCCGCTTGCGATCCATCGACGCGTAGGCGTGGGTGCGGGAGGTGTCCGGGATGCCGATGCGCCGGCAGGCGTTCCGCCAGTTGTAGCCGTGCCCGCGCTCGCTGGCCATGGCGTGTGCCACCTCGTGCAGGAACGTCTCGCGCAGTTCTGCCGCCCCTTCCTTCTTGAGCTTGGGGTTGAGTTGAATGGCCACCGGTCGAAATTCCGTTTCGCCGGCATGCCTGCGCATCATGCAGCGGCCTGCGCACGTCTGGAGTCGAGCGTTCCAAGTGACCGGCAGGTCGGACGGCACGCCCGCTGCCCATACCGCCATCCGATGCGCGGCGGAGAGGTCGGGGGCGAATTCTGCTAGGGCTTCGTCGAGTCTCACGCCCTCACCCCCTCTCGGAAGCTTCGGCGGGTCGCGCCATGAGCCTGGATGACAGTCGACACGCCCGAGCCGTCACAGCGCATCGGGCAGGTCGCGCAGGTCACCTTGTGGCCAGCCTCTGCGCTTGCGGGGCAGCGTGCCTCGCTGCGCTCTCGATGCGAGTCGCCTTCGGCCGCTACGCGGAACGTCGCCCAACCATCAGACTGGAAGGCAGCCGCTTCCCAGACCGAATCGGCGCTCGCGTGACAGAGACCCCGGAGGCTCTCGCCGATGTCCAAGTGCGCGGCGTGGGTGTAGCCAGTGTGGAAGGGAGCGGCGGCCGCCAGCGGGCCCCAGAATTCCCCAGCCGCTGGGATGGCTGCGGGGTCGCCATAGGATCCGATGCGAAGCCCGCGCCCTGATTCGGCGATCGCGAGGGCAGCGGTTACGCCGTCCACTTCGGGATAGATCCCGCGCTCCATGCCGCGGTAGACCGAGAGCGGGCCTTGACCGACCTGGACGTAGCAGGTGCCAGAGCCGCCCGATGCTCGGCTGCGGTACTGGCAGTCGCCACACACTGAAACGTCCATCCCTGCAGCGATCGCGACGGTGGGGGGGATGTCGGCCCGCAGGATATGGGTTTGAAGCATGCCGCCGGTTTTAGAGTTGCTGGAGGGAGCGGCGAGCCCTACCAGAACCACGATTATCGGCTCTCCATCGATCGCGCTCGGCCCCCGGTAGATAATTGCACCGCTGGCACGTTTGCCCGTGTCAGGTCTTCTCAGCATCTTGACTCTCCGTTGGCCGTTTCGGCCGGTCAGGCGATAGCGCCCGCTACTACGCGCCCCCGGGAGAGCGCGTAGAGGGGGGCGCTAGCTAGGCGTCAGACTTCCCCCATGCGAAGCGGTAGCGGCCCTCTTCGAAGACCACGCCCTGGGCTAGTTCGTGCCCGAACCCGTAGCCCCCGAGGCATTCGACGAGCATGCCCGCGTCGTCCAGCGTTACCACGAAGCAACCCGCGTCTCCGTGCGAGTCGTCCGCGGTCAACTCGCTCGTCTGATTCCAGACCCCCAGGGAGAGACAGCCGTCGATCCCTTCATGGCAGATTCCCACGAAGCGGGCGAAAGCGTAGTTGACATCGGCACCGCGCTCGGCCATCCGCTCCGCGGTCAACTGCAGCAAGCGGGCGACATCGGACCCGCTCCAGTGAAGATACGCAGCGGGCGAAAGCGTCGGGCCCGATCCCTGAAAATTGCCGGTGCTCTTGAATTGGATTAGCGCTCGATCTCCCATGATGACTCTCCGTTGGCCGTGTCGGCCGGTCAGGCATGTAGTCGCCTGCTACACCCCGCGACCTGCAGCCGCGGAGTGAGGCAGTCGCCTAGATCGGGTCGGGCTCCCCGTCGGTAGACATCACGATCTCACGGAGACCCTGGGCAGCGGGTCCGGGCATGCGGCACAGCGTCGTCGCTGCGACGTTGCGACTCCGGCCGATAGCGCGGACGATGCTTCCGTCAGGGGTCTCACCAGAGCAGACGTAGACCGGACCCAAGTAGCGGCCGCGCTCCGCTCTGATGCGGTAGAGGCGAGTCCGCTTGCAGGCCTTGCAAGAGGTGTCGCGCCACTCTGGGCTCGTCGCCAGCCAACCCAGTCCGCGGCCATGGGCACCGCATGCCGTCAACAGGTCGCCTGTTGTGAGGTGCGTCATGACTGACCTCGCGACGGGTCGATCACGATCTGACGCACGGGGAAGGGATTCGCGGGGCCGCTCTCCATCACCTTGGCTGTGAACGTGCCGGGGGTCGGGCGCTGTTGTTTCTCAGTCATCCCGGGCCACTCGCCGCTCGTGCCATCCGTGAGGTGAAGCGACTGCGGTGCTCTCACCTTCGGCAACTCGGCACCCGTATCACAACGTCTCACCCGATACTTCCACATAGCGCGGCTGGAGCCGCTGCGGGTGCCGAACGAGGCGACCTGATGCGCTGCGATCACCTCTACCAGAACCCGCTCGCCGCTCACTCGCGTGTAGTACGTGCCGCCTATCTCGATGTCCTGGCGTCTCACTCTGTTCCCCAATCTCTTCAGGCCTTTGCAGCCTAGTTGCCGTGATGGCTTGCAAAGTATTGCACACCCCCCAGCCTGAGGTCAACTCAATTCGGCACGCTTGGCCCGATACTTGACCCTAGACTACCAGCGGCTCCCTCCCGCCGTGCCGATCCCCTACCAACTGGGCTCAGGTCAAGCCCCCGAGCGATGTCCGAGCGGGTGGCCGAGTCGTTGAGTGCTCACTGGTGAGAAGACGCTGTCAGCGAGAACGCATAGGCTCGCTCTCTCGTGCGCCCTGTTAGGCGTGGTGGCCGCTCTCACCTCGTTAGGCGTACGCTTTCCAGATAGAAGCGTACGTCTCGGGGCTCGACCCCCCTCAAGAGCGTGAGAGAACGAGTACCGCGACTCTCACACGAAAAACGCGAGGGGCCGGACCCCCCAAATTCGGCCGCGATGGATGGATGGATGTCCCTCCCCCGCATCATTTCCCCACCCCCATCCCGCATGCTATAGGTTGCCCGCATGAAGCGAGTAGGTCGTGAGATCCGAGAGGTGCAGGACGCTGAGCGTGTGGTTGAGTTGCGTCGTCTGCTGAACGAGCAGATGCGGCGTGACGAGCACTCGGGAGTTTGGGTCTCGGGCTTTGCGCAGGGGGCGTTCTGGTCGCTGGTCTTCTGCGGCCTGCTGTGGTGGCGGTTCGGCTGATGGAAGAGGCCACCAAAGAGGCGATGATCCTGCAGCAGTCTGAGCGCTTGCTGGCGTTGCGCCGCAAGCTCTCGGGTGTGACTCGGCTGCTGAAGGAGGAGCGTGACGTGAGCAAGAAGCTACGCGAGGAACTGGGTCAGGCGACCAGGAGGATCTACGAGATGCAGAAGCTAGTGGCAGAACGATGACAGTTCATGCAGAAGGCTCGCACGTCACCAAGGGCGAGAGGCAGTTCTGGTATGTGGTGGCAGCCGTCTGCTTCCCGCTCAACCTCTACTTCACCTACTGCCGCTGATGGTGCCGGACAGACCCCGTAAGCGTCAGCGTGCCCCGCGAGGTGGCTGGACGGTCGAGACTCTCAGGAAGATTGGCCAGGCCCGCTGTGACTGGTGCGGCAAGATTGGACAGCAGCGGAACTTCGCTCGGGACATCCTGGAAGGGCCGGATGCACCGCTGACCTGCCGGGATGCGAAGTCCTGTGCGCGTCGAGCTCGCCGGAAGAAGACGGACTAGCTCGATCCCATCTTTCGTTCTTCCTCCCAAGGTTGACCCTGCTTGCCGGGGGCCGTGCCCATTCAAGATGGGCCCCTGAGGCCCCCCGTTCGGAATAGATGTGCGTGCGAGCAAGAGGGTCGGGCTTGGGATGGGGCTAGCTTCGGGCTTCGAGCACAACTCACCTCCAAGCCAGAAAGAGAAGCTTGAACTTTTTCGTTTTCGACCCGTATGTCTGTCGGGGCGAGAGGCGAACGATCTACTGGTCTGGGGCCGTCCGGGAACCAGGATTCTCGTTCGTACTGGCGACTTGCGCGCTGCCCGCTTCACCCTCACCCCCCAACGGGTTAGAGAGAACCAATGCCGCCTTGGATCTTGCGTCGGCCACGGCTAGGTCGTTTGGCTCGCCAGTCCTGTCAGTCAGGCCACCTTCGAAGCAGTCCACGCATGGCCAGTAGAGCGCAGGGATCAGAATGTCGACCTCTCCGCAGTACGGGCATGTGTAGGGCTTACTCACGTGGCTTCACCCGCAGGTTGCATACTCTCGGGCGTTTCTGCCTCTCCCCCCCCGTCAGTCTTCTCGATCTCGACGCGCTTGCGCAGCCACAAAGCAATGTGATTGGCTAGCGCGTCAGCGAATGCCTGGGTCTCGTCTTCGGCGATCTTGGTCGGCTTTAGCTCTAGGGCGGTATCCCCATGGAGCTCGAAGACCTCGCCGGTGTGCATCAGTAGGATCGGCTCGTGGTTCGCATGGACGCACATGACGATGTGCTTGTCCTGGATGCGCACGCTCCAGCCGTGATCCTTGAAGTTGACGCCCTGGGCCGTCTTCTGGGGGCGTTGTCCGCGTGCATCGAATAGTCGGCCTGCACTCATGCTGCACCCCCTGCGGCGATCAGGAACTCGGGTGGCAAGGTCGACACGTCGTACCAGTTGAAATGGGTGCCATCCCAGTTGCTCTTCTTCCCCCATCGGATATTGAGCTCGGGCTTGGGCTCGCCGTCCAGATGACAGGCCCGGAAGACATCCAGGTCGCCGAACGTCCAGTCACCGAGTTCGATCGAATCGGGGCTCAACTGGTGTCCGTAGAAGACCCGGTTCGCGTGACCCGCCAGGATCTTCGCGAGTTCGGTTTTGGCGCCACTGTCACGGCTGGCGCGAACCGTGATCTCTCCTGGGAAGCGTTCGGCGTAGCCATGTCGACGGATGCGGACGGCAATGCTCATTTGGTCGTTCTTGAGGACCAGATCGGTGGCCTGCTTTTGATCGACTTCGAGTGAGGCCACGTCGAGCAGCCACGGTCCGACTTTCTGCATCACTGCTGGAGTGAACTGGTCCGTCCAGGTGCGATCGCTCTGGTAACTCATGCGGCGGCTTCCTTGCCCGAGCCCTCGAAGCCTTCGATCGGGCGTCGATTGAACATGTCGAGCCGGCGGCCCGTGGTCACGCGGCGCACCATGTCGTAGAACTCCTCGGGCTTCTCGCTGTGGGCGCCTCGGGGGGCGTTGAAGCAGGTCGGCAGAGCCTTGGTGGAGGTGAATTTCGGTGTGCCGTGGCGGGCGTAGAGGGCGAACTCGCAGTTGTACTGCGGCAGACCCTGGGGTTGCGGCCCCCCAGGCTTGTGCCAGACGAACTCGCAGACGTAGCGCACGTCATCCCAGCCTTTGAGAATCTCGAAGGCATCCGGCAGGAAGCGCTGCGTCGTCCACAGCCAGATGTGGCAGTCCTTGGCCATCGGCAACTCGATGGCGGCGATCTCTTCGAGCGTCATCACCGGGTAGTCGAAGCCGACCTGGTTGGGGCGTACGTCACGCACGATCTTGGCCATCGGCCAGGGCGGGTCGACGACGATGGCACCGTACTGGCCCTCGGGCTCAATCGATTCGCGCTCGTCGAGGCCGTGGCGCTGCCTCAGGCTGACGGCATCTTGTCGTTCCATGTCGGGCCAGACGAGGCCTGCGGCAATGGCGGCCTCAAGCTCGTCGTCAGACAGGCGGGAAAGCTCGTAGAGCGTGGCCCAGGAGCTAGGCAAATGTATGGCATGGCATACATTTGAAAGGACCCGATGCCGCCCGATCGTCATGAATTTCGATGCTGTGTCGCGCTTCAAACCGAGGTCTTTTTCCACCATCGGTAGGAACTTGCCGTGGCCGAGGTCTGCCTTGGCTTTGACCAGCAACTGGCCGACCCCGATGACAGCCTTCACCGAGGATGCCCACCGCCCGCGAATCCGCCTCGCCCAGCCTTCTCGATTCATTCTGCATCCCCCCTCATCCAGTTGCCTCGCGGCTCGATCCGTCGGTGCCACCGAGGTGCTTGTCGAGTTCCGGGTCGGAGTGCGACACGCGGCGCCTGCCACCGATGCCGAGCTTCTCCGCTTCGCGGCGCAGTTTGTGTCGTCGCGCCTGCTCGTTGTTGACGGCGTTCAGCATGTTGGAGAGGCGGCGAAAGTGATTCGCGAGATCGTCATCTGAATAGCGGTCCATGTTCCAGCCGCCGCTGGGCTTCCAGCGCTCGAAGGCTTCTGCTTCTTCCAGCATGTCCGATCTAGCGATCTCGGGCCCAGGCTGGTGCAGACTGCGGGCGACGCCTTCATAGAGGTGCGCTTCGAGGTGCTCGATGCGTTCTAGCAAGTGCGTGTCGCAGAGCACGATGTAGTCGTCCGGCACGCGGCGATTGCTGGGCCAGACGCTCGGTGCGAGCACCGGTGTGTCGACTTTCTGTGGATGTTGCAGTTCTTCCCAGGCATCACGGGAGATCAGCAGTCTCATGCGACCTGCTTGATTAGCACGAGTGCGCCGGCAACGATTGTGGCCCCGTGCCCCCATGCCAACGCTTCGAATAGCTTGTGACGCTTGCCGGGCAGTAGCGGTGCCATCCAATCGTTTTCAGACTGGGCGACCTCGCGTGCGTAGCCGAAAAAGTAGAGTGTGATGGGAATCGAGACGGCGAGCGACCAGGGCGTCCAGAACCACGCGGGCCCGATGTTGATCAGCGCCTGGATGGCGCCACCCCCACCGTGCCAGAGGTTGTCGAGCGTGAAGACGTCCTCGTCCCAGATGCTCACCGCTTGCCGCCGGCCTTGGCTCCGAAGAAGCCCTTTTGCTTCGAGGTGAGCTTCTTACCGGCGACCTTTCCGTCGCGCAGGATCTTCCGGGCCTTCTTCTTGCTGATCTTTCGGTGTGTGTGCACCGCCATTCGCCCACCCCCAGGCCAGCCACAGGATCCACATCCCGGCGATGGCGGTCAAGACGAGCTCGACTATTCCCACAGCCTTTCCCACCAGGAGCGCTCGCGGATCTTGTCGCAGAACTGCGCGATGCGTAGGTCATCCTGCACGTGGTGGTTCTCACCCTCGGCTCTTCGGTACTCCATGAACTGATCGTTGCCGATCTGTGACCGCTTCGGACACGAACCAACGTTCGCGGTGGTTTGGCAACTAAGAACGGTCCATGAGATCGCGCACATCATCATCGTCAGTAGGCAGCGGCTCACCCAGGCCATCGTTGATCCTCCGGAGCATGTCGGCGTCGCGCTCAGCCTTCTTACGCTCGGCGCGCTCCTTGCCGACCTTGGTGGCGAGCCCGATCGAGATCCCGAGGCCCGCCAGGACGACGATCAGTGCCACACCCCCCGCGATCCACTCAATCATGGGTCCAGGATAGCGAGAGACCGCCGACCAGGTTAGTCGCTTGCGCGGCCGCTGATGTAGCGCTCCCACGCCGGCAGTCTCAGCCAGGGCTCCTAACGTGGCGGGCATCATCACGAATCCGCTCTATCAGGCTGGCCACGAGCTCAGGACTCGCTATCGCCGCCCTCCCGGGTCACTACTCCCGCGTGCCTGACTGCCGGTGGGGGCGTTGTCGTGCACATGGAGGGCGACGAGTGGGGCCAGAGTGGCATCGGTTGCATAGATGGGCAAGACTATGCACGGCGTTTCAGTCTGGAGTCCGCGGATTATTGCTGTCCGCGTCCCCCCCCTGAGGCCTCAGCGACGTACTGCATCCGTCTCTGGGGCCTCTCGTGGTTTCTGCGCCTGCTGGGGCCACGCTTAGCGCTGTCGGCGGGTGGTGTTGGGGATGACGCGTTCGGTCTGCGGGCGCGGTGTCCCGCCGAGGCGAGTGTCTTGTCGGTTTACGGTGACTACGCTCGGAGCCGTTTCAAGCTTCCTCACGGTGCCACGCTGGGTGAGCTTCTGGCGTCGGATGCGACCCGTCAGCAGGGTCGACCCGGGGTCACCCACTTCTCCACTGAAATCTCCCGGCCGTTGCAGGTTGGCCGGCGGCAGCGGGATCCGGTTGCGCAGCCGCTTGCCGCGGAATTTCCGCCTCTCGTCCGAGGAGCCCCCGACCAGGAAGCCGCCCGCCCGTCGATTCTCGAAGTTGAATAGCTCGGGATTCTGGAACTGGGACAGCGCCAGGTTGAAGCCGAGCGGCTGCAGGCTGAAACCGCGGCCCGCGAGGAACTGCGGCTGGCTGGGGGCCGTCGGATCGAGCGCTGCGAGTCGTGCCTTGATCGCCGCTTGCTCTTGTTGGATGGTCTGGCGCTCGCGGGGGATGCCAGAGAAGGCGCCTCGGAGCACTCCGCTCTCTAGTGCCGCCGCGCCCTGCGGCACCCGTTCGCCTTCGAAGTTGCGCCGCCGCCCAGGGATGAACTGGCTCTCGTCGATGCGCTGCCCGGCGACGCCCGCCTTCCTCTCAGCCTCGGTGCGGCGAAGTCGGCCGGAGGCTCGCGGGATCAGGTTGCCGAAGAGGTCGAGCTTGCCCGGCTGCCCTGCCTGGACGAACTCGCTCTCGGAGAGCGTCTGTCCGGGGAACAGCCTGCCCTTTCTCGTGGGAGGCCGGACGCCGCCGATCGGGAAGCCCATGGCGCTTGAGTATACTGCAACGATGCCCGAGCTACAGAATTCCCGCTGGGAGGCCTTCTGCCGTCTGACGGCGATGGGCAAGAACCGTGCCGCTGCCTATACCGGTGCCGGGTTCAACTGTAAGACGACCAAGATCGCCAGTTCCCGGGGCTCATCGCTGTTTGGCAAGCTCGAAATCAAGGCTCGGGTGAACGAAATCGAGAAGGCAGTGCACGAGGGCGCCATCGAAGCCACGATGATCTCGCGCGAGTTCGTGATCGAAGAGATCAAAGAGAACATGGTGATGGCGAAGGCCGCCAAGCCGGTGCTCGACCGCAACGGCGAGGAGACGGGCCAGTACAAGGTCGACCTGGGGGCCGCGAACCGCGGTGCCGAGCTACTGGGCAAGGAACTCGGCATGTTCCGGGACCGGCTGGACGTGCACAATCTGGACAACGAGCTCGCCGAGATGACCGGTGAGCAGTTGCGCGCGTTTGTGGCCAGTGCGGCCACCGAGGTCGGCATGCGTGTCGTGGGGGGGAGCGAGGATGACATCCGCCGTTTCATCATTAGAAACGCCGGAAGAGTGGGACTCCGAGTCGTTGAAGAGAGCGGCGAAGATCCTGAAGGCTCTGCGGACGAAGAGGTCGGCGCTGTACAAGCCGTACCCGAAGCAGGCGGAGTTTCACCGACTAGGCATTGACCATCGCGAGCGCGCCCTCTTGGCCGGCAACCAGTTGGGCAAGACGCTGGGCGCCGCGAATGAGGGGTCGTATCACCTGACGGGGGAATACCCCGACTGGTGGCAGGGCCGTCGCTTCCCGGGCCCGACCCGTGCCTGGGTGGCCAACACCAACAACGAGACCGTGCGCGACGCTCCGCAGTTGCTGTTGATGGGCGAGCCGAAGGACTGGGGTACTGGCACCATCCCGCGCTCCTCGATCGCTAAAGACCCGGTGATGAGTCGCGGCTTCCCGGACCTGATCGACACGGTCTCGATCAAGCACAAGTCTGGGGGCTTCTCGACACTGCAGTTCAAAGCCTACGACCAGGGCCGCAAGAAGTTCCAGGGCGGCACGATCCACTGGCTGTGGCTAGACGAAGAGCCGCCGCACGATATCTACGGCGAGTGTCTGGCTCGCATCACGGCCACCGGCGGCATGATCTTCCTGACAATGACGCCGCTGCTCGGCATCTCGGAAGTCGTGCGCCTCTTCTTCCCGGAGCCGACCACGCAGTACCGCGCGCTGACGATGATGGACATCGACGAGGCTGGCCACTTCGACGAAGACGAACGGGCCATGATCATCGCGAGCTACCCGGCGCACGAGCGTGACGCGCGCGCCCGCGGTCTGCCGATGCTGGGCTCGGGCCGCATCTTCGATCTTCCTCGGGAGTCGATCGAGTCCCAGGTGTTCGACATCCCGAAGCACTACTTCGCGCTCGGCGGCGTCGATTTCGGCTATGGCGACCACCCGTTCGCGGCCTGCAAGATCGTTCACAACCGCGAAGACGATGTGGTCTATCTGACCCACTGCTACAAGGAGGTGATGCCGCGGCCCGCCGTCCACGCCTCCGCGGTGCAGGACTGGGGACCGGGACTGCGGTTCGCCTGGCCGCACGACGGCAACCGGGCCTGGGGGGACTCGGGGCCGGTGTCGACCGTCTATCGCCGCGAGGGCATGAAGATGCTGGGCGAGCACGCGACCTTCCGCGAAGGCGGCTATTCGACCGAGGCGGCTGTGCAACTGGTCCTTTCGCGCATGCAGTCGGGCCGCTTCAAGTGCTTCGCGCACCTAGACCAATTCTGGGACGAGATCTCGATGTACCACCGCAAGGATGGCCTGATTGTCAAAGAACGTGACGACGTTCTAAGTGCGCTCTACAAGACGATCATGATGCTTCGCTATGCGCGGCAACCCCTTGAAGGTTCTACCGTGTATGCTCCGACCGTCGATCACGAGTGGGACTCGTACGGAGGCGAGTGATCCATGCACCCCCCAACCGGCCTGGAGATTGCTGCGGGGATCGCTGCCGCGGCTTCCGTCGCTAGCGTCGTGGTGGCGGCTACCGCCGAGGTTCCCAAGCCGCCCGGCTTTGATCAGGACAACGCCGCGATCGAAGAGGCGCGCCGCCGCGCCTTGCAGAACGCGGCTCGCACGCGAGGTCGCCGCGCACTGATTGCGAGTGGCATCTCCGAGACGGATCCGCTGCAGGTACAACGGCCAGCGATTCTAGGCGGCCAGGCAGGCATCCGGGCCCCCGGATCGCCAGGTACGACTGGCGGACCAGGTGGTCCGCAGCCAGGCCTCGGGGCCTAGATGGCGTTCACCGCCGACGCGACCAAACTCATCCGCTACTACGAGTCGCTGCGCGACGACCGCTCCCACTTCGACAACATGTGGCAGGAGGTGGCGGACCACAGCCTCGGCCGCCGTGACTTCACGAACATCCGTCAGCCAGGCCGGCAGCGGATGACCAAGATCTACGACACGACCTCTCGCGATTCGAATAATCTGCTAAAGGCCGCCCTGCACGCGCTGCTCACGAACCCAGCCACCAACTGGCTCGACGCACGCTGGGACCTCGACATCCTAAACGAGTTCGATGTCCTGGTGCGCTATCTGGAGCTCGTCAAGCAGCGGCTGCGTCTAGCGTTCACGCGGCCCGCCGCGGGCTTCGCCACCCAGATCGCCGAGGTCTATGACGACCTGCCGGGATTTGGCAACGCCTCGATGTGGGTGAAGGAAGATCTGAAGATCGGCGCGGTGTTCGTGGCCCGGCCGCTCTCCGAGACGTTCATCGATGTCGACGAGATCGGCAATGTGGTGGTGATCTTCCGCTGGTTCAAGCTAAAGGCCTGGCAGACGATCGACCAGTTCGGTGACGACGCGCCACCGCGGGCGCGCAAGTTGCTGGAGTCAGATCCCAACGCGGACATCCAATTCCTGCATCACATCCGCCGTCGCGGCCTGGTGATCCCAGGCAACATCGACGCCTCGGGGATGGAGTGGGAATCGATCTACCTGGGCCTGGACGACAAGGTCATCGTGCGTGAAGAGGGGTTCCGGGAGATGCCCTCGCTCTACGCACGCTGGGCGGTCGACGCCGGGGAAAAGCACGGTCGAGGTCCCGGTGTCGACTCGCTGCCCGACCAGAAGATGATGAATCAGATTTCCAAGGCCTTCATCCGTTCCACGGAGAAGGCGGCCGATCCCCCCGTCCTCGTGGACGACGATGGCGTGATGCCGGGCTCACGGGTCCGCATCACGCCGTCAGCGCAGATCGTGACCCGCAACGACGGCGGTGCGCGCGAGCCGGTGCGCTACCTCGAAAATCGGGCGCAACTGCAGTGGCCAGACCTGCTGATGGAGAAGCGCCAGGCCAAGATCGAGAAGCACTTCCACAGTGAGATCATCCAGGCCTTCCAGGACCC
>SDBT01007864.1_pt1 | contig 17494 bp, 15 predicted proteins | sample 2277101 | NCBI WGS metagenome assembly SDBT01 (sample SAMN10404973, study PRJNA504765) | marine sediment metagenome | isolation source: marine sediment core GS10_PC15, 103 cmbsf | place: Arctic Ocean: Southern Knipovich Ridge | collected 2010 | reverse complement strand
GGCGGCATAAGATAGCCCAGGGCGAAGCCCTGGGAACAGGTGGGCAACAAGACGCAAGCCCTGTAAGGGCGCAATAGAAATGACGTTTCGCATATCTATTCCGCCCTTTCAGGGCTTTGACTTCTTCACCACTCCTTGTCCCAGGGCTTCGCCCTGGGCTTTCATATCCCGCCCCGTTGGGGCTTGCTGATCGGAACCCCCCTTTTCATTAGGCAACCGGTTTTCACTCTGAGCTTGGCTTCGATCGGTCATGATGTTATCATGGCAGCAGATGACGATGGGTTCGGCTGCGGGGCTGGGTGGTCAGGTATCCATTGGGCAAGAGTTGGAAGGAGGATCTCCGAATGGCTCAGGCCATTGAGTTGAAGCGCGAACTCAAGGAGCTCGAGGCGGCATTGAAGCGCGAACTCAAGGAGCTCGGGGCGGCATTGAAGCGCGATATCAAGGAGCTGGGAATCAAAATTAAACGCGACCTCAAGGAGCTGGAAATGCGTCTCACCATCCGCCTGGGAGCCATAATGGTGGTGGCTATTGGCGTGTTTGCGACCCTGGTCAAGATCCTGTGAGCTAGGTAGGGCAGAAGCCGGGCACGGGCACGGGCACGGGTTTTCACCAACGTTGCCATCGGGGGCGGGTTGGAGTATACGTCCCCCGATGGTTGAAGCTTCCGCTCCAGAGCCCGAATACCCGATCCCGCGAGATTCGAAGAAATCCTGGTGGATCCCCTCGGTCTTCGGCGTCATCATGGTGATCGTGGCGTTGAGCACGACGTTCTCGATCCATATCAAGGCCGACGACATCTGGTGGCACCTGCGCACCGGCGAGTTCATCCTTTCCACCTGGACCCTGCCGGACCTGAACATCTTCTCTTACACGGCGCCCGACCAGCCATGGCTGCCCCACGAGTGGTTGAGCGAAGTAGTCTTTTACCTGCTCTACCTCACCCTGGGATACAAGGGGCTGATCTTCTTCGGCATCCTGCTCAACGCGGCGGCCTGCGCCATGGTCTACGGCCTTACCGAACGCTACTCGCGCTCGCCCTACCTGTCGGCGGTCATCACCCTGCTGGCCGCCCTGATGATGCTGGGCAACTTCTCGCTTCGGCCCTATCTGTTCGGCAACCTGTTCTTCATCGCCAGCCTGCACGCAATGGAGGAACCCACGGCGGGCGGGCGGCTCAGGCCGGTGCTGATTTTTTTGCTGTTTTCGGCCTGGGCCAACTTCCACGGCAGTTTCATCATCGGCCTGGCCCTGATCCTGCTCTACACGGCCGCTTCGATTGCGGCCCATCTCAAGAAGCCCGGACGTTCCTGGGCGCCCACGCGAGCCTTGTTGTTGGACCTCGGCGTTGCGGTGGTGGCCTGCATGTTCACCCCCCACCACGTCTACGGCCTGCTCTTTCCCTTCCAGTACCTGGAGAACGCCATCTCCGGCAAGGTGAGCTACCTGACCAACATCAGCGAGTGGCAGTCGGCCGGCTTCACCACCCCGCTCGGCCGGATGATCACCTTCTACCTGATGTTCTGCCTGTTCGCGATCGTGGGCTCGGGCGTGATGCCCTCGCCGATCCACGTCGGCCTGCTGGTGGCCTTTTCATTCTTCTCCTTCGCCACCATCCGAAACATCCCGCTGCTTGGCATCGCCGCCACGCCGGTGCTGGCAAGGCACCTGCCGCGGGCCATGTCCCGCTGCAAGCGCATCTTCGGCAAGGAATCGAAGATCGCCGGGCTGCTCGAACGCTTCCACACCCGTTCGGTGAGACTGGACGGCCGCTCTCGCAAGGTAGTGCTGTCGGCCCTGACGGGCGTGATCCTGCTGGTGACCTTCGCAGCGCCGGCCGACTGCCCGATCGGTTACACGTCCCGGACCGGCGTGCGTGAGCTGGCCGACCTGGGGCCCGATTTCTACCCCCGGGGCCTGATCGCCGAGTTGAAGCGGCGCGGCCCGGACCAGCGCGTCTTCAACTACTTCAACTGGGGAGGAGCCTTCGTCTGGGCCTTGTACCCTTCGGTGCGGGTGTTCATCGACCAGCGCAACGATTGCTATCCCATCGACGTGTTCCTGGACTACTTCGCCGTCCACGAGATGAAGCGTGACTGGCGATACGTGCTGGACCGCTGGGGCATCGATTCCGTGGCCTACCCCAGGAAGTCCACCCTGGCCCAACAGCTGCGACAGGACATAGACTGGATCGTGGCCTACGAGGACGAGCAGGCGATCCTGTTCGTTCGCCTGGCGCCCATCCCCTGGACCCCGGATCCGACGGACGAGGAATCCGAAAAACCCTCGTCGAGCGATGCGCCCGACGGCTTGTGATCATCCCTTGGCCAGAAAAGCATTGGCCCTCTGGACCAGCGACTGCTTGACGTCCTTGGCCTTGGAATGGATGTACATTTTGAAGTAGTAGCGGGCCCGCTCCTTCTCCCCGTTCAGACGACAGGCCTCGCCAAGGCCATAGAAAGGGGCGGCCAGGTTGGGGTTGATCTTCATGGCTTTCAAGAACGCATTCTTGGCCTCGGGATAGCGTTTCAGAACGACCAGGGCCTCGCCTCGCAGGATGGCGACTTCGGCGTCGGGCTTGACCTTGAGCGCCTTCTCGGCAGCGTCCAGAACGGCCCTTGCGTCTCCCTTCTTCTTGGCCGCCTCGGCCTGGGCCACCCACGCCTCGAAGCTGCCGGGCCTGGGGGCCGCCTTGGCTGCCACGGGTGCTGCCTTCGGCTTCGGTTCGGCGGGCGCGGCAGCCGGCTTGGGGGCAGCCTTGGTCTTCTCCACCGGTGCTGCCTTCGGCGGTGGTGCCGGGGCGAGCTTGGCCTCGGCCTTCTCGAGGTTTCTCTTGGCGGCGGTGTTGTCGGGGTTGAGCTTTAGAACCTGCTTCCACTTGTAGATGGCCACCCTCAGATTACCGGCAAAGGCGTATGCCGTGCCCAGCTTGAACAAGGCCTGCTCGTTGTTGCGGCTGAGCTGAGTGGCGTGGGTGTATGCGGCGATGGCCTTGGCGAACGCCTTCTGCTTGAAGTAGGTATCGCCCTCCTCGATCTTCTTCAGCGCCTTGCGTTCGTCGGCCGACAAGCCGGTTGGCGCAAACACGGTCTTCTTGGGCTCGGGCTTGGCGGCGACCGGCGCGGGCTTGGGCTTTTCGGCGACCGGCTCGGGCTTGGCGGCACTGCCAGGTGTGGGCGCTGGTTTGGGTACGGTTTTCTCAGCGGTAGCGGCCTTCGCGGCCGGCTTCGCCTCCTTGGGGGCCTTCAACCTCTCGATGGCATGCCTGGCCATCACATGGTCGGGATCGATCTTCAGCACGATGCTCCACTTGAGCTCGGCCGCCCTGGAGTTGCCGGTCTTCTCGTAGACCACCCCCAGCTTGTAGACCGCCTCGGTGTTGCGCGGATCGGCCCGGGCGGCGTCGAAGTAGTGCTTCATGGCCTTGGTGAAGGAGCCTTTCTGCATGGCCTTGTCGCCCTCGGCGATCCATCCGGCCACCTTCTTCCCGGTGTCGTCGGAAACGCTGGCCACGGCCGGCTTGGGCGCGGGCTTGTCGGCCGGCTTGGGCGCCGGCGCGGCCGCAGGCGCGGATGCGACGGCGGGCTTCTGTTCGCCCAGCTCCTTGCTCAGCTTCTCCGCCTTGTTGCGGGCCTTGATGACGTACTGCTTCTCGGAGGGACGCTTCTCCATCTCGGCGTACTTGAGGAACGCATCGATGGCCTCCTTCTTGTTGTCCATGGCCTCGTACGTGGAGGCAAGGCCGTAATAGGCGTCGGGGTCCTTGTCGTTGCGCTCGATGTACTTCTTGTAGTACTCGACCGCCTTGGCGTAGTCGCGCGCCTTGCGGTAGGCGTATGCGATGTTGTACAGGCCGGTGTGATAGCGCGGCTCCACCTTCACGGCCTTCTTGAAGATGTCGATGGCTTCGGCGTAGCGCTTGGCGGAGAACTGCAGGTTGCCCAGCGCCTCGTACGACTTGTACCAGTCGGGATCGAGCTTGATGGCCTCTTTATACGCCGCCTCGGCCTCCTTGGTCTTCTTGGCCCTTACGAGCTTGTCGCCTTCTGCCTTCTTGGCCTTGGCCTGCTCCCGGGCCGAGGCCTGGGCCAGGCGAGTACCGGCAGCGGCGCCCCGCGGGGCGAAGCCGACGAGTGAACATGCCATAGAGATGACGAGAATCCAGTGAATCACCATACCGTACACTCCGTGGTCGTTAGCGATCTGGTTCAGTCTAACCCGCCCTGAGCGCGTGTCAAGCTAGTGCAGTGTCTCGGAAGACCAGGCTCTAGAGATTGTCCACCAGGGCGACGGCGAACTCGGAGCACTTCAACTCGGTCAGGTCGACCTCGCCGTCCTCGCCGTCCTTCCTCCAGCCGCGCACCAGGTCGTAGGTGCCCTTGCGCTGGCGCAGGGTCTTCTCGACGGACCCGCGGATCGCAAAGGCCGCCTCTTCCCAGCCCATGTGGTCGAGCATCATGGCCGCCGACAGTATCAGCGAGGACGGGTTGACCTTGTCCTGTCCGGCGTACTTGGGCGCGCTGCCGTGGGTGGCCTCGAAAACGGCCACGCTGTCACCCACGTTGCCCCCCGGCGCCATGCCCAGGCCCCCGGCCCCGGCCGCGGCCGCGTCCGACAGGTAGTCGCCGTTGAGGTTGGTGGTCACGATCACGTCGTACTCGTCGGTGCGGGTCAGGATCTGCTGGAACATGTTGTCCGCGATCCGGTCGTTGACTACCAGGCGCCCGCCCGCGTCCCCTCCGCGCTCGCGCAACTCGGCCTCGGTGACGAACCTGCCCGCGAACTCGGGCTCGTCGAGCACCTCGTAGCCCCAGCGCATGAAAGCGCCCTCGGTGAACTTCATGATGTTTCCCTTGTGCATGAAGGTCACACAGCGGCGCTCCTTGTCGAGGGTATAGCGCAGGGCCTTGCGCACGTGGCGCTTGGATCGCTGCGGGCCGATCGGCTTGATGCCCACGGCCGCGTCCGGGGTGACCCTGGTGTCGTCGACTCCCAGCTCGCGCAGCAGCGAGATCAATCTCAGAGCCTCCGGCCCGCCGGACTCGTACTCCACCCCGGCGTAGACGTCCTCGGTGTTCTCCCTGAAGATGACCAGGTCAAGGTGCTCGGGGTGCACCAGGGGAGACGAGGAGCCGTACCACCTGACCGGCCGGATGCAGGAGTACAGGTCGAGCACCTGGCGGATGGTCACGTTCAGGGACCTGAAGCCGCCGCCAACCGGCGTGGTCAGCGGTCCCTTGATGCCCACCAGGTGCTCCCGGAAGGCTTCCAGGGTCTCCTCGGGCAGGTACTCCCCCGTCTCGGCCCTGGCCTTCTCGCCGGCCAACACCTCCCTCCACTCGATCCTGCGCCTGCCCTTGTACGCCCCGGCCACGGCCGCGTCGACAACCTTCTGCATGGCCGGGCTGATGTCGATCCCGATGCCGTCGCCCTCGATAAACGGAACGATCGGCTCGTCGGGCACCTTCAACTCACCCTCCTCGATCCGAATCCTGTCCGCCATACTCCACCTCCCTCGTCTCGTGCGACCATCGAAAATACCTGAGGATTGATCTCTACTCCTAATCACAGGAAATGTCGAAAGAACTTGACAGACGTCCCGCCTGAGGCTAGACTACTGAACATATGTTCAGTTTCAAAAAAACAGCCGCGATAACGAAGGATTGGAGAGGAGATAAGGACATGAAAGCCTGTGAAATCCGGATCGACAGGGCTTACAACCGGCTCTATCTCGTGATCCGTCGAACCCTTTCGAAGGCGGAGATCGAGTCCGCCTCTGGCCAGGTCCTGGCCGCGGTGGACCGGCTCAGGCCGGGCTTCAGCATCAACGTCAGCAAGGATCTGGCGCCACCCGAAGAGTGCGAGCGCTTCTCGGTCGTCCGCGTCAACCGGCACGTGAGCCGGATCCTCGAGGCGGCGGAGTCCAAGCTGGTCGCCTGATATTTTCGACCAGCTTTCTTGACAGCCGGTGCAGACTGTCCAAAGCTGGGCAGGATGCAATCCGACGGAAACATGCTGCACGACCTGATCGAAGGGCTCAACGACCTCGTCTGGGGCATTCCCGAGGAGCTGCCCTGGATCGTGGTGCTGCTGGTGGGCACCGGCCTGGTGACCACCCTGCGTCTGGGCTGGGTGCAGATCCGCTACTTCCGCCACGGCCTGCGGGTGGTGCGCGGCGAGTACGACGACCCGTCCCACAAGGGCGACCTGTCCCACTTCCAGGCCCTGACCACGGCCCTGAGCGCCACGGTGGGCATCGGCAACATCGCCGGAGTGGCCACCGCCATCCACTACGGCGGCCCGGGCGCGCTGTTCTGGATGTGGGTGACCGCGCTGTTCGGTATGGCGCTCAAGTACACCGAGTGCACCCTGGCCATGCAGTACCGCACCATCCTGCCCGACGGCTCGGCCGCGGGCGGGCCGATGTACTCCATCGAGCGCGGGCTTGGGTCGAACTGGAAGCCGCTGGCGATCGCCTTCGCGTGCTTCACCGTGATCTCCTCGTTCGGCTCGGGCAACTCGGTCCAGTCCTTCACCGTGGCCGACCAGGTCCGCCAGGATCTCGCCATTCCCACATGGATCACGGGGCTTGCGATGGCCTCGCTGGTGGCGGTGGGGATCCTGGGAGGCGGCAAGCGCATCGGCCGGGTGACGGCCAGGCTGGTCCCCTTCATGGCGGCCGTCTACATCGCCGCGGGCCTGATCGTGCTGGGCATCCACCACGGCCAGATCCTGCCCGCCCTGGGCACCATCGTGAGCTCGGCCTTCGAGCCGGCCGCCCAGGTGGGCGGGTTCGCCGGCGGGGGTTTTATCTTTATGCTCACCTGGGGGATCAAGCGCGGCCTGTTCTCCAACGAGTCGGGCCAGGGCTCGGCGCCCATCGCCCACGCGGCGGCCAAGACCGACGAGCCGGTGCGCGAGGGCATGGTGGCCATGCTGGGTCCGTTCATCGACACCCTGATAATCTGCACCATGACCGGCCTGGTCATCCTGGTCACCGGCGTCTGGAACGACAAGCAGCCGCAACGCATCGTGATGAACGAGCAGGCCGCGGTGATCGCCGTGGCCGGGAGCGCCGAGGTGCAGGCCGACGGCCTGGTCCGCGAAGAGGACCAGCTCTCAGGCACTTTTTCGGTCCAGGCCGGCCGGCCGCAAGGCTTCGCCCTGGTCTACAACCACTCGCTGATCGACGAGCCCCGCATCTCGCTGACCGACGACCCCCTGATCCCCACCCGCTCGACGACCTTCACCGGCGCCATAACCATCTCCGGCGGCGAGATCGCAAAAGCCGCCATCGCCGACGAGCAGGGCAGTCCGAAGACAGGCGTGCTCGTGGTCGAGGGCCTGGCCATGCAGAACGGCTCGCCGCTGACCGCCTGGGCCTTCCAGCGGGGCCTGGGCGACCTGGCCGGCGGCTGGGGCCACCTGCTGGTCACCCTGGCGGTGTTCCTGTTCGGCTTCTCCACCGCCATCTCCTGGTCCTACTACGGCGACCGGGCCACCCTCTACCTGCTGGGCCAGCGCTGGCTGCTGCCATACCGTCTCGCCTTCTGCGGGATGCACTTCCTCGGCGCGGTCTACTCCCTGGAACTGGTCTGGGGCTTCGGCGACGCTGCCCTGGGCCTGATGACCGTGCCCAACCTGCTGTCCATCCTGCTGCTGACCGGCGTGGTCAAGACGATGACCCGCGACTACCGCGCCCAAGGCAAGCTGGTCCCGCCCGGTAAAAAGTCAGGCCCATTCTCGTCTTGATCTCCGCACTTGACTCATTGCGGAATTCTATGGTATTCTTTGGTAGTTGGAGGAACGCACTATGGCAACAGAGTATATTACGCCCGCAGAGGCTGCCGGTTTGTTGAAGGTCCACGAACGCACCGTCAGGCGCTGGATTGGCCAAGGGCGTGTACCGGCGATGCGCGTCGGCCGACTCCTGCGGATTCGCCGCGAGGACCTGGACAGGATCGGCGAGCCGGCGGACGCGTGGGCCTCGGAAGAGGCGTTCAGGGCCGATTGGGAAAATCAGCTGGACGCCGACTACGATCGGTGGGAGGAGCTGTATGGCGTACGCGAGGGGTGACGTGGTTCTGGTTCCTTTCCCCTTCACGGACCAATCCTCAATGGTCATACGGCCCACCGTGGTGGTGTCGTCCAACTCCTACCGAGAGCGCACCGGTGACCTGATCGTTGCAATGATCACCAGCCAACGGCACGAGCTGCCCACTGACGTGCGGCTGCGAGACTGGGAGAGCGCGAACCTGCTGCATCCCTCGTGGGTCAGGTCGAAGTTGGCGACCCTATCCGAGAAGTTGGTGCGCTTCAGCCCAGGTAGACTCGGCGACGGCGACCTGCGCCGCGTAGCGGCCGCCCTTCGTGCTGCTCTCGATCTTTGAGTGCTCACGACAGCAAAAGCGATAATCGTTTCGTCCAAAAGACGCCTGCCGATCGTTTCATAATTACAGGCGGTGGCCGTGAAGGAGAGCGAGTCGATGGGCACAGACAGCTGGTTGGCGTGCTTTCACGCCGGGCAGCGCGGTGCCATGGAGGACTGCTACCGCGAGCATTTCGCCACGGTGGAGAAGACGGTGGGCCAGATCCTTTACGGGGCAGACAAGGAAACGGTCATACACGAGGTGTTTTTTCGTCTGCTTTCCGACCGGCAGGCGCGGCTGGGCTTTCAAGGCGGCTCGCTGCGCGCATGGATCGCCACCGTGGCCCGCAACCGGGCCATCGACTACCTCAGGCGCCACCGCCGGGAGCAGGTGGTGGACCCCGAGGTGGCCGCCGGGCTTGCCGGCGGAGAGGAAAGCCGATGTGAAGAAAGGACCGAAGCCAAGATATTAGTCGAACGGTTCTGTCGCGAGCAACTGCCCGACAGGCTGGCGCCCGTCTTCGAGGCTCGTTTCATCAAGCAGCTCAGCCAGCGCGAAGCCGCCAGAGAGCTCGGCATGCGACGCACCACCCTGGCCTACCGGGAAGGCCGTATCCGCATCCTGCTGCGGCGTTTCCTGCTTCGCCTGGAGGAGCGATGAGTTCACGAGACTTGTGTACACTGCGTTCCCGTGTCGACGATCACTTCGCCGGACGGATAAGGCCCAGGGCCGAGCAGGCGCTCAGGCGGCACCTGCCGGAGTGCGCTGCATGCAGCCTTCACTATGAACGCCGCCTGCTCCTGTCGAAGCTGGATCCCAAGGGCATCGACGCCGGCACTCGCCTGGGCATCGGGCTTGGCCTGCGCGCACGCCGCATTCCCCTTGCGGCAGCCCTGCCAGCGGCTTCAGCGGCGGCGGCCTTGACCGCGCTCGTATTCTTCTTGCTGTGGCCGACGGCAGGGCCTTCACCGGCAGAATTCGCAGCCCGGGGACCCGGTGCCATGCCGGCACGCTTGCTGGTCTACAACCTGCAGCCAGGGACTCCCACCGCCCTGGCCGGGGAAGAGATCAACGCCGGCGATGAGCTGGCATTCGCTTACGAGAATGCCGGAGGCAAGAAGCGGCTGCTGGTCTTCGGGGTCGACGAGCACCGGAACATCTACTGGTACCACCCCGGCTGGCTGGACGCCGCCCAAAACCCGGTCGCCGTCTCGATCGAGTCCGGCCCGGGCATTCACGAGCTGCCCGAGGCGGTCTCCCACCGCCTGAAAGGAGAAAACCTGCTGATCCATGGTATCTTCATGGATGAGCCGTTATCAGTCCGCGAGATGGAAACGCTGGTGCGCGGGCAGGTGGGCCAGACGGATCCCCTGCCCGTCCCCAGCGCCTTCCAGGTCCTGCTTCCGCTGCGGGTGAGGCACTGAGCCATGAGACGCCGTCTCGTATTCCTCGGATTCGCCGCCGGCCTCGTGCTGCCCGCGATCGCGCCGGCCGCCGAAGGCCGGGAGGCGCTCTTTGCCCTCATCATCGGAGTAAACAAGAGCGTGGATGAAGACCTGCAGCCGCTGCGCTACGCGGACGACGATGCCGCCCGCTACTTCGAATTGTTCCGCTCCCTCGGGGACCGGACCTACCTGATGACCCGGCCCGACGACACCACCCGCCGCCTGCATCCGCAGGCCGCCGCCGAGGCGCGCCAGCCTGGCCGGGAGTCGCTTCAAGAGGCGGTGCGCCTCCTGGCTGCCGACATCGAGCGCGCGCGCAAACGCCGGGTGAGGACGACGTTCTATCTCGTGTACGCCGGCCACGGGAACGTAAAAGACAACCAGGGCTACATCAGCCTGGAGGATGCGCGGCTGACCGGCCGGCAAATCCTGAAAGACGTGGTGGCGGCGGTCCGCGCCGACCAGGCGCACCTCGTCGTCGACGCCTGCCACTCCTTTTACCTGGCCTACACCCGGGGTCCGGGCGGGAAGCGCCGGGAGATCCACGGCTTCAGCCACGTGGAGGAGCTGGCCCGAAACAACCAGGTCGGCCTGCTTCTCTCCACGTCGTCCGCGCGCGATTCCCACGAGTGGGAGGCATTCCAGGCGGGAGTCTTCAGCCACGAGGTCCGCTCGGGGCTCTACGGCGCCGCCGACGCCGACGGCGACGGCCGGGTGAGCTACCGCGAGATCGCCGCCTTCGTGGAGCGGGCCAACGCGGCCATTCCCAACGAACGCTTCCGCCCCCGCATCTACGCCCGGCCGCCGCGCGACTCCGACACGCTTCACGGCCACGGCCAGCGACGCCGACCTTCCGGCAGACGTGTTGACCTGGAGCTGGGGTGGCGACACTTGCAGCTTCGCGCCTTCCATCGTGCCTGCCACCGGCGTGGTTAGCTGGACGTGCGACGGGGTCGAGACCTGCACGGTGAACGTCGTGGTTACGGACGACGGGACGCCGGCGCCCGCACTGAGCGACACCGAGACCTTGACCATCGAGTGCACCGACGTCGCGCCACAGATCACCTCCACGCCGCCGGCCAACGCCACGGAGAACGTGGCCTACACCTACGACATCACCTGCACGGATGCGGACCTGGATGCGCTCACCCTGGCCAAGGGGGCGGGAGACACATGTGCCGGAATCCTGGTAGACAACGACGACGGCACGGGCACGTACATGTTCACGCCCGACGAGAACCAGGGAGGCACCTCGTGCGACGTGCAGGTGACCTGTACGGACACGCAGGATACGGACACGCATACGACGACGGTGAACATATCCGAGGATAACCGGGCGCCAGTGATAACCAACCTGCCGGCAACCGAACCGATCCTCGTGGGCTCTCCAGGCAGCTACGATGCCGATGCCGTGGACCCGGACATTCCAGCCGATGTGTTGACCTGGAGCCTTGGAGCGGACACGTGCAGCAGCTTCGCGCTGTCCATCGACACGACAACCGGGGTGGTGAGCTGGACCTGTGGGGGAGCGGAGACGTGCACGGTTTCCGTCGTTGTGACGGACGACGGCACGCCCGCGCCCGCGCTGAGCGACGCCGAGACCTTGACCATCCAGTGCGCCAGTGCCAGAAAGCTGGTACGCATCTCCACGGGACACAAGGAGGGTAACGGATCGAAAGAGGACGGGATACTGGTGAGTCGGGGTGGCTATGCCAGAGGCCAGCCGGGTGGGGGTACGACGACTGTCAGTCACAGCCTCATAAAGGTGAAGGACGCGGATGCTGGCTGGCTATACGTTGACGAAAGTGATCACCACAGCTGTGCGATCGGGATGGATGGAACGCTCTGGTGCTGGGGGGAAAACACCGACGGACAGATCGGTGACGGGACGACCACGGACAGGGACACTCCCACCCTGGAAGCATACGGAGATGGCTCCTGGACGGTAGTCTCGGCCAGCGACGGTCACACGTGCGCGGTGAGGTCGGACGGGTCCCTGTGGTGCTGGGGGAGCAACGCTCATGGGCAGCTCGGTGACGGAACGACGACCCGACGAACCATACCCACCCGGGAGATGAACGCGGATGCCGACTGGATGACGGTTTCCGCCGGGGTCGGTCACACCTGCGGGATCAGGCAGGATGGAACCCTGTGGTGCTGGGGGTGGAGATGATTGCCCGATATCCACTTCGGAGCCGGATCGGGTTCTGAAGACGTACACCGACGTTCAGCCGAACAGCCCTTTGCTTCTTTCGAATATTGGTCTATATTGAGATCTATTTTCAGACCATAGAAGGGATCACGATGAAGCCAATCCACATATCCGAAGACATCCTACCAGTCGGAAAGTTCAAGGCTCACGCATCCAGCGTCTTGAAAAAACTAAGAGAATCAGGTCGACCGGTGGTCATCACGTTAAACGGCAAGCCGGCTGCTGTCCTCGTGTTACCGGAGGAGTTCGACCTCTTTCGAGAGCACCAGCGCTTCATGCAGGCGGTCCACCAGGGCCTGGCCGACTCGGAGGCCGGCCGTGTGATCGAGGACGAGCAGATGGGCAGTGAGCTCGAAGAGGAGTTCGGAGAACTCCAGGAACCATGAAGCTGCGCTGGGCCTATCGGGCCAGGCAGGACTTGAAAGCCATCGGGCGATTCATCGCCCGGGACAACCCTCATGCAGCCAGAAAGTTCGTCGCTCGCCTGCTGGCGCGCGCAAGGAAGGCGACCGGGTTTCCCCTCGCCGGCCGGATGGTGCCTGAGTTGCAGCGAAAAGATGTTCGGGAAGTCATCCTGGGTAACTACCGAATCGTCTATCGGGTGAATCCAGACTCGCTGGACGTACTCACGGTGTTCGAAGGACACCGTCTTTTCCCCGAAGAATTAATCAACGACGATCTCTGACGGCCTTTGTCGCGTTCATCGCCCCATCAGGCGTGGATTGCCCGGCCGTCGACCGCCAGGGATGCTTCCTTGATCGCCTCGCTCAGGGTCGGGTGGGCGTGGATAGTGCGGGCCAGGTCATCGGCGGTGGCCTCGTATTTCATGGCCAGGACCGCCTCGGCGATCAGCTCGGAGGCGTGCGGGCCCAGGATGTGGACGCCGAGGATGCGGCCGGTTTCTTTGCTCGCCAGGATCTTGACCAGCCCGTCGGCCTCGCCCGATGCCAGGGCGCGGCTGTTGGCCTGGAAGTAAAAGCGGCCGGCTTTGTATTCCAGGCCCTGCTCTTTGGCCTGCTCCTCGGTCAGGCCCACCTGGGCCAGTTCGGGGGTGGTGTAGACCACGCCCGGAATCACGTCTCGATCCACGCGGCCGGGCAGGCCGGCGACCAGTTCGGCCGCGGCCACGCCCTCTTCCTCGGCCTTGTGGGCCAGCATGGGGCCGGGCACCAGGTCGCCGATGGCCCTGATGTTGGGCACGCTGGTGCGTAGTTGCTCGTCCACGGCCACGCGGCCGCGGTCGTCCAGCTCCACGCCCACATCCTCGAGGCCCAGGCCCTCGAAGTACGGCCGGCGGCCCACTGCCACCAGCAGCCTGTCACAGGTCAGCTCCTCCAGCTCCTCGATCCCGTCCCTGGGTGCCGCCACCGTGACCTTGAGCTTGTCTCCGTCCGGCTCGGCCGACGCGACCCTGGAGTCGAGCAGGAACTCGAGCCCCTGCCCTTGCAGCGAGCGCAGCATCATCCTGGCGATCATCTTGTCGGCCGATGGAACCACCTGCGGCATCATCTCGACAACGGTCACCCTGGCCCCAAGCCTGTGCCAGATCAGCCCCAGCTCCAGCCCGACCGCGCCGGCGCCCACAACCACCAGGTGCCCAGGCACCCGCTCGAGGGACAGCGCTTCGGTGGACGACACGATCCGCTCGCCGTCGAAGGCCAGCCCGGGCAGCTCGACCGGCACGCTGCCCGTGGCCAGCAATACGTGCCGGGACTGGATCCTCGTCTTCCCGCCCTCGCCTTCCACCTCCACCCTGTCCGCGGCCTCGAGCCTGCCCGTGCCGGGCAACACCTCGATCTTGTTCTTCTTCATCAGCCCGGCGATCCCGCCGGTCAGCCGCTCGACCACCCGGTCCTTGCGCGCCATCATGGCCGCCAGGTCCAGCGAAACGTCTCCCAGCTTCAGACCGTGTGCATCGAAGACGCCGTCCCTGGCCTGCGCATACAGGTGGCTGGACTCCAGGAGCGCCTTTGACGGAATGCACCCCACATTCAGGCAGGTGCCGCCCAGCCTCGCTCTCTTCTCCACCAGGGCCACGACCAGACCGAGTTGGGCGGCCCGTATGGCAGCCACGTATCCTCCCGGGCCGCCGCCGATCACTATAAAATCGAACGAATCCCTCATCGCACCTCCTGTGCGGCAATGGTGCAAGCCCGCCCCACGGGTGTCAAGCCGGTTGATCTTCTTGACTGATTCTGTTTATCCTTGTGGAACCTCACGATCCATTGAAAGGGGTTCGAAAGATGGAATCGAAACCTTCCCGTTGTCACCTGTTCGTTCGTCTCGTCCTGCTGGCCGGATTCGCGTTCGCATTCGGCTGCGATACGAACGTATCTCCTACCAACCCATTCGACGACGACACCCCGCTCGACCAGCAGGCCAAGGCCTCCATCACGGGAGCCGTCCTGGGCGCGCCGCTGGGCGGGGGCGAGCCTGTTGAGCTCGACGGTGCAACGGTGCGCCTCGACAGCGCCGTGGACGCCGAGGACACCGAGGTGGGGACCGACGCCGAAGGCGGCTTCGTCTTTCTCGAACTCACGCCCGGCCGCGTCACGCTCGAGATCACCCACCCACAGCACTTCCGGCAGGTCCGCGAGGTCGTGCTGGAGGCGAACGAGCAACGGGTCCTGGAGATCACCCTGGACGCGCTGCCCGACCCGATCGTAGACGATCTCGGCCACCTCACGGGCGTGGCGCAGAAGAGCGGAGAGCAGGACCACTCCGGCATCGTGATCGAGGTCGAGGACACGGGCGTGCGCACGGTCACCAACGCGGCCGGCGAGTTCGACCTGTTCCTGGACGCCGGAACCTACGACCTGGTCTTCACCGCCCGCAACTACAACCCTGCGCGCCGCGACGATGTGGAGGTGACTGCAGGCGATACCGTCACCGTGCCGGACAGCCCGGTGGTGCTCGAGCCCAACCCGGGCAGCGTGGCCGGCGTTGTGCTCCTGGAAGGCGCCGATGTCGACCAGCACGGGGACGTGTTCCTCAGCCTGTCCGACGGCTCCACCGGAAACTCCGCCGCGGACGGGTCGTACGAGCTGACCGGCGTAACCGCGGGGATCTACACCCTGACCGCCTCCACGGACGGCTTCGACACCCTGACCGTCCCCGGCGTGGTGGTCGAGGGCGGGCGCGAGACCATGGTCCAGGATATCTTCCTGCCCATCTCCCGCGGCTCGGTGCACGGCAACGTGCAGCTGGCCGGGGAGTCGGAACACGGCGGCACCATGGTGGAGCTGACCGGCACGACACACACGGCGATCACCAACAGCGCGGGGGACTACGCCATCGAGGGCGTCGAAGTGGGAACCTACGAGCTGACCGCCCGGCACGACGGGTTCGTGCGGGGCCTGGTCGGGTCGGTGCTGGTTGAGGCCGACACGGTCACAACGGTGGGGCAGCTCACCCTGGAGGAGATCATTGGCGATCCCGGCCACCTCACGGGCGTGGCGCAGATGAGCGGAGAGCAGGACCACTCCGGCATCGTGGTCGAGGTCGAAAACGCGGGCTTACGCACGGTCACCAACGCGGCCGGCGAGTTCGACCTGTTCCTGAACGCCGGCACCTACAACCTGATCTTCAGCGCCCGCAACTACAACATGGCCCGCCGCGACAACGTAGAAGTGATCGCAGGCGAGACCGTCACCGTGCCGGACAGCCCGGTTGTGCTCGACCCCAACCCGGGCAGCGTGTCCGGCTTTGTGCGCCTGGAGGGCGCCGACGTCGACCAGCACGGGGGCGTGAACATCAGTCTGCCGGGCGGCCCCACCAGCACCTCTGCCGCGAACGGGTCGTACCTGCTGACCGGCGCGGCAGCGGGCATCTACAACCTGACCGCCTCGATGTCGGACTTCGATACGCAGATCATCTCCGGCGTAGTGGTCGAGGCCGGGCTCGATACCATGGTACCGGAGATCTTCCTGCCCATCTCGAGCGGCACGGTGAGCGGCAGCGTGCAGCTCGCCGGGGAGTCCGACCACGGCGGCACCATGGTCGAGCTGACCGGTACGACGCACACCGCGCTGACCAACAGCGCCGGGGACTACGCCATCGAGGACGTCGAGGTGGGCACCTACGAGCTGACCGCCCGGCACGACGGTTTCGTGCGGGGCCTGGTCGGGCCGGTGCTGGTTCAGGCCGACATGGTCACCGATGTGGGTCAACTCACCCTGGCGGTACGGCAGGGCGACTTCGAGATCAACGGCGGGGCCCTCTACACCAACGACCCGGCCGTCACCCTGACCCTCACGACCGCCGACCCGTTCGAGATGCGCATCAGCGAAGACCCAGGGTTCGGTGACGCGACCTGGGAGGCGTTCGATCCGTCCCCGGGGTTCACCCTGAGCGCGGACGACGGGCTCAAGACGGTCTACGTGCAGTACAAGGCATCCGACGGCACGGAGGGCGACCTGCTGTCTGCGAACATCACCCTGGACACCCAGCCTCCCGAGAACGCCACGGTGGAAATCAACGCCGGGGCGGAGTACTCCAACAACGCCGGCGGGATCGTCACCCTGCGCTTCTTCGCCACCGACCAGACCAGCGGAGTAGAAAGCCTGCGGGTCTCCAACGACGGGACGTTCGACACCGAGCCCTGGCAGGACTTCGCGGACGCCAGGACGCACACCCTGGCGGATCCCCTGACCGACGAGCTCAAGACGGTCTACGTACTGTACCGGGACTTCGCGGGCAACGAGATCCCGGCGCCGGTGGAGGCGAGCATTACCCTGGACCGCGATCCGCCCGTGCTGGTGAGCTTCACCATCGACTGCGACGGGGTGACCGACGCGGCCTATTGCAACTCGCCCCTGGTGGAGATGAGCATCGACGCCACGGGCGCCACGCGCATGGCGCTGTCCAACGACGCGGGCTTCGCGGTGGAGATCTTCGAGCCCCTGGCTGCGAATCGCTCCTGGTTCCTGACACCCGGCGACGGCGAGAAGTTCGTCTGGATCAAGCTGATGGACGAGGCCGGCAACAAGACCGCGGCCGATTCGGACAGCACTACGCTGGACACCGTTGCTCCAGAGATGCCGACCCTGGTGCTTCAGGACGGGGCGGCCTACACGGTGAGCCCCGTGGGGGTGGATGTCGGCCTGACGAGCACGGACGCGGACATCGTGAAGATGCGCGTCTGTACCGACGGGGTCCTGGACGACGAGCCTTGGGTGGACTACGCGGCCTCGTCCAGCGTGGATCTGCCGGCAGGCGACGGTGAGAAGAACGTCTTCGCACAGGTCATGGACGCGGCCGGGAACCAGTCCCCGATCGTCGAGGCGAGGATCACCGTGGACGGAATGGCGCCGCTGATCCTGGACGTCACGGTGGGCGACGGTTCCGGCTGGGTCACCACTGCCGACGGTTCGACCAACCTGGCGGTCAACTGCAGCGACGCGATAGCCGCCGACTCGGAGCTCACGCTGCTGGTCGTGGACGGGGTGCCGAGCACCCGGTACGATGGT